>WNGC01002964.1_pt1 | contig 10325 bp, 8 predicted proteins | sample 5400051 | NCBI WGS metagenome assembly WNGC01 (sample SAMN13153368, study PRJNA577476) | soil metagenome | isolation source: 20 cm soil or saprolite under grassland replicate 2 | place: USA:California | collected 2016-06-15 | reverse complement strand
GATCTACATGGCGCACTTCGCGGTCACGGATCTCGCCGCCGGGCGGTTTCGCTTCGCGCGCAAGCTCTCCCGCGAGGCGCTGGGGCTCGCCGGTGCGCAGACCGCGCCGCTGCGTGTGTGGGTTGACGACTGGTCGCTGGAAGAGGCGGCGGCAGGCACAGAGGGCGCCGCTGAGGCCGTTTCCCCTGTTCCGTGGAGGCTGCGCGCCGCACAGCCCGGGTATGAGCTCGAGCTTACGCTGCACCCGGTGGCACCAGCGGTTCTGAACGGTGAGGCAGGATTGAGCCGCAAGTCGGGCGAGCCGGGCGCGGCGACCTACTACTACTCGATTCCGCGCCTCACCGTGCACGGGCGGCTGATCCGCGAGGGTCATCCGCTTAGCCTTCAGGGCCTGGCGTGGCTCGATCGCGAGTGGGGCAGCGGGGCCTTGAGCGCGCAGGAGGTGGGCTGGGACTGGTTCGCGCTGCAGCTGAACGACGGCACGGCGCTGATGTTTTACGCGCTGCGCGACCGGAACGGCGGCCGCGATGTCCATAGTGCGGGAACGTGGATCGAGGCGGGTGGCGCTGTGCGCCCGCTGTCGAATGCCGAGGTGGCGATCGAGGTCACGAGTCACTGGACCAACGCACAGGGCGATCGCTATCCGTCGGCTTGGCGGCTGCGCGTGCCGGCTCTGGCCCTGGATCTCGCCGCGCATCCGGTGCTGGCCGACCAGGAGTTGAGGACGACGCCGCGCTACTGGGAGGGCGCCGTGGACGTCGGTGGAACGCGCCAGGGCGTGAGCCTCAGCGGGCGCGGCTATGTCGAGCTGGTCGGTTATGCGCAGGAACGCTCGCGCCACGACGAAACTGGCGTGCCCGGCCGCCTTGGCCGATGATGGCCGCCCTTCGCCTCATCGATACGGGAGAGGATCATGCGACGCCCATTCCTTGCTGCGCTCACCACCGTGCTGATCGCGATTCCGGCCTACGGGGCCCTGCCCGACGGCGCCAAGGCTCCGGACTTCAACACCGAGGCATCGCTCGCGGGCAAGGAGTTCAAGTTCTCGCTGGCGGATGCCCTGAAGAAAGGGCCGGTGGTGCTGTATTTCTATCCGGCGGCGTTCACGCCGGGGTGCACGGTCGAGGCGCACGAATTTGCGGAAGCCACGGCGAAGTTCCAGCAGCTCGGTGCCACGGTCATCGGTGTGTCGCACGATCCGATCGAGAAGCTCGACCGCTTCTCGGTGAGCGAATGCCGCAACAAGTTCGCGGTCGCCTCCGATGCCGACGGCGGCATCATGAAGGCCTACGACTCGGTGCTGCCCGATCACCCCGAATACGCCAATCGCACCTCGTACGTGATCGCGCCGACCGGGCAGATCATCTATTCCTATACCGCGATGAATCCCGACAAGCACGTGCAGAACACCATGGCCGCCGTGAAGAAGTGGCAGGACGGGCACAAGAAGAGCTGACGGGCCTGCGTCTCAGGCCAGGTCCGCGAGCACCGACGGCACCTGGCGGCGCAGCAGCAGGTTGCGCGCTTCCCACTGCTGCGCCACCGGCAGCTCCTCGAGGAAGCTCACCTCGCCCCCGGCCAGGAACGCGATCGGCACGCCATCGCGATACAGCAGGCGGTTACCGCTCAGCGAAGGCAGCCGCGCACCCGGCGTGAGGATGCCGACCAGGTTCAACGGGTCGGCGCCCGACAGCGACACGTAGTGCCCCTCGCGCGGCTTGCGGCGCGCCTCGCGCAGCAGCGCGATCGCCTCGGGCGCGGCGTACTGCTCGCCGCTGAAGCCGGCGACGAAGCGCCCGCCGCGAATCTCGCCCCGCGCCTCGAGGCGCCGGCAGCACATCAGCAGATCGCGCCACGGCGGCAGCCAGTCGGCCTCGCGCGCCAACAGTCGCCAGAACACCACGCCCCAGCGGCGCAGGAGCGTGCGCACCACGTGCTCGACGGTCTCCTCGCCGGGTGCGTGCTCGGCGGGGGCGGAGCCGGCGGGGCGGGCGATCCTCGACCAGCGTCCGGCGGCGTCCATGCCGAACAGCGCGACGCGCCGCCGCCGGCGAGCGCCCAGGGCGGGTCTGCGGCGATCGGCGGGAAGCAGCAGGGCGCGCAGCCCCGCGAAGCTGTCGGAGTTGACGAGGCCCTGCGCCACCAGCTCGGCAAGCGCTTCCTCCGCCTGCGTGGGCAGGAGCCCAGTCCCGGAAGCGATCTCATCGAAGAAGGATGCGCCGTGCGCTGACAGATACTGCGCCACGCGCTGCGCGCTCGCAGTCAGGTGCATCGCCTCGACCGGCCCCGTCAGGGTCGACCACAGGCGCACATTGCGCCGGGCGAGCAGCACGATCGGTGTGGCGCGCACCGGCGCGGCGCCGCGCTCCGGGTCGCTGCGGCGCGGGCCAAGCCGCGTCCACACGAAACGACCGGCGAGGCACTGCTCATCGAGCCAGGCGGGTTCGTACTCACTGATGCGGCTGGGCAGGACCTCGGTCTCCCAGGCGCTGGCCGGCGCTTCGAATCCCTCGAGCTGCGCCAGGATTGCGCCCACTGCGTCCGGTCCCTCCATGCGCAGCGACGGCGTGACGCGCTGCCACTCGATGAGGAAGCGCAAGAAGTCCCGCGCTTCGATCGGTTCGATCTCCGCGCGCAGGCGCCGCACGGTGTAGCGGTGGATACGCGCCAGGAGCCGGCGTTCGCACCACTCGCCGGCGGCCGGCGCCTCGGCGGTGAATGCGCCGCGCATGGCGAAGCCCTGCGCCTGCAGCGCGGCGAGCGCGGCTTCGACCCGCGCCGGCGGCACGCTCAGGTCCGCGGCGAGCGCGGGCGCGGTCGTGGGTCCGAGACCTTCCAGACGCCCGCGCACCACCTCCACCAGCGCCGCCTCGGCGCTCACGGCGTGCGCGTATGCCGCGGGCGTGAGCACCGCGGGCTCAGGATGCGCATCCGGGTACAGGGCGGCAAACAGCGGCAGTCGCTCGGCCGTGACCCACAGCCGCGGCCCCGCGCCGCCGACTCGGGTCATCCGCTGCTGCGCGACCAGGGTGGCGATGAACCCGGGCCAGAGCGCACTGCGCTCGACCTCCGCTTCAGTCAGGAACGTGAGCCACAGGAGCGCATCGTGCAGCTCGTCCGCGTTGGCGGCGTCGGGCCAGGCTTCCTCGCGCACGCGGCGGATCGCGTCGGCGTCGAGCCTGCCGAGGTCGGCGGCGCTCTGCGGATCGAGCCAGCGCCGGCTCATCACCGCCTGGGTGCGCCGCTCTTCCAGCGGCGCATCATCGAGAAACGCGTAAGGTCTTGCGGAGAGCACTTCCAGCGCGAGCGGCGAGGGCTCGGTCAGATCGCGCGCGATGACCCGGATGCGGCCCGACTCCAGAGCGCGCAGCAGCCGCTCGAGTCCCCCGACATCCATCGCCTCTTCGAGACAGTCGCGGATCGTCTGGCGCACCAGCGGATGATCCGGAATCTCCAGCTCGCCCGGGAGATTCTCGGCGCACGCGACCTGGTCCGGAAACACCGCACTCAGCAGGTCTTCGGCCGCCATGCGCGCCAGCGGCGCCGGCACTTTCTTGCCGCCGCGGTAGCGTGGCAAGGCCAGCGCGATCGCCGCGCTCCAGCGCCAGCGCACCGGAAACATGGGCGCGGCGCACAGCGCCTGCACCAGCAGCGCCCGCACCGTGCCGGAATGAAGGTAACGGGCGACCTCGGCCAGCTCGAAGCTGTGCGCCGTGGTCAGCGACAACACGATGGTGTCCTCGGTGGCCGCCGCCTGCAGCTCGAAGTTGAACGAGCGGCAGAAGCGTTTGCGTAAGCTGAGTCCCCAGGCGCGGTTGATGCGGCTGCCGAAGGGCGAGTGGATGACCAGCTGCATGCCGCCGGCTTCGTCGAAGAAGCGCTCGAAAATGACGGTCTGCTGGGTCGGCACGGCCCCGAGCGCGGCCCGCGCGGCGGCCAGATAGTTCACCAGCTGCACCGCGGCCGGCGCGGCGATGCCCGCCTGCGCCGCGAGCCAGTGCGTCGCCCCCTCGAGTCCCTGATCGAGCCGCGCCTCGAGCTCGCCGCGCAGCCGCGAAACGCTCGCCGACAGCTCATCGGTCCGCCCGGGCGCCTCGCCGAGCCAGAACGGAATCGAGGGCGGCTCGCCGCGGGCGTCCTCGACGCGGATCCGGCCCTGCTCCACGCGCAGGATACGGTACGACACGTTGCCCAGCTGGAAGACGTCGCCCTGCAGGCTCTCGACCGCGAAGTCCTCGTTCACCGTGCCGACGAACTGCGCCTGCGGCTCGAGAATGACCTGGTAGTCGGCGTTGTCGGGAATGGTGCCGCCGGAGGTGAGGGCGGTCAGTCGCGCGCTGCGCCGTCCCTTGATCCGATGATTCACGGCGTCGTGATGAATGAGCGCCCCGTGCCGGCCGCGGCGCGTGCTGTAGCCTTCGGCGAGCATGCGCAGCACTTCATCGAACTCGGCGCGCTCGAGATCCCGATACGGATACGCCCCGCGCACCAGCGCATACAGAGCCTGCTCGTCCCATTCGCGTGCCGCGACCTCCGCGACGATCTGCTGCGCCAGCACGTCCAGCGGCTTCACCGGCATGACGAGCCGGTCGAGCTCCCCGCGGCGCACCGCGGCCAGGAGCGCGGCGCACTCCACCAGGTCATCGCGTGACAGCGGAAACAGCCTCCCTTTGGGCGTGCCGCCCAGGGAGTGACCGGAGCGGCCGACGCGCTGCAGCAGGGCGGCGATCGAGCGCGGCGAAGCGAGCTGGCACACCAGGTCCACCTCGCCGATGTCGATCCCGAGCTCCAGGGATGCGGTGGCCACCAGCGCGCGCAACTCGCCGCGCTTCAGGCGCGCTTCCGCGTCCAGTCGCGACTCCTTGGCCATGCTGCCGTGGTGCGCGGTGACGTGTTGCTCGCCGAGGCGCTCGGACAGATGCCGCGCGATGCGCTCGGCCTGCCGCCGGGTGTTGACGAATACCAGCGTAGTGCGGTGCTCGCTCACGAGCTGCGCGAGGCGATCGTACAGCTGCGTCCAGACTTCCCCGGACATCACCGCCTCGAGCGGCGCGGGGGGAATTTCCAGCTGCAGGTCGCGCTCGCGCACGTGCCCCGAGTCGATGATGGTGCAGTCGGGTGCGCCATCGGGGCGCAGCTTGCGTGTGCCGACCAGAAATCGCGCCACCTCCCCGATGGGCTTCTGCGTCGCCGAGAGGCCCACGCGCGTAAGCGGCCTGCCGGCGAGCGCCTCGAGCCGCTCGAGCGTGAGCGCCAGATGCACGCCGCGTTTGCCGCCGACCACGGCATGGATCTCATCCACGATCACCGTGCGGGTGCTCGCGAGCATCCGCCGGCCGGACTCGGAACCCAGCAGGATGTACAGCGACTCGGGCGTGGTGACCACGATGTGGGGCGGGCGCTTGGCGCTGGCCACACGCTCGTGCCGGGGCGTGTCGCCGGTGCGCACGAAGGTGCGGATGTCGACGTCCGGCAGACCCAGCGCGCGCAGCTGCGCGCGGATGCCGGCGAGCGGCGCCTCGAGGTTGCGGTGGATGTCGTTGGAGAGCGCCTTGAGGGGCGACACGTACACCACCAGAGTCTCGTCCGGCAGCAGCCCCGCGGCTGCGACGCCGGTGCGCACCAGCTCATCGATCACCGCGAGGAATGCGGCGAGGGTCTTGCCCGAGCCGGTAGGGGCCGCGATCAGCACGTGACGCTGCGCCGCGATCGCCGGCCAGGCCGCGCTCTGCGCGGCCGTGGGCGCAGCGAAGGTGCGCGCGAACCATTGGGTGACGGCAGGGTGGAACGCAGCGGGCATGGCGCAATTGAAGCACAGGCGGAGCGTCACGAGGAACCGGCCACGAAAGGGGAGTAGAGTGATCAGCCGTTTCCGTGGCCCGAAGGTGGCGCAGGATGTGGGAAGAGGATCTTGAGAGCGCGGCGCGCCGCAAAGTCGCGTGGCTCATCGGGATCGTGGTCGCGGCCGCGATCGCCTTCGCTGGCTGGTACTGGTACGCCTCGCGACACCGCCCCGCTGCGCCGCCGCCGGTCATACCCGCCGCGGCGCCCCCGCCGGTGAGCACCGAGCCGCAGATCTCGCACCCGATCGCGGCTGACAATGCGCCGGGCGCTGCCGCCTTGCCGGCGCTGAACGACAGCGACCCGGTGGCGCGCGATTCGCTCGTCGGTGTGCTCGGCCGCAATCCCGTCGAGCAGTTCCTGGTGCCGCAGAACGTCGTGCGCCACTTCGTCGCTACCGTCGACAATCTGCCGCGCCGCAAGGTGGCCGTGGAGCTGCGGCCCGTGAAAGCGACGCCGGGACAGACCGCCACCGCCGCGCAGGGTGAGATCACGACGCTCGGCGACGCCAACTTCGAGCGCTACGCGCCGCTGATGCGGGTGGTGCAGGCGACGGACGTGAAGGCGCTCGCGCTGGTCTACGAGCGGCTGTACCCGCTGTTCCAGCAGTCTTACGAGGACCTCGGCTATCCCGGGAGGTACTTCAACGATCGCCTGGTCGAGGTGATCGATCACCTGCTGCAGGCACCGGAGGTGTCGGCGCCGATCAAGCTGGTGCAGCCCAAGGTGTTCTACGAGTACGCCGACGCGGACCTCGAGAGCCGCTCGGCCGGACAGAAGCTGCTGATCCGCATGGGGCCGGCGAACGCGCGCGCCATCAAGGCGAAACTGCGGGAATTTCGCGCCGAGATCGTCAAGAAGAAATAACGCTGCCCCGAGGGTGTGCGAACATGAGCGACGCAACAGCTTGGGACGGGGACGGTGTCGAGAAGGCGCTCGCGGAGCTGCGCTCGGTGTTGATCCCCGGTGAGACTCTGGAAGCCTGGGCGATCCAGCGGCGGATCTTTGCCCTGTCGCACCGGCGGCTGCTGATCGCCGCTACCAGCGGCAGGCTGGTGGTGCTGGTGCGCAGGCTCCTCGCGGGCTTCGATGTCTCCACCATCCGCTGGCAGGACCTCGAGGAGGTGACCTTGCGGGTGGGGGTGATCGGCGCGGATCTGGCGCTGCGCGCCGGCAAGGCGACCGATCTTGCCTCGCTCGGTGCGCAGGGGTCGCAGCGGGTCGAGTTTCAGGGGCTGCGCAAGGAGCAGGCGCAGGCGGTGTACCGCATCTGCCAGGCTCAGGACCAGGCGTGGCGCGAGAAGCGCCGGGTCCGGGAGCTCGAGGAATTGCGGGCGCGATCCGGCGGGATCCAGGTGATGTCAGGGGCTGCCGGGGCGAGCGCGACGGCCGATGGCGATGCGGTGCGGCGCCTGCAGGAAGCGAGGAAACTCCTGGACGCGAGACTCATCACCGATGCGGAATACGAGGCCATCAAGGCGAGGATCGTGTCGTCGTGAGGCGCATCGGGACGCAGCCGCCTTGAGGCCGCCCCGGAGACTTGCGATATCCAACGTGTATGCACAAGTAATCCACAGGCGACCCACAGGGCAGGTGCGTTAGTCTTGTGAGGATGGCCATCCGCTTTCGCCGCCGTGCCGACACGCACAACGAAGTGCTCGGGACTTACAGTTTTCCCAGCCGCACGGTCCAGGTGCTGAAGACCCAGGATGATCGCATCGTGTGGACCTGCGACTGCGACAGGTTTCGCCTCCAGGGCGGCCGGCGCGAGCCCCTGTGGTGCAAGCACATCGCCAGGGCGGCGGCCCGGCGCTCGCTCGAGCGCCTGACACGCCGCGTGTCGGTGGCCCGCGGGCTCGAGCGCTAGCGCTGGCGCACCGCTCACGCGCTCAGGCCTTTGCGCCACGGGCGCGATCCGGTATCATATTAGACTCATTCCACAAAGGAGAATGCACATGCGCTGGGAAATTCCGCTGGCGACCGATCTGCGCTTCGGCATGGAAATCACGCTGTATATCGCCAGGCGCTGAGCCTGTCGCTGAGGCGCCAGGGCCGGCGGTCCCGAGCGCCTGGCGAGCCTCGATGCGTTGTGAAAATCAGGGTGCTGGGGTCTGCTGCCGGCGGCGGCTTTCCTCAGTGGAACTGCAACTGCCGTAACTGTTCGGGCGTGCGCACCGGCACCCTGCGGGCGCGGCCGAGAACCCAATCCTCCGTCACCGTCAGCGGCCCCGACCCGCGGCAGTGGGCGCTCGTCAATGCCTCCCCCGACATCCTCGCCCAGCTGCAGGCGAACCCGGTGCTGCAGCCGGCGCGCGCGCCGCGCGATACCGCCATCACCGGCATCGTGCTGGTCGATGGTCAGATCGATCACAGCGCCGGTCTTTTCATGTTGCGGGAATCCACCGCAGCGCTGCCGGTGTGGTGCACTGACAATGTCAATGCGGACCTGACGCGCGGCAATCCCGTCTTCGCCGTGCTGGCGCACTACTGCGGCGTCGAGCGGCGCGCCATGATCCCCGACGGGCGCCCGTTCGCCGTCGACGGCGTCGGCGGCGTGCAATGGCGGGCGCTCGCCGTAGCGGGCAAGCCCGCCCCTTACTCGCCTAACCGCGAGTCTCCGGTGGCGGGGGATAATGTGGCCCTGGTGATCGCCGACGACGCCACCGGCAGGACGGCGGTGTATGCGCCCGGCCTCGCCGCCATCGATCCGCAGCTGTGGCGAGCCATGCAGGCCGCCGCCTGCGTGCTGGTCGACGGTACGTTCTGGAGCGATGACGAGATGATCCGGCTCGGGCTCTCGCCGAAACGGGCGCGCGACATCGGGCACCTGCCGCAGAGCGGCCCCGGGGGTATGCTCGAGTGGCTGGACCAGCTTCCGGCCGGCACCCGCAGGATCCTCATTCACGTGAACAACACCAACCCGATACTCGACGAGAGCTCGCCTGAGCGCGCCGAGCTCACGCGCCGCGGGATCGAAGTGGCGTGGGACGGACTGGAGATCGAGCTGTGACGGTGGCGGCCTGGACCGGCGCGGAATTCGAGCAGCAGTTGCGCGAGCGGGGCCGCGCCTACCACATCCACCATCCGTTCAACGTGATGTTGAATTCCGGCAAGGCCACCACGGCGCAGATTCGCGGCTGGGTGGCGAATCGGTTCTATTACCAGATCAGCATTCCTCTCAAGGACGCTGCCATTCTCGCCAACTGCGACGATCGTGGCGTGCGGCGCAACTGGGTGCAGCGTATTCTCGATCACGACGGCTACGGCGAGGATGCCGGCGGCATCGAGTCGTGGCTGCGGCTCGCCGAGGCGGTGGGCCTTGCGCGTGCGCAGGTGGAGAGTCTTCAACAGCTGCTGCCGGGAGTGCGCTTCGCGGTCGACGCCTATGTAAATTTCGCACGCCGTTCGCCCTGGCCGGAAGCGGTGTGCGCCTCGCTCACCGAGCTGTTCGCACCCGAGATCCATACGCAACGACTCACCGGCTGGCCGCAGTACTACCCGTGGATCGACCAGACGGGACTGAAGTACTTCCAAAGCCGCGTCAGCCTGGCGCGGCGCGACGTCGAGTTCGCACTCGCCTTGACGCTCGATCGGTTTCGCACGCGCGCCGCGCAGGAGCGCGCGCTCGAGGTGCTGCAGTTCAAGCTCGACGTTCTGTGGCAGATGAACGATGCCATGGCGCTTGCCTACGGAGTGACGCAATGAGCGATATCCCGGGGAGCGCGAAGCCGGCGATCGCGCACGGCATGCGCCTGCAGTGGGAGCCGGCGCAGGAGGCGCACGTGCTGCTGTATCCTGAAGGCATGGTCAGGCTCAACAGCAGCGCCGGCGCGATCCTGAGCCGCTGCGACGGCGTGCGCACGCTCACCGACATCGTGACCGACCTGGAACGCACCTACAGTGTCGCCGGGCTCGCGGGCGACGTCGGCGCCTTCGTGGCGCTGGCGCTCGACAAGCACTGGCTGGAGCTGCGCGAGTGAGCAGCGCTACACCGGTCGGACACGGACTCGCCGCGCCCAACGCGGCGGTGGGCATGTCGCAGGCGCCGCGCAGCGCCAGCGCTCCCGGGCCGCCGCTGTGGCTGCTGCTGGAGCTGACCTACCGCTGCCCGCTGCATTGCGTGTTCTGCTACAACCCGACGGACTTTGCCAGCACCGGGCCGGAGCTCGGGACCGGCGACTGGATCCGGGTGCTGCGCCAGGCGCGCGCCCTCGGCGCGGTGCAGCTCGGGCTCTCGGGCGGGGAGCCGCTGGCGCGCGAGGACCTCGAGCCGATCGTCGCGGAGGCGCACACCCTCGGGTTCTACATCAACCTGATCACCTCCGGCATCGGCATGACCGAGGCGCGCATACGTGCGCTGAAGGCGGCCGGGCTCGATCACATCCAGCTGTCGTTCCAGGACAGCACGCGCGAGCTGAATGATTTCCTCTCCAGCACGCGCACCTTCGAGCTGAAGTCGAAGGTGGCCGGACTCATCCGCCAGC
>WNGC01004481.1_pt1 | contig 10326 bp, 9 predicted proteins | sample 5400051 | NCBI WGS metagenome assembly WNGC01 (sample SAMN13153368, study PRJNA577476) | soil metagenome | isolation source: 20 cm soil or saprolite under grassland replicate 2 | place: USA:California | collected 2016-06-15 | reverse complement strand
AGGAAAGATTGCCTACGTATAATTTAGTTCCCATTGAGTTTATTCTGGAAAAGGCTGCCAGGTCACTGTTCCCGCTTATCGGATTTCAAATCGCCACTGAATAAACTCAACTGACAATCCACCAACTTCCAAGCTTCCGTTTTCCGTTTCGGCTCACTTGTAAAATGCTTCCCGTCAGAAAGCAATAGGAAATCGCGGACCAATTTTTGTCGCTCGACAATGGCTCAATCACATAGCGCGAATGGGAAAAAGCCTGCGGCCCGGGTTGCAGTCGTTGCTGCGGGCGTAGTCGGTCCGCTGGGGATTGGGCTGGCCGAAACACTCGATTCGCTGCGCGAAGCGCGGGATTGCGTTAGCCAAATAACACGATTTTCGGTAGCTGAATGTCGATGTAAGACAGCTGGCCAAGTATCCGATGATCGCCTGCTCGCTGACCGGGGCGACGGAGCTCGCGCCCGACGGCTGCATCGCGCGTCGCACATGATGATCCAGGCGCTAAGAGAAGTCGTAACGCAAGACGCTCGCTTTAAACCTGAGCTGACGGTAATTGGAACAACCAGCGGCGGCATGTCTTATGGCGAACATTATTATCGGTCGTTACATCAAGCAGGAGACTTGCGACATGCGGCTACCTGGATCGCAAATTACCCGGCGCAAAAGCCGGTGATCGACGCTCAGGAAGCCTTTGGAATTTCTGCGCCGTGCCAGGTGATTGCAAATGCCTGCGCCTCGGGCACGAATGCCATCGGTCATGCGTTCGAGTGTGTGCGATCGGGTCGGTACCAGCGGGTGTTAGCCGGCGGCTATGACGCACTCTCGGAAATGGTCTTCGTGGGCTTTGATTCGCTCCAAGCCTCGACGCCGGAGAGATGTCGTCCCTTTGATCGACATCGCACCGGCATGGTTTTGGGAGAAGGCGCCGCCGTTCTTGCGTTGGAGGACCTCGACCTGGCTCGGGAGCGTGGTGCGCCTGTTCTGGCGGAAATTGCCGGCTACGGCATTTCTACAGATAATTTTCACATCACACAGCCGAACCCTTCCGGTGTTGGACCGCGACAGGCGATGGAACGAGCTCTCCAGAGCGCGCATATTTCAGCGGATGGAGTCGATTACATCAATGCGCACGGCACAGCCACGGTGTTTAATGACGCGGCCGAAGGCAAGGCAATCAGCGCGTTATTCAATGGCGTGCCGGTGAGCTCAACCAAAAGCATGATGGGTCACTCCCTGGGAGCCGCCGGCGCGGTCGAAGCCACCATCTGTTTGCTGGCGCTCCAGCATCAATTTCTTCCACCTAACATCAATTTTGGCGCTTTGGACGATGATCTCGAGCTAAACATCGTCGCGAACCAAGCGCGACCGGCTGTTCTGGGCGCAGTGCTTTCGAATTCCTTTGGCTTCGGGGGGACAAATGCTTCGATTTTGATGCGTAAGTTCGAAGTATGAGTCTGGCGATCGCCGGCATGGGGTGGGTGACACCTCTCGGAAGCGGCATTGATCCAGTCTGGGAGCAGCTGCTTCATGGCCATGAGGCATCCGCGACAACCGTGTCCGAACAGTTCGGGGACTGGCCATACAGCGCCTTCCGTGTACCCGATTCGGCGCTGACGGGTTTGGTACATCCGCGCCTCCGCCGTGCCAGTATGATTTCGCGATTTGCCGCGATGGCAGGATTGGAGGCGTTGCAAGCTGCGGGAGTAAAGCTGAATTCGCAGAATGCGGAGCGAACCGCGCTCATCTTCGCCATTTCAAACGGCGGTGTGATTTACACAAAGCGTTTTTACCGTGACGTCGTTGAAGCGGGTGCGCAGTCGGCCAGTCCGCTCTTGTTTCCAGAAACGGTCTTTAATGCGCCGGCGAGCCATCTCGCAGCAATTCTTGGTGTAACTGGGGCCACCTACACTCTGGTGGGGGATGGAGCGGTAGGTCTCCTGGCGATAAAAATGGCTGAGGACCTGATGGCAAACGAAGCGCTGAAATATTGCCTGGTGGTGGGAACTGAAGAAGTCGATTGGCTGTTGTGCGACGCCTATCGACGCTGGCGACTGCTTCGTTTGACACCTCCGATTGAACCATTCAGCAAACAAAAGCGGGGAATGATCCTGAGTGAAGGAGCAGGAGCAATCCTGCTCGCTCGCGTGCCGCGCCGCGGCGCAGCGGAGGCGGGAGACGGCCCGATTACAATGGAATCCGCTCATCCTGGCGGGTATTACCGGAAGCGCACGGAAGCAGAGGCAATTTTGAAGCAAATCGTGCGTGATCTCAGTCAAATCGAAATCGATCTTGTTATCTCGAGTGCTAACGGCACGTTTATCGACCAGGCAGAATACCGAGCGTTAGCGCAGGTTATCCCCGGTGCGGCCGTTTACACCGCCAAACCAGCGATGGGCGAAAGCGTTGGTGCTGCAGGACTGTGGCAGATCATTTTGGGAGCCCAGGCCCTGCGTTATCGAGAGCTCCCGCCTGTGCTTCACGCCGATCCAGCCATTTCGTTGCGGCTTTCACTTTCACGCGTGCCTCTGGCGAGAGCGCGCCGCGCCATTGTCCTGAGCTGTGGAGTCAATCAGCAACTGGCAGGCTTGCGACTAGTAAGCCGGTGATTGCTGATTCAGTTGCTCAAAAGTTCGTGACGGTTTGGCGCTAGGACTGAGTAGCGGACGAACGCCGTAGGCAAAAATCGCGTCAGCGGAGCTGGACGAGTTCCCAATTTATTTTTCCATCCACGATTTTAAGCCACGCCACACTGGGAGGGGCGCCACGGTTAGGTCGCGTCACGCACCCGGGGTTCAGAAATAACACATTTTCATGCCTTTCGTTTCGCGGCACGTGCGTGTGTCCGTGCACGACGACGTTGACATCATTAGGCGGACGCTCAGGCGGGATGTGTTGCAGACGGAATTTCAGTCTGTCACGCACAAGATCGATAACCAGCGGCCATTCGGAATTGCTGTCGCAATTTCCGCGGACTAGCACGATACGCGGTCCGACCGTACGCAGCTCGCCGAGAATCGCTTCCGCGCAAACATCTCCAAGATGCCAGATTTCATCCGCACCCTTGGCCATTTCCTTCACCTTTTCCGGCAAACGATTGTGCGTGTCTGCCAGGATGAAAATGCGCAACGCCTCCTTCGATTTTTCCCGGTTCGTCATAGCGGATAAAGCTACCCTTATGTACTACTAGCACCGCCTGTCCTGGCGGCATGTTTCCATGCGTGCGTTGATTTGGGCGATAGCGGGTGTTACGTAGCCTCGCCGGCCTGCCATGAGTCAAAACTACAAAAATACGCTTAATTTGCCGCGCACAGAGTTTCCAATGAAGGCGAATCTCGCCGCGCGCGAGCCGGAGATGCTGAAAATGTGGGAGGAGACGCGGCTTTACCAGCAAATCCAAAAGTCGAGAGAAGATGGAGAGTTATTTGTGCTGCATGACGGGCCGCCATTCGCCAACGGAGATGTGCACATGGGCACTGCGCTTAACAAAATACTCAAGGATTTGGTTGTGAAATCGCAGACCATGCTCGGCAAGCGCGCGCCATATATCCCTGGTTGGGACTGCCATGGTCTGCCGATCGAGTACAAGGTGGTGAGGGAATCCCGCGGCCTTTCTCCGCTCGAAGTCCGAAAAAAATCGGAAGCGTTCGCGCGAAAATTTGTCAACATCCAGCGCGAACAATTCAAGCGGCTGGGTGTCTTCGGCGATTGGGAAAATCCATATTTAACAATGGATCCCAAATACGAAGCGGAAATCCTGCGCGCGTTTGCCGTATTCGTTGAGAAAGATCTAGTCTATCAATCTAAGAAGCCGGTGTTTTGGAGCACCGGCGCGCAGACGGCGCTCGCCGAAGCCGAAGTGGAATATCAGGACCGCGATGACACCGCTGTGTACGTTAAGTTTCCGATCATAGGTGGCGAGTTCAAGGATAAGGCGAGCATCGCAATCTGGACAACAACGCCATGGACTTTGCCAGCAAATCTGGCGATCGCCGTCGATCCCAAAGAAATTTATGTGATCCAGGAATTTTCCCGGGACGGCAGCTCAGAGACCTTATTGCTCGCAGAAAAGCTCGTTTCGCAATTTTGCGCCAACACAAACTTCGAGCGTGTCGGCGAACCGAAGGAATCATTCCCCGGCAGCAAGATCGATCACGTAGTCGCGCAACATCCGTTTCTTAATCGCGAATCGACAGTGTTCACTGCCGATTTTGTCACGATGGACACTGGCACGGGCGCAGTACATATCGCGCCCGGTCATGGTGAAGACGATTACTTGTTAGGCAGAGAAAAAGGCTTACAGATCCTGTCGCCGGTCGATGATCACGGCCGTTTCACGGACGAAGTCGGTTGGCCAAATCTTGTTGGCAAATACGTCTTCGACGCCAACAGCGACGTCGTCAATTTGCTGCGCGATCGAGGCATGCTGCTCGGCGAGGAAATTTTTCATCATTCTTATCCGTACTGCTGGCGTTCGAAAACGCCGATCATCTTTCGCAATGTCGAACAATTCTTCATTCGCATCGACGAGCTGCGCGGCAAAGCCCTCGATGCGATCAAGACGGTGAAGTGGATTCCCGCATGGGGAGAGAATCGAATCAGCGGAACAGTGGAATCGCGTCCCGACTGGGTCATTTCGCGTCAACGAAGCTGGGGCGTGCCGCTGCCAGTCTTTTATTCAAACGATGGCAAAGCGATTCTAAACGCAAAAATTATCCGCAAACTCGCTGATCTGGTCGCGCAGCGCGGCTCTAACATCTGGTTTGAGTTGAACGATATCGAACTTGCCAGCCGGCTCGATTTGCCGGAAGGCACAACACATCGCAATGACACGATCGACGTGTGGATCGACAGCGGCGTTTCACACAAAGCCGTTTGCGCGCTACGCCCCGAGTTGCGCGATCCGGCTGACATGTATCTCGAAGCAACTGATCAGCATCGTGGCTGGTTCCAATCGTCGCTATTGACCAGCGTCGCGCTCAACAATCGCGCACCGTACAAAGCTTGCGTGACCCACGGTTTCGTCGTCGATCTTGACGGCAAAAAGATTTCGAAATCCGGAACATACGACAAACCAATGGACGCCGGTCATTTCGTCGGCCGGCACGGCGCGGATCTCGTCCGGCTCTGGGCGAGCAGCATCGACTACACTGATGACGTCCCGTTTTCCGAAGAAATGTTCGCGCGTCTGGGTGACACCTATCGCCGGATTCGAAACACTTTGCGGATTTTGCTGGGAAATCTTTATGATTTTCCCGTAGCCGAGATCGGTGACCCCGGCCGGTCGGCAACACTTATCGATCGCTGGATTCTGGAGCGATTGAACGACGTCATCGCCGATTGTCGATCCGCTTATGAAGCATTCGAGTTCCACAAGATTTATCACGCGCTGAACCATTTTTGCGCCGTCGATTTGAGCAGCCTCTATATCGACATCACCAAGGACCGCATGTATTGCGATGCGGCAGACTCGCCCCGGCGTCGGGCAACACAAACAGTCATGCATGAAATTTTCGGCGCCCTGTGCCAATTGCTCGCGCCTGTTCTCGCATTCACTGCCGAAGAGGCATGGCGATATACAGGCCTTGGCGGTTCAGTCCATCTGCAGGAATTTCCGCACCCGCGCCATCGGCAACATGAAGCAACCGATCAGATTGCCGAGCTTCTGAAATTGCGCGCGGTGATCGGTCAGGCGATCGAGCGCGCGCGTCAGGAGAAACTGATCGGAAATGCTCTCGAGGCGGCAGTTGTTTTGAATTCAGACACTGGTGTCACAGCGAAGATGGAGAAGGAGGAGGTGGAGGAATTTTTCATTCTGAGCGATTTGACCATCCGCCAGGCCGACGAGGCGAGTGCGACCGTCACCCAAACACGTTACAGAAAATGCGCGCGTTGCTGGCGTTATCGGCCGGCTGTTGGCACGAGCAAAGAACATCCCGATTTGTGCGATCGCTGCGAAAGCGTGGTAGAGGCGAATAAGAGCCGTGTCACACACGATATTGCCGACTGACACCTCATGACTTGATTCCTGTCATGTCGAGCAGAGTCGAGACATCTCTAATTATTTAATGCGCGCCATCAAAACAGCGGTGAGAGATTCCTCGGCTTCACTCCGCTGCGCTCGGAATGACAAGGCGCGGATATGAAATTCATCCTTTTTCTTTCACTGCCGCTTTACGCATTGGATCAATCGACGAAACAGATGGTTTTGCGGTTTATTAGCCATGACGAGCCGCGCATCGTGGTCCCGGATTTCTTTAGTCTGGTTCACGTCACGAACACCGGCGCCGCCTTTGGTTCCTTCAGGAACAACAATACTTTCTTCGTCGCAATTTCATTCGTCGCGCTTCTCATTGTTCTGATCCTTCTCTTGCGACGACGAACACCTGACCATTGGCGCGATCTTTCGCTTGCGCTTCTTCTGGCTGGAATCCTGGGAAATCTTACCGACCGCCTTCTCTATAGTCACGTGATTGATTTTCTTCTTTTCGATTTCCACGTCCGCTACGCGAATCCCTGGCCAGCCTTCAACGTAGCGGATTCCTGCATCTCGATTGCCGTGGTGCTGTTTCTCATCCATTCGTTCTCGCAACAGAAGAGTGCTCCAAGCGGAGGATAGCCCTCCAGGCTGTCTCCGCCGGGTATCTTGCCTGGCGACTTGGGCGGGCTGGAAGCCGGCCACCGAGTCAGGCAAAGATGCCTGACTTCCGACGGGCCGTTGCGTTTCGCACAGCGAAGCGGCTACAGTGGTCGGATGAAATCTTCGCCGATGGAAAAGGCGGCGCGCAAAATCGCCGCGCGCCTGCGCGAGGAGGGTCACATCGCGTACTTCGCCGGCGGGTGCGTGCGCGACATGGTGCGCGGTTTTGCACCAAAGGACGTCGACATCGCTACGGATGCCAGGCCGGAAGTTGTTCAAAAACTTTTCTCACACACTTACGCAGTCGGCGCGCATTTTGGTGTGATCATTGTGCTAGAGAACAGTTTCCAATTCGAAGTGGCGACCTTTCGCTCGGATGACGCTTACATCGACGGGCGACATCCCAGCGCAGTGCACTTTTGCTCGCCGGAGGAAGATGCGAAGCGACGCGATTTTACCATCAACGGAATGTTTTTGGATCCGGCTGCGGAAAAGGTAATCGATTTCGTCGGCGGCCGTGCCGATATCGCGGCGAAATTCGTGCGTGCCATCGGCGACGCTGCGCAGCGTTTTTCGGAGGATCGGTTGCGCATGCTGCGGGCGGTGCGCTTCGCCGCCGTGCTCGATTACCAGATCGACGTGGATACCTGGGACGCGCTGGTCGCGAACGCGGGTTCGATCAACCAGATCAGTGCGGAGCGAATTCGTGAGGAGCTGGTCCGAATTTTTCTCTCGTCAAACCGGGTGCGCGGCTGGGATTTGCTGGATGCAAGCGGATTAATGCGCGCCATCCTCCCTGAAATCGAAGCGATGAAGGGCTGCAAACAGCCCGAGCAATTTCACCCCGAAGGCGATGTTTTTGAGCACACACGATTAATGCTGCAATTTCTGCCGGAGAAAGTTTCTGTCCCGCTCGTTTTCTCCGTGTTGTTTCACGACGTGGCCAAACCGCGCACCGCAACCGTGGATGAAACAGGGCGAATTCGTTTTAGCGGGCATGATCGGCTGGGTGCGGAAATGACTGAAGAAATCATGCGGCGTTTGCGATTTTCCGGCGCTGAAATTGAAGCCGCCGTCGAAATGGTTCGGCAGCACATGGTTTTCAAGGATGTGCCCAACATGCGGGTGGCGAAACTCAAGCGTTTCATGGCACGACCGACTTTTGACGAAGAGCTTGAACTGCACCGCGTTGATTGCCAAGGCAGCCATCGCATGCTCGACAACTACGAATTCCTTCTCCGCAAGCGCGAGGAATTTGCTAATGAGCCGATTATTCCGTTGCCGCTGGTGCGTGGGGATGATTTGATCGCCCTCGGTCTAAAGCCCGGCCCAAAGTTTGGCGAAATTCTCGAAGCGGCGGAGACCCGACAGCTTGAGGGAAGTTTGCGCACGCGGGAAGAAGCTCTCGAGTGGGTGAAACGGGAATACGCGCCAGGTGATACAGATTGAACGTCGAATGAGAATTCTGATGATCAGCGCAGAGGGGCCGCCGCTGCACCGGGCAGGGGCGCTAGTCGATGTGATGGATGCGCTGCCAACTGCGCTGCGTGCTCGCGGACAGGACGTGAGCGTCGTTCGTGAGCGCGGCCAGCCCTACGAAGATAATGCCGCGCGTTTTATCTTTTTCTGCAAAGCGGCGCTGGAATTATCTCGGCGATTGACACCGCAAGTGCAGATTCTACACGTGCATGATTGGGCTGCAGCGTTGGTGCCGGTGTTTGTGTATGCGCAAGGACTGCCGTTCAAGACTGTATTGACCATTCATCACTTGGCCGAACAAGGCAGTTTCTGGGGAGTCGATTTCAGGCTCACAAATCTGCCGGAGCAGTTTTTCACTCTCAACGGGGTCGAGTTCTTTGGACGTCTGAATTTTCTCAAAGGCGGAATCCTGTTTGCCAACAAAATCACAACCGTGAGCGAACATTACCGGCGCGAAATCCAGAGGCCATCGGGCGGCTGCGGGCTTGATGTGGTGCTGCGCGAAAACGCGCATCGCCTTATCGCGATTTTGGATGGCGCAGATTATGCGCACTGGAACCCGGCGTCGGATCGCCTACTTCCAGCGCGTTACGACGCGAAACGGCTTCGAGGTAAACAGCTTTGTCGTGACGCGCTGCTGGAAGAAATGAAACTCGCGGCTGCGCCGCGCGGCCCGGTCTTCGGCATGGTGACTCGCGTGGTCGAGGAAAAAGGTTTCGAAATTCTTGTGCCGCTCCTCGATCGACTTCTTTGGGATGATGTCCGTTTGATCATCCTTGGAGAAGGTGATCCCGCCTATGAAACGGCGCTCGCCGTCACAGCCAAAAAATTCCCAAACAGATTCGCGTATCAAAAAGACTACGACGAGAAACTAGCGCACTTGATTGAAGCAGGCATGGACATCAGCCTGATCCCATCTCGCTTCGAGCCAGCTGGTTTAAGCGCGATGTACAACCTGAAGTATGGCGCTCTACCGATTGCGCGCGTGACCGGCGGAATTCAGGAGATCGTCGAGGATTACGATCCGACAGCGGACAGTGGCTACGGTTTTCTCTGCTATGAATATTCAAGCGAAGCCTTCTGGGATGCGATCAAACGCGCGCGGCAAATCTTTCGCGACCAGCGCCTCTGGACCAAGCTGATGAAACGTGCGATGGCGCGAAATTTTTCCTGGGATGCATCCGCACAACGCTACGAAGCTTTATATGGCGAACTCGTTGGCGCGACTGGCGAAGCAGCTGTGTAGTAACTAAGCGTCGTCGCCGCGTCATCGAGCTTTCCGGTTGCCAAGCGGGCCCATCTGTGGAACTTTGGGCCGCTTTTTCTCCGTAAACTCATGGCTTACGCAATCATCAAGACTGGTGGCAGACAGTTTCGGGTCGCGGAAGGCGACACAATCGATGTCGATCTTCTCGATATCGATGCGGGCAAGACCGCGACGTTCGGTGACGTGCTGATGTTTGCCGACGGAGAAAACGTGACGCATGGGAACCCGCTCATCTCCGGAGCAAAGGTGACTGCTGAAGTTATCGAACAGCGCAAGGACAAGAAGGTCATCGCGTTTAAGTTTAAGCGGCGCAAAGGTTATCACCGCACGGTTGGGCATCGGCGCAAATTGACGCGCGTGAAAATCAAGACCATCAGTGTTGGAGCGAAAAGGGCAGCGGCGAAGAAGAGCGAGGAATAAAACGCGCGCCGCGGCCCTATTAACTATCAACTCTCAACCAACGACTTTCTTTAATGGCTCATAAAAAAGGACAAGGCAGCGTTAAGAATGGCCGCGACAGCGTCAGCAAGCGGCTGGGTGTAAAAAAATTCGGCAGTGAAATGGTTGTGGCAGGCAATATTATTGTGCGCCAGCGCGGGACAAAATTTCTACCCGGAAAAAACGTAGGGCTCGGCCGGGATTACACAATTTTTGCGCTGGTAGATGGAAACGTGCGCTTCGACCGTGCCGGGCGCCGGGTAAATGTGGATCCGCTGACGGCCGGAAAATAGTCCGGTCGATTCTTCTTTCCGTGTTAGAGCGCCTTGCGGTATAAACCGATTTCGCTCATGAGATACAACACCTTTATCCTCTTTGGCGCACCTGGCAGCGGCAAAGGCACGCAGGGCAAAACGCTCGGCACAATCCCGCGCTTTTATCATTGCGCCTGCGGTGACGTATTCCGCTCCATCGACACGCGCACAAAGGTCGGCCAAGCGTTCCTTGAATA
>WNGC01003427.1_pt1 | contig 10328 bp, 8 predicted proteins | sample 5400051 | NCBI WGS metagenome assembly WNGC01 (sample SAMN13153368, study PRJNA577476) | soil metagenome | isolation source: 20 cm soil or saprolite under grassland replicate 2 | place: USA:California | collected 2016-06-15 | reverse complement strand
TCTGCACGATCGCGCTGTACCCGACGGTCCCCCGTAGCTGCTCGTCGTGGACGATCGCGTCGGCGTCGAGCACCTTCGCACCGAGCTCCCGCAGCATCGCCGCCACCGTCGACTTGCCCGCGCCCATTGGCCCAGTGAGGCCCACGACGAACGCCGTCACTCGCTCTTCTCGCTCTCCTTCGCCCACTCGTCATACAGAGTCCGCAGATCGCGTTCGAGGGACGCGTACTCTTCGCCGACTCGCCGCGTCTCCATGTAATTCCCGCTCTGCGCGATCTGACCAACCTTGTCCGACAGCTGGCGGAGCTGCAGTTCCATCGCGCTGATCCGGGCCTCCAGCGCCCGCATGCCATCGAGTCTTCGAACTGGCGATGCCCTTTTGTTCGATCGCCCCTGGGCGCCGGGGGTCCTGTCCCCGCTACGGGGTCGCTCGCTCCGCGCACCCTTCCCCGTTTGCGACCGCGCTTGCGCGGTCGCACGGGGCCCCTGGGGCACCCGCGCGTCGCGAGCAACCCTCTCCGCGGTGCCACCCCCGGCGCCAGGTGCGGTGAGCTCGGGCATTGGCAGTTCGGTGTTCGAAGCGCGCAGGCGCTGGAGAGCGGACCAGTTCCCTTCAAATCGCTTCAGCAGAAGATCGAGATGGTTCGTCGGTTCGTCCAGTACGAGAAGATTTGCGTGGCGAGCCGCGAGACGAGCCAACGCGAGGCGCGAGCGCTCTCCGCCGCTTAGCACGCCGACACTCTTGAACACGTCCTCTCCTCTAAAGAGAAAACGCGCGAGATGGCTGCGTGCTTCCGCGTCGCTCATACCGCTCGCGATCTTCATCGCCTCGAGGACCGACTCCTCTCCGCCCAACTCGAGCTGGGCCTGCGCGAGAAAGGCGACTCGTGCGGTGGGCGCCGACTGCACGTACCCCTCGAGTGCGGCGAGATCGCCAACGAGCGTTCGCACGAGGGTGGTCTTCCCAGCCCCGTTCGGGCCGACAACGGCGATTCGGGCATCGCGGGCGACACGCAGCATTCCGGTGCGCACGAGCGGCTTGCCGTATCCGACCGCGAGTGGCGTCGTCTGCACGACCGTGTCGCCGGCGAGATGCGCGGCTTCGAGCTTCCAGCCGTGCTGCTGCGCTCGCTCCGGCGCCTCGATGCGTTCGACTCGCGCGAGCTTCTTGCCCCTCCCGCGCGCCTCTTTGGACCGTTGTCCCGCTCCGTAGCGCCGGATGAACTCCTCGGTTCGCTCGATCTCCTCGGCCTGCTTGGTCGCGGCCTTTGCCGTCGCGGCCTCGCGCTCGGCGCGCTGTCGCGCGTACGACGAATAGCCGCCTCGGTACTCCGAGACCGTGTTCTTCTCGAACGAGAGCGTGCGGCTCGTGACGCGATCCAAGAACCAGCGATCATGCGAGGAGACAAGAAGGGTCTCCTGTTGCTCGATGAGGAAGCGCTCCAGCCACTCGAGCGCGGCGACGTCGAGATGGTTTGTCGGTTCGTCGAGCAGGAGGATGTCCGGGTCGTCGAGGAGCAGCCGGGCAAGACCGAGGCGTGTCCGCTCCCCGCCAGAGAGCGTCGCGACCTCACGATCGCGGAGCGCGTCGAGACCGAGGCCACCCAGCACCCGCCCGACGGCGGCCTCGAAATCGTAGCCGCCAGCGTGCTCGAACTGATGCTGCGCCTCGGAATAGCGCTCGAGAAGCTCCGGGTCGCCACTTCCGAGGCGAGGCTCGATCTCGTGCATCTCCGCTTCGAGCTCGCGCAGGTGCGCGGCGGCCCCGCGTGCGTGCTCTTCGACGGTCCCGGCCGCTTCGAAAAGGACCTCCTGCTCCATGAAGCCGATGCGTGTCCCCCGAGCGATGGCCACGTTTCCGGCGTCAGCCGCGTCGAGGCCGGCGGCGACCCGCAGCAACGTGGTCTTCCCCACCCCATTCGGCCCGACCAAACCGACGCGATCGCCGTGGGCGAGTCGAAACGACACCTCGCTAAAGACGAGGCGCTCGCCGAAACGCTTCGCGACCGCCTGGACCGAGAGAACGCTCATGTTCGAGGTGCCCGCTGGCACCGCGGGCAGTGGAACGTCCCGCGACCGCCGACGACGGTGCGCACGATCGCCCGGCCACAGCGCGGACACGGCTCGCCTGCGCGCGCGTAGACCTGAAACTCACGCTGCATCCGTCCCTTGTTTCCGCGTGCGTCGACGTAGTCGCTGGGCGACGCGCCACCGAGACGGATCCCTTTGCGGAGCGCCCACCGGATCGCCTCGTGAAGCCGCACGATCTCGTCGGCGCGCAGCGAGCCCGCCTTCCGAAGCGGATGGATCCGCGCGCGCCAGAGCGCCTCGATCGCGTAGATGTTCCCGATGCCCGCGATCGCGCGCTGGTCGAGAAGCAGCACTTTGATGGCGGCCCGCGGGCGGCGCCGCAGGAGCGCGCGCAGCCAAGCCACTGTGAAGCCCCGCGCGAGGGGCTCCTGTCCAAGCGAGGCATGCAGCGGCATCCTCGGACGCCGAGCTTCGGTGTTTCCATCGAGAGTCGCGGCGTCGATGACCGCCATGCGCCCGAACTTGCGCGTGTCGGAGAACGTCATCGCGGTCCCGTCAGAAAAGCGGATTTCCCCGCGCACGTAGCGCTCGTCCACGTCGGCAACCCCGTAGAGGAGCTTGCCGGTCATGCGCAGTGAGACGACCAGCGCCTCGCCGCCGTCGAGATCGAACACGACGAACTTGCCGCGGCGGCGCACGTCGCTGATCCGCCGGCCGCGAAGCCGCGCGCCGACGACCTCGGCCGGCTCGGGCTCGGTGAGACGGACCCAGCGCGACTCGAACTCGCTGATCGTGCGGTCGACGACGAGCCCGCGGAGCTGCCGGGCGATGGTCTCGACCTCAGGTAATTCAGGCATTCGCGGTCGCGGTCACTTCGAGCCGCTGCATCTCGTCCCAATTCGGGCCGGCGCGGATGTCGACGATGAGCGGCACGTCGAGCTCGTACGCCCCGCTCATCTCGTCACCGAGCAGCCGCGCCATCCGCTCGACCTCGAGCCGCGGCACCTCGGCGACGAGCTCGTCGTGCACCTGCAGAAGGACCCGCGCGTGTAGGTCGCTGTCGTGCAGCGCGCGATGCACGCGCGCCATCGCTATCTTCATGATGTCCGCTGCCGTGCCTTGGATCGGCATGTTGATCGCCATGCGCTCCGCCGCGTTGCGCACCGCGTTCACGCGGCTCGTCATGTCGGGGATGTAGCGACGCCGTCCAAGGAGGGTCTCGACATAGCCCTGCTCGACGCAAAATGCCTTCGTCTCGAGCACGTACCTGCGCACCTGACCGTAGCGCTTGAAGTATTCGTCGATGAAGCGCTGCGCCTCTTCCCGCGGCATCTGCATCCGCCACGCGAGTCCGAAGTCGCTCATGCCGTAGATGATCCCGAAGTTCAGCATCTTCGCGACGTCACGCTGCTCGCGCGTGACCGCGCTTTCGGCGACGCCGAAACCGGCGGCCGCCGTACGCCGGTGGATGTCGGCGCCGGAGCGGAACGCGTCCAGGAGCGCGGGATCCTGCGACACATGAGCGAGCACCCGTAGCTCGATCTGCGAGTAGTCCGCGGCGACCAGGACCCGGTCCGTGGATCCAGCGACGAACGCGCGGCGGATGCGGCGGCCGAGCGGCGTGCGGATCGGGATGTTCTGGAGATTCGGTCCGCGGCTCGAGAGCCGTCCTGTGGCCGCGACGGTCTGCTCGAACGTCGTGTGGACGCGACGCGTCTCCGGGTCGACGAGTCCGCCCAGGCCTTCGGCGTACGTCGAGCGCAGCTTCTCGATCTCGCGGTACTCGAGGATCTTGTCAATGACCGGGTGCGCGCCCCGAAGCTCCTCGAGCACGGTGGCGTCGGTCGAGAAGCCCGTGCCCGTCCGGCGGCCGCGGGGGAGCTTCAGCTCCTCGAACAGCAGCGACTGGAGCTGTTTCGGCGAGTTCAGCCCGAACTCGTGGCCGACCACCGCGAACGCCTCCTGCTCGATACGCGCGACCTCGCGGGCGAACTCCTCGCCGAGCAAACGGAGGTAGCCGGTGTCCACGGCGATGCCCGCCTCTTCCATCTCGACAAGGACGTCGACGAGTGGAAGCTCGACATCGCGATAGAGCCGCTCGAGATTGAGCCGCTCGAGCTCGACGGAGAACTGCTCGCCGAGACGCGCCGCCGCGACCGCACCGGCGCCCGCACGCGCCAGACGCTCGTCGAGGGTCGGTGTGCGGTACGGGTCCTTCCGGTCGGGGACCGGGAGCGCTGGCACCTCGAGCTTGAGCCGCTCCGCCGCGAGGTCCTCGAGCGCGTGATACCGCCGGCTCGCGTTGACGAGGTAGCTCGCGATCATCGTGTCCATCGAAAGGCCGCGGAGATCCGCGCCCGCGCGACGCAGCGCACGGCGAGCGGTCTTGGCATCGTGTGCCGTCTTCGCGACCGTCTCGTCAAGCAGGAGCGTCGCGATCGGAGCAGGGACACCATCGGGTGTCGGCACATACCAGGCGCGGTCCCCGGCAGCGAGGCCGAGACCAACGAGCAGCGGGTGGCGGCCCGAGGTGTCCATGTCCGCGTGGACGGCGAACGCGCCCAGCTCGCGGAGATCAGTCGCGACCTTGTCGGCATCGACATCCGCGACGAGCGCGGTCTCCACGGGGGGGGCCACCGCGGGCGCGGTTTCGAGGCCAAGCTGCATCTGCCCTCCGCGCGGCACGATCGGCGTGGTGCGGGTCGGGGTGGGCGCGGCGAGGTTCTGGTCGGCGGGAGGCAGCCGAGGCACGAGGCTGCGAAACTCGAGGTCACGGAAGAGCTCGAGCACGGCGGCACGGTCGTAGGTGGTCCGTCGCGTGCGCTCCAGCTCGAGCGTCACCGGCAGATCGGTCACGATCGTCGCGAGCTCGCGGCTGCGTAAGACCTGATCCTTGTTCGCGGCGAGCGATTCGCGGAGCCGCGGCGTGTAGCCGCCGAGATCCGCATAGACGCCTTCCAGATTCCCGTGCTCGGCGATGAGCTTCGCCGCGGTCTTATCCCCGACGCCGGGTACCCCGGGGATGTTGTCGGTCGCGTCGCCCTTCAGCGCTTTGAAGTCGACCATCTGATCGGGTCGTAGGCCGTAGCGCTGACGGATCATCTCCTCGTCGTAGATGACGGTGTTCTGGAAACCCTGGCGCGTCGTCATCAGCTTGATCAGCGGCGTGACGAGCTGGAGCGGATCAAGGTCGCCCGACACGATGATCGTCTCTAGCCCCTTCGCCTCCGCCTGCCGCGAAAGGGCACCGATGACGTCGTCGGCCTCGAACCCCGGGAGCGAGTACATCGGGATGCCGAAGGCTTCGAGGAGTTGCTTGCAGCGCTCGAACTGCGGCCGGAGATCGTCGGGCATCGGCTTCCGGGTCGCCTTGTACGTCGCGTCCTTCTCGTGCCGGAACGTCGGGGTCGGCAGGTCGAACGCGGCCGCGATGTGCTGCGGGGTCACCTGCTCGAGCGATTTCAGGAGGATCGACGCAAAGCCGAACGTCGCGTTCGCGAGCTCGCCCTTCGTCGTGGTGAGCGGAGGCACGGCGAAGAAGGCCCGGTAGATCAGGCTGTTCGAATCGATGAGCGCGAGTCGCTCGGTCACCTTACGAGTATCGCGGCTAGGCCGAGCGAAGCCTCCGCCCGAGGATGAAGGAGAGGGCTGCGAAACCAACTCCGAGAACGAGCCAGAGCCACGGGAACGGGTTGAACGGGGCTTGCTCGCTGACGCTCGTGGAAATCCGGGTGGCGACCGCGAAATCGGAGATCGAGGCTGAAGGCGAGACGGATCCGGAGTCCTGACGCCTCGCCGCATCACTCGCGATCGAGCGCTCGTCGGGTCGCGGTGTCGGGGAGGGTAGGACGTTGAAGGCCGCGCCTGGCGAACTCGAAGCCGACGTTGGCCCAATGGCTTTTTGCTGATCACCGGCGCTCTGGATCGCCGATGGCGCCGAGGTCGCTCCACCCGTCGCCTGATCCAGGGCGGCATTCGGCGCGGGCGCGGCGGCAGGCGCGGCGGCGGGCGCGGAGCCCGCGCTCGTCGCGCGAGGGAATGACGTTGTTGCTGCCGACACGACGAACAGGAAGATCGCAGCCGCACTCGCGACGGTGGAGAACGTGCGAAGCGCGACCATCCAAAGAGGGACGGAGACGCGCGGGACCAGCGACCGCGAAGGGACAGGCATCGGCAGGGCCGCGATCAGGCGGGCGGTTCCGCGAAGCTCGGCCAAGCGTGTCCGACAGAGGGCGCACGTGTCCAGGTGCGCCTGCACCGAGGTCCGAGCCTCGGCCGAAAGCGCGTTGTCCAGGTACGCCGACAGGTCGCCGAACGGATGCACGGCCTAACCTCCTATTCCTAGGACGACGGCGCCCTCAATCGGTTCCCTCACCCGCTTGATCCCTTCCAACCACGGCCAATGAGGATGTTTCGTACTGCGACACGGCCGCGATGGATGCGTGACTTCACGGTACCGATCTCGGTCGACGTGATGATGGCGATCTCCTCGTACGCGAAGCCTTCGACGTCCCGGAGCAGAAGTACGGCGCGCTGCTCGGCCGGTAGCGTGGCAAGGGCATCCTCGACGACGCTCAAGGCTTCGCGGTCGGCGGCGAGATCCGCGAGCTCGGGCCCCGGTGCCGCGGGCTCGGCCCAGCCGACCGCATCGTCGTCTTCGGCGGGCGGATCGAGCGGAAGCTCAGGACGGCGTCGTCGCGAACGCAGGCGATCGAGTGCGCGATTCGTAACGATCCGAAAAATCCACGCGCGGAATGACGTTCCTTGGAAGGACCCAAGGGATTTCCAGGCTGATAGGAGCGCGTCTTGCACCACGTCTTCGGCGTCGTCGTGACCAAGCATGCGTGCCGCATGGCGATACAGAGGCCGCTCGACCTCGAGCGCAAGCTGCTCGAACGCCCGGGCGTCCCCGCGCCGCGCGCGATCGAGGAGCGCTTCGGTCGCTCCTCCGGCGTCCGGCCGCATCAGCGAACTTTCGCCTGGCTGCAACTTCTTCTGTAGATTGCCGCATGGATGAGATGACCGGGGACATAAAGAAGAAGGTCGTCGTGATCGGTGAGGACGACGACCCGATCGCGACCTTGCTGCGCGATTCGATCAACGACGAGGACGCCTACCAGGCCGTCGTCGTGTCGGACGGCGCGTTGGTGCTCGAGACCGTCCGTCAGGTGCACGCCGACCTCCTCATCCTCGACATCATGATGCCGGGACTCAATGGTTTCGAGGTATTCGATCGCGTTCGCGCCGACACCGACATTCGTGACATGCCGGTGCTCTTCGTCAGCGCGGCCACGAATCAACATGAGAGCGATTTCGCCGAGCGCGGCATCACCGATGTGATCTCCAAACCGTTCGACCTCAACGATCTGCTGGCGCGCGTCCGAGTACTCTGCCCGACCGATGCCGGAGGCGAAAACTAGCTCGCGCGATCGCGCTCGATTCGCCGAGCTGGCGCGTGTCGCCGCGGACACGGCCGTCGCGATCGGAAACGCGATCGTGGTTGGCGATACGGTCATCGTCACGCGCAAGCGGGGACGGGCCAACTTTGCGACGGCGGCGGACCACGCGGCCGAGAAGGCGATCATCGCGAGTCTCAGAGCGCACGACGCCGGCGTCCCGATCCTCGCCGAGGAGAGCGCGCGCAGAGGGGTCGCGGAGTCCGAGCGGCTCTGGGTGGTCGATCCGATCGACGGCACGCTCAACTTCAGCCAGGGTCTCCCCTTCTACTGCGTGCTCATCGGCTACGTCGAGGACGGTAAGGCGCGGGCGGGTGCTGTCCATGCACCGCGAACCGGCGAGACGTTCGTCGCGTCGGAAGGTGCAGGGGCGACGCGAAACGGCGAGCCGATCGCGGTGTCGCAAGTGAGGCGTCTGCCGGACGCGTTCGCGGTCGCAAGCCTGGGGTTCGCTGAAACCAAGAAGAAGGATTCGCGTTTCACAACGCTGAACGCGACCTGCGCGCGGCTCCGGGTGATCGGATCGGCCGGCCTCGAGATCTCCTACCTGGCGATGGGACGCTTCGATCTGTTCGTGCACAGTGCGCTGTCGCCATGGGACGTCGCCGCGCCAGCGTTGATCGCGCGCGAGGCAGGCGCTGCAGTGATTTCGTTGAAGACCGGCAGGGACGCCGCGTGGAACGAGCGGCAAGTCGTAATCGCCAATCCGCGTCTCGCGAAGGATGCGGTGAAGCTGCTAGCGAAACCTACAATGTGAGATGCGCCGGAGTGGAGGAACCGGGATACTCGAAGCACTCAAAATGCTTTGGGCGAAAGCCCATGAGGGTTCGAATCCCTCCTCCGGCACCGATCGCTAGAGCGGCAACTTCACCCGCACCGTAGTCCCCTTGCCGTCGCCATCGCTCTCCAGGCCGAGCGATCCGGCATGGGCCTCGGCCACGATGCGCGCGACGTAGAGACCGACGCCCATCCCAGCGAAGGTATTGGCACGGCCCGCGCCGCGGACAAATGGATGACCGAGCTTTGCTATCTCGTCCGGCGGGATGCCGATCCCCTGATCGGAGATGGCAATCTCGGCAGCCCGGTCCTCGACCTTCAGGGCGACGCGCACCTGGCCGCCGGCCGGCGAGTACTTCACCGCGTTACCGACGAGATTCATGAGGAGCTGTTCGACGCGCGACTGGTCGCCATGCGCGGGGACGCTCGCGGGGGCTTCGACAGCGAAGACGTGGCGCCCCTCTTCGAGAGTCGCATCGACGTACCGCTGGACGACTTCGCGGAGCAGGACCGCGAGGTCATATGAGACCCGCTCCATGCTGAGCGAGCCCTTTTCCGCGCGCGAGACTGACAACAGATCGTTGACCAGGCCATTCATCCGATCCACCTGGCGCTCGATTGCGGCGAGATTCCGGTCCAAAGACTCCATGTCCAGCTCGGTACCCTGCGCTTGCGAACGGCGCATCCGCGAGCGGACGAGCTGGGCGAGTGCCTTGAGCGGAGTGAGAGGCGTTCGGAGCTCGTGGGAAACGATCGAGAGAAACTGTTCCCGTTCGCGCTCGCTCGCCAAGAGATCGGTGATGTCATGAAGCGTCATGACCCCGGCCACGACTTCGCCGTTCGCTCCATGAACGGGCGCTCCGCTGACCTCGAGATCACGCCGGTCGCCGGTGTCGGGCCGCGTCACGAAGAACTCGCCCTTGGTCGTCTCTCCCTTCATCGCCCGATCCAGCGGGTATGCACCAGGAGGGACGGGACGGCCGGTCATCAGGTCTTTGACGTCGACCGCGTCGCGAAGCTCAGCGAGCGTCTCGAATTGAGGAACACCGAGGATCTCCCGCGCACGGGGATTGGCTTCGTAGCGCCCGGTTGGCCAGCCGATAAGGACCCCGTCGCCGAGCGCATCGAGGAGATGCCGGTGGAGGTCCTGCTGGGCGAGCGCCTCCGCGTACAAACGTGAGTTCGTGATCCCGATCGCGGTCGAGGCCGCCAGGAGATGGGCGAGCTCGACGTCATCAGGCTCGAACGCGCGCTTCGGATCCTTGGTGTAGACGACGAGCACGCCGTTCAGCTTCTTCTGGAAGAAGAGGGGTATGGAGAGCAGCTTGGCGAGACCCTCCGCCTCAATGAGCGCATGGTCGCCGACGCTCCCCGAAGGCATGTCCAGGATGACGTGCTCGCCGGCGGCGCGAACTTGCGCGCGCACCTCGTCCATCGGAAGCCGCTGCCGTGCCGCGTAGCTGGCGGAGAGGCCGTCCTGTGCGCGGATGACAAGCTCGTTTCCCCCTTCGTTTGGCAGAAAGACCGCCGCGGCGTCAGCACTCAGGAGGTCTCGCGCGGACTTGACCGCGATCCGCAGCCGGTGGCCGAGGTCGAGCGACCCGAACATCTCGTCGTTCGCGTCATGTAATCGGCGCAAGCGCGCGCGGCTGGCCATCCGAATGGAGGGAGGCACGCGCTATGCCAATCTCCCGCTAGGCGAGCGGGCTACCGACACCGATCAACGAGGGAGAACGACTTCGACGACGTCCCCACCGACCTCGTGCGCGACCGCCTGCGCGAGCTCGCGTGACGGCTTCGCGCGGAACGAGGTCTGGACTCGCCGCATGCCGCCACCATTTCGCGGGAGCTCGAGGACGACCTGGGAGACACCGGCGTGGTCCTTGAGGACCTCCTGGATCTTCTGGAAAAGTGCGATCGATCGCTCGTAGTCCAGGACCTCCCTGAATCGAATGACGAGCGGCGGCGGTTCCTCGAGTGAGGGAAGGTCCCGCGTTGACGGGGGGCGGGGTATTTCCGAGGAGGCCCTTTGGGCCTGCGGGATCACGCTCTCGTCCCGCCCGG
>WNGC01002962.1_pt1 | contig 10328 bp, 10 predicted proteins | sample 5400051 | NCBI WGS metagenome assembly WNGC01 (sample SAMN13153368, study PRJNA577476) | soil metagenome | isolation source: 20 cm soil or saprolite under grassland replicate 2 | place: USA:California | collected 2016-06-15 | reverse complement strand
TGTGGAGCATCGCGCGGCGCTGCTGGTCGCCCTTCCTTAGTCGCCGGTCTAGCGTCTCCACTTGCGCGCGGAGCCGGCTCTCGGTCGTCGCATCCGCTCCGGGCCCACTGACCCTCGGCTGACAATCCTCTATCGCGCTCTCCCGCATCGCTATCAGCCCCTCCCGCCTCAGCCTTTCGACTTGTTCCGCAGGCTCTCCAACTCCTTCTCGAGGGCGATCATCTTCAGCTCACGGCCAACAACCACTTCCTCAAATTTCTCGAGATCCAAAATTTTTTCCTGTAGCTCGCTCTTGGACTTTTCCAGGTCGCGAACCACCTGTTCGTACTGGCGCATATCACGTAGGATGCCGATAGCGCCGATGACCTTGCCGTCCGGGTCGCGCAGCGCCGAAGCGTTAAGGGTCGTTGGGATAACCTCCCCGCTCGCGCTCCGAGGGTTGAGCCGGGCGTTGCGGGTGACGCCCCGCGCCACAACCTCCCGCAGCGCCGCCGTGAACTCCCGTGTCTCCTCGGGGCTGATGAATCGCGACAGCGACTGCTCGAGGAGCTCGTCCGGACGGAAGCCGAGGAGTGCGGAGACGGCGTCGTTGGCCTGCAGGATCTTCCCCTCAAGGTCAGAAACGAACACGGGGTCCGGCGCGTTCTTGATCAAGCTCTCGGCGTAGGCCCGGGCCTTGTCCAGCTCACGCATGTCACGCAGGATGCCGATCACGCCGATCGCCCGACCGTCCGGATCGCGCAGGGCAGACGCGTTCAGGCTTGTGGGGATAGCCTCCCCGCTGGCACTGCGAGGGTTCAGGACCACGTTCCGCATGACACCACGTTCGACGACCTCGCGCAGTGCGGCCGTGAACTCCCGCGTTTCATCTGGAGTGATGAAGCGAGAGAGTGACTGCTCGAGGACCTCATCTTGCCGGAATCCGAGTAGTTGGGAAACCGCATCGTTGGCCTGCAGGATCTTGCCTTCGAGGTCAGAGACAAACACGGGGTCCGGCGCGTTGGCGATGATGATGTCGGCATCCAGTGAACCGTGCGATTTCAGGTCCCTGCCGTCGCCCTTGATCATGGCCGGTTGTGTTCCGAATGCCTGCGGTTTGGCCATTCTGGCCTCCCTCGTGATCACAAAATCCGTCGTCACCCACTGTGATCGCATCCCGACTTGGCTGCCGGTGCGACAAGCTTTGGCCCCGCCACTTGGGCCTCGGACGACGTTACACTTGAGCATCCGTTGCTGGAATCTAGTCTCGTTCGAGGTAGCGGGCACAGATTCTCTGTCACACACTGACAGCGTGTCAATTAGTTTTGCATGAAGCGAACGCCGCAAGCCAGTTTATAAAGATAAAGATGGTGGTGAAGAAAAGTCGGCAGTTGCTTGATTCGTGGACCAAGACCGAACGAATAAGTTCAAAAACGCGCAGTTTTCATCGCCCGATTTTTTTGGATTTTGACCCATGCTTTTCGCTGGGCTGCTGCAGGTGAAAAGATGGCGGGGACGAGACTCGAACTCGCGACCACTGCCGTGACAGGCGGTCTGTCAACCGCTGGCATAAGCAGAATCAGTAGGTTAGACGTGCGGTAGTCGGCAACCGTTACCGGGATACGCTGGCTCGCTTTTGTGCAAGGTTTTGTGCAACCACCGTCAGGATGATTTTTGGTTTGAAGTATAGTCGTGATTTTCTTCGGTTCTCCCTCACACGCCGGTCGCTCGGCCGATTTGCCAATGCGATGATGCTGGCCTAAGTACTGAACCCCTGCTATCAACTGATGATCGACCGTGACGAAGCCCTGCATAGAAGGTGCGCATTACAAAACTCTAAGTGCCGCTTCTGGTGTCGCTTTCAGGTACGTTCGCCAGTCGGCCGGGTTTATCTCTACGTTACGTTGAGCCAAGGCGGAAATTCGTCGTACCTCGCCGCCGCTACCGACGACACTTGGGCATTGTAAGACGATGCCTAATTGCCGCCCCTCGATGATTGCAGTTGGTTGGATTTACGGGCATAGGAGGCATTTTACCAGTGGATAACCGACCTCTAATTTCCGCGTCATCTTTTCCGTCACTGAGCTAGGAATTTCGCAGTCGGGCGCGGAGGTCCGACGGTAAAAGGGGGGCGGCCACGGTCAACGAAGTGCTATCCCAAATGTCCATAAGGAGTTTGACCGTCGCCGGGCCCACCATTCGGCACTTGTCCGGCGTTAATCGGAACTTTTCTGTTAACCGACAGGATAGTTTTGTCGTTTCTTACCAACTCATTCACACTTGGCGCATTATGCTTGGAGTTCAGCCGGGGAAAGTACGTTATGGCTCCAGCAAAAGGCAAGAGAGAGAAAACTGAATGCTCACCGAAGGAGGGAAAACTGATGGCCAAGATGTACTTGAGTTTAGGTTTACTGTTCGCGTGCTCCCTATTCGTTCCGGGAGCCTCTGCTGAGTTTCGCACTGCCAAAGACATGCAGAAAGAGTGTCGCAAAGCTCTGAAAGTCTTCAACAGGACAGCAGAGAAAAGCTCCGAGAATGTTCGGTTCGCTGGCGAATGTGTGGGTTATATCCAAGGTGCAATAGATGCTTCTCTCCTTCCTGTATCCGTATCAACAGCAAGAGAGGGGCTTTATCGCGTATGTACCCCAGAAAATATTTCAACGGTAGATTTGATTCAGCGATTCATTGCGTTCGTTGACGCAAATCCGAAGTACACGCTGGCTTCCACTGCGGTGCAGGCGATGCTGCAGGCGATGCTTGGGCCAGACTATAGCAGTTGCAAGCGGAAATAGACCCGTCTACGCCTGAAATCTAATGGGCTTACGAATGCCGACGTTTCATCCAAGCCGAGGAACGGAATTCAATGCCCCTGCTCGGATCCCTCAATTTTGGCCTTCAGGTTAGCCAAAGTGGCCTGCATCCACTGAACGTCTTTTTCGTTATCACCAGTCCAAATTTTCCACCCCCCGTCCGCATGGCACACGGTGTCCCGGTGCATCGTCACGCTGATCGCTTGATCTGCGGGCAATAGAATGAGCGTGAGCACGTGTCGGCAATTTGAAACTGGCGCGTTGGTCCAGTGATCGGTGTTAAACCTGATGGTTTCTTCGCTGCTCCATTGCCGCGAGATTTTTAACTGCGAGGCCGTGTCAGAGTCGCTTGTGTAGCCGTCCGGCACAAGCATTGCGAGGGCCGCCTTCTTGATCTTTGCTGGCGTTGCGTGAATCACATCCTGAACGACAGGTGGCTTCTCGTTAGCTCCACCGATGACGCCAGAAAGCAACACCGCTGCCGTTGCCATGAGTGATCTGTGCATGTCACGCCTCCCTATCCGAGATTCTACGCCTGGCTTCCGTGTTGTGGATAGTGCCGCGCCTTCCGTGCCCGATCTCCAACTCCCGTCTAGCCTAAACGGACAGTTCCACTACTTCACTTTTGCAATAGCGCGTTTACAAGGCGTTAGGCTGTCGAAATCTGCATGATAATTTCTGGGATGACATTTCAAAGGCTAACATCCACAATCTTTAAACAAGTGGGAAACGTCAAGTCGAGATTGCTACGTTCCGGCAGGCTGGGCTTGTAGCTTTGGGTAGCGACGTCATCTTTGCCGCAGTCCTTTATTGCTATTGGTCCCTTACGCCTCTTTCCATTCGTGTCATTTGGATGGTTATCTGTCTATCAGTTTTTTGGGGAGGAGATTATAGAAATTGATTCCCAAAAGCTGACCATCCGTAAGGGAATCCACGGGTGGGAGCGAAAGCGTGAACACCAAATCAATGGATGGCAGCAACCTCGAATGGGAAGAAGGCCGCAAAGGTGGTTCGTATCTAACATGCAAAGTGGCCCGGTGGCAGATAAAGTTCGGAAACAGGCTGTCGGAGAATGATGCAAACGAAATCCTGTCTGCTCTCCAACGAACTCTGCCTGACGTGGCGCAAAAGATTTGTGCGTATCCAGGCGGCAAAGAACACTTCATAACTTTAGGGCTTAACAGGTAATGAAGGACGGCCAGTTCGCCGTAGTGCCCGAGAAACACCGATTGTGGACAGGTGAAATCCGTCGCGGAATCGGGCCGACTTCTACGAGTACGCCACATTACCGGGAGTTAGTCCGCTCGCGCAATGCTCGTCTCACCGAGGAGCAGAAGGATTGCTGGAACTAGCTACGTCCAAGTCCAAATGCCAGCGATGTGCCGCGTCAGCCGCGGCATAACAGTTTCCATCATTCGCATAACCCCCGCAGCCAAGGGCAGTTTCTTTTGGCCGCGGTGACCGCACAAACTGCCACACAACTGCATATTCCACTCCGCTCTGTGCTGGCCGTAGCAGACCCACCGAGGTCCTGCACCCAGGAGATGGCGGGCACACGTCGTTGAAAACCCAAAATACTATGTCCCGCCCTTGTTCGTTCGACCGAATATTCTCTGCGGTCACAATTTTGGGTCCATTTCCATCCCTTGCGGGTATGCCTGAGCAGTAGGCTCCGGGTCTGAATCCCTGTTGCACCAATTCATCGGCCCAAGCTTGTAGGTACGAATGAAATTGCGGTGGCAGTCGGCCGCCTTCTTCGATGTCCAAAAATACAATCGACCCTGCCCCGAACCCTTCCAGCTTTGCGTTCCTCGCCGCTTGTCTTGCATCCGTAATCCCATCGTCCTTTGCAGCTGACTGGAGGGTTGAAGCTTCGCGTCCTCTGGCCAACAGCACGAATCCGAATCCTTGCGCATCCAACGCTTTTTTCTTTCCTGTCCACGTATTGTGCGTTTCCCTTGGTGGGGCCGTAAGCCAGTACCCTGAAAACGAGAATGTCTTGCGGAGCACTGGTAGAACCGCATCCCCTGGGTACTCATTTCGGTCAAATCCTAAATACACTTTCCTTTCAGCGGGCACGCTTACACTCTTGTCGTCTTCGAATGGCGAACTAGGCCGAGCGGCGAGAGCAGATAGCAGTGCGACGATGATGGTCAAGCTCGTTGTTATGAGGGTCATTCGAAAAGACTATCACTATGTCCTGGTTAAACAGCGTATCTCGTAGATGTGGAACCGGCCCGAAACCACTTACCGGGCACTGAAACAGGTGTGGGAATTACTTCGCACTTGGAGCTAAAATCTGGGGATGGTTCGCCAAGAGCGCATTCACAGTTGGCTCCACTCGCTCTTCTCCGATTGCCGCTTCGCCTTCCGCATGCTCCGCAAATCTCCCGGCTTCACCGCGGTCACGGTCCTCACTCTCGCACTCGGCATCGGCGCCAACACCGCCATCTTTAGCTTGATTGATGCCGTCCTGCTTCGCTCTCTCCCCGTCCGCGAACCGCATCGCCTCGTGGTGTTCCAGTGGACCGCGCACAATTCCCCGAACCTAAAGGGACACTACAATTACATGTCCTGTCCAGCCGCGAATGCAGGCGCAACTGGCGAACACGGCTGCTGGTTTTCCTATCCAATGTTTCAACAATTTCACTCCAAGCAAGATGCGTTTTCCACTGTCGCGGCGCTGTGCGGAAACGTTGGACTCAACCTGAGAGGCAACGGTCCGGCCAGTTTCGTGCAAGGGGAAATGGTTTCAGGCGACTTTTTTGAAACGCTCGGCGTCGGACCATCGCTCGGACGCACGCTCAATCCCTCGGACGACACGCCTGGCGCACCGCCCGTCGCGGTCCTTTCCTACGGCTTTTGGCAAAGCTTCTTCGGTGCCGATCCCGCCGTCGTAGGAAAAACTGTTTGGCTGAACAATGTCCCCGTAACGATTGCTGGAGTTGCGGCGAAGGAATTTCCCGGTTTGGATCCCGGCAGACCTCGAGCGATCTGGCTGCCTTTGTCAATTAGTTCACAGGTTGGAATGGCTCTGTTCGGGAGCGTCAGCGGAGATCACCCTTCACTGCAGGCCGGCGACGACATCTGGTGGATCTACATCGTTGCACGGCTCAAAGAGGGAATTAGCAGTGGTCAGGCGCAGGCTGCGGCCGGTGCTCTCTTTTACGATAATGTCCTCGACAAGTCGAAGGAGTTATTCAAAGTCAATGATGCACCGCGTCTGGTCCTGCTGCCCGCGCCCCAAGCCATTAGCGGATTGCGCGAACAGTTTTCAACTCCCCTGGCCATTCTGATGACTGCAGTAGGCATGGTTCTCTTAGTAGCCTGCGCGAATGTTGCCGGGCTGATGCTGGCGCGCTCCGCCACACGTCAAAGAGAGCTGGCCGTTCGGCTAGCTTTGGGCGCTGGGCGGGCAAGAATCACGAGGCAATTACTCACAGAAAGCATGATTCTCTCGGTTGCAGGAGGAGTCGCGGGAATCCTTCTCGCCTACTGGAGTGTGCAGTCGCTTGTCGCGTTTATGTCTCACGGAGGATTGTGGCCGTCGCATTTGGCCGCACATTTGGATTTGCGCGTCCTTGCCTTTACTGCGGCCGCTTCCATCTTTACAGGAGTTTTGTTTGGCCTCGCTCCCACGTTCAGAAGTATCCGCCTGGACCTGACTCCAGCACTCAAAGAAAGCCCTGCGGCGCTTGCGACGGCCGCGTCGCGCAGCCCATTCTTGAGCCTTGGAGGTGCCCTCGTGATCGCGCAAGTTGCGCTGGCTATTCTGGTTCTTTCCGGCGCTGGCCTGCTCGTTCGGACGCTCCAAAACTTGAAAAGCATTAATCCCGGCTTTGACACGCGCAACCTCCTGCTCTTCAGGATGGATCCCAGCCTTAACGGTTACAAGGGACCACAGTCCAAAAGCCTGTACTCCGAACTGTTAGCGCGCATCCAGGCAATTTCCGGCGTGCTTTCCGCAACCTATTCGTTCGATGATCTGCTGAGTGGCAATTCTTGGAACACGAGCTTTGGGATCGAAGGAGAAGTGGAGAACACCTCGCACGCAACGCTCGGCCTTAACGCTGGGCCAAAATTCTTCGAGACTATGGGAATTCCCTTAATGGCGGGGCGCGTGTTTACACCGCAGGATTTCTCCCTTCCGCCGGACACCAAGTGGGAGCCGGCCGTGATCAACGAAGCGTTTGCCCGCACCTTTTTCAAGGATCGGAATCCGCTCGGACGGCGCTTAACCGGTGTCGGCCATCAGGGCTCAAGCCGCGAGATCGTGGGTATCGTCGGGGACACGAAGTTTCTCACGTTGCGAAGCGAAATTGCGCCTACGCTGTTTGTTCCAGCCGGAGGAGGTGAGGCTGTATTCGAAATACGCACCGCAGTTGACCCAAGAACGATCATTCCTGCAGTTCGTACCGCGGTGAGCCAACTCGACAATAATCTCCCGCTATTCAGCATGAAAATGGAGTCAGAACAGATTGAACGCTCTCTTTTTCAAGAGCGCCTACTTGCTCGCTTGTCGAGCTTCTTCGGCGCACTCTCCCTGCTACTCGCTTGCCTCGGACTCTACGGTCTGCTTTCCTACGAAGTGACCCAGCGAACGCGGGAAATCGGCGTTCGCATGGCACTTGGCGCGCGGCCGCCCGATGTATTGCGCATCGTTGTGCGCCAAGGGGTCGGACTGGCAGTTGTTGGCGCTATCATCGGCATCTTGGTCGCCCTCGGTGCCACCCGTTACCTCGCAAGCCTCCTTTACGGCGTTCGCCCATTTGATCCCCCTACGTTCCTCGCAGTGGCTTTGCTCCTTAGTCTTGTCGCTCTGGCGGCTTGCTACATCCCTGCGCGCCGCGCTTCCCGTGTCGATCCCTTGGTCGCTTTGCGATACGAATAGGGGCGCCGGGATAAACCGGCGTGGAGGAGCGGATGAAACAGCCGTACGGTGAAGGTCTAGCGAGCCACACCGACCCCGAGTCATGCGTGGTCAGTCGAGAGGCTGGGCACGAAGCGTTGACAGGGGCACATGCAGGAGGGGTATCGAGCCGCGAAATATCTGGAAATCAGGATGCCGACGCTGTCTATTCGGCGGGAAGGCAACACTGGTGGGTGCGATATCGCGAGCACCTACTGGACCTGCGAGGTCAAAGACCCCCGACATGCATGGAACCTCCACGCGCGAGAACCGGGAGACCCTACCAGCGCCCGACACGAAGCTGTGAGCGGGCCGGTCGAGGAAGGTGATGAGCCACAATCTCGACAAGAACGTTGGTAGGGAGTCAGACGGTCGTGTATTACCTACGAAGTGCCCGAACAAAGGCGGTAGTCCTACGCCGGCGGAGAGCATGGAGGGAAGACGACCGACCAAAGAGAACACGGGGCAGACGGCCGCGTCCCAGATACAAAGCTGGGAGAACGCGTTAGCTGGGCTTCACCGTGTGCGGGAAGCAGCAAAGAGGGAGAAGCGACTACGATTCACCTCGCTACTGCACCACGTATCCGTCGTACTTCTATCGAACAGCTTCTATGCTTTGAAGAGGGAAGCTGCTCCGGGGGTGGATGGGTTGACGTGGCAGGAATATGAAACGGACCTGGACAAGCGGCTGGAAGACCTACACAGTCGAGTGCACCGGGGTACGTATCGAGCGCTACCTTCCAAGAGAGCCTATATCCTCAAGCAGGATGGACGACAGAGACCTCTGGGGATAGCCTCCCTGGAGGACAAAATCGTCCAACATGCAGTGGGAACGGTCCTCAATCAGATTTATGAGGAGGACTTTCTGGGTTTCTCGTATGGGTTTCGACCGGGATGCAGCGCGCACGACGCGTTAGACGCTCTCTCGGTCGGGATCATGTGGAAGAAGGTGAATTGGGTGCTGGATGCGGACATCCGGGACTGCTTTGGTTCTTTTTCGCACGAATGGATAGTCAAGTTTCTCCAGCATCGCATCGGGGACCGACGGATCCTCCGCCTGATCAAGAAATGGCTGAGGGCCGGCGTACTCGAGGATGGGAAATGGTTGGAGACGGAAAAGGGAACTCCGCAAGGTTCGGTGATTTCGCCGTTGCTTGCAAATGTTTACCTACACTACGTTTTCGACCTTTGGGTACAGCACTGGCGGACGCATCGAGCCAAGGGTGAGGTTATTGTGGTTCGGTATGCGGACGATATGGTGCTGGGGTTTCAGCATCGAGCGGAAGCGGGGATTGGCGGGAACGACTGCAGAAGTTTGAGTTGGAACTTCATCCGGACAAGACCCGCCTGATTGAGTTTGGGCGGTTTGCGGCCATAAACCGTAAGCAACGGGGCGAAGGCAAGCCGGAGACGTTTAACTTCCGGGGGTTCACGCATATATGTGGACAATCCTGGAAGAACGGCAAGTTCTTCGTGCTGCGCAAAACCATCCGAAAGCGACTCCTCGCCAAGTTGAAACAGGTGAAGATCGCGCTTCGGAAGCGGATGCATCAGTCGCTGGCGGAAGTCGGGAAATGGTTGAGGCGTGTGGTTCAAGGCTACTTCAACTATCACGCCGTACCCGGCAATCTCGCCAGTCTCCGGAGTTTTCGGTTCGAAGTTCGCAAACGCTGGCTGCGGGTGATTCGCCGTCGCAGTCAGCGGAGCGGGATGACGTGGGAGCTCCTGGACCGATTTGCGGCTGAGTGGCTCCCCGAACCCAAGATTCTTCATCCGTATCCCAATTTGCGCTTCGACGCTAAGCATCTGCGGTAAGAGCCGTGTGCGCTAAAGAGCGCTCGCACGGATCCGTGCGGGGGGCGCCGGGCAACCGACGTCCCTACCGCGATTCCTTGGGCGTTGTACAGGGTGATAGCATCTGTCCGCTCTAGATACGCCAAGAAATTCAACTGGAGGCCAATTCATGGCTCGCGGCAAGAGATTCTTTCCCCTCACTTTTATTTGCGCTGACGTCGATAGTTGTCCCACTGGGCTCTCGGCAGGCTAAGACAACACCGACTAAAGTCCAGAACGTTAAGAGCACGATGCGGAAGATTTACGAAGAGGACCAAAAAAAAACAGAAGCGATGAGACTGGAGACGCCAAGCGGCGAGAGCAAGTGAAGCAACTAATCAGCGAAGGGAAAGTCCAGTCCGGAGAAGATTATTATTATGCGGCCTTCATCTTTCAGCATGGGCAGAGACCTTCCGATTACCTCTATGCACATGCGCTTGCCATGACAGCGGTGATAAGGGATTACATAATCCTATCTGGCTAAGCGCTGCAACGTTGGACATACTTAGAATCCGCCGTTGTGAGTGTAACGACGCTTTTGACCAGTGGTCAGCAACAGTCCTCGTCTCATCTCCACCCGACGCGCTGCAGCCACTCGACGTACCGGCGATAGAACTCTTGAGGATTTTTCAAGGGCGGCTGGTCGAGTGGCGCACCTGGATCTCTGAATGGCGGCAATCCCACGGCCGCCCGGCGCTGATCGAGGCGCTCGGGATCTTCTACTTCCCCAATTACGAGTTCGCCGCGCTCATTCCAATTCATGTTCGTGGCATACAGCTGTGGGCGGCCTTCATACA
>WNGC01004966.1_pt1 | contig 10331 bp, 8 predicted proteins | sample 5400051 | NCBI WGS metagenome assembly WNGC01 (sample SAMN13153368, study PRJNA577476) | soil metagenome | isolation source: 20 cm soil or saprolite under grassland replicate 2 | place: USA:California | collected 2016-06-15 | reverse complement strand
AATCCGTTGCGCATCGTCGCCGACTCGGCGCTGCTGCCGTACTGGGCGGACCTTCACGGCCAGTCCGAGGAGACCATCGGCACGAATTCGGCGCGCGAACTCATCGAGTTTGCGCGCGATCGCGCTTTCCTCGACGCCATGAGCCACCAGGGCAACGACTTCCAGATCACGACGCCGTTCTGGGAGGAGTTGAACCGCCTCACCGCAGAATACAATCGCGACGGCGGCTTCATCATCTTTCCGGGCTACGAATGGTCGGGAAACACGGGCCTGGGCGGTGACCGCAATGTGCTGTTCATGCGCGAAGGCCGTCAGATCCGCCGCTCGCACCACGCGCTGGTGGAAGATCTCTCCGATCTCGCGACCGACGCAAACAGCTCCGACGATCTGTTCCGCGTGCTGAAGGACGAGGATTGCGTCGTGTTCGCACACATCGGCGGTCGCTACGCCGACATCAGGATGAGCCACGATGCGCGCATCGAGCGCAGCGTCGAAGTGCATTCCGACTGGGGCACCTTCGAATGGCTGATCGAGGACGCGCTCGAACAAGGCTATCGCGTCGGCATCGTGGCGAACTCCGACGGCCACAAGGGCCGCCATGGGGCGAGCCATCCGGGCGCGTCGCTGTTCGGCGCCTACGGCGGTCTGACCTGCCTGCTCGCCCCGGAACTCAGCCGCAGGGGATTGTTCGACGCGATGCGCCGCCGCCACCATTACGCCACCACGGGCTGCCGCATGATTCTCGACACGCGCGTGGCCTTCGACAGCGACGCGGAGCTGTTCGAGCAGGACCCGAACCTGGGCGCGATCGGGTCGCGCAGGGTGAGATCGGCCATGATGGGCGATATCCTGCGCACGGGCGATCGCGAGGTCAGCTTCGAGATCGACATCGTCGCCTCGGCGCCGATCGAGCGCGTCGAGATCCGCAACCGCCTGGAGCTGGTGGAGATGGTTCGCCCCTTCGAGGCGAAGGAACTCGGGAGGCGCATCCGGCTCATCTGGGAAGGCTCGGAATACCGAGGACGCGGGCGGCAGTCGGTCTGGGACGGCGGGGCGAAGCTTCACGGCAACACGTTCGAGCGCGTGTCGCCGATCAACATGTGGAACCTCGACAAGAAAATCGACCGCGCGGCGCCGGATGAGCTCAAGTGGACCGCCCTTACGACCGGCGGTTTCGGCGGCGCCGACATCGTCCTTGGCGATGAGAGTTCCGGCACTCTCTCGATAGCCACCGCTTTGGTGAAAGCGGAGGTGCGGATCGCTGACATCGGGCGCGAGGACATCGTGCTCGGCTCGGGCGGCGGCATCCGGCGTCGGATGCGGCTGTACAGGCTTCCCGAGGAAAATACCGCCGCGCGGATGCAGCTGAGGCGCAGAATCCGGCTTCAGGACGCCCGCGACAACGCGCTCTACGTCTGCGTCACCCAGGAAGACGGGCACCTGATCTGGTCGAGCCCGATGTACCTGTTTCGCTGATTCAAACCGGAGCAAACCATGAAACGTCTTGCAGTACTCCTTGCCGCCTCCCTCATCGCCAAGGGCGCCATCGCCCAGAGCTACCCTTCGAAACCGATTACGCTGATCGTGCCGCTCGCCATCGGCAGCACCTCTGACATCCTGTCTCGCACGGTCGGCGCGGAACTCGCCAAGCGCCTGGGTCAGCCCGTTATCGTGGACAACCGCCCCGGTGCGGGCGGCACGAACGCCCTGCAGCAGGTCGCACGGGCGGCGCCCGACGGGTACACCATCGCCCTCATAACGAGCGGCACTCACGCGATCAACATCGGGCTTTACTCCAAGCCGGGTTACGACCCGGTCAAGGATTTCACGCCGATCACCGTGATCGGTGAAGTGTCCAATCTCATGATCGTGCACCCGAGCAATCCCGCGAGGACAGCGCAAGACATGATCGCGCAGGCGAAGGCGAAGCCGGGCGAGCTCACCTTTTCCTCCGGCGGCAACGGCACCAGCCACCATCTTTCCGGCATCCTGTTCGCCTCGATGACCGGCATCGAAATGGTTCATGTCCCCTACAAAGGCGCGCCGCAGGGAATCACGGCGGTGATGTCAAAAGAAGTGACGATGGGCTTTTTCAATACGCCCACGGTCATTTCTCAGGTCCGCGATGGGCGCCTGAAAGCGCTCGCGGCGACGAGCAAGACCCGTACGCCGTTCTTTCCTGGCGTGCCGACGCTGGACGAATCGGGACTGAGAGGTTACGAGGTCACGGTCTGGTTTAGATTGAACTCACCCAGCATCACTATCCACGAACGCCGAAGCCCGGCCAATATCTGACATTGGCCATTTTTGTCGGAGCTTCAAGCGTAAAGGCTCAACAACCCATTCAACTCCACGTAGTCGAAGCAAAAAGTCGCCTTTTCCCGCACAACCGGCTTGGCGCGATACGCGATGCTGACGCCGGCCTCGCCCATGAATTTTAGGTCGTTCGCTCCGTCGCCGATGGCGATGATCTGGTCCCTCGTTACTCCGAGCTGGTCGCGCGCTGCCAACAACGCCTCGCGCTTGACATCCGCGTTGACGATGCGGCCTTCGAGCTCGCCGGTGAATTTTTCGTTCCTGACCACCAGCGTGTTCGCGCACACGTAATCGAGTCCCAGCCGCGTCTTCAGCCGCTCGGTCACATGCGTAAAGCCGCCAGAGACGAGAAGTAACTTCAAACCCGCACGCTTGACGCCCGCGATCATCCGCTCGGCGCCCGAGGTTAGCTTCACTCGCTCTGTATATAGACGCTCGAGCGCGCTCTCGGGAAGGCCCTCCAGTACTGCGACGCGCCGCTTCAGGCTTTCGTCGTACTCGATTTCCCCGCGCATCGCCTGTGCAGTGACCGCCGCGACCTCGGCCTTGCGGCCGACGAGGTCCGCCAACTCGTCGATGGTCTCAATAGTGATGAGCGTGGAATCCATGTCCATCACGAGCAGGCGGAAGTCGGCGAGTCGACGCGGCTGCGGCACGAAGGCGAAGTCGAGCTTCGCGCCGGCGCAATAGGCGGCGACGCCGTCTTTGGTTTTGTAGTCGTGCAGGCGGAAGGCGTCGTTGCCGATGCCTTCGATGCGTGAGGCGCCCGAGAGCTTGGCGATTTCCTTGAGGTCGGGGGTTTCGACTTCGAGGCCTTGGATGACGAGGTAGCTCACCTTACTGGATTCCCACGTTCGCGGGAATGACGGCAATTCGCAGCGCTTCCAGCACCTGCCTTACGGCAAGGGCCCGCTCGGGGAGCTCGCTCGTGACGCGCTCGACGCGCAGCTTGGTCGGTCCGGTGAGTTTCCAACGCTGCTTCTGCCCGAGCTTCAGCACGGCGGCTGGGTCAAGGGGAGGGTGCGGCACGAATTGCAGCTGGATGAATTCGGGAGCGGCGTCGACGCGCGCGATGCCCAGCGCCCGCCCGAGGATGCGCAGCCGGTGGCTCTCGATGAGCGCGCGCGCAGCGCCCGGCAGACCGCCGAAGCGATCGACCAGCTCTTCCTGCATCGCCTCGAGCTGCTCCGCGCTCGCGCAGTTGGCGAAGCGCTTGTACAGCACCAGGCGCTCGTGCACGTCGGCGCAGTAGGTGGCGGGCAAGAGCGCGGGGAAATGCAGGTTGACTTCGGTGGTGACCTCGAACGGCTGCGACAGGTCGGGCTCGCGCCCGGCTTTCAGCGACCGCACCGCGTGGTCGAGCATGTCGGCATACAAATTGAAGCCCACCTCTTGCATCTCGCCCGACTGCGATTCGCCCAGCACCTCGCCCGCGCCGCGGATCTCGAGGTCGTGCATGGCGAGGTAGAACCCCGAGCCGAGCTCCTCCATCATCTGGATCGCCTCCAGCCGCTTCTTCGCGGCGGCCGAGAGCGCGTCCTCGCCTGGGGTGAGGAGATAAGCGTAGGCCTGGTGGTGCGAGCGCCCGACGCGGCCCCTCAGTTGATGAAGCTGGGCCAGGCCGAACTTGTCGGCGCGTTCGATAATGATGGTGTTGGCGGTAGGAATGTCTATTCCGGTCTCGATAATGGTCGAGCACAGCAGCAGGTTGTGCCGCTGCTGCAGGAATTCGCGCATCACGCGTTCCAGGTCCCGCTCGCGCATCTGGCCGTGCGCGACCGCGATGCGCGCCTCGGGCAGCAGCTTCTCCAGCTTCTCGCGCATTATTTCGATTGTGGCGACGTCGTTGTGCAGGAAGAAGATCTGGCCGCCGCGCTTCAATTCCCTGAGCGCCGCTTCGCGGATAATGCCCTGCGAATACGGTGTGACGAAAGTGCGGATCGCAAGGCGCCGCTCGGGAGCGGTGGCGATCACCGAGAGATCGCGCAGGCCCTCGAGGGACATCGCCAGCGTCCTCGGAATCGGCGTCGCGGTGAGGGTCAGCACGTCCACTTCCGCGCGCAGCGCCTTCAGCGCTTCCTTCTGGCGCACGCCGAAGCGGTGCTCCTCGTCGACGATCACCAGGCCCAGGCGCTTGAACTTCACGTCCTTCTGCAAAAGCTTGTGCGTGCCGATGGCGATATCGATACTGCCAGCGGTGAGGCCTTTCAGCGCTGCAGTCGTCTCTTTTCCGCTTCGGAAGCGCGAGAGTTCGGCCAGTTTTATCGGCCAGTCGGCAAAGCGGTCGCTGAAGGTGTTGAAATGCTGCTCGGCGAGGAGCGTGGTGGGCGCGAGCACCGCGACTTGCATGCTGTCGGCGACGGCGACAAAGGCGGCGCGCAGCGCGACTTCCGTCTTTCCGAAGCCGACGTCGCCGCACACCAGGCGGTCCATCGGCTTGCCATTCTTCATGTTCTCGATCGCGGCTGCGATGGCGGCGGCCTGGTCGGGCGTCTCCTCGAAGCCGAAGCCTTCGGCAAAAGCCTCGTAGTCGTGCTGGTTCAGCTTGAAAGCGTGGCCCTGGCGGGTCGCGCGCCGGGCGTAGAGGTTGAGCAGTTCCGCGGCCGTGTCGCGCACCGCGCGCGCGGCCTTGCGCTTTGCCTTCTCCCACTGGTCCCCGCCGAGCTTGTGCAGCGGCGCCTGCTCCGGCGGCCCGCCCGAGTAACGGCCGATCGAGTGCAGCTGCGCCACCGGCACGTAGAGCTTGTTGTCCTCCGCGTATTCGAGCAGCAGGAACTCCGCCCCGCCTTCGCCCAGGTCGAGATCCACCAGGCCCCGGTAACGCCCGATGCCGTGCTGCACGTGCACCACCGGGTCGCCCGCGCGCAGCTCGGAGAGATCACGCAGCATCCCCTCGACCGAGGTGGTCGATTTCCGGTCCCGCGCGCGGCTGCGCGCGGTCCCGGCGTAGAGCTCGGACTCGGTGATGAAGGCGAGGCCCTCGGCGTCGAGGACGAAGCCCTCGAGCAGCGGTCCCACGCCCAGAGCGAAGCGCGCGTTCGAGCGGCGGAACTCCTCAAAGCCCGCGGAGGATTCGGGCTTCAGGCCGTACTCGGCGAGGTATTGGAGCAGAGTCTCGCGCCGGCCCGCGGACTCGGCGAGCAGCATCACGCGGTGCGGCGTTTGCGCGAGGAAGGATTTCAGGCGGTGCAGGGGATCGGCTGCGCGCCGCTCCACCGCGAGCTCGGGCAGCGCGGCCCGCTCCGTCGATTCGATGTCGGTTCGGACGAAACCTTTGGCCCGAACGAAAAACTCCTCGGCGCTCAAGAAAATCTCCGCGGGCGGGAGCAGCGGCCGCGTGCGGTCGCCGGCGAGCAGCTGATGACGGCTGTGCGCGTCGCGCGAGAACTCGGCAAGGGCGTCGTGCACTTCTCCATGCATATAGACCGTGGCGCCTTTCGGCAGGTAGTCGAAGAAGGTCGCGGTTTGCTCGAAGAAGAGCGGCAGGTAGTACTCGATGCCGGCGGGGGCGACGCCGTTGCTTACGTCCTTGTAGATGCGGCTCTTCGAGGGATCGCCCTCGAAGCTGTCGCGGAAGCTGCGGCGGAACCGGTTGCGTCCCGCCTCGTCCATGGGAAACTCACGCGCGGGCAGGAGCCGGATTTCCGGAACCTTGTAGAGCGTGCGCTGGCTGTCCGCGTCGAAAGCGCGGATCGACTCGATCTCTTCATCGAGCAGATCGAGCCGGTAGGGCAGGGCGCTGCCCATCGGGAAGAGATCGACGAGGCCGCCGCGCACGCAGTACTCGCCCGGCGCGACCACCTGCGTGACATGGCTGTAGCCGGCGAGCGTGAGCTGCGCGCGCAGGGCTGCGAGATCGAGCGCTTCTCCCTGTTTGAGGAAAAAGCTGTGCGCCGCGAGAAAAGACGGGGGCCCGAGGCGCATGAGCGCGGTCGCAGCGGGAACGATGGCGACGTCGAAGTCCTCGCGCATGATGCGGTAGAGCGTCGCCAGGCGCTCCGACACCAGGTCGTGGTGCGGAGAGAAATGATCGTAGGGCAGGGTCTCCCAGTCGGGCAGGAAGAGCACCTTGAGCTGCGGCGCGAACCACGCGATCTCGTCCTTCAGGCGCTGCGCCTCGGTCGCCCGGGCGCAGAAGACCACCGCCGGCCGCGAGACCTGTGCGAGGCGCGCGTACGCCAGCGCGTCGCTGGCGCCGTGAAGGCGGGCGGCGTTCGCGGTCGCTTCTGGAAGGATGACTGCGCTCATCGATTTCGCAAATGGAAATAGTAAAACCCGAGTTAAGCCGCGCTTCGATTCACGAAGCATCCGGTTTGAACTCGGGACCCGGTTATAATTATATCGTGTCGAATTCTTCGAATCCCACCCGAATTCAGTGACTTGATCGATGACTGCGCGATATTTCGGCCTGGTCCCGGCCGCCGGTACGGGCTCGCGCTTCGGGATCACCGGGCTGAAGCAGTACTCGCCGCTCGCGGGAAAGCCGATGCTGTACCACTCGATCGCGCGCCTGCTCGCCGCGTCCGAAGTGGAGGTCGTGTTCGTGGTGCTCGCGCCGGCCGACACGGATTTCCGCAGGTACGACTGGAGCGCGTTCGGCGAGCGGCTCGCTCCGCTCTATTGCGGCGGCGCGAGCCGGCGCGACAGCGTGTTGAACGGCCTCGTCGCCGTGGCGAGCGCGGTCGATCCGAACGACTGGATGCTGGTGCACGACGCGGCGCGGCCCTGCTTGGGGAAGACCGAATTGCAGCGGCTGATCGCGGACGCCGGAGGCGATGAAGTCGGCGGAATACTCGCCGTCCCGGTCTCCGATACTTTGAAGCGCGTGGACGACGAGCAACGCATCGTCGAGACCGAGTCCCGCGACGGCCTGTGGCGGGCGCAGACGCCGCAGATGTTCCGGCACGGCATGCTGCTGCGTGCGCTGCGGGACTCCGCGCATGTCACCGACGACGCGAGCGCGGTGGAAGCGCTCGGCTACAAGCCGAAGCTGATCGAAGGCAGCACGAAGAACTTAAAAGTTACGTTTGCCGCCGACCTCGAGATCGCCGAGCGGATCCTCAAGGACGCACGATGAGGATCGGGCAGGGTTACGACGTGCATGCGCTTGTACCGGGACGAAAACTCGTCGTCGGCGGCGTCGTGATTCCCTACGAAAAGGGGCTCGAAGGTTTTTCGGACGCGGACGTGCTGATCCACGCGGTGTGCGACGCGCTGCTCGGCGCGGCCGCGCTGGGGGACATCGGGCTGCACTTTCCCGATACGAACCCGAAGTACAGTAATGCCAACAGCCGCACCCTGCTCCGCGAGGTCGGCAAGAAAGTCCGGGCCGCCGGCTTCAAGATCGCCAACATCGACGCCACCATCATCGCGCAGGCGCCCAAAATGGCGCCGCATACCGGCGCGATGGTCGCGAATCTGGCCGCCGATCTCGAAATCGAGCTCGGCCGGATGAACGTCAAGGCCAAGACCGCGGAGCGGCTGGGCGCGATCGGCCGCGGCGAAGGCATCGCAGCCGAGGCGATTGCGCTGCTTGAGTGAAAACCGGGGACAGACCACGGTTTTTTATCGTTCTTTCGGCTCCGAAACTGTGGTCTGTCCCCGGTTTTGACCAGTGAGGCTGTTCTTCGCGCTGTGGCCGGATGACGCGGTGCGCGCGCAGCTCGCGCATTGGTCGCGTGAGCTCCACGCGCTATGCGGCGGGCGGCTTACGCGTCCGGAAAATCTGCATGTGACGCTCGCTTTTCTCGGCAGCGTCGCGGAGGCGCGTGTCGCAGAGGTCGAACGCGCGGCGAGCGAAGTTGCGCCCTGCGCTGCGACGCTGGTCCTCGACCAGCCGGGTTACTGGAAGCACAACCGCATCGCCTGGGCGGGCGCGTCCATCGTGCCCACGGAGATCGCGACCTGCGTCGCGGAATTGCGCGACGCCCTCGCGCGCGTGGAAATCCGCTTCGATGCGAAGCCCTTCGTGTCGCACGTGACGCTGTTGCGCGAGGCGCGCGAACCCGATGCGATGCCGGCGCTCGCGCCGATCGAATGGCGGCTAGCCGGCTTTGTGCTGGTGCAGTCGGTCACGCTGCCCAGGGGCAGCCGCTATGGAATCCGCAAATCCTGGAAGGGCTGAATCCCCTGGTCAAACCGGGCGCATTCTGCGCACTTTTACCGGTTTTGCCGAGAAAATGCGGAGACCCTTTTAGGGGTCGAGAGCTAGACTCGTCCTTGAGTTGGTCAAACGGGACGGAGTTTCCGAATGAATACTGAACTCGACAGCAAGCCGGCCCCGGCGCAGGCGGATTACAGCAAGCGTCGTCACCAGCCGGACAGGGACGATCTCGAGTTGAACGCTGCGGGTCAGGCGCTGCTCGAGTCGATCGAGGAGTCGGCGCGGCCCAAGGAGCTCGCCGCGGCGTTTCCCAGGATCGTCAATCGCATGGCCAAGCTGTGGAAAACGCCGCGGGAGATGGACCGCTACTTCGAGGAGCTGCTCGCCGACACCCGCGGCAACCGCCAGGGCTTCCCGCTCAAGATCCTGATGGAGCTCGGCACGCTCAGCGACCACTACAAGGTCAAGGTGTTTCCCACCCGACGCGACGTGTGGGAATCGTAGGCTGAATCCCGGCGGGCTCGAGCGCGGACACCCGCGCTATTTCGCGAGTCCCATCTGCTTGGCAACGCCGGTGTAGACCCGGATCCTTTCCTTCATAAAGGCGTCCATCTGGTCGACGCCGACGTTCACCAGCTCGAAGCCGCTTTTCGCGGCGAGTTCCTTCATCTCCGGATCGTCGTTCAGCGCGGCCCACAGGTCGGACATGCGCTTGCGCAGGGCGGGCGGCGTGGATTTCGGCATGCCGATCCCGCGGAAGGCGCCGTCGACCCAGTTCACGCCCAGCTCCTTGAACGTGGGAGCGTCCGGCAAGAGCGGGTGGCGCTTGTCCATCGCCACCGCTAGCGCGCGCATCTTCCCCTTGTTGTTGATCGCGAAGGCGGTGTAGGACATCGCGCCGCCGACGTGGCCGCCGGCCACGGCGATGGTCATGTCGCCGGTGCCCTTGTAGGGAATGTACAGAGTCTTGATGCCGAACTCGGTGTTCAAGCGCTCGTGCGCGGCGTGGTTCGCCGAATTGATTCCGGAGCCGCCGAGGGTAAGCTTTCCGGGTTCAACCTTCGCCGCCTTGACGAAGTCCTGGAAGGTCTTGAAGGGACTGGATTCGGGCACCACGAGCGCGTCCGGGGTGTAGTGAAACCAGTAGGTGGGCGTGATGTCCTCGGTCTTGTACTGCACCTGGCCTTCGAAGGGCGCGAGCACAATGTGCGGCAGGTTGATTCCGACGATGTTCAGGCCATCGGCGGGGAGCGAGTTCATCTGGTTCCACATGACGGCGCCGCCCACCCCCGGCTTGTACTGGATGATGGTTTCGATCGAGGGGCATTTCTTCTTCAGCACGAACTGCTGATGCCGCGCCGATATGTCGGACTCCCCCCCGGCCGGGAAAGCCTGCCAGTAGAGCAGGTTTTTCTCGGGGCAGGTCTGCGCGAACGCCGTGGGAGCGGCCAGGCAAAGGACGGCGAGCAGTCTCTTCATGGCGGTCCTTCTGAATTGTCGCGCGAAGTGTACCCGAAAAACCTCTCCCGCCCGGAGCCTCTATTCCCTCTAGCTCGGAAGCCGGATGCGCGCGAGAAGGCCTCCGCCTTCGCGCGCGAGCAGCTCGAAGCTGCCGCGGTGCGCGCGCACCACGCGCTCGACGATGGCGAGGCCCAGGCCCGCGCCGCCCTTGTCGCTGCGCGCGACCTCCAGGCGCGTGAAAGGCTGCTTCAAGCGCTCGGCCTCGGAGGCCGGAATTCCCGGGCCGCGGTCCGCGACCTCGAGCACCGCCGCGCCGTTTTCGGCGCGCACCGCGACGCTCACCTCGCGTTCGCCGTAGCGCAGCGCGTTGTCGACGAGGTTCAGCACCACGCGCCGCATCGACAGGGCCTGCAGCGGCAGCCGGGGAACGACGGAGAGATCGGTCGCGACG
>WNGC01011316.1_pt1 | contig 10333 bp, 10 predicted proteins | sample 5400051 | NCBI WGS metagenome assembly WNGC01 (sample SAMN13153368, study PRJNA577476) | soil metagenome | isolation source: 20 cm soil or saprolite under grassland replicate 2 | place: USA:California | collected 2016-06-15 | reverse complement strand
GCGCTTACCTTCGCAGAAGCTCCAAAGAAGCTCGTCGTGGTCGGTGCGGGCGCGATCGGGCTCGAGTTGGGCTCCGTTTGGAACCGCCTCGGTTCTGACGTGACAATCCTGGAATTTCTCCCCCGCATCGCACTCGGTTTCGACCTTGAGCTCTCGAATCTGCTTCAGCGTTTGCTGACTGCTCAAGGAATGACGTTTCACCTCGAAGCAAAGGTGAGCGCGGTGAAGGTCGACAACGGTCGCGCGACCGTAATTGCGACTAAAGACAAGGAGGAACTGAAATTCGAAGCAGACAAGGTGCTTATATCAGTCGGACGTCGCCCATTCTCGGATGGCTTGGGCGCGGAAAAAGTCGGTGTGGAGTTCGATGAAAAAAAGCGCATCAAAGTGGACGAATATTTCCGCACGAACGTCGAAGGCATTTATGCCATCGGAGATGTGATTGCGGGGCCGATGCTGGCACACAAAGCCGAAGACGAAGGGATCGCCTGCGTGGAAATCATCGCAGGCAAAGCAGGCCACGTGAACTACGATGCCATTGCCGGCGTCATTTATACAAATCCTGAGCTGGCTGGCGTTGGTCTTACCGAAGATCAGGCAAAAGAAAAAGGAATCGATGTGCGCATAGGCAAATTTCCGTTCCGCGCCAACAGCCGTGCGCTTTGCAATGATGACGTGGAAGGAATGGTGAAGTTTGTTGCCGACGCAAAAACGGATCGCGTACTCGGTGCCCACATTTTGCATCACGCCGCGTCGGAACTAATCGCCGAGGCAGTTTCGGTAATCGAATTCGGCGGCAGCTCCGAAGATATCGGCCGCACCTGCCATTCACACCCGACCTTGAGCGAGGCAGTCAGAGAAGCCGCGTTAAATGTGGAGAAACGCGCGCTCCACATCATCAATCGCTGATCGCTTAGCATTATCTCGAGTTTCCCGCCTCGCGTCGCCGAATTACAAGCAGCGTTACCAGCGCGGAACCTGCACAGGAAATCGCGCCGAACGCGAGCGCGAACGGTGTGCCAAACCAATGCGCGGCCGCTCCTGCTTCGAGACCGCCCAGTGGAATCATCGCGCCGAAGACAAGGGACCACACGCCCATGACCCGCCCCCGCATTTCGTCCGGCACGATCGTTTGTAGCACCGTGTTGGATGTGGAGAAAAACAGGAGCATTCCAAATCCGGCAACCAGCAGAAACGCGAGCGCGATGTAAAAATTTCGGCTCAGCGAAAGAGCAAACAGGGCAGCCGAAAAGAACCAGACGCCTCCGAGCGCCAGCCTTTGCGGTGTAAACAGATGTCCATAGGTTGCTACAATGAGGGCGCCGATGAAAGCGCCGACCCCACTCGCCGACATCAAGATGCCGTACCCGTTGGCACCGCGGCCGAGCACGTCGCGCGCGAAAGCTGGCATTAGCACACCGTATGACCATCCGAAAACACCCACTGCGAGAAAGAGCAGCAGGATCGTCCGCACTCGCTGATGTTTCAGTGAATATACGATGCCGTTCCAGGCGTGTTCACTGGCAGAGACGACGTGTGCCGGCCGCTGAAACGGGGGTAAATGCATCATCAGCAAACCGGCAATCACCGCAACAAAGGTGAGACCATTCAGAAAAAAACACATCGCAACGCCAACCCAACCGATCAGCAAACCGGCAACCGATGGACCGACTACACGTGCCCCATTTACGATCGAGCTGTTAAGCGAGATTGCGTTTAATAAATCTTCACGGCTTGTCATCTCGACTGTGAACGCCTGGCGCGCTGGCATATCGAAGCCCATGGCGACGCCGTTCAACGCAGCGATAATGACAATGAACGACGGCGTGGCGAAACCCGCCCAAACACCGGCTGCAAGACAGAACGCACAAATCATTTGGGCCGTCTGGGTCGCGAGGAGGATCGAGCGTTTCGGATGACGATCGGCGAGCGAGCCGCCCCAGATTGAGGACAACATCATTGGAGCCGATCCGATGGCGGCGACGACGCCCAGCAGCAGCTTTGAATTCGTAATTTGATAGACGAACCAGCTCATTGCGGTTTGCTGCATCCACGTGCCAACTAGCGAGACCAGTTGCCCCCAGAAAAATAGCCGATAATTGCGATGCCTTAACGCGCGGAACGTATGTCGCCAGGTCACGCTACCGACAGGCATGCGCCGCAGCCGTCCGCTGACGTCTTCTGGTACGCGCGCGGTTTCGGTAGTCCTTGTCGGCATCAGTCATCATGGCTGGCAAGATCGGCAATTGCAAAATCAAGCGCCTTTGTGTTATGGCGGCGTTCGCCGCGGCGAATGCCGAATTCAAGGCAGGTGCTTGACACAAGCACCTCTACAAATGGGCGGATATGCTAATTTCGCAGTGTGGAAAGCACTGCTGCCATTCTGTTGCGCAAGCGCAAGTTCAGCGACACCAGCCTGATTGTTTCGTGGTGCACGGAATCGTTCGGTTGCATTCAAACGATCGCCAAAGGTGCGCGCCGACCTAAAAGTCCGTTTGCAGGAAAGCTGGATTTGTTTTTTGAGGCTGAAATTTCAATAGTGCGAAGCAGGAAGTCGGATTTGCATACGCTTACCGAAGTAGTGTTGAAAAATCCATTCGCTGGGATTCGCAGCAATTATCTGCGCACGCAGACGGCGGCGTATTTCGTCGAACTGATTGAAATTTGCACAGAGCGAGATCATCGGGAGCCGGAGCTGTTTATGCTGCTGCGCAGGGCTTTCGGGTATCTCAACGCCAACGACCCGACGCCCCGCGCGGTCTCGCATTTCGAGACAGAGCTGGCACGGATTGCTGGTGTGCACGACGAGAAAAAATTGAGAGCCGATCCGGCGTTTGCGTTGGGAAATTTATTCGGGCGATTGCCGCTGGCTCGTACGCCCCTTTTGAAAACACTGGCGACGGAGGCGAAAAACCGAGACAGTTCCAAATGAGACTACGCCGCCTTATCGCTGCCGTGGTAATTGGTGGCTTGAGTCCCGCCGTATTGGCGAACGAGACGTACAGGTTCGATCCGTCGGGGTCGACGATCGATTTTAATGTGCATCAATTCCTGGGAACCACGCATGGGAAATTCGCAAAGTTTAACGGCAAGATAGAAGTCGACCGCGAGCATCCCGAGAGCTCCTCGGTTACGGCGCAGATTGACGTGCGCAGTATCGATACACGGATCAAAAAGCGAGACGATCACCTGCGCAGCGCGGAGTTCTTTAACGTGGAAAAATATCCTCAGATCACCTTCAAGAGTCACAGTGTAAAGCAGACCGGGCCGCAAAGCGGCGACATTCTCGGCGACCTCACCATTCACGGCGTGACCAGGCCGATCACACTTCATGTGAAATTACTCACCCCGCTCAACGAAACGAACCGGACGCGCTGGGCCGTGACGACCGAGCCAATCACACGGCGCAACTTCAATTTAATGTTTGCGCCGGCCGCTGAATCAGTCTCCGGCATTAGCCAAACCGTTGCGATCAATATCCAGATCGAGGCGAAGCAGGCAGAGTGAAAGGTGCACGTGATTTCAAGAATGGTCATCCTGAGCGAAGCGCAGCGAAGTCGAAGGACCCCGCGGAAATACTCTCGGTTCGGCTATGGGATTCCTCGACTCCGCTCGGAATGACAGGCTGATGGAAATCATACCCCTCGGAGATTCCGCGCTGCTTGTGCGCGTGCGTGACCGATTCGACGATGCGCCTGACGAAACACTGGACACGGTCCTTCGCGCGTTTCAGCAGCTTCAACGCGCTGCTATCCCCGGAGTCACTGAACTCGCGCCGGCTTACACAAGCGTCGCAGTTTTCTTCGATCCGATTACCGCTGCCAAATCGGCTGAAACACCGGACAAAATGTTCGAGTGGTTGGCGGCGCGCATTCGCGCTGCTGTAGCCGCGGGCGGCCTGTCCGCCGTAGCCTCGGCGAAGGCGGATGACCGCAGCAGACGCCGCAAAACTGCAGAATCCGATGTGCGCTTGGTCGAAATCCCAGTGTGCTATGATCCCGAGTTCGCACTCGATATTGATGACGTTGCGCGACGCGCGAATATTTCGCCAGACGAAGTCATTCGTCTTCACAGCTCACCTGAGTATCGCATCGCCTGCATAGGATTTGTCCCCGGATTTCCATTTCTGACCGGGCTTCCTAAGAAGTTGGCCACGCCACGCCGGGAAGTTCCGCGGAAGGAAATTCCGCCCGGTTCCGTCGGGATTGGTGGGGCGCAGACGGGAGTTTATCCGCTGCGTTCGCCCGGGGGCTGGAACCTCATCGGTCGCACGCCGTTGCGCTTGTTCGATCCCGAAAAAAATCCGCCTGCACTTTTGCGCGCGGGTGGACGTGTGCGCTTTCGCAAAATCACGCGTGATGAATTTGCCGCCTTCGCCGAGGCTACGGCGTCTAAGGAATCGTTGAAGCAATGAAAAGTTGGTCATCCCGAGCGAAGCGAGGGACCTCACATACGAAGGCCCGGATACACAAGCGAGTTAGCATGATCGATCACCTTTTGGGAGGTCCTTCACTTCGTTCAGGATGACGGCGCGAAGGGAGTTTGAATGCAAGTCATGACTGCGACTGTTGTTCGCTCTGGCTTTCTCACTTCAGTGCAGGACCTCGGCCGCGCGGGTTTTCGCGAGTTTGGTGTTTCTTCTGGCGGCGCGCTGGATTCCTTCGGGTTGCGCGTGGCGAATTTGCTTGTTGGAAACGATCAAGGTGTAGCTGGACTCGAGATTACCCTGGGCGGTTTGCAATTGCGCTTCGAGGACGAACGTGTCGTCGCCTGGTGCGGTGGCGAGTTCGATGCGCAAATCGCGTCAACACCATTGCCGGCGGGGCACGCAGCGCATGCGCATGCAGGCGAACGATTGAAATTTAGTCGGCCTCAAATTGGTTGCCGCGCGTGGTTGGCGGTTTCTGGGGGAATCGATGTGCCAGTTGTAATCGGGAGTCGCTCCACGGATTTACGCGCACAGTTCGGCGGATTTGAAGGACGCATATTGCGTGATGGAGACGTTCTTCCCGTTGCCATCTGGCCGGGGTCGCCGACCCCGGCTACAGATATTTCCTCGTGGACTGCGCCACACGATTGGGTGAGTCCGGCAAAGCCCAAACCGATTTTGCGTTTCATTCGCGGCGTCGATTGGTCCCGATTTAACGATTTAACGATTCAACGCTTCACGAGTAAGCCCTTCGAGGTTTCCCGCCGAGCGGAAAGCCGATTCTGCTTTTGGGGGATTGCCAAACCATCGGCGGTTATCCGAAAATGGCGCACGTGATCACCGTTGATCTTGGCGTTGCAGCACAACTTCGCGCCGGCGATCACGTCCGTTTTTCCGAGGTTTCGCTCTCCGATGCGCACCGGCTTTTGCTTGAACGCGAACGCGAATTCGAGCGTTTCCGAATTGGTATCAGTCTCCAAAGCAGATGAAATTATCCGTAGATATCAACGCGGACCTCGGCGAAGGAGCAGGCCACGACGAGGAACTATTTGAGCTCATCAGCTCAGCAAACATCGCGACCGGTTTTCACGCCGGCGACTCAGATACCATGCATGCGGCAGTTTCTGCTGCGAAGAAACATGGAGTCGCTGTCGGAGCGCATCCAAGTTTTTTCGATCGCGAGAATTTCGGACGCAAGGAATTGAAGGTAAGTAGTCCCGAAGTAGCGGACGCCGTCGCTTATCAGCTGGGAGTTTTTCAAGCGATCGCTTCCGCTGTGGGCGTGCAACCGAACCACGTCAAACCGCACGGCGCTCTGTATAACATGGCCGTGCGCGACCAAGACCTGGCTGATGCCATTGCGCGGGCTATCGAATCGGTCGACCCGAAGTTAATCCTGTTCGCGCCAGACAAGAGCGAGCTGGCCGGCGCAGGCGAGACGCATGGCTTGCAAATCGCGCGAGAAATTTTCGCCGATCGCAATTACCTGAATGACGGGTGGCTCGTCCCGCGCACCCGACCGAAAGCGTTGCTTCGTGATCCTAACGAAGCCGCTGAGCGTGTCCTGCGAATGTTGCGCGAAGGCAAAGTTCGCTCGGTGGAAGGCCGAGACGTTGAGGTGCGCGGAGAAACAATTTGTATCCATGGCGATACACCTGGCGCGGTTGAATTCGCGCGCAAACTGCGCTCACAGCTTGAATACGAAGGCGTGAGAATCAGTGCGCCGCAAAGAGAATGACGAAATCCGAAACGATTTTACGCACCTTCTGCAAGACTTCGTCATTTGTGCTTCGTCTTTAATTCGTCATTCGTCATTCGTGGTTCGTCATTTATGAGAAGCAAGACTGCGAACCATCAGTCATCGTCCGGTCTCGTTCGGGCCCTCGGGCCGATCGACGCCACGATGATTGTGATGGGGTCGATGATCGGCTCGGGGATTTTTATCACATCGGCGGAATCTTCGCGGCTGAGCGGCGCGCCGGGCTGGTTGCTTCTCGCCTGGGCGATCGCCGGCTTGCTAACAATCACCGGCGCGCTTTGCTGCTCGGAGCTCGCCACCATGATGCCGCGCGCGGGCGGCGTTTACGTTTTTTTGCGCGAAGCATATGGCAGACCTATCGGATTCTTGTATGGCTGGACTTTGTTTTTGGTGATTCAAACCGGGACCATCGCCGCAGTCGCAATTGCATTTGCGAAGTTTCTCGGCGTTTTTGTCGGGACAGTTTCGCCGGAAAATTATTTGGTCGCACCAATTTCATTCGGCAGCTACGCGATCAGCCTTTCCACGGAACAACTGATCGCGATTGGCTTGATCGCATTGCTGACGTGGACGAACACGCGCGGACTTGAAGTCGGAAAAATTGTGCAGAACACATTCACGTTTGCAAAAACGGCCGCGCTCATCGCGGTAGTAGTGATCGGCCTGTCGTTAGGCTGGAACGCTAGCTCCGCTGCGTTGCAATCAGCGTGGTGGGATTCATGGGCAAACGGCTGGAGCCCTCAGGTCGCCCAGCCGGGCTTTACAATTTTCGGCGGCCTTGCTCTCGCGCTGCTATTTGGAAAATCAATGGTCGGCCCGCTGTTCGCGCAAACTGCGTGGACAAATGTTACATTCATCGGTAGCGAAATCCGCGATCCTGGAAAAAATCTCGTACGCGCGCTCGTGATCGGCTGCGCGGTCGTAGTCATCCTGTATTTGCTGGCCAATCTTGCGTACGTCGCTGTGTTGCCGTTCTCAGAAATCGAGCACGCGCCACAAAATCGAGTCGCAGTAGCCATGATGACCGGCATCTTCGGTCTTCCCGGAGGGGTGTGCATGGCAGCTGCAATCATGATCTCCACCTTTGGTTGCAATAACGGCCTTATCCTTGCTGGCGCCCGCGTTTACTATGCGATGGCGCGTGATCGCTTGTTCTTCCAAAAGATCGCGACAACCAATCGTTTTCATGTTCCTGCCGCTGCGTTAGTAGCGCAGGGAATCTGGACTGTCCTCCTGACTCTGCCGCGAACGGTGACACATGACCCCACAACAAATCAGGTCGTTTATGGAAACGTCTATAACCAACTGCTCGAATACATCGTCTCGGCGGATTTGCTTTTCTACCTTCTCATGGTCGTCGCTGTAATGATTTTGCGACGGACGAAACCCGATGCGGATCGCCCATACCGTACGTGGGGTTATCCGTTCGTGCCGATTATCTCGATCCTGCTCGCTGGATTGTTAGTTATCGATCTTAGCTTTCTCGCACCCACGACGTCGGGAATCGGGATCGTCATCGTCTTGACCGGTGTGCCTGCGTACTTCTTTTGGCGGAAGTTCGCCGCGACTGAAATGAATCCAGTTCGTTCTTGAGACGCGAAATCTCTTTGTATGCCAGCAAAATCAAAGAAACAGCAAATGGCAGCTGGGGCTGCGCTCTCGGCCAAGCGCGGTAAACGCTCCAAGTCGTCGCTCAAAGGCGCTTCGAAAGGGATGTACAAGTCGATGAGCAAATCGGAGCTGCGCAAAATGGCCAAGACGAAGCGCAAAGGCAAACCGACCAGGAAGAAGCGGCGCTAAGGAATCGACGAAGGCTGCACGGGTTGATCCTTCTGCAGTATTTGCATTACTTGTTTCAAAGGCTCGGAGCTGACCCTGCTTGTTCCAGTAAAGGGATGGTCGAGCACGTATATCAAAAATAGAATCATCGTAATTGTTACCGTAAGCGACGCTGCAATTAAATATTGCGCCCTGATGTTCTTCATTCCGAAGAAATAGGTGTACGAAATGCTGATCACGCTGCCAACAAGCAGGACCAACCAAATAACTGGCGGCACGGTGTCGTTCCCCGCGAATATTCTGAGTCGTCGGTACTCAGCGAGATTATTTAACCGCTTTAATGCTTCGGCATAGATCTCTCTGTTGGGAACTGCCTTCTCGTCCAACTGGTAGAACGTCGTTATAAGCTTTAGCATTGCTTGGTTGGAATGGAGGCTTATCTCGCCTTGTGACATTCTTTTCAGCTCATCATTATAAACCGAACTGACATAATCCTGCAGTGTCTGTCGCATCATTTCACCCGACGGGTTCGGGAACACTGTTGTAAGATGAAAAACGTCGGCAACCTCGTTGGATTCCAGTTGAAGGTTCTTTGTGGCCTCGTCATATCCGTTCCATGTAACAAAGACTACGAACGCGAGTAGCACTCCGTAAAACAGTCCAAAGGCATTAAAGATGATCGCAGCTACTTCGTGATTCTCCTTTAAGACCTCCGCCGAATACTTTCGTCGTACCAGATATAGGCCCGTAAGGGCAAAGAAGGTCGTAATCGCCGAAACGATAAAAAAAGAGATCGGCGGCGGTAAGTTAAGTAAGAATTCCACAGGCCCTTTTTAAGTTCTGGCCAAAGAATTGACAAGTTTTCGAGAGAAAAGAATCGATTTTGCACGGAGAGCCCGTCAAACCGTCAGCGTGCGCTAAGTGCGCGGAAAATGCGCAATTCACCATAGTCATATTTGCCGTTGAGCAATGACCTCACGTCTGCAAGTTTCCCGTCCGAAACTTTCCGAAACGCAGCCGCAATTTCCTCGCGTTGCGCGGCCGTGAAAAACCGATCGAGCTCGAGCGATTCGCCTGATTCAATCGCCGCGGCGAGGTGATCGTAAATGGTGTTCCGTACGAAACCGCGCGCACGGGAAATGTCGTTCACGGATTCACCACCACGAAAACGCCGAAGCGTTTCTCTTTGGCTGTCATTTAAACGTGAACGACGCGGTGGGCGCCGGGGAGCGAGATCGCCGGGAAATGTCCGGCGCGGATTCGCGGCGAGATAATTTTTGATTTCGCTAAGGAACGCCTCGGCAAAATCCTTGAGCTTTTGCTCGCCCACGCCCGGGATTCGGCGAAACTCGTTCGCGGTGGTCGGATAATTTCTCGCCATTTCACGGAGCGAGACATCGGAGAAGATGACGTAGGCTGGCACGTTGCGTTCGTCGGCGAGTTTGCGGCGCAGTCCGCGTAAGCGGTCGAACAACGCTTCGTCGCATTCGATCGCACCTGCACGAGGCTTTTGATCCCGCGCGACAACTGCAATCTGCTTCGTGAGCGTGATGGGTGTACGCTGTCGCAAGGCGTCGCGGCCGGCTGGAGTGAGACTTAAGGTCGCGAACTTCCCTGGTGCACATTCGATGAATCCCAACCGCAGCAGTTCGCGTCCGATCGCCTGCCAAGCTTCGCGTTTCAATTCGCTGCCAATGCCGTAAGTGGACAACTCATTGTGCCCCCGTTGCCGGATGGCCTCCGTGTCTGCGCCCCGCAAAACATCGACGATATGATTGACCCCAAACCCGAAGCCGCTCTTCGTGTGGATGCGATGGACGCAGGAGAGAAACTTCTGCGCCGGAATGGTGCCGTCGAACGTTTCACGAGGGGTGAGGCAATTGTCGCACCCTTCGCACGATGGCCTTGTATATGTTTCGCCAAAGTATCCGAGCAAAGTTACGCGCCGGCAGTCGCGCGTCTCGGCGTAATGAATCATTTGTTGAAGTTGCGCCCGGGCGATTCTCGCTTCGGGTTCGCTCTTTTCGTCGATGAAATGGAGCTGCTTGGCCACATCGCTTGCGCTGAACAGCAACACGCATTCGCTTGGCAACCCGTCCCGGCCGGCGCGCCCGGTCTCCTGGTAATAGCTCTCCAGATTTTTCGGAAGATCGTAATGCACCACGAAACGGACGTTCGGTTTGTTGATGCCCATCCCGAACGCGATCGTTGCTGTGACGACGCGAACATCGTCGCGCAGAAACGCTTCCTGATTTTTTGTGCGCTCGGCACTTGTTAGGCCGGCGTGATACGGCTGTGCGCTTACACCATCTTCGCCGAGATTTCGCGCGAGTGAATCGGCGCTTTTCCGGCTTGCGCAATAAACG
>WNGC01006799.1_pt1 | contig 10333 bp, 9 predicted proteins | sample 5400051 | NCBI WGS metagenome assembly WNGC01 (sample SAMN13153368, study PRJNA577476) | soil metagenome | isolation source: 20 cm soil or saprolite under grassland replicate 2 | place: USA:California | collected 2016-06-15 | reverse complement strand
TTGGTTCATCGTCTGCCAGTCCGAAGGCTGATCAATCCCCTTCGCCTGCAGAAAGGCCGCATACTGGCCTACCGTCACTTCATACTTATCCATAGAAAAGGTATCCACATAGACCTTGTGCACCGGTTGTTCGTCTGAATCTCCTGTCGGACTCCCCATCATGAACTCCCCCGCCGGCACCACCGCCATCGACCCCTCCACCGGTTGGGCCAACGCAGGCTTCTCCTGACTCTGCTTCTGCCCCGTGGCCAACTCCTTGGCCCCCTTGTCAACGGGTGGCGCAGCCGTCGCCGGGTACGCAGCGAGTCCGAGCAACGCGACCAGTACAAGCATCATTCTCATGAACCGCCTCCGCATTTTGTAACAGGCACTATGACAGACTATCCACACGTCGCCTAATGGGCGGAAACTATAAATCTTCCCACCTCAGGAAGGCAATCGCGCAGAAGCCGGAAGGCGTGATTTCTCCCAGCCTGGAGTTCCAAAGAGGATGAGTCCACTTCATGGGGATTCTAGGAGGCGCAGGCTTTAGTGCCGAGGTTGCGAGGGATGCAGACTTGAACAGCAGGCTGCCAGACCGAGCGGAGAGCCCGCTCGGTCTGGCTTGTCACAGCGGCATATCGGCGGTTGCTGTAGAAGTCTTCGAGATTAATCCTGGCTGGTTTTGAAATGCCAGGCGGGTTCAGCGAGTGGTCAAAATGGATTCCAGATTGTTCTCCAAGTCGTTCACCACCACCCAGTCGGTGGCACCGGCCTTCCGCACACTCGCCTCCCAGCGGGCCAGGCGGTCGAGATATCGACGGGGATCGGCGTTGTCCGCGCCCAGCTTGGTGACGTTCAACGCAACGACACGGATACCATCGAGCTTGATCGGAAAACTGCGTATCGTTCCTTTGCCCAATTCTTCCTGCATATCCGAGAAAACCACAATGGTTTTGATGCCGGCCTTGGTCTCGTTCAGATATTCAGCGCCCTGGATTAGGCCGCCAGTGATATCGGTATAGGCACTGCCCTTGACTCCCTTGGCAAACGCCGCAATGTCGGTTTTGAATGCGCGCTTTTGCGAGGTAGCCTTCGAAGGTCGCTTGTCAAACGTGACCTTGGCGATGATATCTTTTTCAGTGAAGCTACGCGTCTCCACCTTGGCCACCGCAAGCGAATCTCCCGGGTTCAGCGTCGCCAGCAGGTAATTGATTATCTTGGATGCTTTATTCATCTCCTGATCATAGGTACCGGAAGTATCCACCAGCATATACACGCCATGGCTGTGTATGCGGCTGTCACCACAAGCGCTGACGAGTACCATTCCGAACGACAAGATCAAAAGGGTCAGATATTTACTCATGCCGCTCTCCTGAATTTGGAAAGTTCCTTATCTTCTGTATTACCCGTATCGCCCGTCGAACCAGCACGTATCCCTATCACCCAGCGTTCTATCATCAGCGGAATGACAATCAGTATGTCATAGGCCAGTTCGAGCACTTTGGGAAGCCGTTTGAACAGCATGCCGGCAAGCCTAAGCGCAAAACCAAGGCCGCGCATAGCCTGCACCAGAAACACACCGATGACGGTGCGCAGCGAATGCATCAGATTTTCCAGCGGGATCGCCACGAACGCCAATGCGAACGGAAGCACGAAGCCCATGATCATTTGTCCGATCATCGGTATGCTTGTCAACAAGCCATTCGACACAGGTGGAGCAGCAGAGGCAAGGTCCCGCATCAGCGACGCCTTGTCGACGACCAGCATATCGCGCATCAGCGCGAGGGAGGACTCGATCGCGGCCAGGATGATCAAAAATATAAGCGACGCTAACATCAACCGGTGACGCATACGATCATCCATACTGGCGATCCTGGGAAACAATTGCGTGATGCGCAGCGATTCGAGCAGGAACAGGCCCATCGACGCTTCCATTAGAATGATCACCAACGCCGCGACATCAGATGTCTTCAGGCTGTTGGTGATGTAATCGGTGGCGCCGACCATCTCCGACATGGGCAGCGCGATCAGCTTGTAGTTGATAAACGCACCGCCCATGGCAATCACCAAGACCAGCGCGGAGATCGCCAACTGAACGAAACCGGATACAGTCAGAGCATGTTCGGTCTTGTTGTCCTTGGCCCTGATGGCCTCTAATTTTTCCATATGGCCATCGATCTGCTTCGCGTTGGTCTGGAGCGTGAGCATCTTCTTTTCCATTTCACCTGTCAGTTTTTCCACAGAGCGCCAGGATGGCTGCATCGCTTTCAAAATCTTGTGCCGCTCTTCATAGGAGCGGCGGTACTCCGCGACAGTCTGGTCATGTATCTTCTGGATGGATTTGTTGATGTCCTCCAGAAGCTTGCGCGGAATATCGCCTCCCGATTTTATCTGTGCGACAGATTTAAGCGCGCCTACCCACTCTGGAGGGGGCGGCGGGACCTCTCCACATTTGTGGTAATCATCTTCGATGCGGGTCGCTTCTTCCATCATTTTTCGCTGCAAGGCAGGAAACTCCTGCAAATCCCTACGAATCATATTGCTCACTCGCTCGAATTCCCGGTCGGTCACGGTAGCTTCACTTTCCTGTCCGTGCGCTAACAGCACCGACTGATTACGCACCCGCAAGTTATCCGCACAGAGGAACAGCCAGCGTGCAATGAATCGCGTAGACTGGGACAGCAGCTCACATACCGAGTGGATGACTCCATGCATTGGCTTGCGCGCTGCATACAGAAACAGCATCGCCAATACTGCCACCGCCAATACGGAAAAGGCCACGTTATTGGGCCAAAACAACCATGAATTCCAGGTCGTCATTACCGGTTCCTCCCTTTGCTCATACTGCTGCTTTTCTCATACCGTTACAGGGCACCAAGATGAGGCCAGGGCTTGCAATCTCATCTACGCCTGGCTGGGAGCCTGTCGGATAGTAGCTTGTCGCTGGGGTGCAGGATCTGCGCCCATTTGCGCCGCACTCGGTCCAAAAAGCTCCTCACTGTATGCCCACGAATACACCTGGGGTTTTTCCTGATCTGAAGCCCCACATATGGCCGCACCTCCTTCGCCTTGTCGCACAGGTAATGACGGACAGGCTCCTAGCCGGCTCTTTCTGCCAATACTTGAAAGTGTACGCGCGAATGGCTGGAAAGCACGGCACCATCGATCCTACCAAGCACTATTCATGCCGATTCGTCGCAAAATCACTTAGAAGTCAGTCGCGTGGTCAGGGGCACGAGGCGAGAGGCAAGACATTCCTTCTGGTCGCCCCGTAGCCTCTGGACCCGCGCCTCTCGCCAGAACATCGGGGATTGCAGCAGAATCGCTCATGAATAATGCGGGCTAGGCTGAAAGGAACCGCTGCTTGGCGACATGACAGGGATAGATCAAATCACCATGGCCATCCCGGCCTGATGCAACAACCTACGATGGAGGTTTTTATGCGCGTACTGTCGATTCGCTCCGGTCACGCCCTTGTGAGGCGATTGATCCTCGTCTCATTGCTGCTGCTCCCCTGGCCTGTTATGGCTGAGGACGAGCCCACGCTTCCGCTTTCGAAGATTGTGCTCTATTCCAGCGGCGTGGGGTATTTTCAACTGGACGGCACGGTGAACAACCGAACGCAACTTGACCTCCGCTTCAATGTGTCGCAGATCAACGACATGCTGAAAAGCCTGGTCGTACAAGATTTCGGTGGCGGCAAGGTCTCAACCGTCACCTACGGTTCGCGCGATCCCGTGTCGAAGACGCTTGGGAGCTTCGGCATCAATCTGAACGGCAATCCGACCCTGGGCCAGATTTTGACTCAGGTACGTGGGGAACCGGTCGAAGTCACCGCGCCCAATCCTATCGTCGGCACGTTGATTGGCGTGGAAAAGAAAACGGAGTCCATCGGCGAGGGCTCGCAGCACCGTATCGTGGAACAGGAATATGTTACGCTCCTGACAGAAGACGGATTCCGTTCAATCTCACTGGCGAACGTGCAGCGCCTCAAATTGATCAATCCCGCCTTGAATGCTGAGCTACACCAGGCGCTGGCTGCGCTCGCGACGAATCACGATGCCCAGAAGAAAACGGTTTCGATTACCTTCGACGGCACCGGGAACCGCCAGACCCGTGTCGCTTACCTGACGGAAACCCCGGTCTGGAAGACCACCTATCGACTCGTTTTGGACGAAAACAAGGCGCCCTATCTGCAAGGCTGGGCCATTGTCGAGAATCAGACCACGCAGGACTGGCGCAACGTGAAACTCTCTCTTGTCTCGGGACGACCCATTTCCTTCACGATGGATTTATATCAACCGCTCTACAACCCACGTCCACTCGTGCAGTCCGAGCTCTACGCCAACCTCAAGCCCCAGACGTACAGTGATGCCATGGATGAACTCAAGCCGATGGCTTCTGCCCCTCCAGCCCGCAGCGACATGAAAAAAGAGCGTCTGCTCGGCAAGATGGCGCAAGGTTTTACAGGTGGTCTGACCAATGCCCCGGCAGCAAAAGCCGTCGCCGCAGAAATGGAGATGGGCAGCTTGGAGGAAGGCGTGGCCTCCATAGCGATGGCTGAAGACAAGGGCGAGCTATTCGAATATCGTATCGACCAACTCGTCACCCTGGCCAAACACAACAGCGCACTGCTGCCCATCATCGGCCAAACGCTCCAGGGGCAGAAAGTGTCGCTCTACAATCAGAGCGTCAATTCGAAACATCCCCTGAACGGGTATCGGCTAAAAAACACATCTGCCCTTCATTTGATGCAAGGCCCCATCACGCTATTCGACAGCGGAACCTATGCGGGCGATGCACGCATCGAGGACCTCCCTCCGGGACAGGATCGGCTGATCAGCTATGCGCTCGATCTCAAGATCGAAGTGGAACCTAAACTCGAAGGTGGCACGCAAGAACTAGCGACAGTTTCGCTGAAGAAGGGCACGATGCTCATCTCACGCCGTTTGGTCGAAGACCGGACCTATCTCGTGAAGAACCGCGATGCCAGGGCCAAGACCGTGCTGATCGAACAGCCCTATCGTGCAGATTGGAAGCTTGCCGAACCGAAGGAACCGACAGAACGGACGCGCGACCTGTACCGCTTTAGCGTCGCAGTCGATCCAGGGAAAAGCGCGACGCTCCACGTCAAGGAAACGCTGCCTATTCAGGAATCGATCCTCCTGATGGAAAGCGGCATCGACCAGATCCTCCATTACCAACAAGCGAAGGAAGTCAGCCCAAAAGTGAAAGAAACGCTGCAACGCGTGGTGCAATTACGCAGTAAGCTGGACGACGCGCGAACCCAAAGGATGCGCCTAGACCAACGCACCGCCGAGATCACGGCGGAGCATGTTCGCATCCGCGACAACATGCAGCGGCTCCAGCAGAACTCCGAGCTCTATAATCGCTATGTCAAGAAGTTGGACCAGCAGGAGACCGAGCTGGAGAAACTGCGCAAGGAGATCGAGAGCCTCAAGAACACGGAAGAAGAGCATCGACGGGAGATGCAGAACTACGTGATGAATCTGGACGTAGCCTAATCGTTTCAGGCGAAGAACCGCCGAATCTCTTCCGTGGGTGCGCAGCCGACAAGGAGCTCACCCTCCGGCGAGACAATGAGGGGAACCCCGGCCTGGCCTGTGACGTGCCAGGCCGCTTCCCATTCTTGAGCCATCTGGCGACCTTCGCCATTGATCGTGCCCTCAGTCTCTGATGAGCCCCCTACCTGCTCGACCAGTTGCCTGAGTACAGCCAGATCAGAGATGTCCCTACCTTGACACCAGAATGCCCGATAGGTCTCTCGCACAAACGTCATCATGTGTGATTGATCACGCAGCAGGAGTGCCACCGCTTGTTCGATCGCCGGTCTCGTATTGGGCTTACCAGGAGGGAGCGCAATGGGCAGACCTGGCGCCAGTCGCTGCACGACCGCCACTTCATGGCGCAGTTCAGCGCCCAACGAACCCTGCCAAGGTTTCATTGGACGAGGCAGATGCGACGCATGCTGTACACCTCGCCATTCACAGCGATCGAGCAAGGCCATCTCATGCAGCCGTTCGTGCATCGCATAACAGAACGGACAGTTGAAGTCGCTGTAGAGGGTGTAGGGAGCCGTCATGCTTCAGTAGGTTACGAAACAAACTGTTGTGGCATGCAGGAAACCCAATGGCCTAGAGGTTATGGCATCAAAAAATGAATATCCCGCAGGATGATCGCCATACAATAGCCCATGAAGCACCAAGAATACCAATAGTCTCCCACAACGATTGTCATACCACGCGAACCTGGCATTCGATCAAAGAGGTATGGTATGTGAGCGCATGCCGACGCCCTCTGTCTTGCTCCTCATTCCCCCGCTCACTCAGCTGAATACTCCCTACCCGTCCACCGCCTACCTCACAGGGTTTCTCCGTGGCCGCGGGATCCAGGCCTCCCAAGCAGACCTCGGCATCGAAATGGTACTCCGGCTCTTTTGTCGATCGGGCCTCCAGGCCCTGTTTGAACAAGTGCGCGAGCGCAAAGATGACGTGCCCGGTGAAGCCAGGCAGATGCTCGCAATTGAGCCGGCCTATCTGAATGCCATTGAGCCAGTCGTTGAATTTCTCCAAGGACACAATCCTTCCTTAGCCTTACTCCTCGCCCGACCAGGATTTCTTCCCCAAGGCCCCCGGTTTGCCAGCCAGAGAGGGAGCGTTGCCTCATCACGTGCCTTGGGGGAACAGGATCGCGCGAAACGATTCGCCACCTTGTATCTCAACATATCGCCCGGGCAGCCTCGTCGTTTGAGACCATCATCGACGCGGTCGCCGTCCCTCCAACGTTGACGGATCAATTCATGCTCGATTCCCTGTGGGAGCATCTCAAACGCCTCAATCCTTCGCTCGTCTGCCTAACTGTCCCCTTTCCAGGGAACCTCTATGGTGCCTTTCGTATTGCCCACTCGATCAAGAGCCAACGACCAGACATGACCATCGCCCTTGGCGGCGGGTATGCCAATACGGAACTGCGCCGTCTGTCGGACCCCCGGGTATTCGACTATGTCGATTACGTCACCCTCGACGACGGGGAACGGCCTCTGCTCTCACTGATCGAGCATCTGGCAGGGGCCAGACCGCGCACGCGACTCTGCCGGACGTTTTATCGGGAGAAGGATCGAGTGGTTTTTGCGAATGATACGTCTGATCGGGAGTTCAGCATGGCCGAGGTCGGCTGTCCGACCTATAACGGCCTGACCTTGGGTCACTACCTCACAATCTTAGACAGCACGAATCCGATGCATCGTCTCTGGTCTGAAGGCCATTGGAACAAACTCACAGTCGCCCACGGCTGCTATTGGAAACAGTGTACGTTTTGTGATGTCGGGCTCAACTACATCAGCCGCTACGAAATGACGCCGACCGATCGGCTCATCCAACAGATCGAGCAACTGATCGACGAGACGGGCCACCGGGGGTTTCATTTTGTCGACGAGGCTGCGCCTCCCGCTGCGTTAAAATCGCTTGCCTTGGCCCTACTGGAACGAGGCATCACCATTTCATGGTGGGGCAATATCCGCTTTGAAGAGGCATTCGCACCGGACCTGTGCCGCCTCCTGGCTGCCTCCGGCTGCATTGCTGTAACGGCAGGACTCGAAGCTGCCTCGGACCGTCTGCTGGAGAAGATCAAGAAAGGGATTACGGTCGATCAGACTGCGTTCGTGGCAGCGGCCTTCAAAGACGCAGGCATTCTGATTCACGCCTATCTCATGTACGGATGCCCCTCTGAGACGGTACAAGAAACGATCGACTCACTTGAACGAGTGCGGCAATTATTCGCGGCAAATCTGATTCAATCAGCCTTCTGGCACCGTTTCACCGCCACAGCCCATAGCCCGATTGGGCTCAAGCCGGCTGATCATGGCTTGCGCATCCTCGGACCAGAGTTTCAGGGCTTCGCGGAGAATGATTTTCTGCACAACGATCAACGTGGCAAGACACCGGAGTGGCTCGGAGAGGGGCTACGACGGTCGATGCTGAATTACCTCGAAGGGAACGGGCTCACACTCGACGTTCGCCAGTGGTTCGGCCATCTCGTGCCAAACCCTCAGGTCTCCTCCACCTGGGTAGGCCATCTGCTCAAGAGCCGAATTACTGAAGATGACCCAAAGGCAGAACGGCGGTTCGTCTGGCTCGGCGGGTTACCGGTCTGTGAACCTGTCGGAAGAAGAACGAGACTCATTCTGCCGTCGCACCGCCGGCCTGCTGCTCGTATAGAGGCAGGATGCTGAAAAAGGCCGCCATCGTCGTTCTCGCATCGTTCAGATCCTCAACGGGGACGCGGCCGCTTCACCACGCGGCGGCGCGCACATACTTGGTGCTCCTTATTCGTCGCACCGTATGCCCCAGAGGGTACCCCTTCGGTCTTCAATCGCTGCGGCCTTGGCCGAACAACCTTTTTGAGCATCCTGCAAAGGTATTCTCGCCTTGTCTTAACGGTAAGCGAGAGCACCGCGAAACCAGAATATTATGAATTGTCAATCGCCTGCCCTGACCTTCGAACTTGATTCTTGTCGTACTTGATGAAACGTTATCGCCTTTAAGAAGGAGGATGCGCCTATGATCCTGCTCCAGACCACGATGCTTTTCGTCCTGACTGCCCTAGCCGAAATCGTCGGCTGCTTTCTCCCGTTCCTCTGGCTCCGCAAGGACGGATCAATCTGGCTCTTAGTGCCGGCAGCGCTCAGCCTCATCGCCTTCGTCTGGCTCCTCTCTCTCCACCCTGCTGCCAGCGGACGGGTCTATGCTGCCTATGGCGGTGTATATGTGGCAACGGCCCTCGTCTGGCTCAAGGTCGTGGACGGCGAGAAGCTCTCCGTCTTCGACTGGACCGGAGCGGGAATCGCCTTGTTTGGTATGGCGGTTATCGTCTTGGGCTGGACCGCGAAGGAGTGACACGAATGGACTCGATATCCCCCGATTAAGGCATATATGTCTGGATCTAGAGAGGACCGACAACAGGATGCTTGAAAAGCGAAGGGCGGGAGAAGCTCACGGCCACTCCCGCCCTTGCTACCGGTCAAACCCTTCGCTACTTATTTGGCTGCGGGGTATAGCGCAGGTAGGGTTTCACGGTTTTGAAGCCTTTGGGAAAGAGGGTCTTTGCTTCAGCATCGTTCACAGCCGGGGTGATGATACAATCCTCTCCATCCTTCCAATTGGCCGGTGTCGCGACCTTGAACTTTGAGGTCAGTTGAAGGGAATCGATGACCCTCAATAATTCATCGAAATTACGACCACATGAAGCAGGATAGGTCAAGGTCAGCTTAATTTTTTTATCCGGTCCGATGATGAACACTGAACGAACCGTCATGTTGTCTAAGGCGTTCGGATGGATCATATCGTACAGGGTCGCAACCTTCTTGTCAGGATCAGCGATGATTGGATAGTTCATCGTCGTCTTTTGCGTCTCATTAATATCGTTGATCCAGCCCTTGTGTGAATCCATTGGATCCACGCTGATGGCGATGACTTTCACGCCCCGCTTCTTGAACTCCGGTGTAATCTTCGCTACGGTCCCCAACTCGGTGGTGCAGACAGGGGTATAGTCTTTCGGGTGCGAGAAGAGAATCCCCCACCCCCCGCCCAACCACTCATGAAAGTTGATGGTCCCTTCGGTAGTCTCTGCCGTAAAATTCGGTGCCTCATCTCCTAGTCGTAGCGCCATGGTGACCTCCTTTATTCAAGCCAATGAGTCGACATCGCTCATGGCGATACGATACTGTTCTTCCTCGATGAAGTGCAAGGGGCAACCCCGGCTTATTGACCAGCCGTAATGTTCAATCGACTTCTCACCTTTTCATGATCCGACGCGGTCAGATCGACTTCGGTCAAGAACAGACGCTCGTCGGCAAGCTTGCCATCCACGACTAATTGTCCACGCATCTGTTCCGCCCGTTGCTGTGCCAGGAGACGGAGATCCGAATCGGAAACCGGCATAGCGGCAACGAGCTGTTGCCGCATTTCCTCAATCGTAGGCGGTTTCGAAGGGAACTGCACACCCTCCGCCGGGGCCGCCACCGGCTGCATGCTACGCTGTTGATCGAAGAGCTCATTGATCATGCTTTCCTCCTCAACAGTCGGCAGGTCAGACTCTTTTGATATGCCTTTCCCTGCCGCGATCTGGCGAGCAGATGTGCTTTGAGCTTCTGAAGAGCAAGCACCTTTCGATCACGAACAGGATCGGCAGTCCTGTGCGGGCCTCAAGAATGCGAACACCGTCTTCAAACAGCCGACAATCTCCGCGAAACTTATTCACGATCACACCGAGTACTCGCTGGCGCTCGTGAGGCGCTAACAAGTCAAGCGTCCCAATGACCTGCGCGAAGATC
>WNGC01002959.1_pt1 | contig 10333 bp, 6 predicted proteins | sample 5400051 | NCBI WGS metagenome assembly WNGC01 (sample SAMN13153368, study PRJNA577476) | soil metagenome | isolation source: 20 cm soil or saprolite under grassland replicate 2 | place: USA:California | collected 2016-06-15 | reverse complement strand
AGCCGGCTTTGCCCAAGAAATTTTGTGCCACGCGGCAATAATAGCGCAATCCGGCTGCGGTCGGACGGGTTCTGCAATTCTTCTCCTAGCTCGATGGCATAAAAAAAGCCGGGCCTGACTTGCGTTAGGCCCGGCTCAGCGATTTTGTTGCACCTCGAAGCAGCTAGAAGTTCAGCTTCAGAGCGTATTGGATTTCCCGGTTGCCGATTTGGCTCGGCAGTGGAGGTCTTCCGAAGAGAGTGTTCACGCCCGTAGCGGGATTGTAGCCGTTGAGAGTACCGCCGGAAACGGCCACGCATGTGGTTGGATCGTTGCTAGGTCTGCAATCCGCTCCCGAGGCATTCACCGGGATGAGCCCGTTTACGTTGAATCCCAAGTCCTGACCGTTGAATCGGAACTGGGGATGATTGAAAACGTTGAACATTTCAAGGCGAAGCTGCAGTTTGTACCTTTCGGTCATCTTCCAGTTCTTGACGATGGAAAAGTCCACGTCGTCGATCGGAGGACCCGCGCAAGCTCCGGGGCCGGAGTTGCCAAACGTGCCCAGTCTGTAGCCGTTCCAGGTATACGCTTTGGGATTCAGCCACTGCAATCTATCGCCGCCACTGACGTGGCAGGGCTGGCTGTAGTCGCGCAATGGCCTGCCTGTAAAGGAGCCACTGGTTCCTGTACCGGTCAGGTCTCCCAGCCCGTTGTTGCCCGCGATGGTCAGCGCATTGCCGCTGGCGTAGTTGACGATGGTATTGCTTTCCCAACCGCCAGCGACGTGCCGCAGAAGGGCATTCTTGTTTGTCAGCGCGGGCAGGTTATAGATCAGCGTGGCGCTGAGCACATGCCTGCGATCGAAGTCCACCGGACCGCGGTTCGCGCGGTGATTGGTGTTGTCCGCAAAGACGGTCCCAGTGCCCACGTACCCAAACGTGGTATCTCCCAGGTTCTTCGACCACGTGTAGGCGACCTGCAGCATCGAGTTGTTCTGGAACTTGTTGCTGAACATAGTCTGCAACGAGTGGTAGATCGAATCGCCGGTATGGCTCCACATTGTCATTTGGGCCGACGTGTTATAAGGAAAGGGCTTAAGGGAGTTGGTGCTTCCTCCTGTAACAGCCAGTTGTGCTGCTTGAAGGCGATTTACCGCGGGAATCTGATTGGCGTCCACCGCATTCTGCAAGTGAATTCCACGGTTCGCCACCCAGCCGACCTCCAGCTTGCTGTTCCTCCACAGCGCCGTTTCAGTGGTGAGGTTCCATTGCCAACTGTTGGACTGCTTCGCACTTGGGTCGAGTCCCTGGTGTGGAGAGCCACCCAGAGAAACGTCAAACGCGCAACCTTGTGTAGAGCATATTGTTGCGTTCCCGGCATGCAACGGATTAGGAGTTCCGTCAGCATTTTTGGCGTTGATAATAGTTACGTCGGGCGTAAATCCACCGGCGGGCCCGTCCAAGGTCCTGGCCGCGCCAGTGCTTACACCAAAGGGAGTGTTGTTAGAGCGCATACTGATGGCCAGCAGCCGGTCACGAGAAAAGAACTGCCCGATACCAGCGCGGATGGCGAATCGGCCTGTGCCTAACACGTCCCAGGCAATACCCACGCGCGGGGCGATCATGTGATTATTGCTGTGGACCAGCGAGCGGTTCTCAAACGGCGGTGGCGTGACGCTGGAACCGATGGTAGAGCAAAGATTCGGTCCGCCTTTGGCTATGACCATGCCGCGGCAAGGATCGGAGGCACCTGCTGAGGTTTCCGCGAAGTAAACATCCGGCGAGAAGCCGGCGAGTTTATTGTCATCCAGATACGGCGCCCGGATAATGGACCAGCGAGCTCCGTAGTTTAGGGTCACGCGGCGGCCGACCTTAAACGCGTCTCCGCCATAAAACTCATAATCGCGCCACCGCACCAGGGCGGTGTTGTCATGTTGAGCTTCGTCATAACCGAAACTCTCGCCTCTCAGCAAACGGTCGGCATAAAAGTTGCCCGTTCCAGTCCCGTGCCCGTTCGTCCAGCCGGGGCCGTTATAATCAACCGGCGTATCTCCCCAGAGCTCGCCGCCTTCGGCGCCAACCTCTTCATCCTTGGCGTTGCGGCTGTAAAGGAACCCCACCTTCAACGTGTGCTGGCCAGCAACTTTGGAAAAGTCGTCTTTCCACACAAACAGGTCCTGGCGGTTTTTCCAGGGCGAAAGTATCCCCAGCAAACCGGAGGGCGTAGTGCCTGCCCAGAAAACTGGCTCTGCAGCCTTGTCCCCATGAATCTTGTCGCTGAAGGGGAATAGGCGAGGCATTACCGCGTTGATCTTGTCGTTCAGCGCGGGCGTGTCACCGGCGCGCGTGACATTGATGCGGTTTCCCGACCAGGAGAACTGAAAGTCATTTACCGCGGTGTTGCTTATGGTCGTTGTAAGTTTCGCAATCGACATTTTGCCTGGCTGGTTCCAGGTGTCGGAAAGCGCGGGATAATCGCTGTCCCCCCACAACCCGGCGGCCTCATCCGCATGCAAGGAATTAGCCCAGGCGTCCTGGGTGAACTTGAGCATCAGGCTGGTCTTCTTCGTGACATTCCAATCGCCGCGGATGGCCTCTTCGCGCCAATCGACCGGGATCCGAACTTGGCTTATCCAGTTATCGCCATTGGAGTTAGGGGTGCTTAGGTTCGGCGGCGCCAGCGTCGCGAGGTATGCCTGGCCCGCGGGGCTGAGGCGGTTGGCCGGAATAATGCCGCCGGGGAAAGCCCCACCTGTGGCAGGATCAATGGGAGCGGGCCCGCACGTAGGACTGGAGAAATCGCCACCAAGCTCCGCCGCCGTCGGTACACAATGATTGTGAACTCTGCCGCGGCGCTCGCGGTTCCATTCTTCAGACCAGAAGAAAAATGCTTTGTCCTTCCTGATCGGCCCGCCCACGGTGTAACCGAAATCGTTGCGGCGCAGTAACTGCTTTTTGCAGCTGGTGTCGCTTGGCGAGGCGCAGCCACTCTGGAGGAAGTAATTCTTGGCGTTCAGAGCGTCGTTCCTGCCGAAGTAGTAGAGGTCACCGTGATACTGGTTGGCTCCGCCCTTGGTTACGATGTTGATCTGTGCACCGGAGGAGCTGCCATATTCGGGTCCATAGGCGTTGCGCTGGATCTTGAACTCTTCGATGCCGTCAATAGAGGGGTAGGTCAGAATCGTGCGCTGCGAGCCGATATCGTTGTTCGCCGCGCCATCCACCGTCCACTGGTTGCCCACCGAGGGAGAACCGCTGAAGGAAATATCCACGCCAGCGAACAAACCCTTGTTCTTGCCGTCGAAGCTTTCGCCGACCGCGGCGCCGGGAACAAGTGTGGTCAACTGCACGAAGTTCCGGCCATTCATGGGCAATTCGCGAACCTGCTCGCCGCTTATGATGTTCGAAACCTCGCCAGTCGACGTATTGACAGCGACGGGGGCGGCTTCGACCATCACCGTTTCTGTCGCTGCACCCATCTCCATCTTCAAATTCAGAGTCGTGACGTCAGCAACGTGCAACTCTACATTCCTAAGGGAAAGTTTCTTGAAGCCAGCCTTATTTACATTGATGCGATAGGTGCCAGCATCGAGTTCGGGGAAGGAAAAGCTGCCTTCCTCATTGGTCGCTGTCTCGCGCGCAGCTCCCGTACGTTCGTTGACCAAACTGACCGTTGCGCCCGGAACAACGGCGCCACTAGGGTCAGTTAGCGTCCCAGTGATCGTGCCCGAAGTCTTCTGCGCGGAAACAGACGGAGCCAAGAAAAACAGGCTTGCACAAGAGATGGTACCCAGCAAGAGCGCCAGGACGGTCGACAGGGAACCGATCGGGCCCAATTTGCCAAATGCATTATTCAAATTCGTACGATGAATCTTCATTCGTGTACCCTCGAGGAGGTTTTCACGAAAAGCAAATATGAAATTCACGTCCCGCAGATGCTGGCCATGGCTTCATATTTACGCTAGCCCACCACAGGTTCGCGAAAGACCTGATCCCCTAAAGCATTACGGGATGTAATGCTTTTCTACTAGCGACGGTGTAGACCAATCCAGTGGCGTTGTCAAGCAGAAATAATGATATTCTAAAGAAAAATAATGATATTCTCTGGCCGGCCAGAAATGGGGGGGCACGCGATGCCGATTCTCGGGCGAAACCTCGCCCTAGTTTGAAGCGCAGAAAACCCGTCTGACAAAGCCCAAGTTGAGCTAGAATCGCGGTTTACGGGACGTCTGGTGAACCTGGCAGGGGGCACTCTCGCGCTCGGATACGCCATTTCCCATATCACAATTTTGGAAGATACTCTGAGGGTTCTCTGAATGACGCCGCCGCCGAGAGAGAAATCTGGTTCGCGCAACGAGGATAAGGTCACTCTAAAGACCATTGCGGAGCATCTCGGGCTGACCCCGGGAACGGTCTCAGCCGCCCTGAACAACTCCCCCGCTGCGCGTTCCATTCCCCAGCATACAAAGAATCGCATCATCGAAGCCGCGCAAGCGCTCAATTATCGTCCCAACTTCTTTGCTCGTACTCTGCGCCTGAAACGCACCTACACGATTGGCGTGATCGCCGAAGAAATCGGCGACGCCTATGGATCGATGGTAATTAGCGGCATCGAAGAATATTTGCGCAAGAACAATTATTTCTTCCTCACTGTGATCCATCGGCATGATCCGAAGCTCCTGCAAACCTACGCGCAAATGCTTTTGACGCGGGGTGTGGAGGGCTTCATTACCACTGACACTTCCCTAACGGAGACGCTTCCACTGCCAACCGTCGCGGTCGCAGGACACGAGCGAGTCAAAGGTTTGACCAACATCGTGCTGGATCACAAGCGTGCCGCCCGGCTGGCCCTCGAACATCTTCGCGATCTCGGTCACGAAGAAATCGCCTTCATCAAGGGACAGACCATTAGCTCGGACTCCGCCGTGCGCTGGAGCGCGATCTGCGAAGTGGCCGAGCAGCTCGGCATTCGCATTCGTCCCGAGTTGACCATCCAACTGGAGGGCATCGATTCGACGCCCGCCATCGGATATCCCTTCGCCAAGCAACTTTTGGCAAGGAAACATCCCTTCACTGCACTTTTTGCTTACAACGACATCTCGGCAATCGGCTCGATCTGGGCGATTCGCGAAGCGGGCCTGCGTGTGCCGCAAGATATTTCCGTTGTCGGCTTCGACGATATTCCAGGAGCGGCGTTCGCCGATCCTGGACTCACTACGGTAAGGCAGCCACTTGTGAAGATGGGTCAAATCGCGGCGCAGACGGTCGTCGCTCTAATTGAACGGCGCGGTGAATACGTGCCGGAGATCGCCATCGAACCGGAGTTTGTGATTCGTCGGTCCACAGGACCCGCCCACATCCGCCACCTGCGGAGTATCGCGGAAAGCGCACACCACTTGCAGGAAGGCTACCTAGCCAAATAGGTTCCTGGGCCGCCGAAGAAATATCTGAGGATCGCGGCTCGCGCCCCTCAGTAGTACATGCCACATCACAAACTGCGTACCAAACAGGACTTGGAGTAGAATTGTGACGTCCCGGCGAAGCTAACGGCAGACAACCATTGACAACTGGTTCCGGAATCATAGACCGCGGTCAGGTATATCCAACGGAACGAAGAACTTGCGAATTTGAAAGGCACGCGTTTCCGAGAACACGATGCCGACTGCTCACACAAGATTCGGTACGTCGGGCACGATGCTGACCCATCTTTTCGGAAGGCCACGCCGGTCCGCGTGTCATTTACCGGGCCAACAATTTCGTTGTTGTTGAGTTTTGCATCGAGTGACACGGCACGCCGTGGCGGTTTTCATTCTTGGAGGGATGCCGCATGACTGTTATCCGACGATGGGCAGCGATCATTTTAATCTCACTGGTATGCGTTTCGATTGCTTCGGGGCAAGATACTAAGAGCGTGAATCCGGCGCCCGCCCCGCCAAGTCTCTTGCTACTCGTGCACCAGGAAATCCAATACGGTAAGGCAAACGCCCGGAAGAAGTTAGGGGTTGCAATGGCGCGCGCCTGCAATCGCTTGGAAGTCCCTAATTCCTGGATTGGCCTCGAATCCCTTACCGGCCCTCGGGAGGCGCTATTCTTCGATCCGTTTGAGTCGTTCGAGCAGCTGGAGCAGTCCTTCGACAGCTGGAAGCAGATCTATGCCGCCCATCCCGACCTCGCCCGGATGCAGGAGGAGATCGACGCACTCTTAATCAGCGAACGCACCATCGTCGCGGTACGCCGCGACGACCTGGGCTACCACGCAGACAACATCGATCTGTCGGAAACCCGCTTCATGCGCGTGGTTGAAGTGCGCCTGGCGCCGGGGCGGGAGAACGAATTTGTGGAAACGTTTAAGATCCTCGGCGAGGCGTTCGAGAAGATCAAAGCCGACTCGCCGTGGGTTGTCTATCAGGTGAACTTGGGTATGCAGTCGCCGGATTTCCTCATTTTCACGCCCATGAACGCCCTCAAGCAAAACGACGACCTACTCTCATGGAAGGAAAACCTGCAAGAAGCGGAAGGCGAAGAAGCGATGCAACGACTGCAACAGATTGCGCGCGAATCGTATGCCAACACCGAGAGCAACCTCTACGCGGTCGACCGCGAGATATCCCACGTATCAAAAGAGTTTGCGGCCGGCGATCCGAATTTCTGGACACCCACGCCGGTACCATCCGCGAAGCCCGCAGGAAAGAAAGGAAGAGCTATTCCAGCGGCGGATCAAGACACCACCCAGGCAATCGCGCGGAAAACAAAGGAAAGAACGCGGAATCGATGAGCTTCGCAGTTCGCCTACTGGACAGAAACCAGCGAGCCAACGCCGGAGAGCGCAGCCTGTTTTTCCGCTTTGGCCTGTTTTGCTTCTTTGCTCCCCGTCGATGTGAGGTCTTGGTTTCCGAAACCGACGCCGATCTTTTTCAAGAATGCAGTGGGGGGCTCGCCGCCGGCGAAGATCCACACGTAATCGTTAGGGATCTCCTCGGTTTTGCCATTCACGTCCAAGAGCACGGATTTCTCTTTGAACTCCACGGGAGCGGAATTGAAGATCACTTTGACTTTGCCTTTGCGAATGGATTCCTGTATGCGCTGCGAGTTCCGCTCCTTGATGCGGCTGAAGGCCTCTCTACGATATGAGAGGGTGACCTGATTACCGACTTGGTGGCCGAGGCCCATGGCGGCTTCGATGGCGCTGTCGCCTCCGCCCACTACCAGGATTCTCTTGTTGATGTAGTGGTCCGCCTCAATCAAGCGGTACATCACCTTTTGTAATTCCTCGCCTTTGACCCCGAGTTTCCGCGGACTGCCGCTCTTGCCGAGTGCCAGGATCACCGTGTGCGCGCGGTACTGGTGGGTGTTGGTGGTCATGACGGTGAAGATGCCGTCTTCACCCTTCTTGATGTCCTCTACCTTTTCTCCCTTGCGAAACTTGAAATCCGAGCGCTGCAAAACTTTGTCCCAGAAAGCGATCAGCTCTTCCTTGGAAAGCTCGGTCTTCTTGAATTTTCCGTGCATCGGAAATTCCACCGGACTGGTCATGACCAGCTTCTGGCGCGGATACTTCGCGACGGTGCCACCCATTTCGCCTTCGTCGACGGTGATGTAGCTGAGTTTCTTCTCGATGGCACGGAGAGAGGCGCTGATTCCCGCGGGACCCGCTCCGACGATCAGCACATCGAGAACATCCGGCACGGACCGGCGAGAACCCAGTGCCGCCATCCTGTTGGCGATGTTGTCGATGCAATCCCGACCCTGGTTTATGGCGTTCTTGATCAAAGCCAATCCGCCGAGTTCCCCGACAATGAACAGGTTGTTAATGCTGGTCTCATATTGAGGCGTCAAATAGGCCATGTCGCCGCCCATGCTGGGGCTGGCCAGGACCATGGTTATGGCGCCGACAGGACAAACCTCCGCGCAGAGGCTGTGGCCGATGCATTTGTAGCCATTCACGATGACTGCCTTGCCGCCCAACATGACCAGGACATCGCCTTCGGGGCAGACCATCGTGCAAGCGGCACAGCCAATGCAATTGTTTGCGTCGATATGCGGGTGCTGAGATTGGGGGCCGTCGGAACGCATCTTCCCCTTTTCTTCAGCCTCGCGGGATAGTGCTTCTATCTTCTTTTGCTTCTTTAGATAACCGCGCACGAAGAGACCAATAACGATGGCGGCGACAATGAAAGCGCTAAAGGTATCCATAAAATCAGCGCGGTTTTTTTGCTGAAGCTTGATCCTGCCCGCCCGACTGCGAAGCGGGGGATTGTGAATTGGCCGGGGGGTGGCCCGGCGGCAGGGCCCCTTGAGCCGGGACAGCAACCGGATTCAAGACATCGTTGAACCTCGGGAGGCCACCGGAATGTACATCTTGTTTCTGGTGCGGGTTTTGGTTCGGATCCGGATGCTGGATCATGCCGCCAGTCGCCTGGGTCTTGAGAACGACCCACGCGCTGTCGCGCTTTTCCAGGTTATAGGCCACCTGCATGCCCGGCCCCTGAGGCGCGCCGTTCTTCGGTCGGAATTCAACTTCGGCGTGGGCCTGATTTCCGTTGATGGAGACACTTCGGATATCCATCACCATGGCGGTCATATTCAGAGTGCCAACTCCGGTGAGGTGCTGCATGATTCCGGAGCGAATGGCATCGTTGTCGTTCTGCTGCTTCTTGCATCCGCTGGCGGCGAAAAACGCGGCCAACAACCCCAGTGCCAGGGCAATACGATTCATGCGAAAATCCTTTCCAGGTACATCGAGACCGGCTTGCCGGTAAATTGTGTATCGATCTCCTTGGGAGACGCTCCCAACATAATCCTGTCAAAACTGGCCGTTCATCGCAAGGGCCTACAGCCGGTAGCCCATGAACAAGGCGATGCCGATGTGCAAAACGGCGAGAATGGCGAAGGCATAACTAAAAGGCCGGTGGATGACGTGCCAGAGGTGGAAAACCTGCTGCGTACGCTGGAGGAAGAGTATGCGTTTGGAGAGTGCCGCTTGAGTCTGAGCGACCGTAATGGCACGCTCCAGTTTCCGGTCTGACGTGTGCAGAAGACCGCACAAAGAGAACAGCCAAGGGCCGAGTCCCACGGCCCGCCGCCTCGCCATTGACGCCTGAAAGGGACGTTTGAAGTCAATCAGAATCATGGAAAAGAGCGCCTCGACCAAGGGTGTGCTGGCAACGTGCTGCGCGGAAGGCAGATGGTAGAGCGCTTCTATACAAAAACCATAGGTCTGCTTTTGGTCCTCGAGCTCTTTTAAGAAATTCTCTTCCTTCTCTTGCATCTCCTTCTTGGAGAGTTCCGCGGCGCTGAGGCCGCGAGGAATCTGCGAATAGAGGTAGCGGCCGACGAAACCGCTGAGCGTGACCATCAGCATACTATAGAAGGCCATGCCGGCAATATTTCCAAATTTAAATGAGGAATGAAACGCCACAATAAGCGGGGCTGCGGTGCCGAGAACAACGTGAAAATCGAGCCAGTGGCGGGAGTTGCCCTGCTTACCGAGCCATCCCCAGTATTTCCGCAGCGGATAGAGATAGATGAGAAAGAACAGAAATACGCCGAACATGCCGAGCTTGATGCCAATCGTTCCGCTGGGCCGAAGCAGTTCGTGCTTGGGTGAGAAAGGACGCTGGGAGGCACTCAGCATGTAATAGTTAAAGCCATAGCCGGCGATCACCAGAACAACGGCGGCGGCCAGCAGCCAAGCAAGCAGCAGACGAATGCGATGTCCTTTCTCGGGGTCGTCGCGTGTCAGGACTGCAGTGCCTACGCTTGCGGATGCGCTCATCGTTTTGTCTCGAGTTCCTCCACCTGAATGGTGGCCCTAAATCTCTTGTAACCGGTGAAGCGATGGATATTGCGCCAATGCTGGCGAGCCGTTTCAACGTCGATAATGGCAGATACGGGCATCCAATACGCCTCCTCGGGATCATGAAAATGCACCGTGGCGTAGTGAATTTCACTGCGCATGTTGTGAAGACCTACATCGCTCAGACTGGCATCCATGGTGGCGACCAATTTAGCGACCGAGCCGCTCTGCTGCTCGATCCAAATCGTACCGGAAAGAGGGATTGGATAGTTCTTGCCACGAAGTTGCAGCGCCGCGGGCGAAGAAGCACCGGCAATGGCCTTGAAGTTTACTTTAGCAAAGCTCACACCATCGACGGTTTCCTCTCCTGCGGGCTCAAACGTATAGCTGCTCTCATAGGACGGGTGGATAATCAGAAGCATGCTGGTAAAGCCGTTGGTGATGAGCAGGGTACGCCCCGAATCACGGAAGGCGGCTTTGCGCGTATCTCGGGATTCGACCAGCTTCAGTGCTCCGCTGTTGGTATTGGCCTGAAGCTGATAATCGAAGACAGATT
>WNGC01022878.1_pt1 | contig 10334 bp, 12 predicted proteins | sample 5400051 | NCBI WGS metagenome assembly WNGC01 (sample SAMN13153368, study PRJNA577476) | soil metagenome | isolation source: 20 cm soil or saprolite under grassland replicate 2 | place: USA:California | collected 2016-06-15 | reverse complement strand
CTCGGAAGAATCGGACAGCCAGACGACGTTGCTCCTGCTGTCGTGTTTCTCGCTTCACCAGATGCGAACTGGATCACTGGTGAAACACTGGTCATCTCCGGCGGTTATCGCTAATCAGAATCAATCTGGTGAAGGTAGGGACGGACTGCTAGGCCGTCCGCCGTTCGCGGCGCGCCCGGCGGTCGCGCCCTACCAAGTAGTTTGCGTTCCCTTATTACGATATGGGTCTCACGAAGCTTACCAACCCGTTCTCACTCGAAAGAGGGAGCATCAACCAACTCTTCGGTGGCATCGCAAAATCCCACACACGCGCATTAGCCGGAACGGAATCGTCATCGAGTGTTGGAGGCATGAAAGCCACTCACTCCCTTGATCGATTACTGCCTCAGGAAGCATCGGGCCATTCAACAGTTCAAATGACAAGCGCACACTGGCATCTGCGACGACGAGATGCGCTGCCATTACGCGAGGCAATTCCGCTTTGGTTCGCCATTTCCAGCCCTTTGATCGGTTTGATAATCGGCTTTCTCGGCGCCTGGTTTGTCACATGGCTGACTAGCTAGGAAGCCACCAGAAATAACAACCTTATCGAAAGAGATATGAACAAGGTAATCGAAGCAAATTTCCTTCCTCATGGACCCGGGGGTGATTTATCCTGGCCAGCTTCAACTGTAAGCTCCAGAGTCAACAAAAAGAGGCGAATCCTGATTGTTGATAACGACACGAACGCCACTCACCTGGTTAGAATCCTTCTCGAAAAAACAGGTCAGTATCTCGTGCTTGAAGAGAATAACTCAACTAAGGCTTACCGGAGCGCCCGGATTTTTCGGCCAGACCTCATCTTGCTGGATGTAATCATGCCCATCAGAGACGGAGGCGAAATCGCAGCGCAAATTCGGGCCGACCCGGAATTGCAAAACACACCCATCATTTTCCTCACGGCGCTCGTTACGCCGACCGAAGCCAGGGCTGGCGTACACATCGACGGGCATCCATTTCTTGCCAAGCCAATCAATATTCAAGAGTTGATCCGTACCATCGACGAGCATTTGTTCGCGCAGCAGCTCTTCGGCCAAAGCGTGCGTGATTTGTGATTCGTTACCCCGCCTCAGGCGGGTTACACGGGAATCCGATTCAACGGTCCAACGCTCTAACGATTTAGCGGGGCGATGCCAGTCGTCATTTTAGACCGACGCACCTGCTGGTTACTGCATCTCTCCAAAGAGAGACCGCAAAATCCCACGGAATCGCAATGGCAGCGCAGCCAATCGGCCATGAGGTTTATGTCATGAAAAGAATTACATTATTGGGGTTAGCAGGGATCGCTTTTGTTAGTCTTAGTCAGCCAACGTGGGCAGGTCCGCGCGGCGGAGGCGGTGGCGGCCACATTGGCGGTGGCGGCCGCGCCGGGGGCTCTGCTGGTGGTGGTTCCCGCGCCGCGCCAGCCTTTTACGGTGGTGGCTTTCGAGGAGCACCGGCTTTCCGTAGCAACGGGGCATACTTTACCGGGAGAAGTGTTGGGGCCGTAAGTCGCGCGCCTCAATTCTACTATGGTGGTAATCGCATGACCGCCGTGCGGCCGCACGGATTCACTCGCTCAGTCGGACCCACAAGGCCATATGCTGGCAGAGTTGCTGCGGCAAATCGTCAGCCGGGTCGCGTTGGCTCAATTGCCGGTGCGGCACGTCGTCAACCAAATCGCGTTGGCTCAACCACAGGGCGGAACCGGGTTTCGGATCCGCGGGCTTCGACGGCAGCCAATCGTCAGTCCTTTGTGAGAAACCACGCTTCCGAGCGGCACGACGCAAACAACTGGCATCGCGATTGGGACAGGCATCACTCGCACTTTGATCACAATCGGGTGTTTGTTTTTGTCGACGGTTTCTGGTGGGGACTTTACCCATCGGATTACTATCCTTACTACGCCTATGGCGATTACCCGGATGATTACTCCGGCTATTATCCCTATGATTCCGACTACTCCTCCGGTAACCCGTACGATTACTATAACTACTCTCCATACAACGATGATGATCAGTCTGGTTACTCCAATTCAGGTCAATCCGCGGCCAACGCGGCTGTAAGCGCTGTTCAGGCGGAGCTTGCGAAGCTTGGTTACTATAACGGCACGATCGACGGAACAGCTGGCGACCAAACAGAGGCCGCTCTTGCCCGTTATCAGGAGGACAACAATCTCAGCGTGACAGGGACAGTTGATGCTGCCACGCTTCAGTCGCTGGGAATCAGATAATGGGATTACATTCTCTTTTTTATCCGGAGACGTGGGACAAATGGAGGTGGGCACTGCTAACAGTGCTCGCTTCCAGTTCCGTTGTTCCGAGAGCCCCCAAGTGACATCATCTAGTTGCTGTCTAAGCCTGTGAATCTGCTATTAGAAGGAAAGAAAGCATTGGTCACGGGCTCGACCGCTGGTATAGGCTTTGCGATTGCACGCACCATGGCGGGCGAAGGAGCTTCCGTTGTCATTACCGGCCGCACTCAGAATCGAGTCGAGGCCGCGCTTAAGAGGATTCAGAAGGATATCCGCGATGCAAAGGTCAGCGGCATAGCTGCCGATCTTGCAACAGCGCGCGGCTGCGCGAAATGCATCGAGGCTATGCCTGTGATAGATGTTCTTGTTAATAACCTTGGCATGTACGAACCGAAGCCGTTTGAGAAAATCACCGACGACGAGTGGCACGCCATCATCGAGACAAATTTTATGAGCGGGGTACGGCTATGCCGGCGTTACCTGCCGGGTATGATTACGGCAAATTGGGGGCGCATTATTTTCATTTCCAGCGAGTCCGCTGTGAACATTCCTGTTGAGATGATTCACTACGGGGTAACCAAGACCATGCAGGTGGCCCTGGCTCGCGGCCTCGCGGAAATGACATCGGGCACCGGCATCACAGTGAATTCAATCCTCGCCGGTCCAACACGATCCGAAGGCGTCGAGCAATTCATTGCCGACGTCGCGAGGACAAGGGGAATCACGCCTGCCGAAGTAGAGAAGAATTTCTTTAAAACAGTGAGACCGAGTTCGCTCCTGCAACGATTTGCCACAATCGAAGAAGTAGCCGCATTAGTTGCGTTTGTGGCGAGTCCTCTTTCATCTGCTACCAATGGTGCTGCTCTGCGCGCTGAAGGCGGCCTGCTTCGCTCGATCCTGTAGTCAATTCCAGGAAAAACAAGCGTTGTAGCCACGGCGCTCTGTCGCCGTGCTGGAAGGTGCAACATCCCAGACGCCTCGACACTTGCCGCGAGTAAACTCTGAGGCGGGTACAACATTTGCGGGACCGCTTCTATTACAATTTCATCGCTGCCAAGACCAACTCCGACCTTTCTTGCGTTACCTTAACGCGAGAGAACTGCGCATGACTCAAAAGCACGATCTTGTTCAGCCCGAGCTCCCAAATAGTCCCCTTTCTTTGCTGTTTTATCGGCAGGCAATCGCAACCGATGCCAAAGATTCGGCGTCCATTTTCGAACAGCGTTTTGCCGAAAACGACTGGACCAACTCGTGGCGAGACGGAGTCTATTCCTTTCCCCATTATCACAGCACGTCGCATGAAGTGCTCGGTGTTTATTCTGGCGCTGCCACTCTGCGACTCGGCGGCGAGCATGGCAAGAACATCGAGGTGCATGCGGGCGATGTGATAGTCATTCCGGCCGGTGTGGCACATCAGAACATCGGTGCTAGCAACGATTTTGGCGTTGTAGGAGCTTATCCCGAAGGTCGCCAGTGGGATTTGCTTCGGGGTCTCCCGGGCGAGCGCCCGAAGACCGATCACAATATTGCGGCCTTGCCAATGCCGAAGAACGATCCGATTTACGGAGTCGAAGGCCCATTACGACGGATTTGGAAATCCAGCGACGCAAAATCGAAATAATTCGGGAGAACGGTGGACAGATTGTAGGGAAAACGCATCGCTGGCCATTCCATTCTCGCACTCGAGCTAGGGCAGAATAGGTTTAAGACATGAGCTCATCGTCAAAATCCTCTGCAACGTTTCGCGCGATGCACGAGGCCGGGTGTTTCGTGCTTCCAAATCCGTGGGACATCGGAACGGCGATCTATTTGGAACATGTCGGATTTAAAGCGCTCGCCACCACTTCAGCAGGCTTCGCTTTTTCGCGGGGAAAAGGCGATGGCAGTGTGACGCGCGATGAAATGCTCGACCACATCCGGGAAATTGTCGAAGCAACGACGTTGCCGGTAAATGCAGACTTCCTATCCGGTTATGCTGATGAACCTGAAGGCGTAGCGGAGAACGTGCGACTCTGTCTTGCGACTGGCGTTGCTGGTTTATCGATCGAAGACAACACCGGTCGCACCGATGTACCGCTCTATGAGAAAAAACTGGCGATCGAGCGCATCCGCGCTGCACGCTCCGCGATCGATACTGCGCAAACTGACGTAGTGCTAACCGGTCGTTGTGAAGCGTGGTTAGTCGGCGATCCCGATCCATTGCACATCGCTCTCGAACGACTCGCTGCCTACGCCGAAGCCGGCGCCGATTGCCTGTACGCGCCCGGTGTGAGTAAGCCTGACGAGATTGCACAGATCGTGAAGGCGGTCATACCGAGACCTGTGAACGTCCTCGTCTCCGGATTCAACCATCAGCTTTCATTGTCACAGTTGGCCGACCTTGGTGTGCGCCGAATCTCTGTCGGCTCCGGACTCGCCTTGACCGCATGGGGCGCATTCCTACGCGCCGCGAAAGACATCAAAACCAACGGCACATTCAATCTTTTGGCCAATGGCGCTGCTTCCGCCGACCTAAACGAATTGTTTGGCGAAGGATCATGATGGCCGACAGCCTGAGGCATGACTAATCAATAATTGCCGAGCTATGGCTCGACCTTGCTCTCTGCCGACGCGATGCTACAGAGATGGCCAGCGCGTTAGTCTCTCTATCCCCCGAAGGAATCGTTCGCCGCGACCTGCGAATGCCCGCTCCTTTTTGGAGGGCTGGGCCGCGCACGCTCGAAACAATGCGGCGAGTGCCCAGACAGCATTTACTGCGGCGCGTGTCGAGATGGAAAAGATAGTGCGTGAGCAGCCCGATTACGCTTAAGCTCTCTCCACCCTGGCTATGATTGATGCCGCCCTCGGTTGCAAGGAAGATGCAATCCGTGAGGGTGGTCGTGCGGTGGAACTCTTGCCGGTTACAAAAGACGCGTTGGCTGGTACGCAGCTGCTAACAAATCTCGCAATCACCTATGCTTGGCAGGGGGAAACAGATCTACTGATTAGACAACTGGAAGAACTTGTACGGATTCCCAGCCCGCTCACTTATGGCCAATTGCGTTTGCATCCGTTCTGGGATTCTCTGCGCGGCGACCCGCGTTTTGGGAAACTCGTATAGGAGTTGAAGAAACCAGTCGCGCTGAGGTAGGTCGGCTCCCTCTAAGGTCGCGGCGATTGGGTCTGCCGCTAATTGTTGCAACCCTAAACCCCTGTCGCGTTGGGACATTGAAACCGTGTTGTCGGTAGCAGTCGAGCAACGACTGCAACCCGTGGCCCTGCCCGCCTCTTTTTCTATGGGGTGAATAAAGACAATCGAACGGCAACGAATCTATTTGGGGTCCTTGCAAGTGGCCTAACAAACTTGTTCAAGTTCACCGATCACCATTGACTGATCACTGCGATTCGCCGCTACGGCAGGGTCGGGCGAGGCTGCGGAGTTGGCCGCGGCCTAGGTGTAGGAGTAGGTCTTGGTGTTGGCGGCGGGGTCGCAGTTCGGTTGCGCGCAATATCTCCCGCCGGTGTTCAAATAGCTGATGATGCCAAATCCACCCCAGACAATCATTTCACTGCCGGTCCAGACTGCTGTATGAAGCTGTCGGGCAGAGGGCACGTTGGCGGTACTAGTGGCTGTCCAACTGTCCGTGCTGGGATTGTATCTCCCGCCGGAATTCAGATCGATGTCCTTATGTCCGCCCCAAACGATCATTTCAGCGCCGGTCCAGACTGCTGTGTCAAGGTCTCGACCAGAGGGCACGTTGGTGGTGCTAGTGGCTGTCCAACTATCCGTGCTGGGATTGTATCTCCCGCCGGTGTCCAAAAAGCTGCCGTTAAAACCACCCCAGACGATCATTTCACTGCCGGTCCAGACTGCTGTGTGACTGTCTCGGGCAGAGGGCACGTTGGTGGTGCGGGTGGCTGTCCAACTGTCGGTGCTGGGATTGTATCTCCCGCCGGTGTTCAACCGGCTCGAGCCATCAAATCCACCCCAGACAATCATTTCACCACCCGTCCACACCGCCGTGTGAGCGTATCGGGCAGAGGGCGCGTTGGTGGTACTCGTGGCTATCCAACTATCCGTGCCGGGATCGTATCTCCTCCCGCTGTTTACTAGCCCGCTATCATTAACGCCGCCCCATACGATCATTTCGGTTCGCCAGTCCAGACTGCGGTGTGACCGACTCGGCCAGAGGGCACGTTGGTGGTGCTAGTGGCTGTCCAACTATCTGTGCTGGGATCGTATCTCCCGCCGGTGTTCAAATAATGATTGGTACCATCGTAAAAATTCCCGCCCCAGACGATCATTTCACTGCCGGTCCAGACTGCGGTGTGAGCGTATCGGCCATCAGGCGCGTTGGCGGTGCTGGTGGCTGTCCAACTGTCCGTGCCGGGAGTATATTTCCCGCCGGTGTTCAAATAGGGAGTGCTGTTATCAAAGCCACCCCAGACGATCATTTCACTGCCAGTCCAGACTGCGGTGTGACCGACTCGGCCAGAGGGCACGTTGGTGGTGCTAGTGGCTGTCCAACTATCTGTGCTGGGATCGTATCTCCCGCCGGTGTTCAAATTGGTGCCGTTATATCCGCCCCAAACGATCATTTCACTGGCGGCCCAGACTGCGGTGTGAGCGTATCGGCCATCAGGCGCGTTGGCGGTGCTGGTGGCTGTCCAACTATCCGTGCCGGGATCGTATCTCCCTCCGGTGTTCACAGCGCCAAAGAAGTCAATCAATCCACCCCATACAATCATTTCACTACCCGTCCACACTGCGGTGTGATAGCGTCGGCCAGTGGGCGCATTGGTGGTGCTGGTGGCTGTCCAACTGTCCGTGCTGGGATCGTATTTCCCGCCGGTGTCCAAATTGGTGCCGTTATATCCGCCCCAAACGATCATTTCAGCGCCGGTCCAGAGGGCGGTGTGATACAATCGGCCTAAGGGCGCATTTGCCGTAGGAGTAGCAGTCCAACTGTCAGTGGCAGGATCGTATCTCCCGCCGGTGTTGAAATAGCTGATGCCATCGTATCCGCCCCAGACGATCATTTCGTTGCCAGTCCACACTGCCGTGTGACTCTCTCGGGCAGCGGGCGCGTTGACGATGCTGGTGGCTGTCCAACTGTCCGTGCCGGGATTATATTTCCCGCCAGAGTTCAAATCGCTGCTCCCATCATATCCGCCCCAGACGATCATTTCGCTGCCAGTCCACACTGCAGTGTGATTGTATCGGCCGACGGGAGCGTTGGTGGTGCTTGTCGCTGTCCAACTGTCCGTGCTGGGGTTGTATCTCCCGCCGGAATCGAGATCGATGCCCTTATATCCGCCCCAAACGATCATTTCAGCGCCGGTCCACACTGCTGTGTGAAGGTCTCGGCCATCGGGTGGACTAGGGGTAGGAGTCCACGTATCATCAATGCATCCGCCCGCCCCATCCGATATTGTGGGAAGCGTATAGTTGCCACTCAGCGCTGCGATTGCAGTAGGCACTTGGTTTTCCGCTCTGGGTCTCCAAGACTTCAGTGGCTCCTTATTCCATGCGACCGTAGCTATCTTCAAGCGGTCATGAGCTTTGCTAAGTAATGCCGTCGCGTAGTAACTACTCGCGTCTTCCTGCAAGGAGCTTAATTTTCCTATGGGCATGGCTTCGTAGTCTTCGGCAACGGCGTTTTTGGAGTGCGCTGAAATGACAGCGCTTTCAAAAGTCCAGACAGGTCGGGTTCGCTGCACTCCAAAGGCGGAGGCTTTCGTAGCGCTAGGCTTGTTGTATGTTGCAGCTAACTTTTGCACGGTTTTGTCCCACTCGCGGTTGTTCAACTTCACGCCGTGCTCAGCGCCGCGGTTGTTTTCATCCTCGGCGCTATTGCCTCTGACTAACTCGATTTCGCTGTACGTCCCGCTGGCCGCGCCCGCATCGCTGCGCGAAGCTGCTGCGGGCAGGGTCTGTTTCATCTGCTCGACGGTGGGATGCGTCTGTAACTCAGCCTCCGCGCGCTGCCTCAGCTCGCCGTGAAATCTCTGGTCGTAGGCATAGAAGTTTGTCACTAGACGCTCCGATAACGCGGGTCGTGCCAGACACTCCGCGATAACGAAGGGATCGTTCCCCAGCGCTTCAAAGAGTTCGCGTAACACCTCGGGCTGCTTGGTGTGCTGCGCCATGCGCTCCATTTCAGCCTGCAACTGCTCAGCACTAAGCGACTGTTGCCAGTAATCCTCCAGCGCCTGAGAGTTGCGCAGATAGTCTTCGACTTTCTTTTCAAGTTGTGCCGAAGGGATCACTTCATCCAGCGAAGGCTTGGGATCAGGGCGCTCTTTCGGCCAGATCCGGTGACGCCAGTAAACCTCCTCGATCGCTCGTTGATAGTCTACACGCTCCGCGAACGTCAGCGTTCTATAGGAAACCTTTGCCGGCGCTTCGGCACGGATGAAGGCCAGCAATGTTCCAGTGAGTACCGAACAGGCGATGCCTACGCAAAGAAGAAAAGGGATTGAGCGGAGCCTAAAGAACGCAGACTGAGACGTAGATTTCTTCTTCATCGATAGGGGATGAGCGACGGCTTTGTCTGAAGCGACGGAAGCGGGTCGTCCAAACAAAATTTTTCATCTGGGGAGGGAATAAAGGAGTGTCTTTTTACTAGGTAAAAAGATTATTGCAACGTTTTTCTTTAGGGCGGCACTGGTTTGGCGCGTTTACTTCAGCCTACGGAAATTTTCGCGAGCAAAATGTTCCTATCCCAGCGCCTCGATTCGGTTCAACAGTAATCTTCGCTTAAGCCGTCGTAAGGCCTGCGCGGATTACAGCGGAGATGAGGATTGACGCCAACACACTCTCATCGCGACGGTTCCGGAGTTGCTTTCGCGTGCTATTGAATGCATCTCGCGTTAACGCAACTGCTTTTCGGGGATCATCGGTTAATCGAGACGCGAAGCTGTAAACGGCGGGATAATAACGAGCGACCAAACTATCAAAACGTGACCTTTTCGCTTTCATCGGCGGCTTCCTTTTTTTGATTGTTCGCAGTCTCATTGCCTTTCCCTTGCAGGTATTGCCCAGAGGGCCGCGCAATCGGCGTATATGTTCATCGCCACTCCGGCTGTGTTTGTCAGGAAACTGTGCGTTTCCAGTCTTCGAGTAATCTGCGTTAAACTCCGGACGACATCGACGTCCAACGGCGTGAGCGGTAAGCTAAACGGAAACTCGCACAGCGCTTTCGGATGAAACTTCACCGTATTGTGCTGGTAGTCGATTTCCAGCTCACCATTAAGCCTTTCACTCTCTCTTGGACTTGTTATCGGATTTCCTTCTTTTGGTTGTGTATTCCTCACCTCGTTCTACGGAACCGACGAAATGAAGTTCCCGAGAAAAGCTGAACGTCGATTGAGATATGGATCATGGCGGGGCCGTGTACCTACACGTAACCTTGCAGCCGTGATTCAGTGCATTTGGATGCGAGGCGAAGGATGCAGCCCTGCCACACGAAACCGAAGGTCCTTTGACCCTTCGTGACTCGACTCCTGTGGCTACACGAAACAGGGAAAAAGATTGACAGAGACGTAGAGCAGCGAGTGGAGCGAGGGGCCGAAATCGATTAAGTTTGTAAGATGACCGCACGTGTGCTGCCGCGTCCTCATTCCGATTGGCTGTCTCTTCGGCCTATTCGGGCCGTGCTGGCGAATGGCCGCAAAGTCCGAGCGAAGAGCGGACTTCTGAATCGGCTGTGCAACCGTGCGCGACGCATCGTGAGCGGCTTACGATCCAATCGGCAACAGCTCGCGACGCGTTTTCTCCGCAGGGAGAATGGTTGGATCGGCGAATGAGCAACCAGCGGTTCGAGAAACAGAGACAGTTTCTGCAGAACCGTCTTTCGCCGGAGGGTTATGCAGTGCTGCACCTGACCATCGGAGTTTTGGTCGTTGTGCTGGCCAGCTGGTGGTTTGGAGCTATTGCGGAGAATTTGTCGCCCGACAATCCGCTGGTGCTGTTCGATCAGCGCGTGGCGGTTTGGTTTCACCAGCACGCGACGACGACGCTTACCCATGTCGCGAAGGCGATCACGTTTTTCGGCTCAGCGTTGGGATTAACAATCCTCTC
>WNGC01003521.1_pt1 | contig 10334 bp, 6 predicted proteins | sample 5400051 | NCBI WGS metagenome assembly WNGC01 (sample SAMN13153368, study PRJNA577476) | soil metagenome | isolation source: 20 cm soil or saprolite under grassland replicate 2 | place: USA:California | collected 2016-06-15 | reverse complement strand
TGGCGCCGGTTGTATTCGCTGATCGTTACGACGGCCTTGGCGTGCTTCATCTTGGAGCGCATGAGCGCCGGCTGCCCATCAACGTAAGTGTCTTTCGCATGCGCTGTGAAGGTGTAAGGAATCACTGTCAAATGGTGCGTCAGCATAGCCACACTTGCCGGAGCGCTGGCAAAGTGAGCGTGCAGATGGGCGACGGGTTGGCGAACCAACAGGTCCGCCAGGTAACCGGCTTGCAATAGGTTCCGGAGAAGGCTCCAGCGAGGCCGCAGCAGAGTCCAAAACAGAGTCCGCCAATAAGCCCTGGGCTGGCGCCATAGCGTCCGGAGGTTGCCCCGCAGGACTGGCTTCCAGCGGTGGCGCAGCGCGAGATAATGGATTTTGGCGCGAACTTGCCTGGCGTCGGCGTGCACCGGCTCGTCTTTGGGGTCCTTGAGCGAGAAGATACGAAGCTGCAAGCCGCGCCGCTCAAGCGCCAGAACCTCGTTTAGCACGAAAGTCTGCGAGAGACTTGGCCAGGTGCTAACGATATAGGCATATTCGACGGTCGATCTGGCTTTGCACGGGATAGTAAGCTCTGGAGGCGAGGAGCTCGGCCAAGCGAGCGGCCGCGACTCTTCCTCCGTTAGTTTTAATCGTGGGGTCATATGATGGGCCACCCTTCCATTGCAAGTCCTCCATCAGTTTTTCAGCCATCTTTTTAGGGGACAGGTCCCCGGGAAAGATCACGTCCGCGAGGCCGCGTTCGGCAAACAGGCGGGCCCGCATCTGTTGCTCGGCACTCGGGCCAGATCGCGGCACTACGAGCGACTTTTTTCTCAGCTGCAACACTTGACACAACGAGTTGTAGCCCGCCATGGTGACAACTAGATCGGCCGCATTCAGGTAGCTGAGGCAATCTTCCACATGCGTCAGCACCCGTACCTTCAGGCCTTTGGCCTCTTCGCGCAGCCGTTCACGCTGCTCGTTATCCATCAGCGACCCGCTGATAAAAATCGCCTCCACACCGGCATGCGGCCCGAGCAGTCTCAGGGCCTTCATGCAGGTCTGCATCATGGGATAAGCGTCAACCCCGCCGCCACCAGTGACCACAATCAGAGGGTGCTCGACTTGTAGCTCTTTGCGCATCTGCTCTTTGCTTTTGTAAGGCTCCTCCGTGCACACATATCCGCAGTAACGGACCATTGGGGCGAACGCTCCGTCGAGCCCGTAGTGGGAACTGGTGTCAAACACCTCTTGGCAGCCATAGATGAAAATTTCGTCATAGTATCTGCGAATTGCTTGGTAAGATCCTTCGCGTTCCCACAGCCTGCGTGTGACTTCTGGGCAATCCAGAATGTCTCTGATACCCAGGACGATTAGCGGTGGATCGTCGCTGCGTTTCAGCATTTCAAGCAAAGGGAGTAGTTCACCCCAGACTCCCACTGGCACGTGGTCTACCAGCAACAGCTGCGGATGAAACACGTGAGCCACTTGCTGAATAGTTGCGACGCGTAGCGTCTTGGTCCTCTCGAGCCCGATGCGCAAGCGCAACGGATGCCACACTCCAGTGTCGCGTTTGATGATAGAAGGGAGCTTGATGAAGTCCACGCCGTTGGGCAACCTGAAGACCGCTCCCGTGGGGCATCCAATCAACATCAAAACGCTGGACGTGGGAACTTCGTCGGCAAGCTGAGATGCGATCGTGGTGTTCCTTCTCAAGTGCCCGAGACCAAAGCCGTCATGAGAGTACGTCATGACGCATGTCGAATTGCCATCTGGCTTTAACTGACTCACTTAAGTTCTCCGTGGTGAACCGGGTGAAAAACCGGGCCACCTTCCCCTTGCAATCCACACCGGAGAGTCGGGCTAAACTCTCCCGCAATGCCACACGGACGAATCGTTGCACGCACTTAGAAACCGGCGTGATGGCTTACTCCTCGGCCGAAACTTGCTTAAGGGAAATCACCATCCTTTCTGCGAACCTCCCAAACATTACGCACGCGCTCCAGTTTGGTGAAAACACGTTCACGATCAATCCAGCCTTCAATGGAAAATTCCATAGGAAAATGCTTTAACCCGGCGGGTTAACACGCGGAGGGCATTGTTGATGGGGGTGAACGATACGCCGACTTTGATCTCGCTCTGAGCCGCCTTCACTTGTTCCAGGGCTTCCCGAACGGTGTGGCCTCTGCCTTGGGCAGCGCTAATGACGCTTGCGTCGAGGACTATTCCCACGCCGGCGGGTTCCGCGGTTTGCGGTGACGGAGAATTCTTTTGCCCTCTTCCGCGAAGTCTGGATCGAGACCGGAGCCTTGGCAGTTTCTTCTTCGTGCGCATTGGCCAACGCGATGAACTCGCAGACGCTGCGGCGCACCGGTTCGCTAGGATGAAGGACTGCCACCGTGCATCAATGGGATGGAGATGGGCAAAATGGCTCGACTTAGCCTTCAAGATTGCTCGACGCTCGGCTCCAAGAGATCGAAGCGTTTGTCCAAAAGCGTTTGCAGGCTATTCGCGGGCTGCTCTTTGCCGGCGTGCCCCGGGCAAAAGCCGAACTCTCGAAGCACTGCACAGCCATACCACTCACAATCGGAAGGATCGACTTTCCGAATAGCGGGGGATTGGAACCTGCTCGGCGGACTTTCGGATGATGCCGGCGGTCCGCGACGCACCGAGCACGCCAATTCTAGTTCTGCCTAACAACACTCACTCCCACTACCATTGATGCGCTAGGCTTTTGGAGGTATATTCCTTTGGAGGAATGGGAAGTAGAGTTTACAAATGAATTTGGAGCGTGGTGGGAGGTTTGAGCGAGAAGCGATGGGGGATAGCGACCGACTATTGACGTGGATGTGGGAATTGAGTATTTATTAGGGGATAAGATGCGCCTAAGGAACTACTATCCCTCGGCCACCAAGGTGTGGCTTTTCGTTCTCATGAGGGTCGGCTTTACACGGCTGGCCCCGTATATGTAGTTCTACTACTAATGTCGGCGCTCAAAAGCGAGCCCCTCTGGGAGAGTCTCGATGACACTGAGCCCACTATTGCGTACACTGGTCTGGTTGCGGTTGACATCAAGCATGAGGAAGCTCTAGGAAACCCGGCCAAGAAAAGATGGAGAGAAGAAATTAGCGTGGCTACTCCCACAGATAACGGCCGTTTTTCCGGTATCGACGCACGCCGAAGCACCCGCCTCGAACGCGTTATCCCCCTAATTATCATGGGCAAAGACAAACTTGGAGAACTCTCTGAGGAGACCACCTCGTCGGTAAGTCTGAATCTCCACGGGTGCCGATTTCCATCACGGCATGATTATCCCGTCGAGACCTGGGTCAACCTGCAGGTGACAGAACCAAATGGCGAGGCCAAATCACCGCTCGTTCGCGCCAAAGTACGGTCCATCCACGGACCCAAAACCCCGCAAGAGCTCTACCAAATCGGCGTAGAGTTCGAAGCGCCGAGCAACGTGTGGGGAATTCCTACGCCCCCAGAAGATTGGCGATGCGTACTGGGAGAGAATGTGTCGAGAATGCAGGCCGACGCCGGCGTAGCTCCCGAGCGGGAGCCTGCGGTGATGGGTGGCGCGCTTCCGCTGACGCAAATCGCTTCGAACCAGAAAATGGCCGAGGTTGCAGCATTCCCGGCTCCGCCGGCCACCGCGGAACGGGCAAAAGATTCCGGACTGGCCAAACCAGAACGGATGGTAATCACGGGAGAGCAGCTAGTTAAGTCGCTGCAGGGGAAACTGCAGGTGGCCGCCGAGGAGGCCGTAGCCAGCGCCTTCGCAGCGCAGCTCGATGAGGCCGTGAAAAAGGCTCTCTCTAAGATCGCCGAGGTTTCCAAGGAGAGTCTGTGGCAAGCTCAGGAGTTCACGGGGCAGCGGCTGGAAAGTTTGGTAAATTCCTCTCAAGAAGAGGTTCTCAGGCAGCTGACAGGGCAGCTCGGAGAAGTTCGGAGCCGCTGGGTAGAAGAGCAGAACGCGTATCGCAGCCGGGCAGAAGAGATTGCCGAGCAACTCGAGAAGCTGGTCACCGAGACTCAGCAAAGTTTCACCGATGCGCAGGCGTTTATCGGGAAGCTCGCCCACGAGCTGGGACCGCAGTTTCAATCGCTGCACACGCGGCTGGACGAGTACGCTGGCCGTGCCGCTGAGGACTTCGAAGTCTTGGTAAACAGTGCTTCTGCCCGGCACCTTGTACAACTTAAGGAAAGCACGCTTAAGGTGACGCAAGAGGCTTCTGCACAACTGGAAGCCCGCGTCGCGGAGGTCGTTTCGCAGCTAACTGGCGTGGACGGCGCCTTATCCGAAGAACGCCTCGAAACACTGCTCAGTTATTCACGCGAACAGATCCTCAATCTAGAAGTGCGGCTTGGAGAGTTGCGGAGCAACTGGGAAGAGCAACAGGGCAACTATCGCAACCGGGCTGAAGAGCTTGCTCTGCGGCTAGAGAAGCTAGCCGCAGATACGCAAACTGATTTGGCCGATACGCGGGATTTCGTCGAGAAAGCCGCTGGCAAACTCGAAACTCATATGCGCGTCCGGCTGGACGAGAGTATCAGCCGTGCCGCAAAAGCGTTCGAAGCTGCGGCAGCCATGGTTTCTGACCGGCAACTGGTTAAGCTAACGGAAGGCCTTAAGATGGCAGCACGGGAGGCTGGTTTGGAACTCGAGACCCGCACCGCTGAAGCGCGAGAGGCTTGCGCTCAGGTGGAAGCCCACGTGACACAAGCGCGTTTGTTGCTGCAGAACCAGAGCGCTGTGAACAGCATTTCTGAAGAGCGCCTTGAGAGTCTGGTGAATGCCGCGCGCGAAGATGTCCTGAGCCGCCTTGAGGAGCGTCTCGGAGAAGCCTGGAGCCGCTCGAAGGAGCCCTAGGAAGCGTATCGCAACGGGCCCGAAGTGCTTGCCTCGGCAGCGCCCTTGTCGACAACGGCGAGGCCATTGCCGCCCACCGCAAAACCCGCAAGCTGAAACCGGACTTTCTCGAAGCTCTTGATACTTAATAACCTCGGCCTGACCCTGGCCAATCCGGACAAGCTCGACGACGCGATCGTCCATTTCCAGAGAGCGCCGACCCTTGGGAGCAGCCGGTCAGAGGGCTTGGAAGTCCGCAGTACCGTCCGCGGTGATTAACTTGGCTTGATGTTTTGGTTAAAGCGGAACAGATTTATGGGATCGTATCTGTTCTACAGCGTCACGAGTCGCGCATGCTTCTCGGTGCCATAGGCGGCTTTGATCCGACGGCATTTCCGGGGACATTGTGGCCGCCGCCGCGCACTTTCCATCGCGATTCCAAGACATCCGGATTGTTCTTCCTCGACAGTTCTTGACAGTTGTCGCAGCCCAGCCCGGTTGATTCGACGACCCTCGCGCCGCGTCGGGGCTCGTCAATCGATTCTCATTTTACATTTGAGGCCTCTCTGAAATTTACTAACTGCCGCCAGTTCAAGCGCCTGGTTTTTGCTGCGAGGCGCGTAGCCTTTACCGGATGTTTGGGCACGGCGAAAACACCGTCGATGAACTCCGACAGTTCATTGCCGTTCAGACACGGCCTGAGCGAGTGCGTCGACTCTGCGCGTCACTTCAATGAGCTAGCCTGAGCTAGCCTGCCTGTTGACGTCGCGTTCTGACGTCCCTAATATGTCCGCTCGAGGGCGGATTCCGTTCACTTGGTTGGCTTGACCATATCGCAGCAGAGCGCATCGGGAAGAGGGGCCGTCCGCAGGGGTTTTTGGGTCTACAAGTTATTTTGCTCGAGACAATTTTGGCGATGATGTCGAAAACGGAGCCCGCTGTTCAAAACGGAGCGTCATGGCGCCATTTGAAAGGGAGGGTTTGCCAATGCGAGTTGCCTGGGGAGCAATATTTTTGTCTTTAATGATCAGCGTAGATTCCTCTTCAGCCCAAACCGTTGGGGCGAGCTTGCAAGGCACGGTGTACGATCCCTCCGGAAGGTACGTCCCCGGCGCGTCGATCGAAATCCGCAATGTGGAAAACGGCGGCGTGCGAACTCTCACTACTGACGACCACGGACGCTATCGCGAGCAGCTCTTGCCACCCGGAGAGTACGAGCTACACGTCACGGTTTCCGGTTTCCAACCGACCGTGCTGAAAGGCATTCAATTAACGATCGGGCAAGATGCGGTGCTTGACGTCAAACTGGAGATCACGAAAGGTACCGAACAGGTGCATGTCACCGCCGAAGATGTACCCGCTGTTGAGCTTGCTTCCGCTGCGCTCAGCGGGACGGTGAACCGTACTCAGATGAATGATCTTCCGCTCAATGGACGTTCATTCCAGGAACTCGCGCTCCTGCAACCCGGCGTTAATGCCGCGGTCGCGGCGGGTTCCGACGCAGTGGGTGGTCGCGGGAAGAAAATCACTGTCAATGGTGCCCGGCCTGAACAAAATAGTTTTCTACTCGATGGTTCGGACATCAACAACGTGTATAACAAGACTCCCGGCTCCGTAGCCGGCGTGCTGCTCGGTGTCGAAACCGTCCAGGAGTTTCAGGTACTAACGAACGCTTACTCGGCTGAGTTTGGCCGATCGGCCGGCGGCATCATCAACGCCATCACTCGTTCCGGAGCAAATCACCTGCACGGCAACCTGTTTGAGTATCTGCGCAACTCGGCCCTAGACGCGAAGAATTATTTTGATCTAGCGAGTTCTAAAATTCCGCCATTCAAGCGCAACCAATTCGGCGGAACGTTGGGCGGGCCGATGCGCCACGACAAAGCGTTCTTTTTTGGAGCTTTTGAGGCTATCAAAGAGCGCCTTGGCGTGACCGGCGTTGCCAATACGCCGGATCAGAACGCTCGCAACGGCACCATTGGGACGGTCACATTCACACCGCATCCTTTGATGACCATGCCGGGAGGGTATCTCGATCTTCTTTTCCCGCTGCCGAATGGCCCCGTTCCTCCAAAGAACGGCGTCGGACAGTATTTCTTCACAAGAAACCAGCCCACGGATGAATACTTCGCGCAGGGTCGGATTGATCACCGCTTTTCGGACAAGGACACATTGTTTGGCCGCTACACGTTTGACAATGGCAAGGTGGACCGGCAGCAAAGCCTTAAGCTACCCGTTGTTTTCTTCAAGGAGCGCTCGCGGAATCAATACTTGACGCTCGAACATGTACACATGTTTTTGCCGACGGTGTTGAACACGCTGCGTGTGAGCTTTAGCCGTTCGACGTCCGAAGTTGATAACCAGCGCACCGTGGATGTCCCCCAAAATCTTTGGTGGGTGCCCAATACACAGTTCGGATTCTTCACTATTCAGGGGCTCGTAACGGAGATGATGGGTGACTATCGCCTTCCACGGAACGATCATTTGAATAACTACCAATGGCACGACACGCTATTCTGGACGAAAGGTGCCCATGGTTTGCGCTTCGGCTTTCAAGGTCAGCGAATGCAGTTCAACCAACACACGACCAGCCAGGTGGGCGGTATCGAGACGTTTAGCAAGCTGCAGGACTTTCTAACAGGCACACCTTCCACGATCAGCTTCGCCGTACCAGGTAGGATTGATCCGGATCGAGGATTCCGAGAATCCCTATTTGCACTCTTCGCCCAGGATGATTATCGCTGGAAGTCGAACTTCACCTGGAACATCGGCCTTCGTTATGAATTTGCCACCGTCCCGACCGAGGTGAACGGTAAAATCTCCAACCTGCGCCAGATCACGGATCCCCAGTTGACGATCGGAGATCCCTGGCATTCGAATCCATCGCTAAAGGACTTCGCACCGCGCGTCGGCTTGGCGTGGGATCCCTTCAAAACCGGGAAAACCTCAGTGCGTGCCGGCTTCGGGGTTTTCTTTGACCAGATCCTCCCCAAATACTACGTATTCTCGGGGAGCCTGGACCCGCCATTCACGACGCGCACCAGCCGCGCAAAGCCTCCGTTCCCGGACGCTACGCAGGGCTTCAACCTCACTACTCCCGTTTGTCCTGCAACTCCCTCTTGTCTCAAAGCGAACCTTCAGACCGTCAACTTCGACCTGCAGCCGTCCTACATCATGCAGTACAACTTGAATCTCCAGCGCGTGCTGTCCGGAAACTGGGACGTAACCCTCGGCTACGCGGGCTCCCACGGGCTCCATCTGATACGGGTGGCCGAAGCCAACCTTGCGCCGCCCGGTATCGTAAGTGGGCGACCGGGCTACATCGGCACAGTCGATGCGCAGACGGGATTGAATACCTGCTGCCGCCGCAACCCTGATTTCGGCGGCGTGGCACAACGCCAGACAGATTCCCAATCGTTCTACAATGCGCTACAGGCGGGCCTGTCGAAGCGCATTTCTCACGGACTGCGCGCGCAGCTGTCGTACACTTTCTCTCGTTCCATTGATGAGGGCAGCGGAATCAACTCCCAGGACTTCGACAACTCCAGCCAATACTCGATCAATTTCTACGACCGCAAGGCAGACCGGGGCCTTTCCAGCTTCTCCGTCAAGCACGTCCTTGTAACAAACTGGGGTTATGAGCTGCCGTTTGGCCGCACCAAGACGGGACTCGCCGGCGCACTTTTGAAGGGTTGGCAGCTCAACAACATCATAACGGCGCAGTCGGGAACACCTTTTGAAGTGCGGCTCGGCCACAATCAGTCGGGAAATCTGAACACGATAGACTTTTCGCTCCACGAGCGCCCGGATGTCAAGTCGGGTGCATCCAACAATCCTGTCACGGGCGACCCCAAGCATTGGTTTGACGCGAACGCGTTCACCTTGCAACCGGCTAACACGATCGGGAATCTCGGCAGAAACACACTCATCGGCCCAAAACTGGTGAACTTTGACTTCTCTTTCTTCAAGCAATTTCATTTGAGCGAAAGCAAGATGCTTCAGTTCCGCGCGGAAATGTTTAACATCTTCAACCATGCGAACTTTGGTGTCCCAGATTCAGCGAACCGGACTGCACTTCTCCCTTTCACTGACCCGAACGGCGCAACTTGCCCGCAAGGGCAGACATGCGCAAGCCCCAATCCCAGCGCCGGAGCCATCACCAGAACTGTGACGACCTCACGGCAAATCCAGTTTGGATTGAAGTTCACTTTTTAAGGGCTGCCTGCTGGACCAGTACTGCGATCGAGAACGTAATTGAGCTGAACTGATGGAGTTAGGCAGCCGTGAGGAGAGCTTGGGTTTTGGTGAGCAATTTGACGATGTTTCTCCCGTTGGCAAAATCATTCGAACAGCATTTTCGTCCGCGTCGCCGCAGCGACAGCCAACGTCAAAGAAGCATTGGACCATGACCGTTCGCCGAAGGAACCAGTGGAAGCGACTCTTGTTTTCGCAAACGGAGCGCTTGTGCCAAAGCTCGAATCGCGAGTAATATCGAAAGTCGTTGACACGCACCAGGCGCCGCAATCCAGCTGAAGCAGAGCAGTGGAGTCGGGCCAAAACTACGGTAAGGCGACTCACTGGCCAGCTCCCCTATGAGCCGACCTGCAAACCCGGGTTGAGCAGCTTCCTTCAACAGACCCAGCAAAGCGGAGAGAAGCTGCGCGCACTTTGGCTAGTCTGGCTCCCAAATCTTTAGAGGATGTCTTGCTGAGCCTTGCGGATGACCCAGAGCTACGATAGTGGGCCCCACTTGCATTTATACCTCGCTTGGCATAATAGAACCCTCGGTACAGTTAGTGTCACGAAGCGCTCAATCCGATTGACGCGACGTCCCGCCCAGGTACCACATCAACTTGCAACCTTGGGTCGGCGGCCGGCACGTATGTCACAGGCAGGCCAAGCTCGCGCCGAATGATATTGCAGCCCTGCGCGATCGCACTCGCCTTGTAGAAGGCGATCTCTCGGTTGCACCCCTGACGGCCAAAGCCGCAGTCGCTCGACACGATCAGGCGGTCAGTAGGGATGTACTTCAGCGCCTTGCGGATCTCGGCCGCCACGTCTTCCGGTCGGTCTGCCTGCAGCGTGCGATGGCTGACGGCGCCCACAGCAATTTTCTTTTTCAGGTCTTGCTTAAACGGCTCAAATAGTTCGAGATCTTTCTGATTACGATCCCTCATTTCAAGCGTCCACACATCGCCCCGGCACCGCTCCACATAGATCTCGATGGACTTTGCGTAACTCGTATCTTCCATCACGCGCTGCATGTTCGGATTGCCCCAACATGTGTGGATCCACAACTCGACGTCATCCAGCCCTTGGACCTCGCGGTTGAACGCGTCGACCATAAACTTTACCTCTTCGTGGTCTTTGCCGTAGGTGTTCGCCATGAAGTGGAACGTCGGCTCCTCGACCTGGATGCACCGGCAACCTGCATCACGCAGCGCGAGCAATTCCTTATTCATCGCTTCTGCCATATCCCAAATCACTTGGCGCTTGTCCT
>WNGC01006113.1_pt1 | contig 10336 bp, 6 predicted proteins | sample 5400051 | NCBI WGS metagenome assembly WNGC01 (sample SAMN13153368, study PRJNA577476) | soil metagenome | isolation source: 20 cm soil or saprolite under grassland replicate 2 | place: USA:California | collected 2016-06-15 | reverse complement strand
GGCCGGCAATATCCTTCTGCTGCCGACGACGAACAAACTCGCTCAGTGCATGATTGACCGTGTCCTTTTTGGTACGAAACCCACCAACTTTTTGAGCTTTCGCCAGCAAGCGATCGTCGATCTGTAAATTCGTAGGCATAGCTCCACACAATCGATCACACAATCGATGTGTCAAGAATTCACCGCCACGATGGCAGCGCGCAGTTGTCGATTCTCGATCTTGGGCCAAGATTGCAGCGCGTGACCACCTTTAAGGACATCGAAGCGGCGCGCGAACGCATTGCTCACGCAGTTTACTATTCGCCATGCCGGCCTTCTATCCCGCTCAGCGAAGTCGCGAGTATGGAAATTTTCTGCAAGCTCGACAATTTGCAGCGCACGGGAAGTTTTAAGGAACGCGGGGCGCGCAATGCGCTCGCGCAACTGTCGCCCGAGCAGCAAACGCGCGGCGTCATCGCTGCCTCGGCCGGCAATCACGCCCAAGCGCTCGCCTATCAGGGTAAGTTGCTCGGTATTCCCGCGACGGTGGTGATGCCGAAATTTGCCCCTCTCGTTAAAGTAAACAATTGCCAGAAACTCGCTGCGACGGTTGTTCTCCACGGGAGAGATTTCGGCGAAGCTAAAGCGCACGCACACTTGATCGCGAAAGAAAAGGGCCTCGCTTACGTCGACGGCTACGATGATCCGGCCATCATTGCCGGTCAGGGAACGATGGGGCTCGAAATCGTCGAGCAAACCCCGGATGTTGATGCGGTGATTGTTCCCGTGGGCGGCGCCGGTTTGCTCGCGGGTGTTTCCCTGGCCGTCAAAACCTTACGGCCGCAAGCGAAGATTGTCGCCGTCGAAGCAGAGAACGTCGCGAGCTTTTCAGCAGCGCTTGAAGCGGGGAAACCGACGAAGGTCGCGATGTATCCGACACTGGCCGACGGGCTGGCCATTCCCCAGGTTGGAACAAATGCGTTTCAGATCGCGCGATCGCTTGTCGATCTTGCCGTCACTGTGACCGAGGAGCAGATTGCGCTCGCGATCCTGCGATTGGTCGAGTTGGAGAAGAGCGTCGTCGAAGGCGCGGCCGCAACTGCGCTCGCCGCATGTATGTCCGGAAAATTAAACGAGCTCGACGGCAAGCGAGTGGTCCTTTTACTCTGCGGCGGCAACATCGATCCCAACGTGCTCAGTCGCGTGATCGAACGCGGTCTGGTCGCCGATGGCAGGCTTTGCCGATTCACGGCTGTAATCAGTGATCGGCCTGGTGGCCTTGCCGATCTCGCGGGGCAAATCGCGTCGACTGGTGCAAGCATCAAACAGGTCGTGCACGATCGCGCGTTCGCCAGTTCCGACGTTTCGGCCGTTAACGTCCTCTGCACGGTCGAGACGCGAAATCACCAGCATCTCGCTCAGCTTCGCGCGCAGTTGAAAAGTCACGGTGTCGAGACGCACGACTCCAAATGATCTTCTGTAGCGGCGGTCTGTGACCGTCGCATTAATTCTTCCCGCGCTCATAGAGCGCCGCTACAGGACTTGAAGCGCGATTCGCCTTTCGTAGTCTCTTCAAATGAAATTGCGCGAACGAACGACTGATTTCGATTCATTTGCGCGACGTCACATCGGCCCGGACGAAGACGAAGTTCGCGCGATGTTGCGCGAACTTGGTTTCGAAAATCTCGATGCCGTTATCGATTCGGCGATTCCAAAAAATATTCGCCTCGATCGACAACTAAATTTGCCGGAAGCAAAATCGGAAAGCGAAGCGTTGGCCGAACTGCGCGCAATCGCAAAGAAAAACAAAGTCGCGCGCTCATTCATTGGCACAGGTTATTACGATTGCATCACGCCACCGGTCATCCAGCGAAACATTCTCGAAAACCCGGGCTGGTACACCGCTTACACTCCCTACCAAGCCGAGCTGGCGCAGGGGCGACTGGAAGCCTTGTTAAATTTCCAAACCATGGTGACCGATTTGACCGGGCTCGACATCGCCAATGCGTCAATGCTCGATGAAGCAACCGCCGCCGCCGAGGCGATGGCGCTTTGTCACGCCGCTGTTCCGAGCCGGAAAATTTTCTTCGTTGCAGACAATTGTCACCCGCAAACTATTGCAGTCGTGCGCACCCGCGCGAAACCGCTCGGTATCGAACTCGTCGTCGGCGATTTCGCGAGCTTCAAATTCAAGGACGCTGTTTTTGGCGCTCTTGTCCAGTATCCCTCCACGGACGGCGCGATCTATGATTACAGCGAATTCGTTAGGCAAGCGCACGATGTTGGCGCGTTGGTCGTTGTCGCTGCGGATATTCTTGCACTGACGCTCTTGAAACCACCGAGAGAATTCAGCGCCGATGTCGCGGTGGGCAACACGCAACGTTTCGGCGTTTCACTCGGATTCGGTGGGCCGCATGCGGCCTACTTTGCCACCCGTGACCAATACAAGCGTCACATGCCCGGACGTCTGGTCGGGGTTTCGCACGATGCCGAAGGCCGCCCAGCTTATCGCCTCGCACTGCAAACGCGTGAGCAGCACATCCGCCGCGATAAAGCCACGAGTAACATCTGCACGGCGCAAGTTCTCCTCGCCGTTATTGCCTCGATGTACGCGGTCTATCATGGCCCGCGTGGCTTGCGCGCAATCGCGGGACGCATTCATCGCCTAACGAGCCAGTTTGCGGACGGCCTGCGCTCTTTCGGCTTCACAATCACGCACGAGAACTTCTTCGACACGATTCGCGTGGAGGTCGAATCGAGCAGCACGCTGATCGATCACGCGCAAAAAGCGGGCTGCAACTTGCGCGCACTCGGCGCACGCGCCGTTGGGGTTTCATTTGATGAAACCACAACATCCGGCGACATCGAGTTGTTGATGTCGATCTTTCGAGGCACGCCCGTCCGCGATTTTACGGATGACGATCTTGGTCAGCCGCCGCTCCACATTCCGCAGTTCGCAATCCGCACTTCGGAGTTTCTTACCCATCCTGTCTTCAACACGCACGAAACCGAGACGGAAATGTTGCGTTATCTAAAAAGACTCGAATCGCGCGATCTTTCGCTGACCACTTCCATGATGCTCGTGCACGATGAAATTAAATGCCACGGCGGAGATGTTTCCGATTTCGTGGCCGGAAATTTCGAGGCTGCATCCATTCGCGCCCACGGAACAGACCGCGGGGTACGCGGATATCTGCAGGCAGCTCGAAGAATGGCTTGCCGAAATCACCGGGTTCGCCGCGGTTTCGTTGCAGCCCAACGCCGGGTCACAGGGAGAATATGCCGGCCTGCTCGCGATCCGCGAATATCATGGATCGCGCGGTGGAGCCCATCGTAACGTCTGCCTCATCCCGACTTCCGCGCACGGCACAAATCCCGCCAGTGCCGTCATGGCCGGATTCAAAGTTGTCCCGGTTGCCTGTTTGAAGGATGGAGATATCGATCTTGCCGATCTACGCGCCAAAGCGAGTGAACATGCGGGCGATCTTGCTGCGTTGATGGTGACATATCCGTCAACGCATGGCGTTTTCGAAACCACCATTCGCGAAATCTGTAAAATCGTGCACTCGCACGGCGGACAAGTTTACATGGACGGCGCGAACATGAATGCGCTGGTCGGGCTATGCCGTCCCGGCGACATTGGCGCGGACGTATGTCACTTGAATTTGCACAAGACTTTTTGCATCCCGCATGGCGGCGGCGGGCCTGGCGTGGGACCAATCGGTGTCGCGCAACATCTGGCGCCGTTCCTTCCACGACAAGCCATCCTCGATTCCGAAACCGGCTGTATCGTGTTCGGCGAATGGGGGGAAGGAAAGCGGCCATCCACTGGAGCTGCTGGGTCAGATTATCGACACGGCGGTGGCGCAGGGGGGAATGTATCTGCCGCACCGCTTGGCAGCGCGAGCATTCTCACCATCTCCTGGATGTATATACGAATGATGGGCGTACGCGGATTAACGGACGCAACGAAGATTGCAATCTTGAATGCGAACTACATTGCGAAACGACTCGATAGCTATTTCCCGGTGCTTTTCAAAGGCGAGCGCGGCCTTGTCGCGCACGAATGCATTCTGGACTTTCGACAGTGGAAGAGCACGGGAATCGAAGTGGAAGATGTCGCGAAACGGTTGATGGACTACGGGTTTCACGCGCCGACAATTTCCTGGCCCGTCGCCGGCACAATGATGGTCGAACCAACGGAGAGCGAACCAAAGCACGAGCTGGACCGTTTTTGCGAAGCGATGATCTCGATCCACGCAGAGATCGAAGCGGTCGCGCACGGAAAGATGGATCGGGAAAACAATCTCCTGAAAAACGCGCCGCACACTGCGGGGCAAATTGCTTCCGAAAAGTGGGACCGGCCTTACTCACGCGAACAAGCGGCTTTTCCCGCGCCTTGGACGCGCGAATACAAATTCTGGCCGGCCGTCGCGCGAATCGACAATGTCTATGGGGACAGAAATTTATTCTGCTCCTGTCCGCCAGTAGAAGAATTCAGCGAAGGATAATTACCCTTCGGGCGCGAGCTCGGGAGCAGCGACGACTCGGGTCGGGACCAGCCTCAGCCCTGTGCCGATTGCTTCCTCAGTCGCCGCAGGACCGGCCTCGTGATATTCGGCGTCCCCGTTGACCTGCCAGAGATCGTAAAGCTTCGTGTCGGCCAAAATATTTTCGACACAGAGCATCGCGGTCATCATGGCGTGATCCTGATTGTTATACTTGTGCATGCCGTTGCGCCCAACGAGGTGCAGATTCGGATAGCGGTCATCCAGCTCTTGGCGAATGATGGCAACGTTCCGCGCGTAATCATCGTCGTAAACTGGATACGCTTTCTTCTGGCGCACAACGCAGCCGTCAACGAGGTCGCCTTCTTTCGCCAATCCGATCTGAATTAGTTCGCGCTTGGCGAGGTCGATCAAAGCTTCATCTTTCGATTCCCAAAGCCCGTCGTGCTCAAAGCAAAAGTACTCGAGGCCGTAGCAGACCTTATCGGGATCGGGCACCATCTCCGGCGACCATGAGCGGAAATTTTGGACACGACCGACCTTGACGCTTGGATCATGAATATAGATCCAATTGTCATCAAACATCTGTCGATCTTTCAGGATGAGCATGACCGTGAGGAAGTCGCGATACTTCAGGCTTTCCGCTGCGTGTCTTGTTCGCTCAGAGATCGCCGGCGATAATCCGCATACTAGCTCTCGCATCGGGGCAGATGAGATCACGTGCTCGGCGTCGATTGCGTGCAAAACACCTTGTTGATCTTTATATTCGACCGTCCAACTGGCGGAAGCGTCGTCGTAAGAACAGCGACTGACTCTGCAGCCCATTTCGATTTTGCCGCCCATCGCTTTTGTCTGTTCAGCACAGGCTTCCCACATCATGCCCGGGCCTCTGCGCGGATAACGGAATGAGTTTATGAGCGTCTTGATCACTTTTGTTCGATCGCCATTGTATCGCTGCGGCAAAAGTGCGTTCTTGATCGCGCTGCCAAGCGAAAGGCCTTTGATGCGTTGCGCAGCCCAGTCCGCGGAAATTTCCCTGCAGCTCATCCCCCAGACTTTCTCGGTGTAGCTTTTGAAGAACGTGTTGAAGAGCCGTTTGCCGAACTGATTGCTGACCCACTCTTCAAAATTACGGGGATTGCGCACCGGGAATAACCGCGCTTTCAGCCAGGAAAAGACGCAGAGAACCGATTTAAAGATGCCAAGCTTCAACAGAGCTTCGAACGGTTTGAGCGGGTAGGAGAAAAACTTGCCACCGTAAAAAATCCGCGACGAACGCGGGCGAACCAGCATGTCGTTGGGCAGAATCTCGGTCCACAAATCTTCGATTGCTTTGGATTTGGAAAAGAAACGGTGTCCGCCGATATCGAAGTGAAAACCTTTGTAGGTGGCAGTGCGCGAAATACCGCCCACGTAAACAGGATCGGCTTCCAGGATGGTGACGTCGACTTCCTCCTTCGAAAGACGGTAAGCAGCGGTTAACCCCGCTGGTCCGGCACCGATGATGGCAACTTTTGTCTTCATGCTTCTCTAGGCAACCCAATTGCCCCGCGTGAAGTTCCAGACGTACCAGCCCTGCACGCTTAACCCAGCAGCGCTGAGTAGCGCCACCGCCGCCATTCCAAATGCCCGAACGAACACCGGCGGCATGCGAACTTGACCTAGAAAATTCAAAAGCGCCAGCACGATTAACGCATGCACGCAAAATTCGTAACGGAGCATGCTCTCCATATCCACGCACGCTACTCCGCTGACCGAAACGTAATAGATTACGGCAGCGCAGAAATAGATTCCAGCGCGCATCGCCCGGCCGGTCCGCCGGCGAACCGCTGGGAGCATTTCACAAAGCACGATAGCGACAAAGAGCAATGCGCCTAAAGTCATCGACATCTGGCTCGCTTCTGTCGGATTATTGAGAGCCGGGACGAGCCAGCGATAACTCGAGGGTTTAAACACTGCCAAGTAATCGGGAATGATCCCCCAACCGGCCGCTTGCGTGAGCATATAAATATCCCAGTGACCCCAGCGCAGTTGGCAATAGATGAAGAACCAAAGCGCGCCCAATGTTGCCGCAAACATCACGCCGATCGCCGAGGCGTGTTTACGAAACCACGCCAAGGGCTCGCCCAAACCGTTCCATCCCTTCCGGAGAACCGATCGCACCACCGGAAAACCTGCACAGACGATTCCAACGATCCGCGTCGCGGACATCACGATACCGTGCAACGCTGCCCAGACTCTCGCGGCACGGCCATCCGTGCTGCTCCAATAGATGAAGCCCAACAAGGCCATGAGAAAAAGCGATTCCGAATAGCCGGCAATCAGAAAAAAGGCGGCTGGATGGGCGACAATCAACAGTGCGCCGCAAAATTGGAGCGCAGGCGAAAGACTCCAGCGATCGCACAAGAGAAAGAAGTAAGTCCAGAAACCCCAGGCAGCGAGCTGGGCGGTGATTAGCAGGGCGTTGCTAGTGTCGATGTTAAGTCCGTAGCGAAGCAGGGCGGCAATTGCAGGGTACGCGGGGAAGAAAGCAACATTGGACACTTCCATCACCTTGTGATCGATAGGCGGAACGATCGTTTGGTAGCCGTGGTCGACGATGTTCATGAACCAATAGCTATCGTGCTGGATAAGGGTGGAATAGCGATACGAAGCCGGCCCGTCCGGCGCGAGCAGACCCACGGCCATCGCGAGCTGCAGCAGGGTCAGGACTAATCCGGCGAGCAAGGGCCTCACCAGCAACCACGAACGAGTCATAACGTCATGATGGTAGGGCGCGACCGCCGGGCGCGCCGCGCGAGTAGGAAACGCCGAGCAGATAGGAAAGCTCTCGAGATTGCAAGAACTTGTCGAACTGGGGACGAGGGCAATCTCGGATCGCATTGTTTCCGGCTTTTTAATGCTGACTTGGGTGGCAGAGTTTGACGATGCCGCGCTTGATTTATTCGCGGAAACCTGTGGACGCCTCTCGCCGATAACTTCAATCGCTCGAGCCGCCCTTTGCACGCCGTAGCTGTAACGGCGGTGGCGCGCTCAATGTCATGAGTGCGGCGAAACCGTAGATTCAATAGATCCTGCGAGGTAGCGCCAGATCCGCCTAGACGCGCACTCGCTTAGAGAGCGTCAGGCCGCAACTTCCTTGTCGGCACCGACAAGTTCTCTATAAAGCTCCTCGTAGCGCTGCGCCGACGCATCCCAGGAAAAATTGCGCGCCATAGCCCGTTCCATCAGCGTGATCCACACCTCCCGATCACGGAAAATTCCCCGCGCCCGTTTGATCGCATCCCAGAAGGCTTCGGTTGAATACTCGTAACAAAGGAAACCGTAACCGCTGTCCGCCGCAGGATCGTAATCCTCAATAATCTCTTGAATGCCGCCGGTTGCCCGCGCGACCGGGAGAGCACCATATTTCAGGCTATACATCGCGCTCAAACCGGCCGGTTCGAAGCGCGATGGGATAAGAGTGATATCCATGCCCGCTTCAATCAAATGCGCTAGTTTCTCATCGTAATCCTTTTGATACGCAAACTTGGTTGGGAACTTTCGCGCTGCGACGGCGAGGGCAGTTTCATAGGCCGGGTCGCCTTCACCGAGAATGATCAGGCGAACATCATCCCAAAGAAGTCGATCAAGCAGCGGCATAAGAATCTCGAAGCCTTTCTCCTCAACCACGCGTGTGACCATCCCGAAGACCGGACCGCGCGGTTCGGGCGCGAGATTCATTTGTGTCAATAAGGCGTCACGACAAACCTGTTTTCCCCGAAGCGTGCCCGCATCGTAATGGGCCGGTAGGAGACGATCGGATGCCGGATCCCAGCGTGTGTAATCCGCGCCATGCAAAATCCCCGTCAGGCGATGCGCATTTTCGCGTAGCACCACGTCAAGACCGCACCCGCTGGTCGGTGTCTGCATTTCGCGCAGGTAGCGTTCGCTTACCGTTGTGATTCTGTCGGCATAGAGAATTCCACCTTTGAGAAAATTTATACGCCCAAAAAATTCGACGCCCCGCAGAGTGAAAAATCGTTCGTGCAGATTCGTGAGGGCGAAGTCCAGTCCCCAGAAACTGCCTTGCTCAGCGACGTGGTGGATAGTCAACATCGTCGCAAACGGCAAATGGTGCGCGCGCACAAAGACCGGCACGAGCGCGGCCGGCCAATCGTGAACGTGCAAAATTTGCAATGATGGCGTTAATCGCCGTGCGAGTTCCAACGCTGCTTTGCAAAAGAAAATGAATCGCGCTGCGTTGTCTTCGTAAGACTCGCCGTGCTCGCCGTAAATTCCCGGGCGATCAAAGAACTCGTCGCAGCGAATCAGAAACAGCTGCACCCCGCCTGCACTCCGGCCCTCAAGGTATTCAGCGATGTAAGTTTTCTGGCCCACTCGTACATCGACCGTCACTCCCGTGTCCTCTTCTTTGAATCTCGGGTTCTCTCGAACTTCACGATAAAATGGCAGCGCCACGCTTACCTCGTGGCCACGCGCGCGCAGCTCGTGCGGTAACGCCTCCATCACATCGATCAGCGCGCCCGTTCGCTGCAACGGAGGCCCTTCCGGACTGATCATCAAGATTCTCATTCGGTGCTCGATGTTGCCTTCAGTCGTTCTTACTTAACGAATACTCACGTTTCACCCAATCCAGTGCTTCTTCGCGCGTCCGTAACGTTCCTTCGAGCTGTCGCGTCTCCACCGCTTCGAGAATTTCGCCAAACTTTTGGCCCGGCTTTAAACCAAGCGCGATCAGATCGTCCCCGCGCACCAAGGGCGGCGGAATGATCGGTTCGTTCGCGAATTCCTCGCGTTTGCGAAGGAGGAATTCGTAATTGTCGAGCATGCGATGGCTGCCTTCGCAATCGACTCGATGCAGCTCGAGCTCCTCGTCGAAGGTCGGTCGCGCCATGAACCGCTTCAATTTCGCGACCCGCATTTTAGGTACGTCCTTGAAAACCATGTGCTGCCGCACCATCTCGACCGTTGCGTCGATCTCCGCACCGGAAAATCGCAGACGTCGCATGATTTCTTCGGTCATTACTGCACCGATACGATCGTGCGCGTTAAAACGAATTCGCCCCGTCTCATCGACGGTTGCGGTGCGCGGTTTCGCGACATCGTGAAGCAATACAGAAAAAACAAGCGGCACAGAAACTTTTTCTGGAAGAAATTGCAGCATCAATCGCGTGTGCTGAAAAACGTCACCTTCGGGGTGAAATTGCTCTGGCTGCTCACAGCCCTTCATCGCGTCGATCTCAGGCAGAATGGCACGCATCAACCCGCTTGAATCGAGCAAATCCCAGCCGCGTGTTCTTTTCGGTGAAAGGAAAATGCGCACCAGTTCTTCACGAATTCGCTCCGCGCTAATCTGATTGATCGAGACCGCATTCGCGACGAGTGCGTCCCAGGTTTTATTGTCGATCTTGTAATCAAGCACCGTGGCGAAACGCACCGCGCGCAGCATTCGCAGCCGATCTTCCGCGAAACGCTGCGCTGGATCGCCGATCGCGCGCACCAATTTCGCTTCGATGTCAGCGCGGCCGCCGACGAAATCGAACACTTTCTCCGCGAGCGGGTCATAAAACATTCCATTAATCGTGAAATCGCGGCGCTTCGCGTCTTCCTCTGGCGACGAAAAATGCACCGCGCTCGGGTGTCTCCCATCGACATATGCGTCATCGGAACGAAAGGTCGCCACCTCGAATTGGAAGCGGTTTTCCATCACGAGGATCACGCCGAAATGGGCGCCGACCGCGTAGGTGCGCGGAAAAAGCTTTTGCACAGTTTCCGGTTTGGCATCCGTGGCGACGTCGAAATCTTTCGGCGTCTCGCCGCGGACAATGTCGCGCACGCAACCGCCA
>WNGC01008131.1_pt1 | contig 10341 bp, 10 predicted proteins | sample 5400051 | NCBI WGS metagenome assembly WNGC01 (sample SAMN13153368, study PRJNA577476) | soil metagenome | isolation source: 20 cm soil or saprolite under grassland replicate 2 | place: USA:California | collected 2016-06-15 | reverse complement strand
AATTGCCTCACTCCGCGCGAGATATTCGACGGCACCGTGCCGGCGCAAAAATTTCTCTCGTGCGTTCACCGGATCCACGCAAAAAGCGGATTCGGCTTTGGGTTAAATCATGTGGTCGAGGTGCTCGCCGGCGCGGACACGGAAGCAATCCGGCAGCGACGCCACAACGAATTGTCCACCTACGGCATTGGCCGGGAATTAAGACGCGATGCATGGCAGGCGATCGGTCGCGAACTGTTGCGGCTGGGGCTCATCGAATGCGCACCCGGCAAGTTTGCCACGTTGAAACTCACGCAAACTGGTCTGGATGCTTTGCGACAGCGAACGCCCATCACGCTCACAAAGCAGATCGATGTTGCAGCGAGCACCGGAAAAGCTCGGGCCGGCGCGATTGAATGCGACGAACGACTGTTTGAGCGTTTGCGCGTGCTGCGTCGCAAACTAGCAGACGAACGCAATGTGCCCGCTTACGTCATTTTCTCGGATGTATCGCTCCGAGAAATGGCGCGCGCTTATCCGACAACGGCGAGTGAGTTCCGGCGAGTTCCAGGTGTCGGCGAGCAAAAACTAAAAGATTTCGCGGAACCGTTTCTTGCCGGAATCGCAGAGTATCTCGCGACGAATCCACGGCAGACGTTTACCGACGCTCATGCACGACCGCGTCGTCGCTCTGCGTTAAATGACAGCGAGTCGGAGACGCTGCGCCGTTTCCGTAAAGGCGAATCAGTCGATGAAATCGCGCGCGCGCGCGGATTCGTGCGCAGTACGATTTACGGACATCTTGTCGCTGCCATCGAGTCTGGCCAGGCCATCGAGCGAGATCGATTCTTCTCCGCGGCGCAGCAGATAGAAATCGCGGCCGCGTTCCGCCAGATCAGCGATGAAAAACTGACCGATGTCAGCGCTCTGCTCGGTGGCAAATACAATATCGGCGAGCTGCGCATGTTCCGCGCGTTTGCGGCGCACTCGTAGTTCGATTCAGGGCGCCGCCAAAACGCGGAGTCGAAGGTCATCGTGATATTTTGTTGTCGAATCAAGGAGCCATGAGTTTACTGGCGTCGGTGATCTGGTTCGAGTTCCGAACCTGACTTTATTTGCCGGTAGCGGTTTCGTTTTTGATTGTCTCAGCTATTACCACTTCAGTTGCATTCGCCGGACTTCGTTTTGTGCGGAGGACATATCCCGCGGAGGTGTTAAAAGAGAACCACGAAGTAGCCGCCATCATCTTTAATGCATTCGGGCTGCTTTATGGAGTGGTCGTCGCTTTCGTCGTATTTGTTACGTGGAGTGGATATGACGACGCTAAGAAAAACCTGGAAATGGAAGGCAACGAGGCCGATGACATTTTTCACATTACGAAAACATTCCCAGATCCGGCGAGGGGAATGATACAGCAAGAACTAATGGATTACGTCGCTTCGGTTTATAATGATGAACTGAAAAGAATGTCACAGGGCGAGATAAACCTCCATTCCAACCGAGCAATGGCAAGGCTTATAACACTGTTCTATCAGATAGACGAGAAATCGGTTCCCAACAGAGAGCTGTACGGCGAATCATTAAAGCGGTTAAGTAACCTAGCTGAGTACCGTCGACTCAGAATATTTGCGGGGAACGACACGGTGCCATTGGCTGTCTGGTTAGTCTTGCTGATCGGCGGGGTGATCACAGTTTCGTATACGTATTTCTTCGGAATGAAGAAAATATATATCCTCGACCATCCGTTTACGGGGACAAGCAGAGTTAGCGCCGAACCCTTAAAACAGGTGATGGACATCCTGCAGAGAGAACACACGGACGTTACTGAGCCGAGGTGAGCGTCACTACCTACGACAACTCGTCATACCTCGCACAACGATTGCTTCGACTGGCGCGGGCAGACGACTTAGATACACGCTTGTCCCGCTATTCAAGCTCTGGCTTAACGCTTTTCCTGATCATTCTCGACCTTCATGTAGGCGAAGGATTTCAAGACTTCTCGTAATGCGGACGAGTCCTTGCGATAGCTCGGTTCATCCCTGCTCGACAATACGATATACGCAACCGCGCCGGGTAATTGAACGTACGCAACTCGCTCCCACTGAGAATAGGATTTTGTCGCCGGGTATTCGTTAATAAAAAAGGGTTGGCCGTCGCTCGTTTTGCCCGACTCGATTTTTTGCTTTGGTGCACCGTGTGTCTTTTGCATTTCCTTGATCGCCTTTGCGACGAACGCTTCCACATCTGTAAACTGCGTGCTGGCGATCTTAGCGTACATGATCGTTCGAGCATCCGACCATGAGGAATCTTTCGGGTAAAGCACGCAGGGCAAGCCCTGCTTAACCCCAGAGCTATTGTCCAAGACCCATCCCGCGGGCGCGCTGATCGTAAACGCCGCTTTCGGACCGTAAACAATCCCGCCGGGATGAGTGTCCTGGGCGAAACCCCACGCGCAAACGAGTAACAGGACAATGCCAGCGACTGAAAATAGTTTCATACAGCGAGCGAGTTTGTGATATTTGGCTGCAACGCACAAGGATGTTGAGCTGATCTGCGCGGCATTGGCCAGAGCATCGCGCGCTGAGAACTTCCGGCGTGCTTTGTCAAACCATCATGCTCTAGAATTTCGCGTGATCTGCCGCAATTTTACCATCGTTACGCTCTCGATCTTGCTGGCGGGCGCCACCTACGCGGCAAATCCATTTCTCGATACGCCGGACGACAAGCCGGTCTCCGCGAATTTTCGCGGCACGGAGTGGGGAGATGCTATCGACGAAGGTGAAATTCCGCTAACAGCACGGGTGGTCACAACGCGCATCGCGAAAACGTCGTGGGGCGCGATTTTTAAAATCGAATTTGTCGATCTGAAGTCACGCGCGCCGGAGCCGCGCAAGATCGAGCCCGAATATTTCATCGTCACCGGCGACCGGATTGTTTTGCTGAATGAGGAAAACATTCCTGCCGCAATCCAACGAATTTCGGAATTGGACAAGCCGCCCGAATTCCAGCCGGACGAAATTTACGGAATTACCAGCGGTAAATTCACTCACCAAGAGGGCCCGTGGAGGACGACGATCGAATTGAAGGGCGACCAATGCACTTATCTGGCCAGCCACAGCTCGGGGCACTTCAGGAAGGTCGTCTGGAAAAAAGGCGTCGGTCTCGTCGAATATTCCGCTGGTTATGGCGCAATGGCTGACGGTTATCGCCTGAAACGTACGGCAGCCAGAACTCAGTGAACTCGGTGCACGCGCTCGCGTTAACGCTTCTTACGCTTGCTTGTCGGCTTTCCCTTACGCTTGGTCTTGGCCATCTTGCGCAGTTCTTTCTGGCTCATTGATTTCGCCATCGATCTGGATGGTCCTTTGAGCGACGACTTCGACCGTTTTCCCCGCTTCGCGGCGAGCGCTGCGCCCGCGGCCATTTGCTGTTTCTTTGATCTTGCTGGCATATAAAAGGTTCGCGCGGCGGACCTAAAACGGATTCATTCAATCGGCGCGGCTTTGCGCCATAAAAAATAAACCGGCACGCCGGTGAGCACGATTAAAATTCCGATTCCGGAAGTAGTTGGCGCGAGCCAGGCAAGATCGAGAATCAATAAGGCCGCAAGCAAGATCGAGATAATCGGCACAACCGGATAACCCCAGGTGCGATAGGGACGCTCTGCATCCGGTCTCTGGCGCCGCAAAATAATTAATGCAACAACCATCAGCAGATAAAAAATCAAATCGGCGGAGATGATGTATTCGAGCAGTTGGTTGTAAACGTTTCCGTAAGTCACCTCATGTGTCGCAGCGTTCGTTGTTATAGTTCGCGGCAGCGTTAAGAATGCGGTCCAGATTCCCTGCGCCAGCAAAGCTGCTGCGGGAACATGATTGCGATTGATCGTCCCGACTTTTTCGAAGAACAGGCGGTCGCGTGCCATCGCATAGTAAACGCGGGCGCCGGAAAGAATCAGACCATTATCGCAACCGAAAGTGGAAATCATGATCGCGGCCGCCATGCACATCGCGCCGGGATGACCGAAGACGGCGTTCATCATCGCCACCGCCACGCGATTTTGCGGCGCGTGCTGAATTTCTGAAAATGGCAACACGGCGAGATAGGCAACATTGGCCAGCAAATAAAGAATGACCACGCTGCCGCATCCGAACAGGAGCGCGCGCACAAGATTCTTTCCCGGGTCGCGTACTTCGCTGCCGATGAAAGTCACATTCGTCCACGCCGTCTGCGCGAAAAGCGGGCCGACCATCGATTTTCCGAATAGCAAGATGAGTGCGAGTCCACCGACGAACGTGAATCCGGGTTGCGCAATTTGCGGGCTCCAGCCGTTCGCCCACGAATCCCACCATGTCGATGTCAGCGCAGCTGAGTTGGCGTGCCAGCCTAACGACAAGCCAATGACGACCACAGCGGCAAGCGCAGCCGTCTTTGCAAACGTGAAGGTGTTTTGGATAATTTTCCCGACTTCCAGTCCGCGCGTGTTCGTCCATGTCAGCAACGCGATCAAGGCAATCGCAACCAATTGCTCTATCGACAAGCTAATGGCGTAGCTGCCTAACGAAATTGGCGCGATCAAATAATTGTCCGGTGAAACCGCAGCGACAAAAACGCCGAGAAATTTTGCGAACGCAATCGCGACCGCAGCGATGGTCCCAGTTTGAATCACCAGAAACAAAGTCCAGCCGTACAAAAACCCGATGGACGGTCCGTATGCTTCGCGTAAAAAAACATAAACGCCGCCGGCGCGCGGCATCATGGTCGCGAGCTCCGAGCAACAGAGTGCGCCGGTAATCGTTAACAAACCAGCGACGGCCCACGCGAGCAGCAACCATCCTGGCGCGCCGCTTAATCTCGAGGATTCCGCCGAGGTAATGAAAATGCCCGACCCGATCATCGACCCCATCACGATCATCGTTGCGTCCACCGGCCCAAGAGCGCGGATTAATTTTTGATTGTCGGTCTTCCCGCTCATTCGGAAAATTTCGGAGCGCGAATCACGACTCCTTCGGCCGCGAGGCGCGAACGCAACGCCTGCGCAAATTCCACCGCTCCGGGTGTATCGCCGTGCACGCAAATCGTCTCGACGCGGACATCGACATCTTTTCCATCGACAGCGCGAACTTTCCCTTCACGCAGCATTCGAAGAACACGCACCCCGGCTTCCCGAGGATCATGCAGCAAGGCATCCGGTCGCGTACGCGGAACGAGTGAGCCGTCGCTTAGATAATTTCGATCGGCGAAAACTTCGGGTGCGACGTGCAACTTCGCCGCTTCGCCAGCTCGCGCGAGTGCACTCTTGCCCGACGCGAATAAAATCAAGGATGAATCGACGGCAAGAATGGCGCGTGTTATCACGTCTGCAAGTTTTTCGTCACGCACCGCCATGTTATAGAGCGCACCATGCGGTTTCACGTGATTCGGACGGACACCGAGCGTCTCGGCGATCGCTTGGAAAACGCCGAGTTGATAGGTCACTGCGTTAAATACCTCATCAGGCATGACCGCCAATTCTTTGCGACCGAAATTCTCGCGATCGAAAAGGCTCGGATGCGCACCAACGGAGACGCCGTGATCGCACGCTGCTGAAACCGCCTCACGCATTGTGTCCGAGTCGCCGGCGTGAAAACCGCAGGCAATGCTCGCGGACGAAACGAGTTCCAGCAGCTCGGCATCATGCCCAGCGCCTTCGCCCAAATCGGCGTTAAGATCGACACACAAATTCATGAGTCACGAAGACTGAGTCCAACACGAAAGCGTTCGAGCTCGCTCTCGCGTTCCAGTAAAAGCCGGTGTGCATTCGCGATCAAAACTTCCGAAAAACGCACGTGGCCGCCGGCGCGAAGTTGCGCTGCAATGCTGAGATCAACCGTGATCACGTGCGCGATCTTTGGATAACCGCCGATCGTTTGGCAATCTCCCAAAAGCAAAATCGGCCGGCCGCTCGGCGGGATTTGAATGGTGCCGGGCGCGACCGCTTCCGAGACAAGATCGATATCGTCATTTCGATGTAGTTCAGGACCGTCGAAGCGCACGCCCATCCGGTCGGAATCGGTTGAGACGGCGAATGCTTCACTCGTAAACCGTCGAATCGTTACATCGTCGAAGCGGTTCCAATCCGCGCCGCGAACAACGCGCAGGACGGGATTAGCAATCGCCGTTTGCGACCATGGCTGAGGCGCGCTCCATTGCGCGATTCGTTCCGTGCGCAGATTGTCGATCCAAACGTTTGCGCGCTCGGAATTTTTGCTGAGCGGAACGATGTCGCCATCGCGTAGGGCGCGACCGTCCAGTCCGCCAAAATTTCCTCGCAAATCGGTCGAGCGACTGTCGAGAATAGTTGAAACATCAATACCACCGGATATTGCCAGCCAGCTACGGCACCCGTGCCTGGGACCAGAGATCGATAAGTCGTCCGACGCTGAAACCACTGTCGAATGTCCGGCCGGAATCAAACGCGTTCCAATCTGGACATCGTAATCGCCGCCGCACCAGCAAATGATACGCTCATCATTGAAGCGCAAACGAACATTTCCGTGTGTGATTTCCAGTCCGGCGGCCTTTTCTTCATTTCCAGCCAGCAAATTTGCGATTTGCAGCGCATGACGATCGAGCGCGCCACCGCTCGAAACGCCGAATTGACGAAACCCCACCCGCCCCAAATCCTGGATAGTCGTTAGGAAACCAGCACCCGTGACATTTAGTTGCATTGCTTCAACGCTTCGAATTCGTCGCGCGTGATTGCCCGGAAACGCACACGATCGCCGGCCCGCAAAACAGCTGGAGGGTCCTTTTCCGGATCGAACAATCTCAACGGTGTGCGACCGATTACGTTCCAACCACCCGGTGACCGGAGTGGATAAATCCCCGCCTGCGCGCCGCCAATCGCAACGGAGCCGCCGGGAATCTCCTTTCGCGGTGTGGCGCGACGCGGTGTCGCCAATTTCTTCGGAAGGCCGGCAAGATATGGAAAACCTGGAGTGAATCCGATGCAGTGAACGCGATAGTCAGCGGTGCTGTGACGATTGACAAGTTCACTGGGAGAAATGTGTGCGTGCCGCGCAACGTGCTCGAGATCGAGAGCGAACTCCGGATCATAACAGACGGGAATCTCCACGCTGCGTATGGCCGTTTTCTTGCGTCGCTTACGTTCACCAGGCGGGAGTGATTCGCGAATTTTCTGGATGAGCAATTCAATTACACGATCGGGTTCGGCCCCATCGTTGATCACGCGGAGCGGATCAAAGAAAATCGCGACAGTGGTATAAGCCGGCGCGAGTTCGATTACACCGGGAATATGCGCGTCCTCGAGTCGGCCACGCACTTCCAGGACTTCGTTTAAGGTTTCCTCCGTCGCATCTTCGAGTTGACCACCGACGCGCAAGATGAGGGCAGAATCTCCGAGGGGAATAATTTCCATGAGCCCCCAATCGCTCTTAGCAGAGAATGTGGATTTTCATGTCGACTCGCGACCAACCAAGGCGTCGATCATGTCGCATTCGAATCGCCAGGTGCCGCAGCGTCAGCAACATTTTCCACATGTTCTTTGATCGCGCTCACATTCGGATGGACTTCTCGAATCAGATCGTGCTCAGCGCGAAGCCGCTATTTCAACATTTTTCACGATCGCACAGCTTCGATTTCGATTCTGATTGCCACTTCCTGACCAATACCTGAAACAGCTTCCGTCGCGCTACCAAACATCAATCCGAAATCGCGACGCTTGAGGGGATCGGTCGCGACCTCCCACCGCGAGCGTTGCATGGAAGCTTCGCCGCGCATGGGAGTGAGCAATTTCGCGTGCAACGTGATCGGCCTTGTTACGCCGTGCATGGTGATGAGATCGCCAAGGATGTCGCCGCTTTGCGGGCCGGTTTGTTTCACACTGCGACTCTTGAACGTGATCTCGGGGTATTTGGTCACGTTGAAAAATTCCGCGCTGCGCAAGTGATCGTCCCGCTTCTTGATTCCGGTGTCGATACTGCTCACCTGAATTCTGGCTGAGACTGACGAGTGTTCCGGATGCGCGCGATCGATATCGATGTTGCCGGAAAACCGGCTGAACTTACCGGTCGTCGTCCCGAGGAATTGGTGGACGCGAAATCCAATCGTCGAATGCGATACGTCGAATTTGAAGGTCTCGGTCGCGACCGCGTCCGGGACGAGCGCTCCGACAATTACGACTAATGCGCCAAAGCGAATCAGAGATTTCATGAATGTTGCTCCTTTATTTCTGGTTAGCCCTGGAGGGCAAGCCGTTGGCCTTCCTACGGGATGACAACGTCATCCCCCTACAGGCTTTTGCCGGCTCGACGGAGTCTCGCCCCACCGATCAGATGGACGCAAGCGTCTTCAATAGTGGCGTACGCGTTAACGGTAACTTCCCAAACAGATTGCCCAGCGCAAAGGCCGGATCGCTTTTGAGTATTTTGGCATCGTGCACGCCCGTGATACGTGCGAGTTCGGTTTCGAAATGCGTAACTGCGCGCAGGTTCGGGTCATTTGCGTCAAGGTATGTGAACGCGCGCCGCAACAGGGCAAACAATTCCGGTTCGCGATGATCCCGCTCTGTGCAAATCTCTATTAGCTCGACAAAATAAGCTGCAACCTGTGTGCGCAAATAATTCGTACGGATTCCGCCGAACGGATTTCTTAGAACGACTTCCGTAAGCGTGTGCAAATCGGACCGACGACTCCGGGCGATCTGAATTTCCGCTTCGAAGAACAGATCTAACTTACCGGCAAACGGGCTTTTTGCGCGGCGCGCTCCCTTGGCCACGGTTTGGATACAGCCCAGCGAATCAGTGCACCACGACACGATCAGGCTCGTGTCGCTAAACTTTCGTTTCCGTAAAAGGATCGCGGCGGTGCTCTCCATAATTCCGAATTTAGCATGCGTCGCTGGATTCTTCTGTAGATCTCCATCTAACGAGCTGATTTTCGTTACATCCAATCAGGCATTTCCCGGCGAAACTACTTTGTATGCCAGAAGAAGAACCAATTGAACGGGCGCGTGAGGACGAACGCGAGGGCAAGGCGCCTTCCACCCAGGCTGGCGAATTCGTGCGCGAAGAGATAGAGCACATTAGGGAAGGCGAGCACGGCGCTCGCTCACCCGAACAGGCGATCGCCATCGGATTATCGAAGGCGCGACGGGCCGGCGTGAAGCTGCCGCCGCCGAAGCGAGGGAAGGCGTCTGCTCGAACGCGAAAGCAAGCCAAGCGTGACATCAAGCGCGCAGGCGCCCGACGTAAAAAACCTTCGCGGACGCGGGCGCGCGCGACCAAAGGAGCCCTGAAACGGGAAAAGCGTTCCTCTGCATCGCGCAAGGCGCTTTCGCGACAAGCGCGTTCTGCGGCACGGCGACGGCCCGCGCGATCGCGCTCCGCTGCGGCCAAGAAAGCTGTCCGCACGAAAAGGCGCAGACGCTAGAGCACGTGGCTGATCCCGGGTCGTGGCGAAGGTTGAACGCCTTCGCAAACAAGTGAACTGTCCCGAGCTCGCACATGGCAGCCACTGAAACAGCACGCGTCCCGGAGGATATTAGCGGTCGGCCGCGTCGCATGCCGGTGGGCGGAATTACCTGGCGACACACATTCCGCGCCCTGCGACACCGCAACTATCGCCTCTTTTTCTGGGGACAGCTCGTCTCACTCATTGGCACATGGATGCAACAGACCGCGATGAGTTGGTTCGTTTATCAGATCACGAACTCGAAGTTGCTCCTCGGCACCGTCGCTGCTGTCGGGTCCGCGCCGATGATGTTGTTCTCGATCTGGGGCGGATCGCTGGCCGATCTTTATCCGAAACGCTCGATCATCGTCGCGACGCAAACCGCACAAATGATCTGCGCTTTTTTGCTCGCAGCCGGCGCCTGGTCCGGGTTCGCGACGCCATTGTTCATTATTATTATCGCTGCGCTTAATGGCGTGGCGATGGGCTTCGACATGCCCGCCCGCCAGGCATTCACCGTTGAAATGGCAAGCCGGGAAGATTTGCTAAATGCCATCTCGCTCAACAGCTCGATCGTGAACGGCGCGCGCATCGTCGGCCCGTCGGTTGCTGGTCTGATGATCGGTGCGGTTGGTGTGGCGACGTGTTTCTTGCTGAACGGCATAACCTTTATCGCCGTAATCGTCGGTTTGTTGATGATGCGTCTGCCCCCGTTTGAACCGCCGGCGCACGCCGTTTCTGCCGGTGAGCATGCCTGGACCGGCATCGTCTATTCAATCAAACATCAGCGCGTGCGCACAATTCTGCTGCTATTTCTCGCAGTGGGCGTCTTTGGCTGGTCGTACGCCGTGTTGATGCCAGCCTTTGCGCGCGATGTGCTTGGTCGGGGCGCAAATGGTTACGGCATGT
>WNGC01004588.1_pt1 | contig 10341 bp, 8 predicted proteins | sample 5400051 | NCBI WGS metagenome assembly WNGC01 (sample SAMN13153368, study PRJNA577476) | soil metagenome | isolation source: 20 cm soil or saprolite under grassland replicate 2 | place: USA:California | collected 2016-06-15 | reverse complement strand
TTTTCGGGTCTGACCGTGATCTCTAAGGACTTGGATTTTCTCTCGTAACTCGGGGTCGTTCGTCACGACTGCGCCGGCCTCCCCGAACGCGCCAAGCTTTTTTCCAGGATAGAAGCTAAAACAACCGGCGTCGCCTAAGGTGCCTGCTTTTTGGCCCTTGTACTCAGCGCCATGAGCTTGAGCGGCATCTTCAATAACAAAGAGTCCGTGCGCGCGCGCGAATTCCACAATCGGATCCATGTCAGCTGGTTGGCCGAAAAGGTGAACCGGAATGATTGCCTTGGTTTTTGACGTGAGGATCTTCTTCAGTTCGGTCGGGTTCATCGTGAATGTGTTTTCGTCCACATCGACAAACACTGGCTGAGCGTTGCAATAGGTAATTGCCTCGGCCGTGGCGATGAAGGTGTTCGGGACCGTGATCACTTCGTCGCCTTCTCCAATCCCAAGAGCCAGGAGAGTCAGCCAAAGCGCGTCTGTGCCATTACCCACACCGATGGCGTAAGAGGAGCCGCAATAGGCCGCGAACTCCTCTTCGAAGCTTTCCACAAACGACCCGCCAGCAAACGCGCTGCTCTCGATCACTTCGCGAATGGCGCGATCGAACTTGTCGATCAAAGGGGCGTGATGCGCCTTTAGATCAAGAAATGGAACTTTCATTTGCGGCTGCGCTTCTGTCGGTTTCGCGGGATTCGCTACAAAAGACTTTCGACTCGATGGTCACGCGTTTGCGGATAAAGGCGTGGCTCGATAGCCTGCAGTGCTTGCCAATCTTGGCTCTCTTTTGCGCTTCAACGAATGGGCCGGTGTGGATTTGGCGGGGCCGGTGCTCAATGCTGCGCCATTCGGACTATCAAATGTTACAGGTGCGCCGTTCATCTTGAGAGAGGCGGAAGCCGCTTCAAGTATCCTAATCATGTCCAGTCCCTGCCGGCCACCCGTTACTGGCTGAGAATCAGTTTGGATACAGTCAATAAAATGTTGGCAAGCGAGCTTCAGCGGCTCCTCCTGCTGGATGTGCGGGATGTAGCTGTCCCCATAATGGTACGAGTATTGAAATTCAGCGAATGTGTCGTAGTGCGGCGGCCGTTCTACTCGCACGTCGTAGATGCGGATTTTTTCGCGCGTTCGCAAATCATCATAGACGATCATGCGTCGGGTGCCAACGATGGTCATTTCACGAATTTTTCTCGGCTCGAGCCAACTGCTCTGGATGGTGGCGAAACGCTTGTGGGGGAAAGAGAGTGACATATTAGTCACGTCTTCTATCTGCGGGGTGACATGCGCGTTTCCCTGGCAGTTAATCGCAGTGGGAAATTCGCCTAGAATATGGAGAATGATTGAAATATCGTGCGGCGCCAGATCCCAGGCGACATTGATGTCCTTTTGGAACAGGCCCAGGTTCAATCGCCGTGAATTAATGTAACGGATATCGCCCAGATCCCCGGCCTGAACAATTTCGGCAATCTTTTGAACTGGCGCCGAATAGAGAAAAGTGTGATCGACCATCAAAACGAGTCCCTTACGCCCGGCGATTTCGATCAATTCCTCACACTGCTCGGAAGAAGACGCCATCGGCTTTTCGATGAATGTATGCTTGCCTGCGAGCAGGCTCGCCTTGGCGAATGAATAATGATCCTTTACCGGAGTGGCAATGACGATGGCGTCTAGCTCGCGGTTATTTACAAATTGCTGCGGGTCGGCCATGAATTCAACATCTGAATACAGCGTGCTGAGATGTTTTAAGCGCGCCATATTAACGTCGCACACCGCTTTGAGCCGACAGTCCGGGAGACCTTTGAAGTTGCGAACCAGAAGCGGTCCCCAATAACCGCATCCGAGCACGCCGACTGCCACTTGTTTTTTCATATTTTTCGAGCCGATTCTTTCAAGGTTGTAAAATTGTCGTCGGTGAACGACGGCTTCCATTCTGCCGATTACGTTGTACGGCCGGCCGGGATTCGAAGACTTGTCCGGCGATAACGCCGCTGGTCTTGAACATAATTTTCAAATCGAGTGAGACGGACATGTTCTTGAGATAGAACACATCCATCGCGATCATCTGGTTGAACGTCGTTTTGTTTTTGCCGCTCACCTGCCAATATCCGGTCAGGCCCGGCAGCCCGTTTACACGTTCCCGTTGCCACGGTTCATAATGAGCAAACTCATTTGGCGTGCAGGGCCGCGGACCAACCAGACTCATCTCACCGCGAAGCACGTTGAAAATTTGAGGCAACTCATCCAGACCGCTCGCACGCAGAATTCGCCCGAAAGGGGCCAGGCGCGGGTCGCCATAAGCATCCAGCTTCGTCATCGGACGATCGACCCGCATTAACTCTTGGAAGTAGTGTTCGTGCGTTTGTGTCTCCGCGCTCAACTTCATTGTTCGCAACTTCCAGATAAAAAAACGTCTCCCGCCGAGGCCGATACGTTCCTGCCGATAGAAAATTGGACCGGGCGAGGCGATTCGCGTCACTAGCATGAGCAAAATCATCAGCGGCAGCCAGGCCGGCAGCGAAAGCAGGACGCAGGTAATATCCAGGCCGGATTTCCAGCCAGGCACTCTGCTTAGAGAAGTTGCCGAGAGGTCGCTCGCAACGTGCACAGCGTTCTCCCCATTACGGGTCGCTCCGGGCAGGCTGCCGCCCTTGGTCGCTCGCCCGGCGTCCGGGAAATGACCTTCTATCCTCATCTGGTGAGTTCCTTCACTGCCGCTACCCCGCTAACTCCCAAGAGCTATTAAAACGAGGAGGAATCACGTTTAGTGTTTCCGTCTACCAAGGAAAAGTGACAAAGAAGTAAATTCTCGAACCATACACTCTTGAAAATGCGCAACACGACCACCAGAGCCGGGCGTCGAAATCAATTCGGGCCCGTAACGTACCGCGGGAATGCAAGCAGCAAGAGATGCTGAGAGACACTGCTGTCGGATTAGTTTACTTTCCCGCACGCTAACTACTACGGAAACTGTAAGAGGAAAGTCGCTAATATTTGCGGAGATCAGAGAATATCCGATAAAATGCTGATCCACAGGCGCAGTTCCCAATTTCTCTGCAGATCTGGTAGTTTCCAGGCGCCGACTAGCGTCGCTACTCGATTTCGGAAAGGAGCGCCTCGAGATTCTCGGTACTAGCATTTTTATCCTCGGTCAGCCCCGCTTGCAGCAAACATTGGAGGCAAAGTCCGCTGCCCACACGCAGCACGCCGCGACAATGCGGGCACTCGTCAGGTTCATGCGTGCCAAGCGAATCAGTGAAGCCGAAGAGGTTCATTTGAGGAAAGTCAAATCGCAGAGAGCGTCGGGACGGTGGCGCCATCGTACATCGACCACGTTCCACCGGGAAGGAGCAGCGTCGCCAAAAGCTCGGAGACCAAGCAGGCCAGATGCAATGTCGAACGCTTTACCGTGCATAAGCACTTCTACGGAGGCTGAAGGGCAAAGTTCCGAAAAACCTGCGCAAAAAGAAAAAATATATAAAGCAACACGCAGTTCATTTCCGAGCAGTGTGCAATCCGGTAGAGTCGCTTCCTTAAGCGCACAGATTGATGCAAAAGAATCCCGCGTGCCATGCGGGCTGAGCCATTCAGCGGTCGGATAGAGAAAACGGATGGGCCGGAACCGTTTTCTTGCGACTAGTTCTTTAACGCGCATCGATGTAATTCAAAGTTGGGCCTGCTGACTCATTCTGCTTCGTGCGTCAAAGCACATTAACAAGCCTCTTCATGCAGCATTTTTAACTGTTGTGGCGCGTGTGAGGACAGCCCACCCGATTCCTTTGCGCAATGCCTGTAAAAGCTGTATCACCCATATCGGTGCCGGAAATGTCGAAAATTCTAAAGAGCGCGATCGTCGCGGCAAAGGAGACCATGCAGTCCCTTGTCGATCTGGATACGCAGGTCGCGAAGGCAGCGGACATGATCGAGCAATGTTTGCGCGCCAGAAACAAATTGCTCGTCTGTGGGAATGGCGGCAGTGCGGCTGATGCGTCGCATTTTGCAACGGAGTTTGTGGTGCGCTTTATGAAAGATCGTCCCGCTTATCCGGCAATCTGTCTCGCCGGCGATGGCGGACTGCTCACCGCTGCGGGTAATGATTATGGTTTCGACGAAATTTTCGTGCGCCAGGTCGCAGCATTTGGTCTGCCAGGAGACATGCTCATTTGTCTGACCACTTCCGGCCAATCGAAAAACGTGGTGCGCGCACTGGAAGAGGCAAAAGCGCGCAAACTGAAAACGATCGCCTTGCTTGGTCGTGATGGCGGATCAACCATTGGCATGGCCGACCTCGATCTCTTGGTTGCTGGCAATTCAACTGCGCGGATTCAGGAAGCCCACCAGCTTTTGCTTCATGTCCTCTGCGAAATTGTCGAGTCACGTCTCAGCTGAGGAAGGCCCGACGAAACACGCGAAAGATGTTTCAAATAAAACAGTCCATCGCAGGAATTTTATCTGCGTGATTCGTGTGTTCCGTGGGCTAAAAAAAACGTTTCGCTTACTCCGATTTTTTCAGGAGGCGCTCGCGTTCGCGGTTCAACTGCCGGCGCTCGCCCGCGGTTAAACTTCCAATGCCGAATTTCGAGATCTTATCGAGAATCGGATCGATTGAGCTGTAAACATCATCGGGATCCACGACACGTCGCGCTAGGGGGTTCTGCACAACATGAAATTTAGGTTTGGGTCCAATTCGCGCTTTCAAGTTACTCCACCAGGCGAGCTCTGGCCCCGCGCCACGCAATTCAATGAAAAGGAACGCAGCGCCAATGCTCGTCCAGACGACGACCAGATCGCTCCAAGCGTGATAGGCGAGCAGTTGGAACGTGTATACGGCAGCAAGAATCAGCGCGACCCATTTGGCCATGATCCGGAGAAACAATTCGACCCGGGGATAGATGGTGGCGAAAGCAACAAAAATTCCAAAGTGTAATGCAGGTGAACCGAAGAGAACGGACCGCTGCCAGAGTCCCCAGATTGTGAGCAGTGCCGCGGGCGCGATCAGCAAAATGAGATAGAGCCCGATGTATGCTTGCCGGCCGATAAAGCGCTCCACTTCGCGGCCGAACACAAATAGCATGTACATTTCCACCGCGAACCAAAGGAGGCCCGACGGAGCGTGAACAAACGCATAGGTAGCGAGTCGCCAGAGTTGCATTCCGTTCCAAATACGCGCGCTGTCGAAATAAAAATAATCCAGCGTGCTGGCAAGTCCGGGAATCGCGGTTAAGACACAGACCACGACCGCGCAGAAGACATGCGTCCCGACAAGCATCGTGGTAACGTCGACAGGATAGCGACCCATCCACGCAACCGGGCGATAATCATCGGAGGTGGTGACTCCGAACATGCTTTCAATTAATGCCGCGCACTGTGTCTGCGCAAGTAAAACGACCGACTGCTACGAATAAATGGACACGAAGGAAAATACCCGCGACTTTATTGGCTTCTTCGGATTCGTGTTTATTCATGTCATTCGTGGTTAAGATCGACGTCTTCATCTCATGAAAAACATCGCACCTGCTGTTTTCGCGCCGGATGGAATCGGCGATACGAAGCCTGACAACCAGGCAGTGCTCAATTGGGTGCACGAAGTCGGAACACTGACAAACCCGGAAAACGTTTTCTGGTGCGATGGCTCCGAGCGCGAGCACGAATTCCTGATCGCGGAATCGTTGAAGCAGAATGTGGTGATTAAGCTGAACGAGAAAAAAGTTCCGCGTTCTTATTTGCACCGCTCGAATCCGAACGACGTCGCGCGCGTCGAGCGATTCACATTCATCTGCACGCCAACAAAAGAGGAAGCTGGGCCGACGAACAACTGGTCGGAACCGGCAGAGACATATTCGAAATTACACGGGCTGCTGAAGGGCGCGATGCGCGGTCGCACGATGTTCGTCGTGCCTTACATCATGGGGCCGCCCGATTCGCCCCTAACGAAAGTCGGGTTCGAAATCACGGATTCAATATACGTCGTCCTGAGCATGCGAATCATGACGCGCATGGGCAAGATCGCGCTGGAACGGCTCGGCAACGATCCGAAAGCGGAATGGAACCGCGGAGTGCATTCATTGTTAGATGTCGATCCTGCACGGCGGTTTATCTGTCATTTTCCGCAGGACAACGCGATCATCTCCGTTGGTTCCGGATACGGTGGGAACGTTTTGCTGAGCAAAAAATGTCTCGCTCTGCGCATCGGCTCCTATCTCGCGCGCAAGCAAGGCTGGATGGCAGAGCACATGTTGATCCTTGGTGTTAAATCGCCCGACGGAAAAAAACATTATGTGTCCGCGGCCTTCCCCAGTGCATGCGGCAAAACAAATTTTGCGATGTTGATTCCACCGAAGCATTTCGAGGGCTGGAAAATCACAACGGTCGGCGACGACATCGCTTGGATGCAAGTTCGCGACGGACGGCTTTACGCGGTCAACCCGGAGAATGGCTACTTCGGCGTGGTGCCCGGCACCAGCTATAAATCGAACCCAAACGCGATGAAATCGATCGCGCGCGATTCGCTTTACACCAATGTCGCGCTCACCGACGACAGCGACGTCTGGTGGGAAGGCAAGGATGGTCCCCCGCCGGCGCACGCGATCGATTGGCGCGGGAACGATTGGACGCCAGAGTCGAAAGAAAAAGCCGCGCACCCCAACAGCCGCTTTACCACGCCGATGCGCAACAATCCCGCGCTCGACTCGGAAGTCGAAGGAGGAAAGGGCGTGCCGATTAGCGCCATCATTTTCGGGGGACGCCGTAGCGATACCATTCCGCTGGTTTATCAAGCGCTCGATTGGGACCACGGCGTTTACCTCGGTGCGACCATGGCTTCAGAAACAACCGCAGCGGCTGCCGGAGCTGTCGGCCAGGTGCGACGCGATCCAATGGCGATGTTGCCATTCTGCGGATACAATATTGGCGATTATTTCCAACATTGGCTCGACATCGGGAGACGCCTGACGAATCCGCCGCTGATTTTCAACGTGAACTGGTTCCGCAAAGGCGCAGGTGGAAAATTCTTATGGCCAGGCTTTGGCGAAAACATGCGAGTGCTTAAGTGGGTCATCGATCGTTGTGAAGGAAATGCCGGCGCACTCAAATCGCCTCTCGGCTGGCTGCCAGGCCCACACGATCTCGATCTTGGAGAACTCGATATCGACCACAAATGCATCGCGGAACTTCTCGGCATCGATCACGAGGAATGGCAAAAAGAAATCGTCCAGCACAAAAAGTTTTTCGATTCGTTAGGCGACGTCATTCCGCAGGAATTGCAGAAACAGCGGGAGACGCTGGCCGCGCGCTTTAAAGAATAACGCTATGTTGGGGAGCGCACGCCTCCAGCGTGCAGAGTTCGGCATCCCTGCCGAACTCAAATCAGGTGAGCATACTCTGAGACACCGCGCCAAGATGCCGCGGTAAGCACGCAGGATGCATGCGCTCCCCATTTGCGAATGCGGCGCGCATCTGGAATTGTCTCCAGTGGGTTCGAAGGTCGCCAAAAAACTCCGCGTTCACGCGCCGATTGCGAAAGATTGCATCGAGATTCGCGGGGCGCACCAGAATAATCTCAAAGGGATCGACGTCGATCTTCCGCTTGGGAAATTGACAGTCGTCACGGGCCCAAGCGGCAGCGGGAAATCGAGTCTCGCCTTTGAGACGATCTACGCCGAAGGCCAGCGGCGTTACGTCGAAACATTCAGTCCCTATATGCGCCAGTTCCTTGACCGCATGGACAAACCGCGCGTGGACGACATCCGAGGCATCCCTCCGGCCATCGCCATCGAACAATCCAACCGGGTCAAGAGTTCGCGCTCCACTGTCGGCACGATGACGGAGATTAACGATTATTTAAAATTATTCTGGCCGCGCGTCGCACGCGCGTTTTGCCCAAGTTGCAGCCGTGAAATCCGTCCCGAAACAGCTAAATCAATCGCCGATCAGATACTACACGAGTGCGCCGAAAAAACTGTTCTGGTCACGTTTTGGGTTGCAGTCCCTGCGAAAACCGAACCGCGCAAATTCTTCGGGTTCCTTCAACAGCAAGGCTATCTCCGCGTGTGGCTAGACAACGAAATCGTGCGCGTGGACGGCGATCCAAAACTGAAACGGCTCGGCCCGCGCGTGCAGGTAGTTCAGGATCGCATCACGATCTCGCAGGAAAACGGCTTCCGTTCTCCACCGGCTGGCATTGCGCTCATTGCGATCTGGACATTCGCCCGCCTACACCCGGGCTTTTCAGTTTTAACAATCCACTCGGCGCGTGCCCAGACTGCCGCGGGTTTGGTCGTACCATCGCAATCGATCTGAACAAGGCGATTCCAGATCGCAGCCTCAGCATCAAACAAGGCGTGGTGCGCGTTTTTCGCGGCGCGGATTTTGGCGAATCGCAAAAGGATTTGCTCCGAGCGTGCGCACGCGAAGAGATCGACATCAATGTGCCTTTTGCGGAATTGCCGAAGGCCGATCAGGATTTCGTAATCGAAGGCGAGAAACGATCGGGCGACTATACAGAGGAGGACTATGAAAACGACCGCTGGTACGGCGTGCGCGGCTTCTTTCGCTGGCTGGAAAGCAAAACCTACAAAATGCACGTTCGCGTTTTGCTCAGCCGCTATCGCGCATACATCACTTGCCCAAAATGCAACGGCGGGCGGTACCAACCCGAAGCGCTGAATTATAAAATCCAAGGTGACGTAACGGTCTCGGTTGCAAATTCAATTCATCGCAAGCCGGAGGGTTGCGCGACCTTCACGCTGCCCGATTTTCAGGCGCTCTCCATTTCCGACGCGCGCGATTTTCTCGCCGGAATCGACATTTTGCGGAACGATTCGACCGCGCAGATGTTGCGCGCCGAAATCTGCGCGCGACTCAATTATCTTTGCGAAGTCGGAGTTGGTTATATCGCGCTTGATCGTTCGACGCGTACGCTCAGCGGCGGCGAAGTCCAACGTGTTAATCTAACGACCTGCTTGGGAGCGTCGCTGGTCAACACGCTCTTCGTCATGGATGAGCCCAGCATCGGTTTGCATCCGCGCGATGTTGGCCGGCTGGTGCAGGTGATGCACAATTTGCGCGACAAAGGCAACACGCTGCTCGTGGTCGAGCACGAGGAGCAGATCATCCGTGCTGCTGACAATTTGATCGATATCGGGCCGGGCCGCGGCGAGCACGGCGGCGAATTGATGTGGAGCGGATCGCTCAAACATTTTCTGGGACACGATGCCGAATGCGACCGGAGGGGAGTGCACGCTTCAAGCGTGCAGTTCGCTCCCTCACTCACACGCGATTACCTCAGCGGCCGCAAGTCGATCCCGCTCCAGAAATCGCGCCGCAAATCGACGTCATCGATCAAGATTGTCGGCGCCCGGCAGCACAATCTGAAGAATATCGATGTCGATCTTCCACTTGGCGTTTTCACATGCGTGACCGGCGTCTCGGGTTCTGGAAAATCCACGCTGATTCACGAGGTGCTTTATCGGAATCTGCTCATGGCGAAGGGGCAATCATCCGATCAACAGCCGGGCGCGTGCAAATCGGTTACCGGAGCGCATCGGATCCGCGACATAGTCATGGTCGATCAAGCGCCGCTTGCGCGAACGCCGCGTTCGACGCCGCTCCTTTATCTGGGACTTTACGGTCGTGTTCGCGAACTGTTCGCCGCACAACCGCAAGCGATGGCGCAAGGACTGACCCCCAGCGCGTTCTCGTTTAACTCGGGCAGCGGCCGCTGCGAGCGTTGCTCAGGCACAGGTTACGAGAAAATCGAGATGCAATTTTTGAGCGATCTTTTCGTGCGCTGCGCAGAATGCGAGGGCCAACGGTTTCAACCGCACGTCTTAAAAGTGCCATTGCACCGCAAGTCAATTCACGATTTGCTCAAGCTGAGCGTAAGCGAAGCAATCGAATTTTTCGCGCAAATTGGAGAGGAGAAGAATTTATCCCAGCCGCTCGCCGTGCTGGAAGAAGTCGGGCTTGGTTATCTGCGACTCGGTCAGCCGTTGAATACGCTCTCTGGTGGCGAGTCGCAGAGATTGAAACTCGTCGCGCACTTAGCTGAGACGGAAAACACGCAACGTTCGATGCGTCGTCAAACACAAATCGGGAATCTTTTCATCTTCGACGAGCCGACGACGGGTCTGCACTTCGACGATGTCGCGATGTTGTTACGATTATTTCAGCGGCTGATCGATCGCGGCCATTCGATAATTGTGATCGAACACAATCTCGAGGTAATCAAATGCGCGGACTGGATTATTGATGTCGGCCCCGAAGCTGGATACGAAGGCGGCGAGGTAGTTGCCGCGGGAACGCCCGAGCAACTCGCGCAGATCGAAGCGTCGCACACGGGGCGTTTTC
>WNGC01004807.1_pt1 | contig 10344 bp, 5 predicted proteins | sample 5400051 | NCBI WGS metagenome assembly WNGC01 (sample SAMN13153368, study PRJNA577476) | soil metagenome | isolation source: 20 cm soil or saprolite under grassland replicate 2 | place: USA:California | collected 2016-06-15 | reverse complement strand
AAGAAACGAATGTCGACGGTTTGGTGCTTGGGGCCACCATCATCATTTCTGTATTCGCCGGATTGCTTGTTGGAATGTGGCCCGCTTTACGCGTCTCGAACACGGCCTCGGTGGCAGCTGAGTTACACGAAGACGGTGCCCGCGGCGGTAGCGGCGCGCAACGGCAGCGGGCCCGCGCAATCCTCGTGATTGCCCAAGTTGCTCTTGCGGTCCTGCTGCTCGCAGCGGCAGGCTTAACGTTGAAGAGCTTCTGGCGCTCGCAGCAGGTGCAGCTTGGATTCAATCCACAGGGCGTTTTGGCGATGAGCATCGCACTGCCATCATCGCGCTACAATTCGCCGGAGAAGATCGTTCGCTTTTACGATCAATTGGTTGAGAAAGTGCGAGGGATCCCAGGTGTGAGCTCTGCGGCGGTTTGCAACAATGCGCCATTCGATCATCACGAATGGGACAGTTCATTTCATATCACCGGCACGCCTCCTGATCCTCACGGCCAGGAGCCGATCAGTGAGATGGCGACTGTTTCACCGGATTACTTTCGCGCGCTTGGTATGTCGATTTTTCGCGGCAGAAATTTTGGCCTGGAAGATGTGAAAGGTCGCCCGGGAACGGTTGTGATCGACGAGCTGGCCGCGCAAAAGTTTTTTCCTGGCACCGATCCGATCGGTAAACAAATCGATGATCCGGTTACCATAACGGACAACATTTCGGGGGGCGTTCCGCTGACGATCATTGGAATCGTCCCGCACACGCGCAACAACGCCCCGGGCGAAAAAGATGACGCGCGCAATTTGCCGATGATGTACTTCAGCGGTTCGCAGTTTCCAAACGTCGAGCAGGCCCTGATCGTCCGCGCAAAAGCAGGTTTCAATACGCATTCCCTGATTACTCCGATCAGAGACGAGATCGCGGCGCTGGATCGTGATCAGGCCGTTTCCGATATCGCAACGATGGAGGAAAACATCGACGACAGCCTAGCTTCACAGCGCCTAACGATGACGTTACTCAGTGTATTTGCAGGACTCGCGCTGATTCTCGCGAGTATCGGGCTTTACGGCGTCATGGCATTGATAGTCACCCAGCGCACACGCGAGCTCGGCATTCGGTTTGCCCTCGGTGCCAGCCGCGGTGATGTTCTGCGACTTGTCCTTGGCCAAGGCGCTGTGCTGGTCGGAATTGGACTGGCTGCGGGATTGTTTGGAGCGCTTGTTGTCAGCCGCGCTCTTCGAAGCGTCCTCTACAACGTCGCGCCGTTGGACCCGGCGGCGCTTATCAGTGCTCTACTGACGCTTTCACTCGTGGCGCTGATCGCCTGTTTTGTGCCCGCGCGGCGTGCGAGCCGCGTGGATCCCATCGAAGCACTACGCGCGGAATGAATGGAATTGCCAAATTGTTGATTGAAATCGTATGAGCGATTTCCGATACGCACTGCGCCAGCTTGTAAAATCTCCCGCCTTTACTGCCGTCGCCGTGCTAACGCTTGCTCTCGGGATTGGAGCGAATACCGCCGTGTTCGGTTTAATTAACGCGCTCCTCGTTAGGCCACTGCCGTATCATGATCCATCCAAGCTGGTCTTGCTGTGGGAGCAATTCCCGTCGCAGGGTCTGGAGCGCATTCCGGTTTCAGCGCCCGAATACATCGATTTTGAAAAAGGATTACGCAGCTTCACGCAAATCGCAGCGTTTAATTACTCCACGTTCAATCTCGCCAGTGGCAATGTTCCAGAGCGAATCTCGGGCGCGGTCGTTTCGCCAGCTTTGTTTCCAATGCTGGGGATCGAGCCAATCGCGGGTCGCACCTTCGCACAAGAAGAACAAGGGGAAGGACACGATGATCTTATTGTCATCAGTGAGCGATTATGGAAACGGCGTTTCAATTCCGATCCGTCGCTCATAGGTAAAACTCTGCTCTTAAGCGGACGGAATTACATCGTGATCGGCATCATGCCGGCAAAGTTTGAATTTCCAATTCCGCTGTTCAATCTCCAAGGCGGCCAATTTGCCGAGCGGGTCGATATTTGGAAGCCAGTCGCGTTTTCCCAAGACGAACTGAAATCGCGGGGTAGCCGTTCTTACGGCGTTATCGCGCGGCTGCGCCCGAATGTGACCTCAGCAACAGGGCAGGCTGAGATCGACACGACGGTTGCGAACTGGGTGAAGGCATTCCCGAATTATTCCGCCAGGAACAGATTCGGCGCGAAGATTTATCCGCTACACGAACAAGTGGTCGCAGGAATGCGCAAAGGTCTTTTTATTTTGATCGGCGCCGTCACATTTGTGTTGCTGATCGCATGCGCGAATCTGGCGACGATGCTCCTGGCTCGGGCGAGCGCACGTGAGCGCGAACTCGCTATCCGAATGGCACTCGGCGCTGGCACATGGCGATTGTTGCGCCAAATGTTAACCGAAAGTATAGCGCTGGCTTTGGCAGGTGGAGCGGCCAGCGTCTTGTTGTCCGTGTGGGGCCTGGAACTTCTGAAGCGCGTTGGGGCGCGCACGATTCCGCGGCTGAATGAAGTCACGCTCGACTGGACGATTTTGCTAGTGACCGCAGTAGCCGCCATTGGAAGCGGAATTCTGTTTGGGTTGATTCCGGCGCTGGCGAGCGCAAAACCCGAGTTGACCGAAGCCTTGAAAGAAGGCGGTCGCGGATCGACTAGCGGGGCGCGACCCAACCGTGTCCGAAACATGCTAGTGATCGCAGAAATTGCGCTGGCATTGGTCCTGTTGGTCGGCGCCGGTTTGCTAATGAAGAGCTTCGCGCGATTGCAGGGCGTCAATCCAGGGTTCAACGCGAGCCATGTGCTGACGATTGAACTTTCGCTGCCGCAAACCAAATATCCGTCAGGCGCAAATCCAAGTTATCTTGGCGGCGACAGCACCCAGAATTTTTATCAAGAAACTCTCCGCCGCATCGCTCGCCTGCCGGGAATCGAAGCTGTTGCGTGCACGGATATTCTCCCACTCAGCGGAACAAACAGCGACTGGTCCTTTTCGATCGAAGGTCGGGAAATGAACAAAAACGAGCCAGGACCGGATGAAGAAATTCGCGTGATCACCCCGGATTACTTTCGCGTATTGCAAACGCCATTGCTGAAGGGCCGCTTCTTTACTGAGGCGGATAACGCGGATGCACCTCCGGTCGCGATTGTGAACGAAGTTTTGGCGCGCAAATATTTCCGCGGCGGCGATGCACTCGGCAAACGTATCACCCTTGGCGATCCGCGTAAGCCCGATGCAAAATGGATTACGATTATCGGGATTATTGCGAACGTCCGACACCGCGCTCTCGAGCTGGAGCCGCAGCCGGAATATTACATCCCGCATGCGCAATTCCCGATGCGGGATATGATCCTGGCCGTCCGCAGCGCGCAGGACCCGCGCAGTTTGACTGCAGGAATCCGCAGGGAAATCCAATCGATTGATCCTGATCAGCCGTTAGCGAACGTGCGCACATTCGATCGGGTCGTTTCCGAGTCTGTCGCGCCTCGTCGATTATCGGTCGTCCTGCTCGGGATTTTTGCTGCAATCGCACTGGTGCTCGCCGCGGTCGGCACATACGGAGTCATTTCTTATTACGTCGTTCAACGGACGCACGAAATTGGCGTGCGCATGGCCCTGGGTGCGCAACGTAGTGATGTTCTGCGCCTCGTTGTCGGGCACGCGTTGAAGTTGGTCGGAATCGGTACCATTATTGGGGTGATTCTCGCTTTTCTGTCGACTCGGTTGCTTTCCGCGTTGCTGTACAATGTTGGCGCGTTTGACGTCACGACCTTTGTTTTTGTCACAATCTCGCTGGCGACCATCGCGCTGCTCGCCAGTTACATCCCGGCTCTTCGCGCAACCCGCGCCGATCCAGTGACCGCGCTCAGCCACAACGCCTGATATGATTCGTGATTTCAAATTTGCTTTCCGGCAGCTATTGAAGGCGCCGGCATTTACGATTGCAGCCGTAACCGTGCTGGCGCTCGGCATCGGTGTGAACACCGCCGTATTCAGCCTTGTAAATACGGTTTTCTTTGCTCCGCCTGCTTACATCAAGCCGCATGAAATGGTGCAGCTATTTTCTCAGGACAAGAAGGATACGAAAAAATCCCGCGGCTTCTCCTATCCCACTTATGTCGACATTCGCGAGCAGAACACGGTGTTCAGTGACGTAATGAGTTTCAATCTCGCGTTGGTTGGCATCGGCCAGAAGGGCGATACGCGTCGCGCGTTCAGTGCCATCGTGACCTCGAATTATTTCTCCGTTCTCGGCGTTCCACTGGCCCGGGGCCGTCCATTTTTGCCGGAGGAGGAAACGCCAGGCCACAACGCGCCGGTCGCGATTGCCAGTTACAGTTATTGGCAGAAACACGGTCTCGATCCAAACATCCTCGGCTCTCAAGTGTTCATTAACGGGCGCGCGTTCACGATCGTCGGAATTACGCCGAAGGGGTTTGTAGGCACGATGCAAATTTTGTCACCGGAAGTTTGGCTGCCGATGAGTGTTTACGATCAAGTTGCGAACGATTTTGGGTCGCAAAACCGGACTACCATTGACGATCGCAAAGGAACGCAGTTGCGCATCATGGGCCGGCTTAAACCTGGGCTAACCGCGGCCGCAGCCAAACCTGAACTTGCAGGGTTGGCGGCCAATTTGGAAAAAGCGTACCCGGTCGAGCAAAAGGACCAGACCTTCATGGCCGAACGAGTGTCGCGTAATACAGTCAGTAACACGCCCGGGTCCGACACCAAGATAATCGCGATCGCGCCATTGCTGCTTGGGATGGCGGTGGTGGTGCTGCTGGTGGCATGCCTTAACCTGGCAAACATGCTGCTCGCTCGCGGCACCGCACGACGCAAGGAAATCGCAATCCGTCTCGCGCTTGGTTGCAGCCGTTGGCGCGTTGTTCGCCAGCTTCTCACTGAAGGTTTTGTGCTGGCGCTTCTTGGAGGCATGGGCGGACTCATTCTCGGACTGTGGTCGTCCGATCTGCTTGTCGGCTCAATGCGGAAGTTGATGCCGCTCGACATTGTGTGGTTGGCTGGACCGAATCCCGCAATTTTGGCGGCGACCTTTGGATTTTGTCTGCTCGGCACGCTCATGTTCGCGCTCGGCCCGGCCTTGAAAATTTCTCGTAGCACAGTGGTGACCGATTTGAAGGAGCACGCCGGAGAGGATGTAGTGCGCCCAAGCTGGAAATTTTTGCCGCGTCATCCCCTCGTGGTCGTGCAAATCGCGTTCTCGCTCGCGCTTATTACTGCTGCGGCGCTGTTCATTCGGGGTGCAGGTAAAGCGGCGTCCGTTGATACCGGATTAAGACCGGGCGCAAGCTACATTCTCGAAGTCGATGCGAGCCTGGCGGGTTACGAACCAAAGCGCGCTCAGGAACTTTATCGCAACTTGAACCAGAGACTGGCGGTACTCCCGGGCGTGGAGCGCGCAAGCATCTCTTCAATCGTTCCGTTCGGAATGTTTGAGTTAAGTAGGAAAGTCCAACGCGCCCGTGTCCATTCCGCTTTAGATGCGAAGCCGGCTACCGCGGCCGAAGGCCTTGCCTTCGAGGCGGCTTGGAATAGCGTCGGCGCCGATTATTTTTCAACCGTTGGATTGCCGGTGACTCGGGGTCGCACGTTCACTGAAGCGGAGGCGACCCAGCCCGGTCGGAACGTCGCGATAATTGACGAAGTTCTGGCAAAGAAACTCTGGCCGGATGGGGATGCGATTGGACAACGCATCCAATATGCGGACCAAAAGGTTGGAACGAGCGCCGATTTGAACGGCGGAGAGAAGGAGAGCATGGAAATAGTCGGTATCGTTCCGGCAACGCGCCACGCGTTATTTGAAACGGAGGAACCGATCGGCGGCATTTACGTGCCGTTTGCGCGTGGATTTCAAAGCGACATTTCCTATTTCGTTCGGTTTCGTTCGCTCGTTCCCGGAAGGGAAGCCGCCACAGCCGATTTGCTTCGACGCGCCGTACGCGATATCGATCCTTCAATCCCGATCATTTCGCTGCGAACATTCGCGCAACATCTTGATTCGAACCTGGATCTTTGGCTCGTTCGCGCTGGCGCGGCGCTGTTCTCTATCTTTGGGGCGCTCGCGCTTGGTTTGGCAGTAGTGGGTCTTTACGGAGTCAAGGCTTACTCGGTCGCGCGCCGCACGCGCGAGATTGGCATTCGAATGGCGCTAGGTGCTCAGGCGGGAGCGGTGTTGCGAATGATTATGCGGGAAGGCTTTGTCATGTTGATCAGTGGGGTTGCTATCGGCTTATTGCTAGCCATTGCGACGGCAAAAATTTTGAGCGGAATTCTGTACGGAGTCGGCGCGCTTGACCCGGTTGCATTCACCGTCGCTCCACTAGTAATGACTGCCGCTGCACTTATTGCTACATGGTTGCCGGCGAGACGCGCCACGCGGGTCGATCCAGTCCAAGCATTACGTAACGAGTAACGTATGATCAAACTCAAAAATCTCGAACGCTCATATCCCTTGGCGAAGGAGAAGTTTTTTTATGTCTTGCGTGACATCAACCTGGAGGTCGAGGAAGGAGACTTCGTCTCGATCATGGGGCCTTCCGGCGCAGGTAAATCGACGCTGCTGCACATCCTGGGCATGCACGATCACGGCTGGCGCGGTGAATATTTTTTGGGTGGAACCGCAGTCCATCATTTGAAGCCGAAGGAACGCGCCACGCTACGGAACGAGCAGATCGGATTCGTGTTCCAGCAGTATCACTTGCTTGATGACCTCACGGTTTACGAAAACCTCGATATCCCACTGTCGTATCGCCACTACAAAAAAAGCGAACGCGCCGCGATGGTAGCGGACATGCTCGACCGTTTCCAAATCGTCGGCAAAAAGGATTTGTATCCATCTCAGCTTTCCGGCGGCCAACAACAATTGGTCGGCGTTGCGCGAGCGATCATCGCCGAGCCGAAGCTTCTGCTCGCCGATGAACCGACCGGAAACCTGCACTCCAGCCAGGGCGAAGAGATCATGGAGCTCTTCTGTAAGCTGAACGAGCAAGGCATGACGATCGTGCAGGTCACGCACTCCGAGAAGAATGCCTCCTACGGCAAACGAGTCATTCAACTCCGCGACGGCTGGATTGTGAAAGGAGAATAAATGATCGCGGATTTGAAATTCGCGCTGCGCCAACTCGCGAAGTCGCCGGGATTTACTTGTGTCGTGGTGCTAACGCTTGCGCTTGGGATTGGTGCCAACACCGCCGTGTTCAGCGTACTCAACGCAGTGTTATTGCGGCCGCTGCCCTTCCACCAACCACAAAACCTCGTTGCGATCGGCGAATATGATAGCCGCGAAAAAGCCGATCCGGGGACGGATATCAATTCGATTTCGTACCTCGATTACGTTGACTGGCGTAACCAGAACAAGGTTTTCGAGCGGATTGCGGTTTATACCAACCAAGGCGTGAGCACGCTCACAGATGGAAACGGATCGCTGCACGTTCAAGGCGAATCAGTATCGGCCGATTTGTTTCCGTTGCTCGGAGTTGAACCGCTTCTTGGCCGCACGTTTTTGCCAAACGAAGATAATCCAGGAAATCATGTGGTCATTTTGAGCCATGCGTTGTGGCAGCGCCGGTTTGGAGCGGATGGTAACGTTGTCGGCAAAACCGTTACGCTCGACGGTCAGCAGTTCGAGGTAATCGGGGTGATGCCCCCACGGTTTACTTTTCCGATTGCTGCGGTTTCGGCGGAACTTTGGGTCTCGATGTCGAGCTTGCGGGAATCGAAGGATGGCTCGCCGCCGATGACGGAGCAGCGGGACAATGATTTTTTCCAGAGCATCGCGCGATTGAAACCGAACGTCTCGATCCAACAGGCGCAGGCGAACATCGACAGCATTACCGCAAGTTGGCGTCAACAATATCCGGACTCAAAGCTATACACCGGCGCGAAAGTCATTCCGGAGGTCAGCGCCATGATCGGTAGTACGCATTCCGCGTTACTGATGTTGTGCGCAACAATTGCTTGGCGAAAGTACTTTGCTCAGCGTTCTGGGCGGTCTCGCCGGATTAGTGGTTGCGATCTGGAGCATTGACTCGCTGAAAGCATTTCTACCGAGCATTCCGCGCATTGACGAAATATCACCGGATCCTCTGGTTCTTGTCGTTACGGCCGTCGCCAGTCTTGGAGTCGGAATTACTTCCAGCTTGTTTCCGGCATGGCGCGCATCGCGTTCGAATCTTGCCGTGTCGCTCAATGAAGCTGCCCGCGGTACAAGCGAAAGCGCGAGCGCGCATCGCACCCGGGCTGCGCTCGTCGTAGTCGAGATCGTCCTGGCGCTTGTCTTGCTCGCGAGCGCCGGGTTGCTGGTTGAAAGTTTTATTCGTCTGCAAAGAGTTCCTGGCGGGTTCGATGTAACGAATGTCATGACGGCGCGGGTAGCGCTTACGCAAACAAACTATGGTAAGCCGGAACAGGCAGCCGCTTTTTATAAAAAGTTGCTGGAACGGCTTTCGAGTGAGCCTGGAATGCAGTCAGTTGCAGCCGCGTGGTATATTCCGCTCAGTGGAAGTGAGATCGGTTTCACTTTCAACTTCGACGCTCATCCAGTGCCGCAAGGTCAACAGCCAGCCGCACAATTTAATGCTGTCACTGCCGATTATTTCAAAACGATGCGGGTTCCATTGCGCAAAGGTCGCTGGTTCACCGGGCGGGACGACAAAAATGCGCCGCCGGTCGCAATTGTGACGGAGGAATTTGTGAAACAGTTTTTTCCCGGCGAAGATCCTATCGGCAAGCGGATCATTCCAGACGGCTCGGTCGAGCCTGGCAAACCTCCCGTACGGGAAATTGTCGGCGTGGTTGGCGACATGCACTTGATCAGTCTTAAGGTTCCGCCTAAGCCACAGATTTATGTTCCATATCCGCAATTCGCCATTCAATCGCTGTCGATTTTTATGCGGACGCAGGTTGACCCGGGTTCGGCGACTACGGCTCTCCGGCGTGCCGTGGCCGAGATCGATAAAGACGTTCCGGTTTATCGGCCGCGCTTGCTTGCCGATTACCGGTCTCAGTCGATCGCACAGCCTCGTTTGAACGCGATGCTGGTCAGTATGTTCGCGCTGATTGCACTACTTCTTGCGGCGGCGGGAATTTTTGGAGTGATGAGCTACTCGGTCACGCAGCGGACGCAGGAGATCGGAATTCGCCTGGCACTCGGCGCGCAACGTTACGACGTGCTGCGGCTTATCATCGGGCAAGGCATGCGCTTTGTTGGCATCGGTGTGCTGGTCGGGTTAATCGGCGTCTTCGTCTCCTCTCGTCTCTTGCAAAGTCTTCTTTTTGGCGTTGGCACGACTAATCTCGGGACGATGTTCATCGCGACTGTGACCCTGGCGACAGTCGCGCTTTGCGCTTGCTATATTCCGGCGCGTCGCGCCATGCGCGTTGATCCGATGCAGGCACTGCGCGCGGAGTGAGCGGCTCGATTGTGAAGGGGGAACAATGATCGCTGATCTGAAATTCGCAGTGCGCGTGCTTTGGAAGTCTCCGGCGTTCACGCTTGTAGCTTTGGTCACTCTGATGCTAGGGATTGGGGCAAACGTCGTCGTCGTTGGAGTAGTCAACGCAATCCTGCTGCGCCCGCTCGATGTTAGCGAGCCGGAGAACCTTTGCCAGTGGCGCCTCAAGCCGTGGGCGAGCTTTAAGCTGCTGACGACGTCGTACCCGGCGTTTCAAGACATCCGGCAGCGAAACACCACCTTCAGCGATATCGCGGGCTTCGACGGATTTTGTCAGGCGAGACTGCGCTGGGGTAACACGGTCAAAAATGTGTGGGGCTATGCGGTCACAGGCAATTATTTCGAAATGCTGGGGGTGCGACCGGAGGTAGGACGGTTCATCCACGAGGCGGACGCGCATGGCCCAGGTTCAGCGCCGTATGTGGTGTTGAGTCATCAGCTATGGCGAAGCGTGTTCAACGCAGATCCGGGCGTACTCGACACAACGGTGACGCTCGGCAAAGATCCCTTCACCGTGATTGGCGTGGCCCCAGCACGCTTTCACGGCACGGACCGATTGGACTGGCCCGACTACTGGATCCCCATCGTGAATTACTTCGGGCGGGATGACCTGCAACGCCGGACATCCAACGCGCTGACGGTGCTTGGGCGGCTGAAGCCCGGTGTCACGCCCGAGCAGGCGGCGGAAAATCTGAGTGCAATCGCGACCCAGTTGGCAAAGGAGCATCCGAACACAGACACGGGAACGCCGCTGCGGCTGGTCCGTCCAGGATTGTTTGGAGACAACGGTGACGTTATCCGCGGATTTCTTTGGAGCGTGGCGGGGCTGCCTCTGCTGGTGTTCGTGGCGGCGTGCGCAAATCTG
>WNGC01004677.1_pt1 | contig 10344 bp, 11 predicted proteins | sample 5400051 | NCBI WGS metagenome assembly WNGC01 (sample SAMN13153368, study PRJNA577476) | soil metagenome | isolation source: 20 cm soil or saprolite under grassland replicate 2 | place: USA:California | collected 2016-06-15 | reverse complement strand
TCGCCAGATTGGCGCCTGGACGCATAAGGCCGCCGACATATTTCAAAAAAGTGGTGCCTTGCAGCCGCTCGGCCGCCCCCCAACGGTCGATCGCCAGGGACAGCGCACGCCTGACGCGCGCATCGTCGAATGGCTTCTTGTTTGTGTTGAAGACGACAAGCAGGTTGGAGAGCCACGCGCTCTCGGTTGTCGCGATGCGGTCGCCCGCGATCTCGGCCAGCTGGTCGCGCTGGCTTGGCGTCACGCCGCGGAACTCAGCCATGATGCGGCCGCTCTCCAATGCCTTCATGACCGCCGCCGGCGCCATGAACTGGGCCTCGTAGCCGTCGAGATAAGGTTTGCCGGGCTGAAAATACTTCTCCCAACGCCTCGCCTGCCAGCGCTCGCCCTTCTTGTGCTCGACAAACACAAAAGGGCCGGTGCCGAGCACATGCGTTTTCGGGAATTGTGGGTCCTCGGCCAACTTCACTGCACTGTAGATGCAGTTCCAGGGCGAGGCGAAATTCGCCAGCATCGCGGCATCCGGCCATTGCAGACGGAAGACGACGGTCAGCGGGTCGGGCGTGTCGATCGCCGCGATCGCGCCGAAATCGACCTGACGCGATGAGGTAACGCCCTGCGGCGGATGAATGATGCGCTGATAGCTCGCCTTAATGTCTGCCGAGGTCAACCGCGTCCCGTCATGAAACAACACGTTCGGGCGCAATTTGAACGTGTAGGTCTGACGGTCCGCCGACACCTCCCAGGACTGCGCCAGATCACCGACGATCTGCGGGTAGTTGGCGGCGTCGAATTTGAGCAATGTCGAATAATGCGGCGCCACCGGATGCAGAAAGGCGAACGAGGTGTTGCCGTGGCAATCGTAATTACCGGGCTCCACGGTCGAGGCGAATTCCAAAATCCCGCCGCGCTTCGGTACGTCCGCGGCCTGCGCCGGTTGCGGCACAAAAAACGCGATGGCCAACGCCGCTCCTGCGACACGCGCGATCATCCGCGCGGCGGTCTCTCCGGCAGCCCTGATGAACTCCCGGACGGGAGCAGCGCGAAGCACTGCGCAATTCATTGCGGCTGACCTGTCTGCCAATCGCGGAACTGTTGGAAGAGCGCACTCTTTTCCTGCACCGGCAGCGGCGCCTCGCCATTAGCCTGCCGGCGCTCATCGAGAAACCGGGAAAACATCAGCCGCATCTCGTCGGCGCTCGGCGATTTGGCGATCTGCATATTTTTCTGCAGCCATTGTTCGGCCGGCGGGTAGCGCCGCCAGCCCGGCAGATCGGCGGCAAGGTTGACATCGTGCCATTTTTGATGGTGCCCGGGTTCCAGCAGCGATGGAAAACCGGTAAAGAATGTCTCGACGAAGTTCATCACATTGCGGTTCCGCTCGGGAACGAAACGGAGCTCCGCAACCGCGAGCACGGCGCCGACCGCAATCGTTTTGATCGGTTGGTTCGCGGGCACCAGTTCCGGGTAGTCCGCCGCCGTGAGCCGGGTCGGCACATAGATCTCGCCCGCCGCATTATTAAAAGGGATGTCGACCAGATGCAGGTCCGGCTCCTTGATGCTCTGGACGAGAGGTGCCGGCTTGCCAGCGACCAATGCCACGGCGGCGATTTGCCCCTTCCGGAGCGCCTCGAGCGCAACCTCCTGCGGTTCGTTCGTCAAGGTGACAGGGATTTTCAATTGCTCGAAGAGGCGGGCCGCGGTTATTGCCGTTCCGCTGCCATGCGGGCCGACATTCAGCTTGCGGTTCGCGAGATCCGTGACAGTCTTGATCTCGCCTCGTGCCAGCAGGTGAAATTCTTCGTTGTAAAGTTTGGTGATGTAATAAGCGCCGGGATCCGTCGCGGAGATCAGTTTCTGCTCCCTGGCGTAGTCGAGCACGTCGACCGGCAGGATCGCGATATCGATGCCGCGCAGATATTTAAGGTCGATCAGGTTTTGCAACGCGCCTTTTCCGACGACGGGCACGAGCCGCCGCGTCGCGCCATCGTCGATCAAATTGGCGCAGAATTCGGATCATGGCCGTCGCTGATCTTTCTCGGGCAGGATGGTTTGCAACAGGGTTTCGGCTTCGGTGATGCCCAGTTCACGAGCCCGCTGATACCAATGTGCCGCCGCCACGGCATCGCCGCGCACACCGCTCAAATGGGCCTGCGCCAAGAACGCCGGGTCATACGATTCACCAAGACGCAGCGCTGCCTGGCCGTCCCCGGCTTCGGCGGCGCGTTCGTAGAAGAGCCTCGCCGAAGCGATATCACCCTTGGCAACGAGAGCGTCGCCCCGCGCGAGCAGGGCCTGGACTTCAGCCCCGGATAAGCCGCTCGGTGATGCTTTGGTCGCAGGGTTGCGGGCTGGCGCCGCGGGGACGCCGGCTGGCGGCGGTACCCGTTGCGCTCTCTCCCCGGCAAGCGGCTCGGGGATTCTCTTGCTATTGTCGTCAATCCGCGCCGCCATCTGCTGTGCGGTGGGCTCGCTGGGTATCGGCGCCGATGCTTTCGAGCTGTCCGAAGCGCCCGGTTCAGGATTTCGCACCTCGCCGGCTGACGCTGCCGCGATATCCGCCGGCGAATTTTCTCCTGTTCTGATGTCAACCGCTTCCGTTGCCCTGTCGCTGCCCGGCGCAGCGTTGACGGGCTTTGGGGTTTCACCCTCTGCGAAGACGGCGGCTGTTTGGTCAGTGTTCGAGACGAAGCCGCCGGCGGCCTCGCCTACCGAGGTTCCGAGCGTGTTTTCGCTGGGCGGCGAGTGGGAGCCGGCGACCGTCACGTCGATAGCGGCTTCCGACAGCAGCAAAACGCCCGCGGCCAGCCCCAAAACCGACAAGATGGAAAAATACCAGGCGAGAGCGCGCTCTCCCTTGCTGCGGTTCGGCTTGACGATCAGCGCTTCGCCGCCCCAGGCATGTTCCAGCGCGATACGGGGAAGAAAGAAAGGCTCACCATCCTGATAGAGCGGATCGGAGACGACGATCTCCTCGACGCCCTCACGCCCGGTTCCCAGCACGACGACGACATTGCCGTTCTTCAGGAGCAGCAGAACTGTCTTGCTGGCTGTCGCGATCAGGAGTCCGCGCCAATTAAAGCTGGTCGAGCGCAGGCGAAGCCCACCTTTTCTCGCGCCGGCTATCAGCCGGTCGAGCGGCAGCTCGCTGTTATCCGTGTCGTCGACGAGCCCAATCGCTGCTGCCGTCATTCGCTTACCGTCGGCCCCGCGAACGCGATCCAAACAGGCGAGTGCGGTCTTACAGGAGACGACCCGCAATCGGCTCGCCGCTATTTCGACATCGGTCGCATTTATGGAAGCGCTGCTCACCGCATTTCGATCGGGGCGCATGAGTAATTTCAGTGAACCTGGCGACAGTAGCGGACGGCCTCGACCGCGCAATCCGAAAACGAGTCGCGGCTTGCGCTATCCACGGAAAACGACAGTTACTCTCGCTCGCCTGAAAACGATCCACCGAGTTGTGCACAAGCACGCCGATCGGCGCGCGCGAATCGGCCCCCGAGCGGCCGCCGACCGGGGCATCGCCATGTTAACGTGGCGTTACAACAGGCCGAGATCGCGGAGGCTGGTGTGGCGGCCGCGTCCGATGATCAAATGGTCGTGCACCGTGACGCCGAGGGGCTTCGCGGCATTGATGATATCGCGCGTCACCGCGATGTCCGCCTTCGACGGCGTCGGGTCGCCCGAGGGGTGGTTGTGCACGAGGATCAAGGCTGACGCATCCAATTCGAGCGCCCGCTTGACGACCTCGCGCGGATAGACCGGCGTGTGGTCGATCGTGCCGCGCTGCTGCCGCTCATGCTTGATCAGCTCGTTTTTGCGGTTGAGAAACAACAGATGGAATTCCTCGACCGTGCCATGCGCTATATTGGCCTTGCAGTAATCGATCAGCTTGTCCCACGAGCCGATGACGTCGGATTGGCGGAGTTGCGATTCTGAGAGGCGCAGCGCCGCGTCGCGTACGGCCTTCAACATCGCGACGCCCGCCACGCCCAGCCCGCGCCGCTTGCCGTCGATTTCGACCTTGACCTCTTGGAGCGCCTCCGGCTGCGCGCTGAGCACTGCGGCCAACCCGCCGAAATGGTCGATCAGGGCTTTTGCCAACGGCTTCGTATCGCCGCGCGGATTGCTGGCGGCGAGCAGGATTTCGAGGATTTCGTAATCCGGCAGGTTTTCGGCTCCGCCCTTCAGCAGGCGGTCCTGCAAACGCGAGCGGTGCTCGAGATAATGCGGCTTGAAGCCGATCGCATCCGCGAGTTCGCGATGCGGCCCGCTCTTTCGCGGCATCAGCGTCGTCTCCGATTATTCGGTGACCGGCGAGCCCGCATCGTCGCGAGCTGGGCCTCGGCCATGCGTCGCGGCTCGTCGGTCGCATAAGCCTCGGCGAAAATCTCGATGCCGCGCGCCACCGCAGCTCCGGTCGGCAGTTCCTCCCAATCGAGGATGAGTTTTTTCTGCAATCGGATCGCATGCGGTCCGCCGGCGAGGATCGCGGCGGCAAAGCGCTCCACGACGGGATCGAGCCGGTCGGGCGGGACGACGGCATCGACCAATGCCCAGGCGAGCGCTTCGTCCGCGTCGATCGACACACCCGTCAGCAGCAAACGACGCGCGCGGCCATAGCCGATCAGCTGCGGCAGCAATGCCGCCTCGACGACTGAGGGGATGCCGACCCGGACCTCGGGCATCCCAAACACCGCGCGGTTGCTGGCGACGCGCAGATCGCAGGCGGCGGCGAGTTCCAGCCCGGCGCCGAGCGCGTAACCGTCGATCCGCGCGATGACGGGCACCGGCAGCCGATGGAATCCGTCGCAACAGCGATGCACGAGGGTGATGAATTCACGCGCGCTGTCGGTATCGAGCGCCGCGAGCTCGTTGATGTCAGCCCCGCCGACGAAGGCGCGCTCGCCGGCCCCGGTGACGATCACGAGCCGCAGCTCCGGATCGACTTCGAGCGCCTTCACCGCTTCGACGATCTCGACCATCAGCTCGCGGTTGAGCGCGTTGAGCTTACTGGCATTGTCGATGACGAGCCGCGCCAGATAGCCGCCCTCGGGCCGGTCCTCGCGGGCAACCCTCACGCCCATTGCGCGTTTCTCCGCCTGGAGATTGCCGCTTTCTTTGTGCATAGTAGCCGCGGCCTGCCAAGGGACGCGAGGCTAAAGGAGGCGAGGGTGGACATTATCGAGGACATCGCCGATATCCGCGAAATCTATGGCGAGCCGATGGAGCGCACGGTCAAGAAGCAGCTGCCGCGGCTCGAAAAGCATTCGCGCGCCTTTATCGCGCTGTCGCCTTTCCTCGTCATTGCCTCGAGCGACCCGTCGGGGCGCTGCGACGCCTCGCCAAAGGGCGATGCGCCCGGCTTCGTCAAGGTCATCGACGACCAGACCCTCCTGATCCCCGACCGGCTCGGCAACAACCGGGTCGACACGATCGGTAATCTTCTCGCCCGTCCCGGCGTTGGGCTGATCTTTTTCGTGCCGGGGATCAACGAGACCTTGCGGGTCAATGGCACGGCCAGCATCACGACGGATCCGGCTTTGCTGGAGCCGCTCGCCGTCAACGGCAAGGTGCCGAGGAGCGGCATCCTGATCACCGCCGAAGAGGTCTATTTCCACTGCGGCAAGGCCTTGATCCGCTCCGATCTGTGGAACCCGGAAAAGCACCTGCCAAAAGGCCAGTGGCCGGCGCTCGGCCGCATTATCGCCGAGCAGATCGGCACCGATCCCGTCGAGGGCGAGCGCCTGACCGCCGAGAGCTACCGCACCCGCCTCTACTAACCGGATCACAGCCGGCGCTCGCGGCGGCGCTCTTCGTCTTCGGCCTTGTAGAGGATGCGCTTTGCATCGCGAGAGGCCGCTTCGGCCTCCGCTTCCTTGCCGTCCTGCCGGTCGATGCGGGCGAGTTCCAACTCGACATAGGCGGCGCGCGGGGTGTCGCGGCCCGCACCGCGCTCCAGGACAGCGAGCGCCGCCGTGAAGGCGCGGCGCGCCTCCGCCGTCCGTTTCAGCCCGTCATAGACAAGTCCGAGATCGAAAAGATCGTCGGCGATAAACGGGTGCGCCGGGCCGAGCCGCTCCTGGTCGATGGCCACCGCCTGCTGGATCAGCGGCAGCGCCTCGGCAAAGCGGTGCGATCGCAATTCCGCATTGGCAAGCTGCGCCAGGCTGCGCGCCGTGTCGGCCCCGTCGGACCCGTGATGCTGCCGGTCCTCGGCAAGCGCTTCGTGCAAGACCTCTGCGGCTTCGGCGAAGCGCTCCTCGGCGGCCAACGCCGCGCCGAGCGCGCGCAGCGGCTCGGTCGATCGCCGATGCGGATTTCGGCTCACGATATCGACCGCGCGCCGTGCCGCCTTTTCCGCTTCCGCGGCGTCTCCGCGCGCCAGCGTGACGCGGGCCAGCGAGGCCAAGCTGGCCGCCATTGCCGGATGATCCGGCGCGACCCGCTCCTCCAACGTGATTTGCGCCGCGGTCAGCAGCGGCTCGGCATCGAGATAGCGGCGGCGGTCGATCGCGACGAGCGCCAGCGCGACCATCGCCTCGGCCGCGCTCGCGGAGTCGCAGCCGAAGCGGGCGATTGCGATGTCGAGCGCGCGCCGGCGCAACGCCGCCGCCTCGGCCAAGTCGCCCTGCCGCAGCCGAAACCGCGCAATCTCCTCGATCAGCGGCAACAGATAGGGGCTGGTGGGGCCCTCTTTCGTCTCGGTCGCGGCGAGCGCCTCGGCAAGCCGGGCGAGTTCGCTGCTCTCGGCCGCGCCCGGTTCGCTCACTGCCGACGCACAAACGGCCGCGCCCAGTATTAGCGACAGCACCAGCCTCGCGAGCGAGAATTGCCTCACCTGACCTCCCGGGATTCGTTCTTTGGCGAGCAGGCTTGACCGCTCGGGTTCCGCATCCGAGGCTTGCGATACGGCATTATTCAATCCGGCGAGGGCGATCATGAACCAGGCCGAGCAGGCATCCAAGGCCGAGGCATTCCGCGCGCTCCATCGCGGCCCGCGCCTCCTGTTGCTCCCGAATGCCTGGGACGCGATGAGCGCGCGCATTGTCGCCTCGGAGGGCTTCCCGGCTATCGCGACGACCAGCGGCGGTCTTGCCTGGGCGCTCGGTTATCCCGATGGCGAAGCCGCGCCGTGGGACGAGGTCGTCGCGGCGACCGCCCGCATCGCCCGAACCGTCTCGGTGCCGGTCACCGCCGATATCGAGACCGGCTATGGCGACACGCCGGAGGCGGTCGCGCGCTCGATCGGCGACATCATCGGCGCCGGCGCGGTGGGCGTGAACCTCGAGGACGGGATGCGCGGCGGCCCGGCGCCACTCCGCTCGGTCGAGGACATGGTCGCGCGCATCCGCGCCGCGCGCGAGGCGGCGCGCGCCGCCGGCGTCCCGATCGTCATCAATGCCCGCACCGATCTTTATCTGAAGAATATCGGCGACGAGCAGAGCCGCTTTCACGAGGCGGTGGCGCGCGCCCGTGCCTATCTCGCGGCCGGCGCCGACTGCTTCTACCCGATCACATTGCGCGATGCGGACACCATCGGCCGGCTCGTGCGCGCCGTAAATGCGCCGGTCAATATCGGCGGGGTGCGCGCTGGCTTCCCGAATGTTGCCGAGCTGGAGGCGCTCGGCGTCCGCCGCGCCAGCACGGCGACCGCCGTTACCTTGATGGTGGTCGATGCGATCCGCTCGATGGCCGGAGAGCTGTACGAGACCGGCCGCTTCGACGCCCTGAAACCGACGATCACCCATCCCGAGGCGCAGCAGCTCTTCGGTCCGAAAAGCCCGGGATAATGCGATGCGGGTCCTGGCAGCATCACTAGTGATCGTATCCGGATTGTCCACGGGCGTTGCCGATGCCGCGCAGTCCGGGGACCCTCCGCTGGAAACAGCCCTTCGCCTCGTGACGAACGGCAAGCCGGCTACCGTCATTTACCACGCCAATGGCCGATATGATGTCATCGTGACCGGCAGCGCCGGTCACACACAGCACGTCAGATCGGGTCTTTGGTGGACCGAGGATCAGACGCTGGGTCATTGCTTTGTTCCCGATACCCCATCGCGGAATGCCGGCAAGCCGTTTTGCAAAAAGCCGGGGCATTACCTCGGGAATTTAGCGATACCGCTGCAACCGTCTCGATAAGACGAAAAGGGACCGCCCATGGCGCGGGTACGTAACATCGCGGCCGATGAGTTGCCCGCCGATTTGGCGGCGATCTATCGGGAGTTTGCGGGCGGCTATGGGCCCTTCGCCAACCAAGTGGCGGTTTTTGCGCATGTGCCGGCGGCCTTGCGGCATTTGATGCCGCTGCTGATGGAGCTGCGCGCCGCCGCGACATTGCCGAAGCGCGCGCTTGAACTCGCGATCGTCACGGTGTCGCAGCTCAATGCGTGCCATTACTGCGTTGCGCATCACAAGCCGTTTCTTGCGGTGGAGGGCGTCTCTGCCGCCGGCGCTGACCGGCTGCTCGATTACCGCGACCATCCTGAGCTCGACGAGGTGGACAAGCTCGTCGTGGAATACGCCATCGCCGCGTGGGAGCACCCCGGCCGCATTCCCGACAGTCTGTTTGACCGGCTGCGGCAGCATCTCAACGAGGCGCAGATCGTCGAACTGACGCTGCGCATCACGCTTTGCGGGTTCTTCAACAAGTTCAATGACGCGCTGCGGATCGAGGAGGAGCCCGAGGCGGCGGAGCGGCTGTCTGCTCTAAAATAGAGCTTTCATTGCGAGCAGCGCGTTTCTTAGGCAACGGCAAAACCGGTCGTTTCGAGCGCTTTAGATATGGTTAACGATTGCCGGGGTATGGTGGCATGTCCCGCTAGGTTCTTACGCTAATGACCGACTCGCAAATGCTTCTGGCGGCCGCCGCGCTGCTGATCGCAGCCATCATGCTGCCGATCCCGAGCAGTGTGCGCGGCATTTTCTTCGTGCTGCTCGGCGGGTTTTACCTGTTGATGGGGATGGGCTTCGGCCTGCTGAGGCTGTCGTCCCTGTTCAACTGACCGCTCGGCGCGCCGAAGCGCCCCGGCCGCCTCTTTCATCAGCGCTTTTCGGCCTCCATGGCTTGGCCGTGGGGTGCCGGGCATGGCAAGCTCTGCGCCTCGAAACGGATTGCGAGGCCGGCCATGCAGATCGCGCGTCTCGATCACCTCGTTCTGACCGTCGCCGATATCGCGCGCACCTGTGAGTTCTACACGCGAATTCTCGGTATGGAGGTCGTCACCTTCGGCGAGGGCCGCACGGCGCTGCGCTTCGGCCAGCAGAAGATCAATCTAGGCAGGCTTCGCTCTGCTTCGCCTGCTGCACCCGCCCTTCGTCCTTCTTCGTCGTTCCCCTAAAGTCAACCGTTAACCTTTCCATTTTGGACACCGTAACCTCCTTTTCGCCCCGCTTTCGCTTTGCCTGAGACACTGCGCATCGTGACGTGTGGGTGACAGCGAGGGGGACGTTCTACAGCTTCGGACACCCAGGGCACTGTTCGTCATCCAGCAGAACAGCGGTTTGACTGGCTACACCTCCGCCGCATCTTCGGCGTCGTCCTGTGACGGGAAGTAGTCGGCGTAGTCCCCACCGGATCGCAGCTCTTCACCCCGTCGAAAGGCGTGCGCGTACCTGCCTGGGCGGTCCGTCTCCACATCTAACTCGGCGATGCCAAAGACGAAGTCGTCGTGGCGACGCAGCTTGTGGAAGTTAGACGCACTCATCCCAAGGGCCTTATAGATTTTCGTGAAGGGCAGCTCCTGGTCAGGGAACGTCTTGAACCAATGGGAGACGTATTCTAGTGCCCTCTTCACATTGCCCGAGGGTGGCCGCCTCGCCGGTTTCCAGTCCACTACCCGGCACTCTGGAAAGACAGTCTGGAGACGATCCACAACACCGTGACGCGGGTGGGCAATGATGTACGCATCGCACCGGCCACAATGGCCGTCGGTAGTATCTCTTGCCGCTCCTCGACAGATGGCTTGAAGGACGATGTCGGCCTGTTGCCCGATCAGGAGTTCGCGCTCCTGGTCCTTCGTGATTAGCCCATTCTCGGGAGAACAAGCAGCGGCTGCTCTGCCTGCTGCTTCAAGGGCCGAGGAAGGGAGAAACATCGTTCCAGCCAGGACGATATTGGCGATGTGACGGTACTTATTGGTAGCGCGATGCAGACCCCAATGCGTGAACTCCACCACAGTCCCGGTGCCGTAAAGGTCGGTCTCGATCTCGCTCCTGAGCTGCTTCTCGTGGCGCTTATGACAGACCACGAGCCAGGGTTCATTGGGTTTGGATTTGATCGTCTCAACTATGCCGCTGCGGCGTAAACCGTCGTCCTTCAGGAAGCTCGTTGCACCGCCG
>WNGC01004608.1_pt1 | contig 10344 bp, 17 predicted proteins | sample 5400051 | NCBI WGS metagenome assembly WNGC01 (sample SAMN13153368, study PRJNA577476) | soil metagenome | isolation source: 20 cm soil or saprolite under grassland replicate 2 | place: USA:California | collected 2016-06-15 | reverse complement strand
CGCACAAATCCCATTCTCGACCTGGGAAACTGCGTCCTCGTGCGTTAGCGTCCAATGACTTCCATCTCGCGTCAGCCCACAAATCCATTTGATGCGCTGATGTGAGCCCGTTCGCTCAGTCCTCACGATGGATCGTATACGGAGGTATCGAGCCATGGTTCCTAGCCTCCCGACGATTCCAAACCCGTGGATATCGGGTCGTTTTCCACAGAGGCTCTATCACCCGGGAAGGAAGGCCAATCCAGCAAACACTGTGTGTTCGGCTAGGGTTTGTACCCTAGCCAGAGACCTGAGAGGGCTATACGTGTTCCTGCTGGACAAGATTTTGCAGGCCTCCCTGATCCGGCGATACTGATGAATCGTTCACTGGGTCAGTCTACTGTTCTTTAAGGACTTCAGAGATTTCAGCGCTGCCGCCAGTGCTATCTGTTCCTCATAGTCGTCCGTGGTGCTTGCCAGTTGCCCGAGTCGCAGGCCGACGACCTGCTCTGCGGCACCAATCTTGCTTTTCATCAGTTCAGGACGAGTTTCAGCCATTGCCTGCATGTAGTGGTGCTGCCACAGCGGATATTTCAGAGTTATGTCGCTCAACGGTGTCTCCCTCCCCTGGCCGACCATCCCGGTCAGTGCATTTTCATTTGGGAGCGTGCAAGGTCAGGGACGCGCGTGCGCCCAGCTGGATCGGTTCGAGCGCCTTGAATCTTAGGTAACCACCCTGCATTCAGGAGCTTGCATCCTCGCATATCCCCCCAATTCAAGTCACTACGCTTCATTTACCATAGTAGTCAAGGACTTTGTTTCAGGTTGTGTTCAAAAGTATACTCCGCCTAGCAAGCTGTGTGTTGCAAAATATGACTACGACTTGTGGGCCTCGGGTGTGCGTAATTGGATCTTGCGGTATTACACCGGTAACTCCGCGAGGCAGCCGGCGGGCACGCTACCGAAGGCCACGAAGAAGCGCAAAGAAGGGCCCCGTTTTGATCCTCAAAATACTAGTTGATTGTCACTGGAATCTTGTGCTAAGGAAAATTTGAGCCCGCAATGAGGCAGTCCCGTGAGCACGCTACCGAAGGCGACTAAGAAAGACAATAAAGGGGTTTCTTTCGATCCCCAAGTGTTTCTTGCGACCGTGGGCGTGGCAAGGACTATTACGCAGTGCCCAAAAGACTACAAAATCTTCTCTCAAGGTGATCCCGCCGAGAGTGTTTTCTATATTCAGCAAGGTAGGGTGAAGCTCAAGGTCAAATCCAAACAGGGCAAAGAAGCGGTCATCGCGATCCTAGGCGGGGGTGAGTTCCTTGGTGAGGCATGTTTAATAGGTCAGACTGTCTGCCTGGCAACGGCTACGGCGATTGCACCGAGCTTTATTCTTAGAATTGAAAAGAACGAGATGCTACGCGTCCTCCACGAGGAGCGCACGTTTTCAGACCTTTTCATACCGTACGTGCTTTCACGCAACATGCGCGCCCAGGAGGATTTGGTCGACCAACTTTTTAACTCCAGCGAGCAGCGGCTGGCCCGCACTCTTTTGTTGCTCGCCAACTACGGTAAGGAAGGCACACCCGAGGCTGTAGCTCCGGAGATAACCCAGGAAACCCTAGCAGGAATGGTTGGCACAACCCGGTCACGCGTGAACTTCTTTATGAATAAGTTCAAGAAGTTGGGCCTTATCGATTACAAGGACGGATTGCGAGTGCACAGGTCCCTTCTAAATATCGTCCTGCACGACTAGCCTGCTCATCGCGGATAAGGCGATGTAGGGCAGCCGCAGAATACCGTGAGTAATCCCTGAATGTTGAGTAGTTTTGTACATATTTCATTTTCTCCCTGCGTATTATCTGAAATAGGGAGTAGCCGCATGACGGAGGACGAACTTTTACATTTCAATCCGCTTATTGCCAAGGCGTTCACTCAGTTCGAAGCTGAAAACGATACCCGAAGCCGACGTGATGCGAGAGATCGTTATCGCCGGCCTCAAGACCGGCGCGGCCCCAGAGAAGATCTATGCGACCATCAAGACTGGCCGGATGTTGACCAAGGACAATATGCAGTTTTTGACGCCGGCTGAGATCCAAGAATGGGCGGACGCGGCTGAGGAATACAAAATGCTGGCAGCTTGCCGTTGAGTTTGGCGCGGAGCATCATCGAATTCGTTCTGCGAACTTCTCTATTGCGGTCCTAGCAATCCAAAACTTCCCACCGCGGCAGCCTTCAAGGCATGGCTGACCGTTCGTCAATCGGATGCCGACAACTTTGTCTTCAACTCTCAGAAGTCTACGAAGATGAACCGAGTTACGGTCTACAAACTCTTCAAAGCCATTGCTAAGAAAGCAGGACTCGGCGATACCCTGCAACACCCGCACGTTTTGAAACACACGGCTGCGATGCTGATGGTCCAGCAAGGCGCAAACGCCTTCCTCATCCGACAACACCTCGGGCACCGCTCGTTTGATAGCACGCTGGCCTACGTCAATCCCAGCGATGCCGAAGCCTCGGCTGCCTCGGCCAAAGCGTTCAATCAGGCCTTCTGACGCAGACTACAAAGTCCTTGTTTGTTGCGTTCCAACCCGGTAAGTCCTTTGTTTCAGGACTGCTGGGTTTCGTCTTTTAAGGCCTCCGGCGAAAGTAATGTTGCATTTCCCAACCTTGGTGTGCCGCCGAAGCCCTCACGATAAAGCATCGGGCATCCGCTTGACCCACTCACTCGCGGGGATCCATTTGTTGTCGAACAGGACTTCACCGTGGTCGTTCGTGCGGTAACCTGCGGCTTTGATCCGCGTGAGGAGTCCAGCCGTCTGCTTGTCGGAAGCAGGAGCCGGCGCGGAGAAGGGAGAGGGTGCAGGCGCGTACATGTCGGCGCGCCAGGTAGGCCGCGTCGGTGGAGCCCAGCCGCTCGCTGGAAGTGCACCACTTTTGGTATCAAACGCGGAAGGCGTAGGCACAGGACCCGCTGGTGCCACAGGGAACGCTGGAGACACGCTGTCGGACGGCTTGAGGGTATCGGACTTGCGAAAGTGAGCGCGCGCCCAGGCGGCTCTCTGGCGCATCTCTTCGGGGCTTCTGTTGCGCCCCTTGCTAGGGTGCTTGACAATCGGATGGGCTGCTTTCCACTCCTCGAGCTTCTCGGCGGCCAGAGCGCGGACCTGTTCCTTGATCGCTTGAAACTTGGCTTCCCGCTGCTTGCCGAGTTCAGCGTACCGAACCAAATCACAAGCCCAGGGGCAACCAGCCAAAACCAGCCGATCGAACTGCCTGCGCAACTCCTCGAGCCCCAGGTTGTCCGACGTGGGCAACTGCCACAGGCGCGCAGCCTCCCAGCCGGCCGCGGTCAAAATGTAGCGGCGCGCGGGACGGCCGGTCTTGCAATCACGCTCGCGGGTCTCAGTCACGAGATCTGAGAGCAGAGGGCATCGAAGGAACGCGTCCAACTCGGCGGCGCTTCGGTTCGACCCGAAGACGTTTCGCCTCAGAATTACTCGAGTCATGGATCCGCCGGCCGCTACGAGGGCCTTCCAGAACTTTTGAACGTCTTTTGTCGGTCGCATAAGCACTTTTTCTCCAAAATTCGAACGAACGATCCCTACGTCAAACGTGAAGTACACATTACGGGAAGCTTTACGGTGTCGTCAGATACGCGTGAAGTACACATTCCGGGAGCGGTCTTTCCCTGACTGATCCAGTTTGATGCAGTCGGATGCAGCCTGTCCCCCTTTCGGGGGCACTCTGGCCCGCCCTGGCCCGATAGGTGCAACCGCTGCCTCCATCTCGCCGTACCAGCAAGCCCGAGTCAGCCCCGCTCCAGGGATGACCTGCTACCGCATCCCGGGAGCACTCTGGGCGTCATTCAACCCGCTCCGGGGATGCACCGCTGGAGCACCGCTGTCGCCCCGGGGAAGACTAGAGTGCTGCCAGGGATGACCGCCCGCTATGCACCGCTGCTGCGGCGCTACCGCGTCTCTACGCCCACGCCTTCGGATACCCCGTCGAAAATATGTCCACGCTCGAGCCACTTCCCAACGAACCACTGCGCTTGTGCAGACGCACACATGTATACATTAAAAAAATATATATATATATGTATATATGGAAGTGGCTCGTTGACAGTGGTTCGTAAGTACCGTGATTTCTATAAGATGATACCCAAACGAACAACTACCAGTTTTGAGAAATTTTCCTCAAAAATGGGCTCAAAAATGGGCTCAAAAATGGGCAAAATTCGCCTCCGAGACCGCGATTTTGGTAGTGGCTCGTTTGGGAAAATCCCGGTTTCCTGCCTCGCGCTGGCCGCCGACCGTGGCCTACTTACCCTTACCCAAGATTTGACCTTGCGCCATTTCGACGGGGAGCCAAGTATCGTCCTCGGTCGGCGTGGGCACGAACTTCTGGTAGACGTGCCCGTTCTTACCCGTGACATGGCACTCAGACCAAAGCTTGCTTGATACCCGCCATGCTGAGTCAAAAGCTTGCAGTTCGTTTTCCTTATAAGCCAGGGTGGCGGTCATCAGCTGTGGTATCGACAGAGACACGTCCGCGATCTGAGCACCCTTGCGTAACTGCCGAAGCGCGTCCTCGTAAAGCTTCTTCAGCCGGCTTATGTAGATCGCTACTTGGTTCGGAATTTCCTCCGTGAAGAACTTTTGACGGATCGCCTTCTGCCTGTCAAAAGCCCTGGCGGCAATGTCCAAGTCCTGTTGCTCGGCGGTCGCCGATTGGCGGTTGAATGCTGCCAAGTACATCTCCAACAGGAATTGCTGACGAAGCCTAGGCGACTGTTGGATCTCAAGCGGCTGGCTATCCCAGATCCGCTTGAATCTTTCCTTCACCGCTGTCCCTATAATCATCCTGGGAGTCTGTTGAGCGAAAGTGACGAGTTCTTTGATCGCCTCTCGCCCCAAAGCAACGTTGGGTTCTGGCAAGTCTCCTGATTTCACCTTCGGGCTATACTCGGGGATGAAGCGGTCCGTCAAACCCTGCTTCTTTGTCCGCGGGAATGCCTCGGCAAACGTCTCACCATCCTGGGCGCAGATGTACACCAGCAAGAAGCTGTTCTCTCTTGTTTTTGATGCTGCGTCTTTCTTATTTCGTTTGGCTTTTGTCCGCCCGATACTCGTCTTGTTGGCAAGCTCAATGATCGAGCTTACGATCTCGGGGTTCTTCTTACCGTCTGCCTTCTGACCCAAAGTCTTTACTTCATCTACAAAGTAAAGGATGGGCAGGTTCTGTTCCTGTGGAATATCGAAGAAGGCATCCCGCAAACCAGCTTCTGAGTCCACGTCTTCGATAATCTTGACGAACTTGCCGATGATTGTGTCGATGTTCCGTGTGCCCTTAACGATGATTGTGCCAGCGTCCTGTGCGTCCTTAAGGATTATCTCTCCTCGCCTAAACGCTGTGCCTTTTCCTGTTCCAGTATCACCAAAAACAGTGAAGTAGCTGCGTGCAGACTCGACGTTTTCCAAATGCATGTTGTATTTCGTCATGATCGAGCAAGCCAGTGCCTTCGCAAAGTGCAATGCATATTGCCGCGGAATAGTTGTTCCTTGGCAAATGGCGTCGACGAGCTTGCGGCTGCTGCCAACGATGAGAGATTCCTCAAAGTCTGGGATCTGCCCATCTGGAAAAGTGCCTTCAACATCCCGTGATGCATCAGCAGCGACATCCGCTTGAGCTTGTGCAGGAGTAGCGGCTACAGGAGTAGTAGCAGTGGGGATCGTAGGGATCACAATAGGAGCTTCCTCAGCGATCTTATTTGCTGCTGCGATCGCTTTTTCTATCGTGCTCTCGGCCAGTCGTTCCCACTTCGGACGGTATAGTTCAGATTCCCGAAAGTCATGATCTATCAGGTCGGGTCTGTTTCTGTGCTTCATCGCAAGCAGGGTCGCCAGAGACATATCCGCCTCGCTCTGTGAAGGTGCGGTCACCTTGCTTCCGTGCTCGTCCTGAATCACAAAAGGCCTGGTGCTGACAATTTTTCCGTACATCAGCACAGCCAGCTTCGTCGTGATAAACGTTCCAGAGGTTTCGAATATGACCGAACTGGAGCTGGAGTCATTCTTACTGAATTGCCCTACAGCTTTGCGGGTATCAGAAGGATGCTCTCGACTTATTTCAGAGCACAGCTGATACGCGCGATCAATGCTCGCGGACTCTAGTGTAGTCGTGTCACCGACATGTCTGCCCGTCACAGCGAAGTAGCGGTGAGTGTCATAACACTCAATTCCGACCTTATCCCCGAAGCCGGCGGATGTGGCAACAGAGAAGCGTCGGGCTCCACTAGGCAGCGTGCCCAAAACATAGACACGCACACCCATAGAACTTGGCGTAATTTCCGTGTACGCTCCGAGAGTGTCGACAATCTTGCGTGCCCATGGGGCGATTTCGCCTGTCGCAGGATTGCGGCATCCATCCAGATCGAAGCCCACGAAACTGCCATCGGTCATAATTCCGATGCCCTGGGCCTCGTCAATAACCGCATCCTTAACGATGGCTTCGTATGTGTTCCACGTTGATGGATCTGTGCTCGACGCTTTGCTGCCGTTCAACCGATACGGAACCTTTGTCAAACGTCCGTTTACTTGCTCCAACTTCCAGCGCACCCAGCTGGGCTTCGATTTCAGTTCATCGGGTACAAGCGAAAGCAGTTCTGGCACGGATGCCGCGTTAGGCGCAGGCCGATCCTCGAGCTGTTTTGGCCCAAGCGATAGCTGTGCTGTCTTGATCGAGATGAGTGATCCGCCGTCCAATCGAACGTTGACGAAATCCCGACCAACGGGCACTTCATCAACGACCCCCGCGCGGACAAAGCTGTCAATTACGCGATCACCAACCTTGAATTCGCTCTGTGCGGGCTCAGTTGCTTCCGCAGCTACTGGGGCTGTTGGTGCAGGTTGTATGGATGCATGCTGCTGCTGCTGTTGAGACTTCTTGAAAGCTTTCAGCAGTTGGTAAACGTCTGCTTCTGGTGTAGGAAATTCCGCCGCCAGAGCACGCACGAACTGACTTTCCGAGCCTGGGGGGACATCGGATGCCCGCGCTCGAATTCGTTCATTAATTGCGTTGATCCGCGCGGCTTGAATCTGCTGATCGAGTGTTAGAGGTGATGTGCTCACGACAGACCTCCAACCTTCGGCGCGGCGATGAGAAAAGCGTTCACGGCTCGCGGGAACTGCCACGGATGCTTTGGCGGAAGAACATCAAACTCAAACCACATTCCAACTTGGATCTGAGTTGTGGGTGGCGCGTTGATTTCGGAAACGTGTACGTAGTATCGGTCTTTGAAAGACCGATTTCCTTGCGCGATTCCGAAGCCTTTTGGATCATTCCAAGTCACCAGGGGTGCTTGGGTCTTGCTTGCTGTTGTATCTGACATAAAATTTATCCTTTGAAGATCACTGTAATGATCTGTTATCGGACTCGGATCTTTGATCACGAGTCCTCGCTGCTTGTTGCTTTTACGTGGTTTGTTTTTGGGGTTTCAGGGTTTCAGGGTTTTGGGGTTAAATCTTTTCTGCAACTTCAAAACGGGCCGTTCAGCACAAACGACGGCTCAATGTCGTTTTTGTGTTCAGCGATGTGCTCGTCCCAAAAATCCGAAGCTTCCTCGATGCGCCCGAGATCTGGAACTTTTACAAACATTGAATCCAGCGGTTTTCTTTCTCCACGAACTTTGAAATGAAAAAGATCTACGGCTGCCCTAAAAGCGTTCTCGTTCAACTTACGTCCAATGAAGGTTTCGGCGAGACGCAGGATCTCGCTAGCCGCGATGAACCCGTGTTTACCGTGGCTGTGGCAAAAGCGTTTAATGATGCGGAACCATTCATACAAAGCACGGAAGTCTTGATAGATCTTCTTCGGTTCCGCTTGCAGCCCCATCCGGCCGACGACCCTTCGTAAGTCTTCAAGATCAGGCCAACACAGTTGGGATCTATAATTGATCTGCGTCTTCATTTTGCTTCTCCTTGCGCCACGGCTGCTGGTGCCTGCAACTGCTCTGAAAATCCTGATGTCAAAACCACACTCCCGCAGGCAGCGGGCTTTTTGTTTGCAGAACTCCAAGTCTTCCTCTACAAAGGCTTCTTCTCGCTCCGACGTTATGGAAACATCGAAACGTCGTGTGTTTAAGTTGCCGTTGATGGCCCGCACAAACTTTGTGCTGCCTTCGCTGCCCGTGATCGCGATTATGAATCCCATCTGTCCGACTCCTCGAGTTCCTTGAGAATTGACGAAGGTGATGGCTTCGGCTTGATTGCATCCAGATCCGCGTCTGTCACCAGACAAGAATGCTCAATCGCGACCTGCAAGACGCGGCGTGTTTCATCCTCGAACGAATCACAGGAGATCTGCCACAGGTCTAGCAAGTTTTGTTTCGTGGGCGCGCCGTCGAAGATGGCTTCGAGCAACGCCTGCTCCTCCTTGAATGCACGCACCTGCTTCATAGCCTTCACGGTGAGAGCCCAGTGTGCTGGGTCATTGATGTCGAGCATGTTTCCTCCTAGATCTTGCTGCACGTTGTTTCTCCTCTTCCAGCCTTTCGGCTTCACACAACCAACTCAACGAGTCCCAGGTGGCGAGATGAATTCCCAGCCCCAGCATCTGCTCCCTGGCACGTTTGGGTTCACACGAGTGCTCTCTCGCGTCTTTTCTAGCAATCTCCTCATCACAAAACATACAGTTCACTCTTTCGGGCAATTCAAACCACATTGGATTTTCTCCAGGTCATACTTTCACGTTTGGCCTGGGGTCAATCCGACGCAAGGCTTCACTGCTCACTGCTGTTCACGGCCGCCAGTAAAGCCGTTGACTTTGGGATATTTAATTCGTCCAACATTGGACGAATTCCCTGTCCCTTGTTGCTCGGGCGCGGTTCATCACACACCGGTCGTCTTCCGCAATGCCTCGTCCAGGGCGCGCAGTTCCGGCGCAACTCGGGCGAGCAGGCGGCAGGCGGCTTCTAGCTCTTCGTCAGTTTTCGATCCGACGAGGACTCTCCTAAACCCCTGTTCGGAAAACTCAAGGGTCACTTCCGTCAATTTCTGAGTTTCTTTCATCTGGACACCCTCCTTCACCCTTAGGAAAAACGAGCACAATTCCTTCAAGCATTTGTGGAAAACATTGGCTTTTTGCCACTTTTTAGCCTGAAACTAAGGCAGCGGGCTGCTTGCGTCTGGGTAAAGCTCTTTCACAACCCGTCGGGCATTCTGGCCCAGGATCTCGGGGTTCTCCCCAGTCAGTTTGGCGGCTTCCCGCGGGCGCGCCCCGTGCAGAACGATCTCGGTGACGCCCTTCCGCATTGTCGCGGACCACCCGTGGTCACCGATGACCATCTGTAATCGTGCCACTTCAGAGTCGGGAAGATAATGGTCTGGTCGCTTTCTGCGCGATTGGCGGGGCTTAGGCTTCCAAAGGCACACAATGTCGCGGGCTCGTAAAAATGGGAGACCATACTCGGAACAAATCGGTCTTAGATTTTCAAAGGCGTCTATGCTCGGTGAAACGTCTAACAGTTCCACCGTCACGGCGGCGGCGGGATGAGGTTCTCCTGTCCAGTGCGGGGGACCACAGAGGGTCACCCCGTTCCTTCTGCGAGGCTTTCGCTGCCGTGTGAAAGCCTTCCTGTCGGACGCGCGGCGAGGCACCCAGAACTGCAACCCTTGAACAGTCTGGAGGCACCTAAGCCGATCGCTCACTGCAAGCACCACGGCTAACATTCCGCGGTGATGTATCGTCCGCAATCTCCCTGCGTTGACACAGATAGCAGCACACAAAAGCGGGAATGCCTCTAATGTGTGGTCAACTGGGAATCGTTCGGACGTGATAGGCAAGATGAGATAGTCGTGGGCGGTCATCGCGCACCCCCGCCCACCGCCACCACTCTCTTATTGGTCTTCGCGCGCCGGCGCCCGCCTGCACCTTTCTTGTTTCGTTGGGCGAGAATCCACGCGCTAACTTCACGCCATGAGAAGCGAAGATGACGACCCAGTTTGAAGACAGGTATGCAGTCAGGTGTTCCGCGCCTGCGCAGCCATTCGTGAATACACGACGGCTTGACGCGGAGTCTTTTGCTCAACTCTTGCAAGTCAAGCAAGTCTGCGGGATCGAGTGGAGATACGGCTGCGACTACAGCGGGAACGGATGCATTTTCTTGAAACGATTGAATCGGCATGCGACTCTTCCTTGAATGATCTCAAGTAGAGTCGCAGCCCTTTCTAGCCTGACTTTCCGGGTTAGCGGGGTGAATATCCGTTCTTCCTGAGGCGTCGCAACCTTCTCTTTCTTCGGGTTCCTCGGAAAAGGTAGCATTGACGGTGTTTTTCGCACTTCTCTTCCGGTCGGAACGACGCCGGT
>WNGC01004637.1_pt1 | contig 10345 bp, 10 predicted proteins | sample 5400051 | NCBI WGS metagenome assembly WNGC01 (sample SAMN13153368, study PRJNA577476) | soil metagenome | isolation source: 20 cm soil or saprolite under grassland replicate 2 | place: USA:California | collected 2016-06-15 | reverse complement strand
TGGTCGACGCCGATCCGCCGCCGCCGCCCCACCGGGTCGTGCTCGCCGGTATTCGCCTCGCCGAGATCTACCGCACCCACGAGCACGATGCCGCCAAAGCGGAGGCCGTCATCGCCCGGCTGATCAGCCGGTACCCCGACGCGCCCGAGCTCAAGTATGTCCGCCCCGCTTGAGCTCTCGCTGGTCATCCCGGTGTACAATGAGCGCGAGAATCTGCCGGTCCTGGTCGGGGAGATCGACCAGGCGCTGGCCGGCCGGGCGGAGCGCTACGAGATCGTGGCCGTGGACGACGGCTCGACGGACGGCTCGCTCGACGTCCTCAAGGCCCTGAAGCGCGAGCACCCCGAAATCCACATCGTGGCGTTCGCCGCCAACGCCGGGCAAACCGCCGCCTTCGCCGCGGGCTTCGGCGCGGCCCGCGGGCGCGTCATCGTCACGCTCGACGCGGACCTCCCTCAAGGCGTTTTGCGCCGACGCGCTGCGCACGCTGCCGCTGTTCAACGGGATGCACCGCTTCCTGCCGACGCTCATCCGGATGCAAGGGGGTCGCGTGACGGAGGTGCCCGTGCACCACCGGCCCCGGCGCTTCGGGAAGACGAAGTACGGGATGTGGAACCGTGTATTTCGTGCGTTGGTGGACGCGCTCGCCGTGCGCTGGATGCAGCGCCGGGCGCTGCGCTACCGCGTGCGGGAGGAGTTGCCGTGAACCACGACGAATGGGTGCAGCAGATCGACCTCGAGCTCGATGGCGAGCTCAGTCTTCCCGAGCGTGCCGCGCTGGCGCGCCATCTCGCCGGATGCCGGCACTGCGCAGAGGCGCGCGTGAGCCATCTCGAGCTACGGGTCGCCTTCGCCCGCTCGGCCGGAGAGCCGCACGCGCGCACGGTGCCGCGTCCGCGGATCCGCGGGCGCACCCTGGCGTGGTGGATGACGGCGAGCCTCGTCGCCGGCGCGGCGGCAGGCTGGCTGGGGCACAGCCGCTGGGGCGGGCCGGGGTCAGACTCGGTCGAGGCCACCCGTGCCGCCTTCCTGGCGCGTTAGCCTGCTCGTCGCGGCACTGGGCGCGGGGGTCGGGGTCACCGGCCCAACCCAGGCCCCCAACTACCGCGTGACGTACCACCTGCGGCTCGTCGAGCGCGCGTCGGGGGAGACCCGCCTGCTCGCCAGCGCCGCCGTGAGCGGCCCCCCGGAGACGGACCTGCGGCTCGGAGTGCGGGCTCGCAGCAGCGAGCTCGAAGGGTTGCTCGGCACTCTCCCCGAGCCGGATACCGTGAACCTGGCGGGGCTGTTCTTCAGCCGGCGCCAGGTTGGTCGGTCGCGTCGCGGTCTGCCGTTGTGGGAGGAAGACAGCTACCGTCGCTGGTCTCGGATCCCGTGGGGCGGGACGGCGCTCCTGTATCCGTTCGGGCCGCCGGGCGCTGGCCAGCCCCACGTCGTCTGGGTGGAGATCACGGTCGGCCGCGCGTTCGCCGCGGGGGAGACCCGGGCGAGCGAAGAAGTGACCATCATCGACAGTGCCATCGCCTTCAGCGCGCAGGCGGTCATTCCTCCGCGCCGCGTGACCGTTCGCCTGTGGCTGGTGCGTGGCGACACCGCGTCGAGCCGGCAGGTGATCGATCTCGTGCCGGAGACGCCCGGTCGGCGGGTCAGCTTCAGGCTGGGCCGCGAGAAGCTGGACTTCGATGTGGCGCTGGAGCGGCCCGAGCCGCCTCGGAGCGGCCGCGACAGCGCGCTCGCCGCGGCGGTGGACGTCGTGTGCCTGCGGGTAGTCGCGCCGGAATCGTCCGAGACGGCGCGCGTCCGCTGCGGCCGGCTCGACGACATCGCCCGCCGCGTGGCCCTGGTCGGCGGCGACACGCTGATGGCCACCTTCGGCTGGCCCCCCGCGCGCTGAGCACGGTATTATCCAGCGATGACCCGGAAGCCGCGGCTCGATCCGGCGATCTTCCATCTCCCAGTCGACAAGATGCAGGTCTTCGGCAAGGCGCACGCGTTGCTCGGCGGCATCGACGAGGCGATCGCGATTCTCAAGCTCTGCAGCATGGAGTGGCCGGAGCTCGAGGTGTCCGCGCTGCACGACGGCGACGAAATCGCGCCGTGGGAGACGGTGCTGCTTATCGAAGGCCCGTACGACGCCTTCGCCCACCTCGAGACCCTGTACCTGGGAGTGCTCGCCCGGCGGACGAAGGTCGGAACCAACACCCGCCGTGTGGTCGACGCGGCCAAACCGAAGCAGGTGATGTTCTTTCCGGCCCGGCACGACCACTGGCTCGTGCAGACCGGGGACGGGTACGCGGCGCACATCGCGGGTGCGATCGGCGTGTCCACCGACGCGCAGGCTTCGTGGTGGGGCTCCGAAGGCGTCGGCACGGTGCCGCACGCGCTCATCGCCGCCTACCGCGGCGATACCGTGCTCGCCTCGCAAAAGTTCTCCGAGCTCATGGACGGGAACGTGCGCCTCATCACCCTCGTCGATTTCGAGAACGACTGCGTCGGCACGGCGCTCAAGGTGGCGCGGGCGCTGGGCGAGCGACTCTACGGCGTACGGATCGACACGTCGGAGACGCTCGTCGACAAGTCGGTGATTCCGCAGATGGGTACGTTCAAGCCGACGGGCGTCAATCCGCAGCTCGTCTGGAACGTGCGCCAGGCGCTCGACGCGGAAGGGTTCCGGCACGTGAAGATTGTCGTCTCGGGAGGCTTCACCGTCGAGAAGATCCGGCAATTCGAAGAGCAGGAGGTGCCGGTGGACATGTATGGAGTGGGGTCGAGCCTGTTCCAGGGCCGCTTCGACTTCACCGCGGATGTGGTGCGGGTCGAGGGGAAACCGCTCGCGAAGGTGGGCCGGAGTTACCGGCCCAACCCGCGCCTGCAGCCTGTCGAATAGGTCAGGGCTTCAGGTGCTTGTCGTACCACGCCAGATATCGCTCCAGTCGGTCGCGCCGGTAGCTCGGCTTGTTGATGCCGTGGTGCTGACCCGGATAAATGACCAGCTGGGTTTCCACGCCGAGACTTCTCAGCGCCTGGTACATCTGCTCCGAATTGAGGAGCGGGACGTTGAAGTCCTTGTCGCCGCACAGGAACAGCGTCGGCGTGGTGATCCGATCGGCGTGCAGGAACGGGAATGAGAGCTTGATCCACGTGTCGGCGGCCTTCCACGGTACACCCAGCTCGACCTCGTATTCCCGCACATACTGATCGGTGCCGTAACCGGCGAGGACGTTGGAGATGCTCGCGCCGCTCACCGCCGCCTTGAAGCGGCGGTCCTGCGCGATCACATAGTTGGTGAGAATCCCCCCATAGCTCCACCCGCCGACGCCCAGCCGCGCGGGATCGGCCAGCCCCTGCGCCACCGCGTAGTCGATTGCGGCGAGTACGTCCTGAGCGTCCTTGTTCCCCCAGTCCGCGAAGATCGCGGTGGCAAACCGCTCGCCTCGGCCGGAGCTGCCGCGCGGGTTCGCAACGACCACGAGATATCCGTGACCGGCGAGGGTTTGGAGCTGGAAGTCGAACTCGTACTGGTACTGCGACACCGGCCCGCCGTGAATGCGCAGGATCGTCGGGTAGCGCTTCCCCGGCACGAAGTCGGGTGGCTTCAGCGTGAAGCCGTTGATCGCCGTGCCATCGCGGCTTTTGAAGGTGATCGGCTCGACCTCAGCGAGCCTGGTCCGCGCGAGCCACTCGTCGTTCTGATGCGACAGCGGCCGCAGCGTCGTGCCGTCAAGGGCGAACACTTCGTCGGGCACGAGCGGCGTAGACGCGAGTACGGCGACCTTGCCGCCCGCGCCGGCCGTGAAAGCGCTCACCACTCGGGAGCCCGACACGAGCCGCTCGATCGCACCGCCCGCCGCCGGTATCCGTGCGAGCCCGACCGCCCGGTCGTCTTCGAGCAGGAACGTGATGGACGAGCCATCGCTCGACCACACGGGGCTCGCGACGTTGCGGTCGAGCGCCGCCGTGAGGATGCGGGGCGCGCCGCCCGCGGACGACACGACGGCCAGCTTCTGCACCCCGTAGTAGATGAGGTTCGGCGGGCCGCCCTGCAGGTAGGCGATCGCGCGGCCGTCGGGGCTCCACGCCGGGCGGCTCTCGTAGTCAGGGTTGTTGTCGGGGCCCTCGAATGTCGTGAGCTGCCGCGGTGGCGCGCCGGCTGTCGCCTCCATCACGTACAGGTCCCAATCGTCGTCGCGATCGGCGTCCGGGCGTCGCTTGCTCACGAACACCAGCGACTTACCGTCGGGAGACCAGGCGGGCAGGAGCTCATCGTAGTCGCCCGTCGTAAGGCGGGTGGTCTTCCCCGACTCGACGTCCAGCAGGTAGAGGTGCCGGTGCTGCTTGCCGAGGTAGCCGGCCTCGTCCTGCTTGAACTGGAACCGGTCGATCACGATGGGTGCGGGGGTCTTGGGCTTGGCGGTATCCGGATCCTCCGCCACCAGCGCCACGCGCTTGCCGTCGGGCGCCCACACGTAGTCGTCCACGTCGCTCGGTAGCGTCGTGGCCTTGCGGCCCTCGCCGCCCTGGCGGTCGAGCAGCCAGAGCTGGCTGTGCTCGTCCTCGCGGCTCGAGAGGAACGCGAGCCACCGCCCGTCGGGGCTCCAACGCGGCGTGTTCTCGCCCGGTTTCGACGTGGTGAGACGGACGTTGCGCGTGCCGTCCCAGCTCGCCATCCACACGGCACTCTTGTTCCGGTCCTCAGCCGTGTCGGAGGTCGAGACGGTGTAGGCCACCCAGGCACCGTCCGGCGAGATCTGCGGCTCGCGTACGTCGCGGATGCGGAGCACGTCGTCCGGCGAGAAGGGGCGGAGCCGCACGGCCGGCGAAGGGGCTGCAGGAGCCTGCGCGCCGAGGGCCGGCACCAGTGCCAGCCCGGCGAGGGTCGCGACGAGTTTCTCGATCATGCGGGAGGCTAACCCGGGACTTGCACTTCGTGCCAGAGTGAATATTTTTCCGTGACGATGAATATTCATGCACCGGTGCCGGTAGGCGTGCTCGGGGCGTCCGGCTACGTGGGGCAGGAGCTGCTGCGGCTGCTCGCGGCCCATCCGGGGGCGTCGGTCGCGTTCGCGACGGCCGAGTCGGCCGCGGGCGAGCGGCACGGGAGCGTCGAGCTGGTCCGGATCGAGGATGCGCCCCTCGCGCGCGCCGAAATCGTGCTGTCGGCCCTCCCGCACGGGGTGTCGGCGCGCTACGTGCGCCAGGTTCGGGGCCTCGGCAAGCGCGCAGTGGATCTGTCCGCCGACTTCCGCCTCTCCCCCGACGCAGTCTACGGGCTGACCGAGGTCACCCGCCCCCACGTGGCGGCGGCGGACATCGTGGCGAACCCCGGCTGCTACCCCACCGCGGCGCTGCTCGCACTGCTCCCGCTGGCGCGGGAGGGTCTGATTGACCAGTCTCGCGAAGTGGTGATCGACGCCGCCTCGGGCGTCACGGGCGCGGGCCGGACGCTCAAGCGGGACCTGCTGTTCGGAGAGGTGGCCGAGGACTTCCGCGCCTATGCGGCCGGAAACGAGCACCGTCACCTCCCCGAGCTCAAGGCGACCCTGGCGCGCGAAGGCGGATTCACGGGCGATCTGGTATTCACGCCCCATTTGCTTCCCGTCAGGCGGGGCATCCTCGAGACGATTCACGTCCCGCTCACCAGGGACCTCGATCGGGCGACGGCGGAGGAGATGTATGAGACGGTATACGCCAACGAGCCGTGCGTCGCGGTGCTGCACGGCACCCTGCCGTCGCTCAAGGACGTCGTATATCGCAACCGTGTGGCGATCGGCGTCGCCAGCGTGGCGAACGTCCGGCGACCCCGCCTGACCGTGATCGCCGCGATCGACAACCTCATCAAGGGCGCAGCGGGGCAGGCGATTCAGAACATGAACGTGATGCTCGGTCTCCCCGAGACGGCGGGGCTCACGTGCTGAGCACGCGAGTCGTCAAGCTGGGCGGCAACGAGCTCGATCGCCCCGGCTGGCTCGCGTCGTGCGCCCGGGCGCTCGCGCGGCTCGACCCCGTGGTCGTAGTGCACGGCGGTGGGCGGGCCGTCAGCGCGCTGTCGCGCCGGCTCGGCCTGCCCGTCGAGAAGCGGGACGGTCGGCGGGTCACGACCCCGGCGGTGGCGGAAGTGGTCGAGCTGGTCATGGCCGGCCCGGTGAACCGGCAGGTGGTGACCGCGCTGCGCGCCGCGGGCCTCGACGCGGTCGGCCTGTGCGGTGTGGATGGCGGATTGCTCACCGCCCGGCACGCCTCGGGCGGGCTCGGCCACGTGGGCGAGATCGCCCAGGTGCGCGTCGCCCTGCTCGAAAGCTTCCTGCTCGCCGGGCTCACGCCGGTGATCGCCCCCATGGCGCCGGCCGCGTCCGGTGCGGAGGGCCCACCCCTCAACGTGAACGCGGACGACGCGGCAGCGGCGATCGCGGGCGCCCTCGGGGCTGCCGAGCTGCTGCTCGTCTCGGACGTCCCGGGGGTGGAGGTGGATGGGGCGGTGCGGCCCGTGCTCGAGGCGGGCGACGTCGAGACGCTCATCGAGCTCGGCGTCGCGGCCGACGGTATGGCGGCCAAGTTGCGCGCGGCGACCGCCGCCCTGCGAGGCGGAGCCCGCGCCGTCCGCATCGGCGATCTGCATCTCCTGGACGACGCTCGAGCGGGCACGCGGATCCTCGCGCCCGCCGTCCAGCCGGCGTGACCGCGCTCCCTTCGGGCGCGTCGGCCACGCCGACCCCGCCGGCAACCGAGGCCCCGCAGGCCCTGCTCGACGTCTACGCCCGCGTCGGCCCTCTGTTCGTAAGAGGGGAAGGCGCCGAGCTCATCGCCCAAGACGGGACCCGGTACCTCGACTTCGTGGCCGGGATCGGTGTGAATGCGCTCGGCTACAATTCCGCCGTCATCCGCGGGGCCGTCGAGCGCGCCCTCGGCTCGGGGCTGATCCACGTCTCCAACCTCTACCGCTCCGAGGCCGGCGAGCGGCTGGCGGAGGAGCTGGTCGGACGCTCGTTCGCCGACCGCGCCTTCTTCTGTAATTCGGGCGCTGAGGCCAACGAGGCGGCGTTCAAGTTCGCCCGCAAATGGTCGGGCAAGGCCGAGATCGTCGCGTTTTCGGGGTCGTTTCACGGGCGCCTGTTCGCGACGCTGGCGGCCACCGACCGTCCCGACTATCGCAAGCCGTTCGAGCCATTGGTGCCCGGCATCCGCATCGTCGCCCGGGAGGACTGGGCGGCTGTGGATCACGCCGTGTCGGCATCCCGCACCGCGGCGGTGATCGTCGAGCCGGTGCAAGGGGAGGGCGGCGTGCGGCCGGTGGACGCCGAGTGGTTGGGATTCGTGCGGGAGTTGTGCGACTCCCGAGGCGTGGCGGTCATCTTCGACGAGGTCCAGTGCGGCCTCGGCCGCACGGGAACGCTGTTCGCCTACGAGCAGACGGGCGTGGTGCCCGACATCCTGACACTGGCGAAGCCGCTGGCCGGCGGTCTGCCGATGGGGGCGGTGCTCGTGACGAGCGCCGTCGCCGCCGCCCTCAAGCCCGGCGACCATGCCACAACCTTCGGCGGCGGGCCACTCGTCGCGGGCGTGGCGCTCGACGTGGTGCGCACCATCGCCGATCCCGCGTTCCTGGCCGACGTACGTCGGAAGGGCGCATGGCTGGGTGCGCGCCTTGCCCGGCTCGCCGCCGGGACGCCGCGCGTACGCGAGGTTCGCGGACGGGGGCTCATGTGGGGGCTCGAGTTGGCGGAGCCGGCCGCCCCGCTCGTCGGGGCGGCGCGGGAACGGGGCCTGCTGGTGGTCACGGCGGGGTCGCAGGTGATTCGCCTGCTCCCGCCGCTCGTGATCGCGGTGGAGGAGTTGGAGCGCGGGGTCGCAATCCTCGAGGAGCTGCTCGCGTGAGCGCGTTGCCGATTTACGGGGCCCTCCATCGCGAGCCGCACCTCCGCGCCGCATCGGTGGGTACCGCTCCCTGCTCCCCGCTCCCTGGCGTGGTGCTGCGGGGAGCGGTTCTCGCCGACGTGCCACAGCTCGAGGCCCTCATGGCGCCGTACGTTGCGACCGGCGACCTGCTACCGCGCAGCAACTACGATCTCTGCCGCCACATCAAGGAGTACGTCGTCGCGGAGGGGCCGACCGGCGAGGTCATTGGTTGCGGATCGCTCAAGGTGTACTCACAAGAGCTGGCGGAGCTCGCCGGGCTCGCGGTGCGCCAGGATTGGCAGCGAGCCGGCGTGGGCGGCGCGCTGCTCGTGGCGCTGATCGCCGAGGCGCGCGCCCAGGGCTTGGCTGAGGTACTCGCGCTGACCCGCAAGCCGCCGTTCTTTCTGAAGGCCGGCTTCGCGCCTGCCGAACGCGAGCACTTTCCGCTCAAGGTGTGGGCTGACTGCGTGCGGTGCCCGCGCAACACGTGCTGTGACGAGGTTGCAGTAATCCTCAAACTCTAGGCCAGGCAATGACTTTGCCTGTCCGCCTTCCGGTTGACACGCTCCTGCGCACGCGGAGAGATTCCTCGCCATGGCCCGCGTCATCTTCTGGGACGTCGATACCCAATACGACTTCATGCGCGCCGACGGCAAGCTGTACGTGCCGGAGGCGGAGCGAATCATCCCCAACCTGCAGCGCCTGACGGATTACGCGCACGGCCACGGCATCCGCATCGTGGCAAGCGCGGACGATCATGTGATGGGCGATCCGGAGATCTCCGACGCGCCCGATTGGCAGCGTACCTTCCCGGCACACTGTATGCGTGGCACTCCAGGCCAGAAGAAGCTTCCCGAAACCGCGCTCCGGGATCCGCTCGTCATCGAGCCGGCGAGGACCGATGCGAAGGCGCTGGCCGACCGGCTGCGGGCGCACCAGGGGGACGTCCTGTTCCACAAGCACCGCTTCGACGTGTTCACCAACGAGAACGTGCCTCCCGTGCTCGACGTGTTGGCGCCGGACGATATCCTGCTCTACGGCGTGGCGACCGACGTGTGCGACAAGGCGGCGATCGAGGGCCTGCTCGAGCGACGCCCACACACCCGGCTGTTCGTGGTCACCGACGCCGTGAAGGGCATCGATAAGGACTTCTCCGACCAGCTGCTCAAGGATTGGGGCGACGAGGGCGTGCGGCTGGTGAAGACCAGGGAAGTCGTGGAGGAGGGGCTCGTCGAGAATCTCGCCCGCGCCACCGTATGAGCGCGGGGTCCATCGCCGCCGCCCCCGCCTTCGGGCGGTTTTTTCTGCCCGGGCCCACCGACGTCCACCCCGAGGTCCTCGCCGCCATGCAGCGTCCGATGATCGGGCACCGCTCGGGGGCGATGGAGCAACTGCTCGCCGGGATCGAAGCGCCGCTGGCCCGACTGTGCCGAACCTCCCGTCCGGTGCTCGTAGGAACCACCTCGGCGACCGGTTTCATGGAAATGGCGGTGCGGAACGGCGTCCGGCACCGCGCGTTGTCGCTCGTCAACGGCTCCTTCAGCGAGCGGTTCGCGAAGCTGGTGAGTGCCTGCGGCAAGGAGTGCGTCCGCCTCGACGTGCCCCCGGGCTGCGCGGTCGAGCCCGACATGCTGCGCGACACGCTACGCCGCACGCCGGTCGACGCGGTGACCCTGGTTCACTCGGAGACGTCCACGGGCGTGCTCCAGGACGTCGAGGCGCTCGCTGGTGTCGTGCGCGAGTTCGACGACGTCCTGCTGCTGGTGGACGCCGTCACGTCGCTCGCGGGGTCTCCCGTCGAGACCGATCGCTGGGGAGGAGGGGGGGGGCTCGATTTCGTCCTCACCGGGTCGCAGAAAGCGCTCGCGCTCCCGCCGGGGCTCGCGCTGGGCGTTGCCTCCGAGCGGATGGTCGAGCGGGCCAAGACGCTGTCGGGGCGCGGGCTGTACTTCGACCTGGTGAGCTTCCTCGACGCGACCACCAAGCACCAGCCGACCAACACACCCGCGATCTCGCTGCTGTACGCGCTCGAGACGCAGCTCGCCCGGATCGAGCGGGAGGGGGGTGTCGAGGGGCGGTGGCGTCGGCACGACGCGATGCGCCGCCGCGTGGAGGAGTGGAGCGAGCAGCACGGCATCGCGTACCTGCCGCGCGAAGGGCGGCGCAGCTGGACCGTGTCGTGCCTCAAGGTGCCGGAAGGAAAAACCGCCAAACAGATCGTCGGGGCGCTGAAGCAGGCGGGGTGGACCATCGGCTCGGGGTACGGCCCCCTGAAGGAGTCCACCATCCGCATCGGGCACATGGGCGACCACACCGTCGCCGCGCTGGACCAGCTCCTGGACCTGCTCGCCGGGCTCGTGGCGTGACCTACCGGGTGTTGGTGGCCGATAAGGTGGCGGAGGCGGGACTCAAGCTGCTCGCGGAAACGCCGCAGATCGAGGTCGTCAACTGC
>WNGC01002952.1_pt1 | contig 10346 bp, 7 predicted proteins | sample 5400051 | NCBI WGS metagenome assembly WNGC01 (sample SAMN13153368, study PRJNA577476) | soil metagenome | isolation source: 20 cm soil or saprolite under grassland replicate 2 | place: USA:California | collected 2016-06-15 | reverse complement strand
ATGGGTAGGTCCGATGAAGCCATAGATACCCTAAAGAGGGCGCTTGCCGTCGACCCGAGCTACTGGCTGGCGCACCGGGAGCTGGGCATTCTTTATTGGAGCAAGGGTCGAAAGCAGGACGCCGCGGAGGAGCTCGAACCTTTGATCGTCTTGCATCCCGACGACGCCCCAGTTAATTCAATTCTTGGACAGTATGAATTGGAACGAAAAAGCTATCCAGCGGCGCTCGCCTATTTTTCTCGCATTCCCGCCGAGATGGCTGCCGATCCAAGCCTAGCGCTTATGGGCGCCGAAGCACAGCTAAACACTGGGGACATCGCACGAGCCGCGGAAACTCTGAAAGACCTTGTGGGGCGGCCCGACCTTACAAATGACATGCGCTTTAAGTTGGCGTGGATGCTCGGGCAGGCCAAGCTTTCGAAAGAGGCTATCCAAGAGTTCAACAAACTGCCGACCGATTACCCCGACCGGTTCCGGCGCAACTACGGCTTGGCCTTGGCCTACTTCAACGAGCGGGACTATCAAAAGTGCATCCAGACGCTCAAACCGGTTCTTGCGACGGGGGGAACCGAGCCCGAGCTTTACAGCCTGCTGGGTGTTGCCGAAGAGAAGGGCGGACAGACGCAGGAGGCGTATGAAGCCTTCCGGGAAGGCATCCTCCAAAATCCGACAAACCCACGGAACTACCTCAACATTGCCACGCTGGCGAGCCAGCACTTGAACTACAAGCTTGCGGCGGAAATGCTTACAGAAGGCATTGCGAGAATCCCGCAAGCTCACGAATTGTTCCTAAGTCGGGGAATCGCCTATACGCTCGCAGCGCGCTTTGACGAAGCGAAGCGGGACTATCAGCGTGCCATCGAGATGGCGCCGGAAGATTACGGAGGTTATCTGGCGATGGGCATCTCCGAACTGGAAGAAGGGAACCTGAATGGCGCTATTCAATCACTCAGGAAGGCTGCCGTCCACGGGACTAACGACCCGCGCTGCTATTACTTCCTGACGGAAAGTCTGATTCAAAAGGGCGCAGCTCCAGGAGGCTCGGAGTTCCAGGAAGCGCTGGAGTCGATTAACACAGCAGTTTCACTCGAGCCAAACTTCGCCCACGCGTATGTGGATCGGGCGAAACTGGAACTCGCCCGAGGGGACGCTAAGACGGCGCTTGTTGATCTTGAGCATGCGCGGTCCATCGATCCGAACTCGAGTTCCATCGCTTACTTGCTGGCGCGGGCATATCAGCGGAAGGGCGAAAGAGCCAAAGCCGACGCATTGTTCGCCCAGGTTCAGGAGCAGGGCGACCGAGATCTGCAGCAATTTGCTAAGGACTCTCTAACGGAAACTCTCGTGGTTGTTTCGACAGGTAATCGCTGAGGTTGCGTGATGGACGGAGTTGGAGCGGTGCTGAGAGCCGCCGCCGGCATCTTTGTCTTTATGTTTGGCCTCACCACCGCGGTTCTGGGCGTGGCTGGTCAAGGCTTTCCGTCAGAGGGGGCATCTAGAAACGCGGATTGCACGGCGGCACTCGAAAAAGGAAAGCAGCTCCTGGCTCAACACGGCTCCAGCGAGGCTCAGCAACTCCTGGCTGAAGCCGTGGGCAGCTGTCCGGATGTGCCCGAGCTGTGGAACAGGTTGGGACTTGCTTACGACGGCGACGGACATCACAACGAAGCGCAGGCTGCCTTCGGCCGTGCGATTCGGCTAGATCCCCACGATACTCGCTTTCGCAATAACCTTGCGGCAAGTTACATCCGGTCGGGGAAGCAAACGATTGGCATTGCGGAGTTTGAAAAAGTGCTGGAGCTCGATCCGGGAAATCCCACGGCTTGCCTGAACCTGGGCAGCTTTTATCTTCGGAAGAAACAGTACCAGCGCGCAGTTTTCTACTTTGATGCTGGAGCGTTCCAGCGGTCGCAAGATCCGCTTGAACTGTTCGAATTAACAGAGGCTTACTACGGCGCAGGAAAAGCGAACCAAGCAAAACAGACGGCAATCCAACTTGCAAGTCTCCCGGGTGTGGACTCGAAGACTCATTTTTCTCTAGGCCTGCTTCTAGCTGAGCATGGCGAATACCACTTGGCCGCGGGACAGTTTGAGGCCATTCCACCTGTCGAACGAGACGGGGCGGCGAACATTAATCTAGGCATGGCCTACTCCAAGCTAGGACGTTTCGACCAAGCGCACGCCGCATATAGCGCCGCGATCCGGGACGACCCAGCGAACCCCGAGCCTTACTTCCGCATCGGGCTCGCTGAATCAGCGATCGGCCGGCACCAGGCAGCAGCCGATTGGATGAATGAGGCCAAGGGTAAGGCCCCAGGCCGCACCGATATCTCCTATGCGCTGGCCGAAGAATTGATGCACGACGGGAACTTCGAGCGGGCCAACTCTGTGCTGACTTTAGCGCTTAGCGTTCATCCGTCTGACCCTGCCCTTCGCGAGGCAACGGGCGACCTCCTTGCGAGCCAAAATCGACTGCAGGATGCCGTGAAGGCCTACAAGGAGTGCCTCCGATTCGATCCAAGACGCCTAAGCGCCCGTTTATCGCTTGCCCGGGCTTATGGGGATATGGCGCAAACCGAAAATGCCAGAGCGGCGCTAGCCGAAGTCCTTCGTCTCGATCCGAAAAACGCCGAAGCAGAGGCTCAGCTCGGGCGTTATGCCCTCGAAGCAGGCAACCCCCAGGATGCCTCGGCGCTGATCAGAAGCGCACTCGCCCACGATCCTCGCAACATTTCGGCCAATGAATATTATGCGCGGCTCCAGATTCGCGACGGCAAGCTGAACGGGGCTCGGGAAACTCTGGAGAAACTCGTGCAGCTCGATCCGCAAAATTACCGATTTCATTTTCTGCTTGGAGGTCTGCTGGCCCGTTTGAATCAGGCCGCCGAAGCAGAAAAAGAATTCGAGCTCTTCCGAAGGCTGCAGCCTAAACATGGCAGTTCCGAGGAATAACAGGACAGCGGCATAAGAACGATGCTCTATCCCATTTCCGAAGTGCGGAACTTGGTGAGCCAGCTGAATCATCCAGAGGGCCTTGCCGTGGCTCGCGACGGATCCATTTATGCAGGTGGCGAGACAGGAGAGGTCTATCGCATTTCTGCCGATGGGATGAAAGTGCAGAAATTTGCGGCAACAGGCGGCTTTTGCCTGGGCATCACGCTTGACCGCGACGAGAATATCTACGTTTGCGACATCGGCCGCCGTTCACTGCTTCGTGTGTCGCAGCGCGGCGACGTGGTCGTGCTCGCGGAACAAGCCGACGGACGCCCGCTCGTGAATCCCAACTTCAGCGTCTTCGACTCCCGCGGCAATCTCTACTTCAGCGACTCGGGCAAATGGAAAGAGGCGAATGGCTTGGTCTGCCGGTGGCGGCCCGGCTGCGAAGCCGAAATCTTTTCGCCCGGTCCATTTCACTTTGCAAACGGCCTGGCGCTGGATGCAGCTGAGCGATACCTGTATGTCGTGGAAAGCAATCTGGATCGCGTATTGCGGATCGAAATCCTCCCGGACGGCAGAAGCGGTCTTCCCGAAGTATTTGCTGAAGGTTTTGCGCGTATCCCAGACGGGCTGGCTTTTGACGCCCGCGGGAACTTGTACGTGACCACCTATGCCTCGAATTGCATTTATCGGGTGGACTTACAACGGAATGTGGAGCTTTTGTGCCAGGACCCCGAGAACTTGCTTTTGTGTCAGCCTACAAACTGCGCTTTTGGGGGACCAAACTTCGATCAGTTGTTCGTCAGCAATCTTGGCCGTGACCACATAGCCGCGCTCGATCTGAAGATCAAAGGTCAGCTCTTGTGGCACCAGCGATCATGAGTTTTGCAGGTGAAGTCTTTGACAACGTCCGGTGGAAGGGCGGGACTTTCGAGCCGGGCCGCAAGGGAAGATATAAATCATCGATTCCCCGCGGATCGGGAGAATTCTGATGAATTTCGAAGGCAAGGTTGTCGTCATAACGGGTGGAGCCTCCGGAATCGGCCAAGCTTGCGTGCGGGAATTCGCGGAGCGCAATGCAGCTGTAGCTGTCGTGGATCGAGACCGGAAGCTGGGCGAAACGACAGTTTCTGAGGTTCAGGGACGCGGTCGGAAGGCGGTTTTGTTTTCCGCGGATGTCAGCAAGGGGAGCGAAGTACAACGGCTTATACCCCAAATTGTCGCCGAATTCGGAGGGCTGGACGTTCTAGTCAGCAACGCCGGCATTCAGCGTTACGGAACCGCGACGAGCGCAAGCGAGGCGGAATGGGATGAAGTTCTGAACATTAATTTGAAGAGTGCTTTCCTCATGTCGAAGCACGCCATTCCCGAGATGATCCGGCGGGGAGGCGGGGCCATTGTGGTTACCGGCTCGGCACAGTCGGTCGCGGCCCAGCGCAATTCAGTCCATTACGTTGTAAGCAAGCATGGTTTGCTGGGCTTGGTCCGAAGCATTGCGCTTGACTATGCCAAGCAAAATATACGCGCTAACTGCGTCTTGCCGGGCGCGATTGACACCCCGATGCTGCGCTGGGCCGCCAGTCTCGATGCTCATCCCGACCGCGTGCTTGAAGCCTGCAATCAGCTGCATCTGCTTGGTCGCATGGGAAAGCCCGAAGAAGTCGCCCGAGTCATTGTGTTCCTGGCAAGTGACCTAGCCTCTTTTGTGACGGGATCGGCCGTTATGGTGGACGGAGGATTATCGGTCCCCGTGGGCGGCACGATCTTTCAAGAGTCGGGAACCGGCACCACAAGGGTGCCAGGCTCCCACTGAAGCTGAATCGAACTATCGTTCAAAGGAGGGGAGATGAAAGGAGGAAAAGTCCACAACCAATGGTTGGCGTCTCTGCTGGCGCTTGGACTATGCGTGTCGGCAAGAGCTTCTGAAGCCGTGCGGCCCAGTGACGAACCAAATGTCGAGACGGTATGGCGCATCGGCAGCTTTGACGGATCATCGGCGGAATTCCATGAGGGCCAACCGCCGGCGCGAGCACCCGCCTTTGTGATCGGCAAAAGCCAGCCTAGCAAGGATTGGTACGCTTTTCAGCCCGGTTCGGCAAACGGTGGGGCGGGAAGCCGAAGCCATCCTGTTCGCGTGCAGTTTGAACTGCGGGATCAGCCCGTTGGTCTTTATGAAATGAAGATTGCGCTGCTCGTGGAGCACCCGCGTATTTCTGCCCTCCAGGTGGACGTCAATGGACACGCAGGGCGTTTCTACCAGCACCCGAAGCTTGATTACGCGATGGGCGACGTCTATGGGGCATTTTTCCCGGAGTATTCAACTGACACGATAACGTTTGACTTCCCCGCCTCCTTTTTGCGCCAAGGGAGCAATCAATTGGAATTTACGGCCGTGGATGAGCCTTCACCGGGAGACGAAACAAATTCGGAGGGAGTGCCGATCGGAGACTCCGGGCTCGTTTACGACGCTCTGGAGCTTGACCACGTAGGTACCGGAGGATATGAAGCCTCGGCCGTACGGTCGCAGATCGTTCCCACCATTTTCTATCGCATGGAAGACGGCAAGCTCCGGGAGCTCATCGACGTATTTGTCGGTTTTCACGAGAAGCCCGAGCGTGGCAGTGTTGAGCTTTTGCTGAACGGAGACGTGTTTCGCCAACCTTTGACCGCCGACCGGGCCTTCGGAGAACAACGAGTGGAATTTTCCGTCCCGGCCTTCGAGAGCTCCTGCGAAACAACGGTCTCGGTGCATCTCAACGGTAGGACTCGTCGCTTTACAGAACGAATTGTTCCCGGCAAGAAATGGACCGTCTTCGTCGTCCCCCACGAGCATCTCGACGTCGGCTATACCGACTTTCAGGCCAAAGTAGCGGAGGTTCACAGCCGCGGGATCGATGAAATCGCACCCCTTGCCGAGAAGTACCCTGGTTTCGAGTTCAGTTTAGACGGCGCATGGGAAGCAGAGCAATTTCTTCACAGTCGCAGCCAAGCCGACAGGGAAAAGCTGTACCGCATGGTTCAGGACGGCAAAATCCATATTCCGTCACAGTACGCAAGCCTGCTCACCGGCTTTCCGACGGCGGAGACGCTGCTTCGCTCTCTCTATTGGGGCTACGCTTTCAATCAAAAACACGGCGGCCCATGGGAGTATGCGAATATCACCGACGTACCTTCTTACTCTTGGTCATACGCTTCAGTTCTGTCAGAAGCGGGGCTGAAGTATTTCATTGCAGCCAGCGATAATTACCGCGGCCCTATGCTCCTGCTGGGACATCTGCACGAAAAGTCGCCCTTCTGGTGGGAAGGGCCTGATGGCGGCAGGGTGCTGATGTGGTATTCCCGCCACTATCACCAGATGCTGACGCTGTTTGGAATGCCCCCTCAAGTGGCGGCGGGTCATGACGCTCTGCCCATATTTTTGCAGATCTACGGTTCTCCTTCCTACAAGCCCCACTCCGTTCTTCTCTACGGAACGCAAGTGGAGAACACCGATCTCTTTCCGCAGCAAGCGGAAATTGTCTCCGCCTGGAACAAAATCTACACATATCCCAAGCTGGAGTTCTCAGACTTTTCCAAGGCAATAGGCGAGATCGCAAAAGAAGCGGGGGACGCGATCCCAACTTACCGGGGAGATGGGGGCCCCTATTGGGAAGACGGAATTGCTGCTGATGCCGCTTATGCGGCGCTTGAAAGGGCAAACGAGGCCCGGGCGCTGTCTGCGGAAAAACTTTCCACGGTCAGCACGCTGGTCAATCCAAAGTTCCTGCTTGACCGCGGCAAGCTCGACGACTTGTGGAAGGAAATGGTGCTGATGGACGAACACACCTGGGGAGACTCACGCAGCATCACCGCACCCGAGAGCCAGGAGTCAGTGGAACAGCTGGCCGTGAAAGACGCCTTCGCGGTCCGCGCGCATGCCTTGGTCAACGACATCGTCGAACGCAGCCTCGGGGTGATCGCTGATTTCGTTAGTGATCCGCCCAATACGCTTCTCGTATTTAACGGCCTCAACTGGACACGTAGCAGCTTTGTAGACTTCGATTTGGATCACGGGTGGGAAATCGTCGATCAGAAGACCCAGGAGGTTGTCCAGTATGAGACGGTCTCGGACTTCAAGTTATACAGCCGTGTCCGTTTCCTCGCCGTGGACGTTCCAGCCGTTGGCTACAAGGCTTATGAATTAAGGATGGTAAAAGGACAGCCCGCCGAGAACGCATCCTCGCATGGCGAAGTCGTCGAAAGCCCCTACTATCGCGTCACATTGGACCCCGAGAGCGGCGCGGTACGAAGCATTTTTGACAAGGAGCTCGCGCGGGACATCGTCGACTCCTCATCGCCCTACCGTTTTGGCCAGTATCTGTATGTCAGCGGGGCCGACGAGCTCCCAAACCGCTTGGTCCAGTATCGAGCCATTTCACCCGTCCCGGACCTGCACATACAGCCTGCGGGCGGAGGAAAGCTCGTTTCCGTCGTCCACACAAGCTTTGGAACAGTAGCAAAACTGGAGAGCTCTGATGTAAACACCCCGAGAATCGAAACTCGGATCATCCTTTTCGACACGCAGAAAAAGATCGAATTCATAAACCAAATCCGCAAAGAGAAAACCTTCAGCAAAGAAGGCGTATACTTCGCTTTTCCCCTTGCTATGGAGCATCCGCGGTTCGAGTATGAAATCCAGAATGGCGTCGTCGACCCTGCCAAGGACATGCTACCCGGTGCGGGCCTTGAGTGGTTTTCGGTCCAGCACTGGACCGCGGCTCAAGATGGCAACGTGGCAGCCGCCATTTTCCCCCTCGACGCTTCACTCGTCACCTTTGGAGACATTGCTCGCGGAATTTGGCCGCGTGAGTTCGGCCAGCGCAAGCCGGCGCTCTTCTCTTACGTGATGAACAATTACTGGGACACGAACTATCGAGCCGGCCAAGGCGGGGATTTTGTCTTTCGTTATGTGTTTACCAGTGGTCGCAAGCTCGACGCTGCTTCTCTCAGTCGCCTCGGTTGGGAGGAGAGCACTCCGCTTGAGACCGACCGGATTACATCTCAGGACAAAGCCATTAACCTCCCGCGTCCGCTGGACAGCAAGCAGGGCAGCTTCCTCGAGGTGAATCGGCCCAACGTGCTGCTCCTGACCTGGAAGGAGGCGGAAGACGATCAGGGTACCATCCTCCGGTTCCTCGAAATTGGCGGCGAAGCCGGGCCAGCGGAAATAACCATTCCGTTGTTGAAGGTTGAGTCCGCATGGAGATGCAACGCCATGGAGGCAAACCAGCTGGCACTTCAGCTGGTCGGCGATCACGGATTTAAGTTTGACATCAAGCCGCACCAGATTGTTACGGTGCGCGTAAAAGGGACGTCTACCCTTCCGGCCCTCGTGCGCTGACTGGCGTCGTCTTGATCCCCGCGCGGCTCGAGAAAAAAGTGCTAGGTTGTTCCAAAGCGAAATGGCATGGGCGCGAAGCCTTCGTGCTCGTGAACGATCTCGTCCATTTGGTCACTCTAACCGGGGGCGGGCACATTGCCGAGTTCCGGTTCCGCGAGCGCAAGGGCTTATCCACCCTCAATCCGCTCTGGGTGCCGCCGTGGAAGACGATTGAGCCTTATCACTACCGGCCAGGGCAGCATGCGGCGCGCTATGGGTCTCCGGCCACGGGTCGAACGCTTTCCGGCATCACCGGTCACAATTTGTGCTTGGACTTTTTTGGCTCGCCTTCGGAGGAGGAAGCCCGGCAGGGACTCTCGATTCATGGCGAAGCGCCAAGTCTTCGATGGCGGAAAGAACGTATTGGGGTGCGCCCGCAAGAGGTCAGTCTTAAGCTGTCAGTGCGGTTGCCGGTGGCAGAACTTCGCTTCGAACGCGAACTCACTCTCCGGCGAGGGGAGTCGGTCGCTTATTTCGAAGAAACCGTGAAGAACGAAAGGAAGGCAGATCATTTCTTTCATTGGACGCAGCATGTCACGCTTGGTCCGCCATTCCTCGACTCCCAGGCGAGTTGCATTTGCGTACCGGCACTCAAGGGGAGAACCTATCCTCATGGTTACGAAGGCAAAGAACTGCTTCGATCCTCGTGCGATTTTAAATGGCCACGTGCCCCGGATCTGCAAGGAAACTTCGTTGATCTTACACAACCCTTCATCCGTTCCGGGAAGGGATTTGTGGCAACGGCTCTGCTCGATCCTAGGCGGGAGATCGGATATATCGCAGCACTGAACCGCGAAGCGAATCTTCTCTTTGGCTACTGCTTTCACCGTAGCGATTTTCCGTGGGCGGTCAGTTGGGAGGAGAACCGCGCGAGACGCTATCCGCCTTGGAATGGCCGGTGCCAGGTCCGCGGGATTGAATTTGGCTCAACTCCCTTTCCTTTACTCCGCCGTGAAGCTTTTGCCCAAGGCCCGCTATATGGGACAGGGCATTTTTCGATGGTCCCGGCGCGCGGTTCGCGCACCGTGCAGTATCTCAGCTTCCTAGCGGCTGTCCCCGAGGACTTCGCTCATTTACGAGGGCTGCGCTTGACGGATAGCGAGATTCTCCTAAGCGACGCTCGTGGCCGCGACCGCGTCCGAGTGCGGGCGTCTGGGCTTGCTGCAACAAGCCTTGCAAAAAAGTCATGACTCACCAAGGCTTGAATCAAAATCAGGCACAGCGAAACCCGGAGGCGCAAGATGTGTTCCGTTCCGCAGAGGCCGACAACGGAGAAAAATGGCTCCTGAATCCCGCGATTTAAACGTGGAAGACGCATGTCGGCGATTTTCGCTGATCTACACCGGAGCCATCGCCGATGTTCTGGATGAAATGGGTTACTCGAAGCAATGCCTCCCAGCGGCGATCCAGAGCCTCAACTGGGATCAAAGAGTGGCCGGAGCGGCAATGACCGTAGAGGGGCAGCAGACTTCAAGCAAGGACCCGGAGGAGATTTATATTCCAGTACTCCAAATGCTAGGCGACCTCCAACCAGGTGACGTTATCGTGTCACAACCAAACGACGGCATCTGCGCTCATATCGGCGAGCTATCGAGCGAGGCGGCCCAATTTCGGGGTGCCCGGGGAGCTGTGATCGATGGCGGCGCTCGTGATACCGACTACATAAGGAAGCTGGGATTTCCGGTTTTTTGCCGTTATCGAACGCCTCGGGATATCGTGGGTCGATGGAAACTAATCACTTACTCGAGGGGCCGTAAAGCCCTTCCTTTAGGGGATATAAGGCCCTTAGACCGGCAAGGTCCTTTAAGGTTCTTTCCCAAAGCTTGACAGACAAAGGGAGTTGAAATACAGTAGACGAAGAAAAAGCGAACACGAAGCCTTAACCTTACTGTGGCTACGTAACGCCACCAACAGAACAAACGAAGAAACTGCTAGACCAGAGGGTTCAAGAATGACGACCCCAGTAGAAGGAACTAAGGCGATTGAGTAC
>WNGC01002951.1_pt1 | contig 10347 bp, 10 predicted proteins | sample 5400051 | NCBI WGS metagenome assembly WNGC01 (sample SAMN13153368, study PRJNA577476) | soil metagenome | isolation source: 20 cm soil or saprolite under grassland replicate 2 | place: USA:California | collected 2016-06-15 | reverse complement strand
TTCACACGGTCTGTCGTTCGGGATGACAATTCGCTTAAATGTCATTCCGAGTGTAGCGACGATCTTTCTTGACGTCAAAAGTAAGCAGCGATTTTAAATGACCCGTTGTCAGTTTTCTCTTCCACTTTGCAGAATATTTAGGGCAGTGTCTCTGAGATCAGTTTGACCGCAGCCGGGCCAAGCAGTAAAGGAGACGTTGATGACTATGCCGGCTGATGTCACCAAAAAGATCGCCACAAAACCGAGATATCGGCAAACGCCGGAGGATTTCATGAAGCTTTGGCCAGACGCAAAAAGATCGCACTCCCCGACATTGATCTTGGTTTTGTGTTTGGCTTCATGTTTGGGTCCCGGCCGAGTCTCCTTTGCCTTAGATGAGGCGAAGATTCATGTAGCCGGAACGCCGAACATCACGAGTTTCGTCTACCACGTCGGCAAAGAAAAAGGATTCTACAGAGAAGAGGGGATCGAGCTGCAACCCATCATGGCTGGGATGCTGCAAGGGATCCAGGGGCTGATCGGTGGAAGCTTCGACTACAGCCAGATGCTCGGACAAGGTGGAGGCGCTATCCTGAGAGGCGCCCCGCTCAAGATCATCATGGCCTTTGACACGCGTCCTTCGTGGTTTCTTCTCGGGGGCAAAAATATGAAAAGCCTCCAAGATCTAAAAGGGAAACAGCTGGCGGTTTCCAGTTTTGGCGCTGCCCTGGACCAGATGACCCGCGAGCTACTGCCGAGATTTGGCTTGGAACCCATGCGCGACGTTGTCCTGCGGGCCATCGAGCCCCCGCCCAATAGACTGGCTGCTTTATTGAGCGGGGCGATTGACGCGGCGGTCTTGACTCACCCCGAAACAATCATCGCGAGGAGACAGGGATTCAACGAATTGCTTTTCTTTGGTGACCACATCGAGTTTGTCTCAGCAGGGGTGGTGGCGACCGAGAAAAATATTTCTCAGAAGCCCGATTTCGTCCGTCGCTTCATCCGTGGCGCCCTCAAGACGTTCTACTGGATCAAGGCCAACGAAAAAGAAGTTGCCGCCAGACTGGCCAAAGCCACAAAGTCTTCCGAGAGTGACGGCCTCGAACTCTACAGGACCGGTGTCAAGCTTTTTTCGCAGGACGGCACCATACCTCGAAGCCTCCAAGACAGAATGATCTCTATGCAGAGAAAGGTCCTCCAGATAGAAAAAGAGATCACGCCCGAGAACGTCTATGACTTCAGTTTTGTCCGCGCTGCAAACAAAGAGTTAGGGAAAGGAGAATCGTCATGAGTGTTCTCGATCAACCTCTTCTCATCGCCAATGTCAACTACCACGTCGGCCACTGGGTCGCCATTTACGTCGCCGAAGAACAGGGCTTTTTCAAGGAGGAAGGTCTTACGCGTTACGAGTACGAGCGCGCGGGGCTCCTGCCCGGCCCGTGGGAACGTGAAGGCCTTGGCCTGGCAATAAAGGAGCATGGCGTGGACATCGCCACAGCGGTGGACACAGAATCGGCCATTTGTCAGAGGCTGCAAGGCGCTGACGTCTACATAGTCGGTGGCTGGCGCTACACGCCGTTCCTCAAATGGTATGGCTCCAAGCATATCACCGATATCAGCAAACTCCGCGGCGGCAAGATCGGCGTCCGCGAGAGTTCAGCGGACGGCGGAGGGCTCGTCGAATTCTTTATCGAGGAGGCCTTGAAAGAGGCCGGAGTCAACCCGGAGACCGAGGTGGAAAAGGTTCAAGACCCGGTGTTCGGTTATCGCAACAACCCGGCCCACATCGAAATGCTCCGCTCTGGAAGAGTCAATGCGATCACGTCCTCGCCGCCATTTTCCGATCAACTCGAGAAAGAAGGCTATCCAGTCATCCTGGATCCCAACAAAGTTTTTCCCAGGCGTCCGGGCAAGGTAACCGTTGCCCCCCGGAGAACCATCGAAGAGCGGGGGGAGGAGCTGAAGGCTTACTTCCGAGCCATCATTCGGACCTTCTGGTTCATGCGCGATGTAAAGAACTTCGAATATCTCCACGACCTCGAAGCGCGGCTGAGAAAGCTCACGCACAACGAAGACGAGCGGCGACTCTTTATTGCTTCAGCGCCCGATCGGGTTGACAGTTGGGCGCTGCCGATGGACGGCGGCATAGAGCGTCAAGCGCTCGATAGAATCATTCAAGAGATGGTCAAGAGGGGCAGGCTGGAACGCGCGCTTCCCGTCGAAGAAGTATTCAGAGACGATGCTGTGCGCGAGGCGTACCGGGAGGTCAGCAACCGGGCAAAGCTCAAACCGGCCTTCGATACGGCCATGGCAGCCGTAGAGAAATATGGTTTTTAAGAAGTGTCAGAACTCCGATGATAATCGGCGGCCCCGTTTGGTCATTCCCGCGGAAACGGGAACACTAGCCCTTCGGTATCTTACGTCCGGGCTCGGTTTTTCAGAGACTCAGCGAGCTCGCGCAAATATTCTTCCTGTTCCTTAGGCGTGTATAACGCGAGCGATCCGTCCTCTTTCAGTGGGATACCTCCGTAAAAGTGGAAGGCGTGACCATCCCAGTCGTAGAACTCATCGCCACGTTGATAGATCTCCTTCCACTTGTAGCCAACAGGACTTCGGTGCAAACCGGTCCGAGCTGGAAGCGCGTCTTGCTGCTCCACGGATTCACTCAACTTTTCCTTCGCGTTTTCTTCTTCGGGAAGTCCTTCCCACATGCGCCGGTAGTTGGGTAAGAACTCATTCTCACGCACCGTCAAAGCCGTGTGCATGTCCCACCAGGGTCCGTGTCCCGCGACACGCTCATCGACCCGGTCAACCAACTTGTAGACGATCCGGCCGCCCGCCCTTAGACGTAATACGAGCATCCCCTCGGCGATCGTCGGGTTATTCACCGGTTGGAGGCCACAATATTTGTCAAAAAAGACTGCGGTTCTTGCCAGGTCCCGGGAGCCGTACACTGCGTGACTGATACGGCCTACTTTCTCTGAGGTGCAGATCTCCATGGCGCCCTCCGGCATGTGCACGGGCGCCCAAAACTCATATTGGTTGCCGTCCGGATCTTCGAAATAGATGGCTGTACCCTCGTCGCCTTCGGCGGCTGTCTTTATCGGGTCCGTGTGCGGGATCTCGTGGTGGTCGAGCCGGCGCAGGTGTAGGTCGATATCGTCGGGCCGGACGTAGAATCCGCATCGAGGGGTATCCTTGCCCAGCCCTTTGCTGGGCGGGTAGACCTCGGACTGAAGGAACGCGCCGATGCGGCACGATCCACCCTCCCACCACAGAAAACACATTATCGGAACGTTCTTTTTTCGCGCTGCAGTCGTGATTCCGACGATCGGTCTGCGAGTAATGCCTGTGGCATTCACTGCCCAGTCGGCCCAGGCAACCATGTCGTTCGTTCCGACCACATAGTGATCGATCCAATGAACTGCCCCACGAGGTTCATCGTTTGCCATAAATAACCCTCCCTTGAGCTAGTATGTTGCTGAAAAAAGGAATTCCATGCTTCGACAGTCTCAGCACGAACGGAAACTTATCAATAATTCAAAGCGACCTCCGGTCGCCCCGGTTACGCAACCTGCTCGACTACGGCAGCTCAGACTATCGTCACGACCGGTACTAAACTGGGAAAAGGGTGTCAAGCCTTCCCGACCATCGGGGCGTTCGCTGGTTCAAAAGTTCAAGCGTTTTGCTTTTCGATTGGGACGGAACTTTATCGGTGCTTGGCTAGAAATTATCTCAACGCCTCGCTGACCTTGCGAACAATGCTAAAGTCGAACACCTGCTCGGGAAGCACAGGATATGCAGGCTTGACCCGCACAGACGCGTCCGCGATCATTTGCCGCTGAACGTCTTCGTCGACTAATCCATTTTCCAATAGCGCGGGTGCTGCAACGTCATACACGCGCGCGGCGATCTTTTCCGGATCCTTGCCGATATCCACCCAAGGTCCCTTGATGAAGTCAATGCCATATTTCCTGTCTGTTTTTATCAGACGGATCGCTCGCAACATCGCGCGTACAACCTTTGTGACCAGCTCCGGCTGCTCGGAAAGTAATGATTTCGTCGTTGCAAGGCCGCCCTGCACGGATCGATAAACGCTGCCCGCGTCGACGAGTTTGCGATAGCCCTCATCTTGAGCGGTGAAGGTCAATGGCATCTGCAGGGGTGCGGCGTCAATGACTTTGGCTTTTAAGGACAAATAGGTTACATGGCTCGGACCCGTGGCAAGAATAGTGACCTCTTCGGGCCGAACTCCGTGCGCGATCAGAATCTGGCGCGCCAGAATTTCCGCCAAAGAGCCAACGCCGCCGGTGCCAATTTTCTTTCCTCGCAACTGTTGGACACTGGTAATATTGGGCTGGACTATAAGATCAAATGACGGCCGGTCAGTGACGGCCAATATCACTTTGATGTCGGCACCCCGAACGGCTGAACTAACTGCGCTTCCAGTTGCAGAAGCGAATTGCGTGCTTTTCCCCAACGTCGCCTGAATGGTTTGGATAGCCTGCATCACGATCAGCTCGACCTCCAAGCCTTCCTCTCGGAAAAACCCCCGTTCCTTGGCAACAAAAAAGGGCATGGAAGTCGTGCTCCTGGCCGCTAAGCCCATGCGGACGCGGGTCAGGTTACCTGACCCCTCACCAGCAAAAGCGCTTTCCGTTCTGCATAGCATCAGAGCGATTGCAGTCATCAAAAGAGTCGCAAAACGTTTCGTCTTAATCATTGCGCCCCCATCATGATTCTCGGCGCTAAAGTCTGTATAGGGCCGCGGCGTTGTCGTGAATGACCTTCTGCTTCATCTCCGGGGATAGGTGGGCCGAGTCCTTGTCGATGATCTCCCTGGAGAACGGCCAGGTGCTGTCCGGGTGCGGGTAATCCGATCCCCACATGATGTGACCGTCGCCGAAGAACTCGATCAGGTGAAGTCCCACCAAGTCGGTTTGATAGGTCGCCCAAACTTGGCGCTTGAACACCTCGCTCGGCGGCGCTTTCAGGGCGATGTCCCCGGCCTTCTTTCTCTCGAATTGTCTGCGGTAGCGGTAGTCCATCTCTTGAACGACGAATGGGATCCAGCCGATCGCGGATTCGGCGAGGCAGAACTTCAATTTGGGATGGCGCTCCAAGGTTCCGAAGGTGAACATATTTACGAACGGGTTGAAAAACGAAGTAGCGCCATTGCTGAGCCCCATATCGAAGACCCCTTGGCGCTGACCGGGTTTCATCGTGTCAATCGTGGCCCTGACCGTTCCCGATTGTGTGCTGCCACCGACGTGGTACGACACGACGATGCCGGCATCTTCCGCCGCGTCCCAAAACATGTCCCATGGCTTCTGATTCATAGCGAGAGTCACATCGTTGACCAGAAAGTTCGCTTCGCGGAAGCCCAGCTTTGCGACGCGGATGACTTCATCCCGGGCGGCTTGCTGGTCGACGGAAGAGAGCATGGCAACGGGATAGAAGCGCTTCGGCGCGCTCTTACCGAACTCTACCGCCCAGTCGTTGTAAGCCTGAACGCAGGCATTTCTCAGCTCGGCCTCGCCCACTTGCATGGCGATAATCGGCGGAAACATGAGCGACGCCTCGACTCCGTCGCGATCCATATCAGCGAGCCGTTTTTCCGGCGTCGTCGGCCGGTGGGGTTCGCCAACTCCGCCCCTGTCGAGAGCCAGCTTGTTTCGATTGGGCCTGGCAAACCAGCGCTCGCCACGATAGTCCGCCCAGGTCTCGCCATCGCACACCCAGTACTCGCCCTTCTCGCCTCTGTCTTCGACGTGCGGCGCACGATCCTTCAAAGAATTGGGCAAGCGGTCCGTCCACAAGTTCTTGGGCAAATACCCCAGGTCAATGTGATCGTCGGCTGAAATCATCGTGTATTCCACTTTCATTCTCCTTTGCTTCATTCACGTCATCGCGTAGCCGCAGAGTTTTATTGTACGGCGATGATTCTCCAGCCATTCCAGTGGCGTGGTTAATGTCTATGATTGGATAATTACGGTTTTCGTTGAGAAATCTAACTGCTATGAGTATATAAGTCTAGAAAAAAGAAGGCGAGCTGGGCCGTCGAGCGACCACCGTTGGGCCAGCCTTCTATCAAACCCGACCATTTTCCGTTGAAGGGACATTAAATGGGAAAACATCGTGCAGACTCAATGCGTTGATTGCTTATTGAATAATAGGTAAGAAACCGACTGGAGAGGCGCTGATCTTTCTGTCAAAGTCCAAACAATATTTTCCAACTGGAAACCGCTAAAACAGGGGTGGGAGGAATACCCATGGCATCAACAAAGCAAATGGTCGGCAACCCAACACCCAGAGTCGAAGGGGAGCTGAAGGCTAACGGTAAAGCCGTTTATGCGGTTGACGTTACGCTTCCTGGGATGCTCTGGGGAAAACTGCTGCGCAGCCCGATCGCGTCGGGAAAGATCAAGCGAATCGACACGAGCAAAGCTTCGGCCCTCTCGGGTGTGCATGCCATCGTGACCGGCGCGGATTGCACGGGTCTGAAAATCGGACGCCGGCTTTACGACATGCCGATCCTTGCGGACGGCGAGGTCCGCTTCATAGGTGAAAAAGTGGCCGCGGTGGCGGCGGACGACGAGTTGATCGCCGAGGAAGCGGTCGGTCTCATCGAAGTCGAGTACGAAGAGACGGAGCCGATTCTCGACCCCGTCGAAGCCATGAAGCCGGGCACAAGGCTGATTCACCCCGACGTGACGAATTACAAAGGCCTTCCCAACCCGCTAAAGGAGCCGAGCAACGATTTTATCTATATGACCTGGGGCAAGGGCGAGATCGAGACCGGCTTTCGCCAGGCGGATATCATCGTCGAGAACACTTTCACGACGCCGGTCGTGCATCATAGCTATATCGAGCCTCATTCCTGTCTCGTCAAAGCGGCTGCCGACGGCTCGGCGGAGTTTTGGTCCTGCAGCAAAGTCCCTTACGGCGTGCGCGAACAGGTAGCCAACGCCTTGCGGATACCGCCGGAGAAACTGTTATTCAATCCAGTCTACATCGGCGGCGATTTCGGCGGCAAGGGCGATTTCATGGATCTTGGCGTGGTTTATCTATTGTCCAAAAGGGCGGGACGGCCGGTCAAGTTGGTGATGGATTACGACGAAGAGTTCGCCGCGGGTAATCCCAGACATGCGTCCATCGTTCATGTGAAGACTGGAGTGAAGAAAGATGGGACCATCGTGGCGCACCACATGAATTTCATCTTCGACAGCGGCGCGTACGGGGCATTCAAGCCGAATGCATTTCTAAACGGCCCTCACCTGTCGGCCGGGCCATATAATATTCCCCACGCGTTCATTGAAGAGCACATGGTCTACACCAACAAGATTCCTTGCGGCCATATGCGCTCGCCCGGCGATCCTCAGGGATTTTTCGCCAACGAGAGCCAGATGGAGCTGGTCGCGAAGAAACTCAAGATGGATCCGATCAAGTTCCGGCAAAAAAATTTCATGCGCGATGGCGACATCGATGCGACGGGGGAAGAGATCCACTACATCAAAACCGCCGAGACCTTCAAAAGGGCGCTGGACGATTCCGGTTATCATAGACCGAAGCCAAAGAATGTCGGGCGCGGCGTTGCTTTGGTGCAATGGACGGCAGCCGGAGGGATAGGGACAGTCGGTATCACGCTCGATGAGAATGGTGTCGTGACCATTGGCTCCGCCGTGCTTGATCAAGGGGGCGGGACTTACACGGTGCTCGCGGAAATTGTCGCAGAAGAACTAAAAATTCCCCTGAGCCAGATCAGAGTTCAATCTTTGAACACCAGCCAGGGCAAAAAAGACACCGGCGTCGGCGGCAGCCGGACGACGCGGGTCTACGGCAACGCGGGATACGAAGCAGCACTCAAGGCCGTCGAAGCGATCAAGCAGGCAGCGGCCGAACAAATGGGCGTGACGCCGGATCAAATCACCCTGGCGAAGGGCGCGGTCTTGCACCCGCGGATGGAAAGACGTCTGAGCTATGCCGAGATTGTCAAAGCGAAGGGCTCTCCGATCGTTGTCGAGGCGAGCTACAACGATAGCACGAGGGTTCACGCCGCCTCGATGTGCGTTCAGGTCGCGGAAGTCGAAGTGGATCCCGAGACCGGGCAAGTACAGCTCAAGAAATTTACCTCCACCCACAATACCGGTACAGTGCTCAATCCGCTGATGCACCAGGGGCAAATCGAAGGCGGGACCATGACCGGCATCGGTTACGCGCTCATGGAGCAGCTCATCATCAGCGACGGGAAAGTTGCGACGACAAATTTTGGTGAATATAAGATTCCAACGATCAGAGACGTTCCGCCGTTCAAAAGCTCAGTAACCGAGCAGCCCGAGGGCGCCGGGCCGTATCACAGCATGCCAATCGGCGAAACCGCCAATATTCCCACGGCGGCGGCCATCGCCAATGCGGTTGAAGACGCTTGCGGCGTGAGGATCAAGAGCCTGCCGATCACCGCAGAAAAAGTGTACGACGCGCTTCATGGAACACGCTAGGGGCACGGCGCGCCGTGCCCCTACGTCCGGACGGTTTGGTCATCCGATTCCGTGTTCCTTACCGACGATTATCGGAGCATTCAAATCCGCGTGCACGAGGCGGATTAATGAAATGGAAAAGACAACAGCCGTCCTATGGCAGCGGAATTATTACAAGCACATTATTCGCAATGAATCGGAATTGAACCGGGTTCGGGAATACATTGCCGACAATCCTGCCCGTTGGGGCGAAGATATTTACAACCCAGATTACGGGGACAAGAAATGCCCAAGATAAGAATAGGAGATTCGTTCCCCGCGACCAAGCTCCAAGACATTGACGGCGAGACCGTGGAATTTCCTGCTGTGTTCGCGAATGCGCCAGCAACCGTCGTGTTCTTTTATCGCGGCCATTGGTGACCGTGGTGCCGGGCCCAGGTGACGGCCTTCGTTTATGAATCCGAGCGATACGTTCCCGAGAAAATTCAGGTTCTCGGCGTCAGCGTCGAACCTGCCGAAGAAGGCAGAAAACTTCGTGAGCGCGTCACTCGCGACTGCCAAGAAGATCGCCCGCACATCTCCCTCGATCCCTATCCTTTACGCTTGTTGATCGATCCCGATGCGAAACTCGTCCGCGCGGTCGGCGCCGAAAACGAAGGTCATTGGGCCGGACTTATCGCTTCGCCGGTAACTTATGTGGTCGATCACGCAGGCAAAGTTTGCTGGGCCTATGTCAGCGCCAGCGCGGCGGATCGCCCCAGCCCCGTGGCTCTCGCAAAAGCCGCGGTTGCCGTCGCACGCGGCGAGTCGCCATACGAGGCTTATCCGGGAAAATTGTAATTGCCGAATGGGATCCGAAACTCTTAATCTTAATCGTCTTCGCAGATACTTGCGATGGGTCGAGCGTACGGATATCCATCGCGCCCGTTAAGCGCAAAATTTCAACGCTTCGCTTCAGACCGGAGCTTTGCCGTGGCTTGGCCCGCAGCATGTACCCGGAACAGCCCCCATAGCCCTGCCTCGCGGTAAGGCTCACGGTGATCGCCGTAAATGTAGTCGCCAGGGAGGTTCGCGTTCCCGCCGGCGCCGTGAGCTAATGAAATCGTGATCGTTTCCATCCCGCCTAACTTAACGGATGAGAGCATATCCGTACCAACCCTACCTGGTTCGGAAGGCCACGTGTGGCCCTCCAGACTGAAGACGTGAGATTGTTCACTGAAAGGAACCAGTACATGAATCTTCACGGCTTCGCCTTGGAACGCTTCCATGATCGGCGTCGATGGACTCCCGTGGATATCGCTCCTGAATATTCGGGAGGGATCCTTGTCTTTCGCGAGTCTTTTTTGAAAAGGCTCTGTCCGGTAATTGAGACCCACCGTGCCCTGCACATGCTCGGTATAGGGCATTTGAGCCGTGCCGATGATTTCGTCTTGGTCCTGAATGAAAAGGGTAAAGTCTCGATAGGGAGAACCAAAAGGAGGAAAAACCTTAACGCTCCAGCTAGATTTTAACGACATGTCTTTTCCGTCGACTGGATGCTTGTAGTTCGCGCCACGTGGGCCGACGATGATGGCACCGTAAAGGCCGAGCCCGGGGTTCTCCAGAACGTTTCCCCAATCGCGCACCAAAGCGGCTGTCTCTCCAACTTCGGGATGCGCATAGAAAATGAATGTCTGGCTCTTACCGGGTTCGACCAAATCAGGGCCTGTTCGGTCGTAAGCCAGCATACTCGTATGGAAGGAGACTGGCTCTCTGGTCTCGTTCGTTAGATGAATCACAATGCAGTCACCTGTGTTGACATGGAGAGCCAAGGGCTCAGGAGTTTTTGCGCCTGAACGTACTGCCGCCTTATCCTCTTGCAAAACATAGATCTTGCCGTTGGCGCCGC
>WNGC01002950.1_pt1 | contig 10349 bp, 10 predicted proteins | sample 5400051 | NCBI WGS metagenome assembly WNGC01 (sample SAMN13153368, study PRJNA577476) | soil metagenome | isolation source: 20 cm soil or saprolite under grassland replicate 2 | place: USA:California | collected 2016-06-15 | reverse complement strand
TTTTATTCGGCGCAGTTCTTTGCGCGATTTGAGATCGACAACGGAGACATCGTTTGATGCGCCATTCGCCGTGTAAAGCTTCGAACCGCTGGGATCGAGTGCGATTCCCCACGCACGATTTCCGACGGGAATCATTGCAACAATCGACTCCTCACCCTCCCCCTCTCCTCGCGCGGAGAGGAGAGGCGACCGCGGCACTTCATTCTTCTCAGTATCGATAACTGTTACCGCGTTTCCGCGACCTGTTGAGACGTAAAGCTCTTTTCCATCTTTGGAAATGGCAGTGCCCATCGGGAGCGAGCCTGTTGGCAATTGGATTTTGGACGATAATTGATGTGACCGCGCATCAATAACAGCGAGGTATCCGCCGTTCTCGCAAGCAGCGTAAGCGCGCGAGCCATCCGGTAGAAACGCAACGGAACGCGGTCGCCCGCCGGTATCGATTTTTGCGATTACGCGCTGTTGGCCGGGATCGATCACGAACACCTCGCCTTTCTCTTCGCAGGTTACGTACACTTCGCCGTTTGTCGGGTTGACGGCGACGCCTTCCGGCTCAGCCGATACTTTTACTTTGCCGCGAGGTTGGCCGGAATTGAGATCGACAATCAAAGCGCTGGCATCGTCTTCATTTGCGATGAACGCGAATTTTCCGTCTTTGCTGATTGCGAATTGTTCAGGGTCGGATCCGACATGCCAGCGATCGATCAGCTTGCGCGCCACCGGATCGATCACACCAAGACCATCAGCGCTCTTGTCAGCGGGCGCGCGATTTTCGTCCACGCCGGGAGCCACTCGAGGCGAACCGCTCAACGTGACAAAAACTCGCGTCCCATCCGGTGTGCCGTGAATCCCGCGGGGTCTTTTGCCGACCTTGAAAGTCGCGACCACGTCGTCCGTCGCGCCATCGATGACACTCACATCACCAGATCGTTCGTTGCTGACGAACACAAGGTAGCTGGTGGACTCCGCCTTAGCCAGGCACATGACTGCACCGACAACGAAACATGCAATTCCCCAGAGGCTGAATCTCACTCCGGAAGTAGATCACCATGGTTTACGTGATCAAGCGATGAGCATTTCCCGCGTCGAACCGCGGCAAGCGTGACGGCATTAGTTATGAAAATCACGCTTTTCTCAACCCGATCCCGCTGAAACCATCATATAAACGATTACCGCAACTGCAGCCAGGAGGACGATCACGGTGATCGCGGTGACCATTTGCGGGTCGGCTTGAACTTCACCGCGCCGAATGCTGCGGTTAATGACATGGTAACGCCAGGCCGCGAACACTGTGATCAACGCGCCGGCGCCGATCATGCACTCGCCGAGCGGCGCCGAGAGCCCGGACCTGTGCACCGGCATCTGTGGATTTATGTGCATTGCGACTTCGCGTACCCAGAGACTGAACCGCGCGATTACAAATCCCAGGCTCATCACTGCAATGCTTGTCCGAACCCAAGCGAGAAATGTGCGCTCGTTGGCGAGAATCTCCGATTCGATCTTATCGGGATCGAGTTGCCCTTTTTTATGCCCGGAATTGCTTTCTGTCTTGTTGGACTCGGACATTCTTAGCCAATTTGGATTCGCAGCCGGCCGCGATGTTGCGCAGTCGGTTTCGGAAACCGCTTAATTGTACGCCATGAACTTATGGCAGCAATTCTGGATGCCGTTGCTGGTAACATTGATTACAAAATTTGCGCATTGAGCAATGGACGTTGAGCATTCAACGTTTCCCATGACCACGCACGACAAGCTTTTCATTCCGGGTCCTGTTGAAGTATCGGAAAAAACCTGGGCCGCGTTCTCGCGTCCGATGATTGGGCACCGGGGTGAAGATTTTAAAAACCTTTACCGCGCGGTTCATCCGGGGCTTCAGACCTTGTTCGCAACAAAGCAGCCAGTGTTCCTTTCAACCTCTTCAGCATGGGGTGTGATGGAAGCGTCAATCCGAAACATCACTGATCGCGGCGTGCTGTGCTGCATGTGCGGCGCGTTCTCCGATAAATGGTTTGATGTCGCAAAGCGTTGCGGAAAAAAGGCCGAGCCGCTCCAGGTTGATTGGGGAAAACACATCGATCCGAAGGATGTCGATCGACAGTTGGCCAGTGGAAAATTCGACACGGTCACGCTGATACATAATGAGACCTCGACCGGAGTGATGAATCCCCTCGAGGAAGTTTGCGATGTTATGAGGAAATATCCAGACGTCGCGCTCGTCCTCGATACCGTTTCGTCATTCTCCGCAGTCGAAATCGAGATGGACGCGCTCGGCATCGACGTGATGCTCACAGGCGCGCAAAAAGCGCTAGCGTTGCCGCCAGGTTTTTCGTTGTTCTCGGTTTCGGAAAAAGCGTTCGGACGCGCGGAAAAGATACCGAACCGCGGGTTTTATTTCGATTTTCTGCAGTTCAAGAAAGAACAGGCTGAATGGATGACGCCGAGCACTCCTAGCATCGCGCACATTCATGCGCTGCAATCAAAGCTCGACGAGATTCTCGAGGAAGGTTTGGAGGCGCGTTTTGCTCGGCACGCGCGCACGAACGGGCTGGTGCATGATTGGGTGCGGCGTGCTGGATTCGATTTCTTCGCCGAAGAAGGATTCCGTTCGAAAACGCTCACCTGCGTGAAAAACAACAAAGGCATCGACGTGCTCGAGTTCGCAAAGAAACTGCGGCAGAAACATCATTTGGTGATTGATCCCGGCTACGGAAAAATTCGAGGCCAAACTTTTCGGCTCTCGAACATGGGAGACGAAACGGAGGAAACCGTCTCGCATTTGCTCGCGTGCATCGACGACGTGCTGTAGGGGAACCTGACAGCTTCCCCAACAGAGGGCTCTTCAGCCATACCATGGATGTTGCATATGCCAGCAATTGAAGCGTCTAACCTGACCAAGGTTTATCGCACTTACCGCAAAGAGCGTGGACTCTGGGGTTCGATCAAAGGCCTTTTCAGGCGGCGATACGATGAAACGCGAGCGGCCGACCAGGTCTCGTTTCAAATTGAGGAAGGCGAGTTTGTCGGGTTTCTCGGTCCAAACGGCGCCGGGAAAACTACCGTGCTCAAAATGCTCTCTGGCTTGCTGAACCCAACCTCGGGTGATGCACGCGTGCTCGGTTTTGTCCCGTGGGAAAGGCGGAACGAAATGAAGCGTCAGTTCAGTTTGCTCATGGGCCAAAAGAATGCGCTGTGGTGGGACCTGCCCGCGCAGGAATCGCTTGAACTCAACCGCGCGATCTATGGAATCGACCGCAACCGGTTCGAGAAGGTAGTCGATGGATTGTCCGAACTTTTGGAAGTGCGAGACAAAATGAATGTGATGGTGCGCGAACTTTCTTTAGGCGAGCGAATGAAAATGGAATTGATCGCTGCGCTCATTCATGAGCCGCGCGTGCTTTTCCTTGATGAACCGACAATCGGGCTGGATGTGGTGAGTCAAAAACGGGTGCGCGAGTTTCTGCGCATTTACAATGAGGAGCATCCCATCGTCACATTGCTAACCAGCCATTATATGCAGGATATCGAGGAGCTGTGTCATCGGGTTCTGGTGATCGATCACGGCAAAATCTTTTTCGATGGGCCGCTGGCAGAGATCGTCGATCGTTTTTCAAGCTACAAAATCCTGAGTCTTACCTTTGAAAAAGAGGCAACGCGCGATCTTTCTCGCTTCGGTGAAGTGACGGAACAGACGCCTGTTTCGGTGCAACTAAAAGTTCCACGCGCAAAAGTCACGGAGACCTGCCGGCGTCTCCTCGAGGCTTGCGATGTTAGCGACATCAACGTCCAGGAGGTGCCTGTAGAAGAGGTGATTCGCCAGCTTTTCGGCGAGCGACAAGAGGATTATCGCGAGGCCAGTCTGGCCATAACGGAAGCTGCTCAAGCAAGCTAACTCACAGCCCGCCTGTCATTCTGAGCGGGGCGAAGAATCTCAGACCATTCCGCTTTGCGCGGCCATCACTGTAGGGGCCAGAGATGTTTCGCTTCGATCAACATGACACGTTACGAAATACTTCTGCAAAACTCGGCAGAATACTCTTCTCCATCGCATCGGAGAATGTTGGATACTGCGGCGTCCAGCCCAATCGACGCAGCTTTGCGTTGCTCACGCGTTTGTTGCTGTCGCCGCGTTTACGTTGCTGCTTCGACCTCCCGATCGGCGGCGGCGGGCGATTCAGCCTCTGCGCCAGCCAGCGGTAGCATTTGCTTTGCAGAATCGGCTGATCGTCAACGACGTTATAAATCTGCGCGGCCTCCGCTTCGCGACTCAACAATAAAAAAAGAGCCGCCGCGATGTCGTCCCGATGCACTTGATTAACGAAGCGATCATTTTCCGAATCAATAACAGCGCTACCCGCCAGGAATTTATTCAACAAAGCAGACCGTCCAGGTCCATAGATTCCAGCGAGCCGCGCCACTATGCCGCCGCTACCGAGGACTACGCTTTCCGTTTCAAGCAGGATGCGGCTCGTCTCTCGGACTGGTGCTGTCTCGCTCTCTTCCGTGACGCACGAACCATCGCGTTGCGCGTAAACGCTGGTGCTGCTCGTAAAAAGCAGTTTTGATCCCGGAAACATTTCGAGGAGATTGCGCGCGCCATCGAGGTAAACTTGCCGATACATCCCGGCATCGCCACCGCTCGAACTGGCGCAGTGGATCACTGCGTCAAATATTCCTGCGCGTTCGGCGACCTCAGCACGTTTTGAGATATTAACTTGGCGTACGGGATACAGCTTAGCTGAGAGCGCCGCTGCGGATTCCGCGGAACCGGTCCAGCCTTCCACCGTCCAACCGGCAGAATGGAACAGATCGGCCCCTGCCTGCCCAATGTAACCACACCCGGCAATCAAAATCCGCGGCATGGCTTCAGACGCTCACGTTGCCGCGGCGGCGATTTCAATCTCTTCAAAGATGTTTTTCTGAACGGCGCGGACTTGTTTGAGACGAATCAGTTCCAGAAGCGCGAGAAAAGTCACCACCACTTCCAGGCGCGACGCGACAGCTCCAAACAAATCGGAAAAACGGACCGAAGTGCCAGCCGCAACGCGCTGCAAAATCGCCTCGATCTTCTCCGAAACGCTAAAACGCTCGCCAGGAATTTCCTGTACGTCCTGGCGAGCTTCGATCCTTTTGATCACTGTTTGGAAAGCGTTGATGAGTTGAAAAATTCCGACTTCGCCCAGGCGCAGTGGTTCCTGCGGCGCTAAGGATGACCCACCTTCCCGCGCGAAAATCCTCTCCTGTTCCAACTCCCGCAGATGTAATTCGGCTGCCGCTTCTTTGAACTTCTTGTACTCGATCAGTTGCCGGATTAACTCCCAGCGGGGATCATCCTCCCCGGCATCTTCCTCCGGTGGCTGCTGGTCGACGGGCAAAAGGCTGCGGCTTTTCAGGTAAATCAGATTCGCCGCCATCACCACAAATTCGCCGGCTAACTCGATATTCAGTTCTTTGAAAGCTTGAAGATATTCGAGGTACTGGCTCGTGATCCGTTCAAGCGAGATATCGTAGATGTCGATCTCATCCTGTTTGATCAGGTAAAGGAGCAGATCGAGCGGGCCTTCAAAAATCTCCAGCTTGACCTTGTAATCGGCTTCCATGTGTCGCGGCCGATTTTAGGCAACCGCAGGTCAAAGTAAATCACGCGGCCAACCAGTCGCCAGAGGCCCGCACGAAGAATCGCGCCCTACGACTTTGGTCACGCGGGGATTTTTCGGTGGATCCAAACGCTGTTCACGAGTCCGAGGCCAAACATGATCATCAACACGAAAGAACCGCTGTAACTAACCAAGGGCAGCGGCACACCGGTGATTGGCAGCATGGCAATCGTCATTCCCATGTTTTGAAAGATGTGCGTGAAGACCAGGGCCGTAATCCCCACGACCAGAAGCAGACCCAAGTGATCACCGGCAAAAAACGCAACAAAGAGACACGTCATCAGGAGCAACACGAAACCACCAATGAGAAACATCCCACCGATAAATCCCCATTGCTCTCCGATGGCGGAGAAAATGTAGTCATTGTGCACTGCAGTAGCGGGAAGGAAGCCGAGCTCGATTTGTGTATTTGGCGCTTTGAACCCCTTTCCCGACCAACCGCCTGAACCGATAGCAATCAGAGATTGGTTAATTGCCCACGCAGAACCCTGTTTATCGATGTCAGGGTGAGTAAAGGCGGTGATCCGCTGTTGCTGATATGGCTTAAGCCCGAAATGGATCGCGATTGGGACAAAAGCGATTCCGATGAGAATGACGCAAATTAAATAGCGCAGCGGCAGTCCCGCGACGAACCACAGCGCCAAGAGCACCGGAATCCAAATGATAACCTCGCCCAGATCGGGCTGCATCAGGATGAGCAGGCACGGTGCTCCCGCAATCGCTCCCGAGAGTAGCAACCGTAGCATCGGATGCATTTCGCGAAATTGAGTTAAAAATATCGCCAAAACCATAATCCCGGCGACAACCGCAAGCTGTGCCGGCTGAAAATTGATCGGGCCCAAATGCAGCCAGCTGCGCGCCCCATAAACTTTGGTGCCGATAAACTTCGTCAGGATCAGAAAGACGATGCCGGCTAGATACATCGGCAACGCGCCCCAGCGGATCCAGCGGTAGTGAATCAAACTCGTCACCATGAATGCAAAGACGCCGACAGCGACCCAATTCGCCTGCTTTCGCCAGAAATCCGCTGCGTACGCGTCGGTGCGCGTGGAAGTCGCGCTGTAGATGGCTACGACACCAAAAATGGCGAGCGCGAGCATCGTCACCAGCAGAAGCCAGTTTTGGCCGAGCAATTTTCGCAGAAAAGGCGTCATGCTGTGTGATCCGTTAAACGTCCAGTGCCTTCACCTGAAATTAGAACGATTATACACAAGTTGCGACGCTGGCAAAACATCCAACGTCCGACGGCCAAATCCGAAAAAGCCGCGAGCAGAGGTTCAAGGCCAAATGAAGGAAGCTTCTGATTGATCAGCAGCTGATTTGTTCTGTGCTCACGTTGAACGCGTAGCGTTTCTCGGCGGCAGCTAATTAACTGCAAGTAAGCAGCTTACAATAATTTTGAGACAAAATTGCCGCTTTACTTGTCACTACATTTGGAGGCCACTAAAGTAGTCTCCCCACCTCCTCGTTTTTGAAAGGATTCCCATGGCCAAGAAGAAGAAAAAGACGAAACGGAAGCTTGCTCATCCAAAGCTGCCGATGCAGCGCCACTTAAATTTGCGTCATGAGGGAACGTATTTCGATCTGCGCGCCATCTTTGATAACTTGAACGAACGGTATTTTCGTGGGCGTCTCCGCAGGTACAAGGTCATCTGGGGTCGCCGACGAAAGCACCGCCCAAGAGAACATTTCATCTTTGGGACAATTCAGGAGGAAGATCGGGTTATTCGGATCAATCCTGCGCTGGACCAGCCGTTCGTCCCGCTTTGGTTTTTGCGTTACGTGCTTTATCACGAGATGCTGCATTCGGTCGTGCCGGATCAAACGCTGTCGGCGAACCGCCGACGAGTTCACACCGAAGAATTCAACCGCCGAGAGCGCGAATTTCCTTATTACCGGCGAGCGCGACGCTGGGAAGAAGAGAATCTGTCGCGTTTTTTGCGCTAACTCGCATTCTTCGGTACCCCGGCGAAAAATGCGCCCGAAGGGCAGCTACTTCCGTTGAAGTTGCTAGGTAGCCCAGCCCTTTCCAACGAGCGAGTTGCACCGATCAAAATGTAACTCGAACAACAGCGTGGAAAGAACGCGAAACCGCTTGCCCCGAAAGGGCTGCTCAGCTTCCCGCTGAGCGGATATGAAATATCCGGGCTAAATCGCACCCTTAGCGCGTTTGAGTAGCTGCCGCCGGGGAGGGCCTCTCAGACGGCGAGGGCGTCGTCACTACGTTCTTTTTGATGAGGTACCAAAGCGTTGTCGCGAGCAGGAGAGAGATCAACTTCGCGCGCCAGTTGTTCAGAATCAGGCTCTTCATATTTACTGTGCAACAAAATTTCCGCGATTCGTTGACGGAACGTTTCGGGCGTGAAATTGCGCTCGATTCTCCGCCGGTGGCAAATGGAAATACTGCCGGTCTCTTCCGACACGACGACCGCTACAGCGTCCGATTCCTCGGTTATCCCGAGCCCGGCGCGATGACGTAATCCCAGGCTGCGGTCTAGCGTTTCCCGCTGACTCACAGGAAAAATGCATGCTGCAGCTGCAATCCGTCCGTTGCGAAGGATCACTCCGCCATCATGCAACGCCGCCTTTGGATGAAAGATGGTCAGGATCAATTCGACAGAAAACTCGCCGTCGATTATCACGCCCGTTTCTTCGTAAACGCGAATCGATGTGTCGCGCTCGATCGCGATCAGCGCGCCGAATTGTTTATTTGCCAGTTGCGTCACCGCCTCCGCCAGATCATGGACGGTTTCCCGTTTCTCGCTCGTGAGTGAGAAAATCGGGTGGCCGCCGAGCGCAGCGAGGCCACGTCGCAGCTCCGGTTGAAAAATTACTACCAACGCAACTGCAAGGAAAACCGAGAAGCTTCGCACGAGCCAACCAATTACAACCAGGTTGAGCAGCGTCGAAATTAGCGTCAGCGTCAAAAAAACGATCGCCAGACCGGTGAGCACTTTCGCGCCCCGGGTTCCGCGAAAATAAAGATAGCCGTAGTAGATCGCTACGCTCAGCAGAAGGATTTCGATCAGACTGCGCCAGCCCCTAAACCAAAGATCGATGAGTTGATGAATCATTCTGTCCTCCCAAGGATCGTCTCCGTCACGCGCAAAGCACACACATTTTCTTTGACATCATGAACCCGAAACACGTCTGCGCCACGAGCGCGCAAAAGCGAAGTCAACGCGATCGCAGGTGCCAGGCGATCCTTCATCTCTTTCGAATTAGCTAGCTTCGCCAGAAACGACTTGCGCGAAACGCCGATCACCAGTGGTCGATCATGCGCGCGAAGCCGCTCAAGCTGCGCGAGCAAGTCCACGTTGTGATCGAGCGTTTTCCCGAAACCAATTCCCGGATCAAACGCAATCGCCATGGGCTCAATGTTACAAACTATGGCGCGCGCATATTGTTGTCGAAAAAAATCAGCAACTTCTGAAACAACGTCTTCATATTGCGGCTGGTTCTGCATCGTGCGGAAAGTTCCTTGCATATGCATGATCACAAAAGCCGATTTCGTTTCTGCAATTAGCGACAGCATTCCTTCGTCCCCGCGCCCGCCGGTGACGTCGTTCACGATAGCGGCGCCTGCGTCAATCGCCGCGCGCGCTACGTCAGCTTTCCAAGTGTCGATTGAAATCGGAACGTCGATCTTCGCTCGCAATTTTTCGATCACCGGAATGACGCGACGCAGTTCCTCCTCAGCAGCGACAGGTTCAGCGCCGGGTCGCGTCGATTCACCGCCGACATCGATGATGTCAGCCCCTTCTGCGGCCATTCGCAGGCCGTGCTCTATTGCTTTCTCCGCGGCAAAAAATTTCCCGCCATCGGAAAACGAATCTGGAGTCACGTTCAACACGCCCATGATTAAACCCTGCCGGGAAACGTTGAAAACGCGGTCCCCAACTTTCCAGATCCTCTCGCGCATCACCTTTTGAGACTAACATCGAACAGGAATTATTCGAAAGCGCTGTAGCGGCGCTCTATGAGCGCCAAAGTCACATGCAGTCGGCGGTCATAGACCGCCGCTACAGCTATTTCTTGCGCGAATAGCGACCCATCAATTCGCCCTGCGCAATCACATGACCTTTCATTGCAGCATCCAGCTGGCCTCGCTTGGCGCCGGAAGGTAAATCCAACTCGCGATCCAAGGCGAAAATCTTGAAATAATACCGATGCGTGCCAGAAGGCGGACATGGTCCGCCGTAGCCCGATTTGCCAAAGTCATTTGTTCCTTGTAACCCCTTTGGTGGACTTCCTTCCGCAATGGTGCTCGTCTGCGAAGAGATGTTCCAAGCCGTCCAATGCGTGAACAGCCCGCTCGGCGCGTCTGGATCATCGACGATCAAGACAAGGTTTTTCGCTCCGGAAGGAACGTCTGCGATCTGCAAAGGCGGGCTGGTGTCGGCGCCGTCGCATGAGAATTTTGATGGAATGTTCCCACCTTCCTGGAAAGCAGAACTTGTGATTTTCATCTTAGCTCCTCCTGCAGCGAATGAAGCGATCGCCGCCAGAAAAATCGCCGATGCACCGGCAACAATCGCCTTTCGCATAATTAGACCTCCGATTGAAATCGCGTTAAGTCGACGAACCTGACCATATTGTTTCGCCCAAATGGCTGCAAACGGACGTAAAATTCGAGAACAAGTTCTGGCGCTCCTGGAGCGGAAAGATTACCGGCCGCTTAACAACATTGATATC
>WNGC01008024.1_pt1 | contig 10353 bp, 10 predicted proteins | sample 5400051 | NCBI WGS metagenome assembly WNGC01 (sample SAMN13153368, study PRJNA577476) | soil metagenome | isolation source: 20 cm soil or saprolite under grassland replicate 2 | place: USA:California | collected 2016-06-15 | reverse complement strand
ACCGTTCGATGAATAACGGTACAAACACTCGCCGACTTTTTGGAATGCACTCTTCTGACGTGTTCTCATTTGCTCTGGAGTGCATGCCGGATAAAATAGCCGGACAAGCGCAAATTTCGGCGAGGATTCGAGTGCCGTTTTTCATAGGTGAAATGGGGGTATAGCTCAGCTGGTAGAGCGTCTCGTTCGCAATGAGAAGGCCAGGGGTTCGAATCCCCTTACGTCCAGTTTCTTTCGCGTCCGAAAAAGAGGCTTACTGACGAAGCCGGCCAACTGACGCACCTATCGGTTAAAGATTAGCAGAAGCAAAAGTCCGTGCCTGAGTTGTGAGTTGCGGCACAGCACGAGAATGTTAGTACGAAAATACGACAGGCCAAAGCACCAGCAGCGTGATGTCTCGACCGAGATTGAATGTAAGACCGGCGCCCAGCATGAACAACATGAGGCGCAAAAGCGAATTTCGTTGTTGCCACCAGCGTATAAGCAGGCCGGTCCAAAGCGCCATGATGATGCCGGCTGCCACTGGGCCAAAAAATGGGCCAAAGTTCAAAATACCACCGCCGATCATTCCGGTGGAAATAGTAGCAGAAACCCCAAGCTCACTTTGCGGGTCCTCCAAGCCACGCCATTTCGCATAGTCAATTCCAACCAATGGCTTTGAGGCCCAAATCACGCGCGGAATCACGTTCAGCAGCTCGTTCAAATATCTTCCACCATACGACGGAGAGGCTGCGCCGGAGCCGAGGTAAGCATTCGCGAAGCAAAGCTCCTGAATCATGTTCAGGCCGCTTTGACGCAAATCTTCATCGACAAGCTCGTAGGGATGCTCAGCAGCCAGCAAGTCTCTAAAGCCGGTGCCGCGAAATGCCGTCACAAGCTTGAATCCATGATCAAGACAGAAGAAGGCAACTGCCAGCATTGCGAGTTTTACGAGCAACGGGTGAGGGCCATAGAAAAGATACGTGACGATAAAAGGCAGAATCGCTGCAAGGAAGTGGCTGCGCGCTCCTTCGAAAAGGAAATATGGGAGCGAAATAACAAACATTGCTCCAGCAAGACAACGCCAGAACGCGCTACGCTGAAAGAACACCAAAACGCCAAGAAACGCGGTAATTGCATTGAACATGTAGCCGGCGAACGCGATCAAGAATCCAGTCGCCGAAGTTGCTACTGCACTACGCCCCCACATCGTGGTGCCTGCGCGTGAATCGATCGGAAACAACGCGCCGATCACATCACCATCCATGCGAGTAATGCCAATCAACAGGAGCAGAAGCCAGATCGCCCCGGTAGCGATTAAGATTTGCTCGGGCATGAACCGCCGCACGTGGAACACACCGGTACTTCGTCGGCGGACAATCCAACGCACTGCAACCGGCACGAAAAACCGAAAGCCGATTAGAAAGAGCAGTACCTGCCCATAACTTTGGCTGATTAAGAAGGAAGGAATGTAGCTGTATTGGTCCGGGTTTAGAAAAGGATCAACGAAATACCACCCGAACACTGTCACATAGACTGCAAGCGTGATGGAAAAGCTATCTCCGTTCAGCAACTTCACGCAACTCTCTAGCGTCAGTACGAGCAACGCAGCGGCAGCGAGATAGAATGTTAGTTCACTCGTGACCATGAACGAAGGCGACGAGCACAGTATCAAACACAAACATAAAACTCAAAGGCGTCATTGATTACGTGGATCGCTAAAGCGCGGAGCCAAGCTCTTGCAGTCGTTGGCCGAGCATATCTGTAGTGAATTCATACTGCACATAGCAGACGGCAGCCAGTGCTTGCAGCCGATTTGGATGAGCCACGCAGTCGCGAATCGCAGCTGCAATGCACGCCGCACTCGGTTCCTCGAGAAAAATTCCGTTCCGACCGTTCTCGACAACGCCGCCGCAACATTTGGACGAAATGACCGGCAAGCCGTGCGCTTGCGCTTCGAGCTGCGTAATTGCAAATCCATCCGAGAGCGTCGGAAGAATGAATACGTCAGCAGCTTTATACTTTTCAGCTGCCTCCTTCCGCGACACTGAGCCAAACCATTTCACTCGCGCATTGCCCGCTGCTGTCTCTGCGTTTGCGATTTGAACGGGTCCGACAATCCAAGCGCAAAGTTTTAGCCGCTTGCAGTAATCTGGCGACGCCTTTGCGCAAATTCACCTGGCCGAGGAACAGCACGCGCATCGGTCGGTCTTGCGTGAATTGCACAGGGTACGATCTGACTTGTCTGATTTCGGACTTTTTGGCCCCGACTTCTGAGGTTCCGTACGCGAGGGGTATTAATGTTAATTTCTCACTCGGAATCCCACTGCGGATCAAGCCTTCTCGCGACCATTCGGAATTTACGATGATCCGGTCGGCAAAATCGCACTCTTGACGCCATGAAGCCCAGTAGTCCGCCGGCGCAGCGTGCCACTCGCCTGCCAGCGCAGGCACTCGCGCTACCTCCTGAGACACAATTCTCTCTTCCTCAGGACCAGGATCGATCTGGAACAGGAGCGTTTTCCATCCACGCAATTTAGCGAACCGAAACGGTTCGAGCGCAGCATAGCTGTAGCTCAAAAAAATGGGCTGATACTTGAGAGTTGACGGTTGAGACTTGAGAGCACCGACGACCTTGCGTTGAAACCATCGATTGCGCGCGATGATCGTTTTCCATTCGTTAAGCCGGCGCGCGCGTACAAGCGTTTCGAACAGGATTACAGACGAATTGAACGCGATGACACGCGCGTCGCTCAGGTCGTTGTGAAACCGGTCTGCGAGACGTCCAGCGGAGATTTTTGTCAGGACGGACGAAGGCGGAACCCATGCGTCAGTAACAAAATAACCGAGCAATCCCCGAGATAACAAGGCGCGTGGAACCGCATAATGCTCTCGCGCACCCAACTGACAACAGATCCACTTCATTGCATCTCAAACTGTCATCCTGAGCGAGGCGAAGCTGCAACGCAGCAGACGAAGTCCGCGAGCCCAGGCCTTCAATCTCGGAGCAATATTGGAGAGCTCGTGCTCGACGGAAATAAGCCAGAGATGTTTCGCGTCGCTCAACATGACACCGCGGAGGGAGGATTCAGTTCTAAGGCAAACTAAGCCAGCGTTTGTAACTTGCCCATGAAACGGGCCTACGTTTCCGAACGCAATACGGAACTCCCGCCAGCGCCCGAGCCCACCAAAACGGTTCGCGAACAACCCACGACCAGCCTCGCTTGCACGCATACCGAAACTGCGAGAACACACGCCAGGCAAGGAGGCCAAGAGCAAAGGGGAAAGGACACCGCATCAGAGTGCTCCAGAACTCATTGCGCGCATGGCGGTGATGAATGCGGATTTCATCGCGTCCCTGCCCCGAGTGATGATGACGAATAGTGATAACTGGAGAAAAAAGCACATCATAGCCCGCCGCCACACATTGCAAAGCGTAGTCCGGCTCCTCGTACATGTGGAAAAATCGGGGCTCGAACCCGGGCAGTTGAAGATAAATAGATCGACGCAAGAGTTAGCAAACGACCGCGTCAAATGTTCGGACCCAAAGTTTGTTTGCGTAAGTGTTTCGGAATACTCATCAGTGCGCTGGGGAAAATGGAGCACCGCCAGTTCAGCTCGCTGTTGAAAGAAGGGAACAGTGCGCGCCAGGCAATCTACCTGCTCTGGATAACTGTCGTCATCCAGCGCCAGGACCAAATCACCTCGCGCCTCGCGTATCATGCGATCGCGCGAAGGTACCGAGCCAAGGCCAACTTGATTCAAAAAGCGCCGTGCTTCGGGCAACTCCGCTTTGACCGCCTCAACAACGTCATCTGTGCAACCGTCGATCGTGATAAGAACCTCCAGTGGCTGCGGATTTAATCCCTGCAAAGAGCGGCAAGTCCCCCGTAAATCGACGAGGCGACCGCGAGTGGTGATCATCACAGAAACAGTCATAGAAAAAGACGTGGTTCCAACACATCAAACCTCACAAAGCTGACGTGGGGCGGTTTTCGAGAAGCAATGTCAGGCCTACAAGGTGGGGTTGGGGTAAAAAGATCAATCCGATCCTTTGAATCAACCGAGCATGAATTCCTTCCTCAACTTTGGCGTGATGAATCTTTTTCTCCGAACCGCACCGAGCGTCATCCGCAAGTTAAACTTCCGGGTGCGGTCGTCACTGGCGCCGGCAACACTGTCGGGACTGATCCGATAGATTACCGCGTTGAACGGAAGCGTGTGCAACTCGTGTCCCAGATAAGCAAATTGGCTGGCATATCTCTGATGAGTGTCATTGAGCAGCAGCGTTGTGACGCCGGATCCGGGAACGAGGGAATACTGATGGCTGGCCGCCAAGCTGGAGCTTGCATGGTCAAGACGCACACCTTCCACTTCCGTGAGAAATGGTCCACGATCATCTGCAACATCACTTCTAATGATTAAACAGGAACCGCAGGTTCTGTCGAGATACTCGGTGTGTTCAATGAGACAACGTGATCCGGGGCGCCAAAGCCACCCGTATTTAATCAGATAACCGGCTTCACCGCCGGCTTTCGCCAACCAACCAACCAGCTCTGAGCTGATCAAATCGTCTGCGTCAAGCTTCATGATGTATTTTGGGCTGTATGTTGACTTCACGTAGTCCCAAGCAGCTGCGATTTTGGCCAGCTTATCTAATTTCAGAGAAACAGGGTAACTCTCACGATTTGGAGTAGCATGATTGAGTGACAGGAAGTGGAATCTTGAATCAAACTGGACGTCGAAGTCTGGCGGTTCGTGGCCGGCTACAACAACGCAATAATTCCCGTTGCGAGAGTTTTGTACAGACCTAAGTGTCTGCCGAAGATGGGCGCAGGCTAAATTCCATTTGGACTTAACCTTTTGCGATGCGAATGGGATCAAGAAAGCTAAGGTAAGCTGGTCATTCACTTCAAGGGACCTTAGAACGTTCGGTAGCGATTAGCATGTTTGTGTCTGAGCAAATTCCAAGCCGTCGCCGGACTTTATTGGCGAGAACCCGCGAGTCCTCGTTCAACACCGCCAGCCAAGCTCCTAAATCTCCATGACGCCTGCGATGATGCTCCAGGCGGGCGATCGTAAACGGGCGTGAATACGTATTGCCGTTAAACAACAATGGTTTACCTCCGCAAAAGTGCGCGACACGCGGCCTTGAGATCTTTGCGGGAAACCGCCAGCCCATGCCTGCGCACTCCTGCTCGAACTCTGCTATGCCTTGATAGGTCGGAATGTGTTGCAAGTCGGACACAATTGTTTTCAGATCGCCTCTCTGTGCCATTGTGTGGATCAAATAGTTGAGCATTCCCATGTCTCCCTTGGAGGTGTTTAGGCCGGACTCGAACAAGCCAGGACTCCGGCGACTGACTGCCTCGAGATCGAAATACTGTTCAAACCGTATCGCATTACGGCGGCACGCGAACACTCCAGCGCTAAAGTAAGGATGCCCGCGCCAATCGAAATCGGGATCAAGCTGCCGCAACTTGCGCGGGTCAAAATAAAAATGCGGCAGCCAAGACGGAATTTCTGTGGCGTCGGCCGGGATCGAGATCTCGCTCCAAAAAATTTGGAAATCAACGTCGGTGCGGATTTGCGAGGTAAAATCGCCCCAAACAATCGCGTCGGAGTCGATCCAGACGTAAAACTCAAATGGCCCTTCCCACATCGCCGCATGCTTGGCGTGAAAACCTCCCGCGATAAGCTTTCTCATTTCGGCAGATGGTAGATCGCCGACTCGGAGGATGATGACCTTGTAATCGTCTTCCAAATCCGAAACATCAAAATCGCCGTCGACGGTCAGGCATGTCGGAACGTTGGGACAGTAACGCCGCATGCTGGCCAGCGTCGCTTGCACCATGAACTTGTCCCCGGCATGGCAACCGGTCACAAAGCCAAATGGTGCCTGCACTTTCACGGCACTAAGGTTGATTGCTCAACGAGACGTGTTTGCCCGGATAGAGGCAGGCCTCATACACGCGAGCAAACGCTGCGCCAAATCGACTCTTCGCATTTCGAGTGGCAACGAGCTTGCTCGCTGCGTTCCCAAGCTCATTTCGAAGCTCTTCACAATTCCGTAGTTTCTGAATGGCGGCTCTGAATGCATCTGCGTCGAGGAGTGCACATAGAATTCCCCCTTCCTCCGAAACGGCTTCGGGAATTCCGCCGGTGCGAAACGCCACCACTGGAACGCCGCAACTCATCGCCTCAATCAGCGTGAACCCGTACGTCTCCATCAACGACGCGCTGACGAAAACATCTGCCGCGCCGTAAAAGATCCCCCGCGCCGTACGATCGGCAATGCCACCAATCATCCGCACATTTGGGCGAGCTGGTATCTCAACGGCGCTTTCTCCAGCCAGTAGCACTATGAGCTTTTCGAGCTCCGGCAGTCGCGCAAGTTGCTCCAACAGCCACGGAATATTCTTGTTCGTGTCCGTCAGCGAAGCAGCTCCACCGGCAATCACAAAAACATCCGGCGCAATTCCAAGCTTCGCGCGGCACTCTGCCTTCTCCTGTGGTCTGAAAACGTCGGTATCAATTGCGGGAGGAATAACCCGCACCCTGCCCGAGGCCCTTACAATTGGACTCTTTTGAGCCAAGTCTGCTAACCACTGGCTACTCGCGACAAACCGCGCGCGACGGTCTCGATACGCACGCAACTTGCGCCTCTGTTCGTCTTTGGCCAGAACCCAATTGAAAGGCTGCTTCAAGATCGGACAGGGAGCACAGGTATCGGCATAAAGATCGCACCCACGGTAAAGAAAGCAGCCGCCCGACACGTGCCACATGTCATGCACACTAATAACAACGGCCATATGTGTTGGTAGCCTCTTCAACCAGCTTGGGACGTTGAACCAATCGGCTACCGTGTGTAGATGGACCACATCAACTTCTTGGAGGTCCTCGGGCGCTGGCGCAGGCAACAATCGCCGCGTTCCATGCCAAGGTTCGGTCGACAAGGAAACATACGATCGGCGAATAATGCGATCTAAGAGAAGTCTACCGGATTGCGCTGGAATTGAATTCTTGCAGAGCACCTCGCTTTCAATTCCCCGCTCTGCTAATGCGGTCGAAAGAAGTGCGGCATATTCATAGCTGCCGCCGGACGTATGCGTGTTGAGATGCAATACTGTCATACGGTGACAGTCGGCGCAGCTACGGGAAATTTCATTCTGCTAATTTGCTGCATCCGGCGCCGATATATCCGACGCCGCCGTGGCGCGTTGACAATGTAACCGACCCAATAACGCGCCGCTTTCTGATATCCCGCACACTTTTCTTGTCGTCCGGCAACTTTGTGGAATAAGGCGACGAGCGGAAAGCCGAGCGCCCGAAAAGGTGCAAGTGCATTGCGAAAGAATTGTTGGCGGCGCGATTTTTTGAAGTCCTCGGTTTGCCGATTCACCGGCAAACCGGCATTCAGTGCAAACCGTTCAAAGAGTACCTGGGCCGGACCTTCGATTCCACCAAGCCACGGCACCGAACCGGTGAAATGAAGCACGCAATCCAGATCATTGTTGCTCTGCGCATCAAACTGCGAGGCCGCTCGGTTCCAGCGTTCAGGTAACTCGTCAATCTGTCCGTGGAGCAGAAAATTGAAGGCAGACTGCTCGTGAAATCGGTAGCATTCCTTCCAGTCGTTAAAAAATTCGAGGCATTGCTGGATGAAACTCCATCTCTTTAGTTCGTTTAGATCCATTAGCATCACGCCTGAGTTAAAGTAGCGCCCGTCCCGCGGAAGATTCATCGCGCTTGCTATGGTGCGGGAGTCATCCCCCAGTGTCAGAGTTTCCGAATCCGGAACAGCTGCAACTATTTTGCCTGGCGACAATTGGAGATCAAAAAGCTCCGAGAGATCACGAAACACCAGCACATCGCAGTCGAGATAGATCAACCGTGGGACGTCCAGCAAGTGTGGCAGCAATATCCGGCAATAAGCCATGTGTGATTGGCCAGGTCCGAGTGTCGCCTTATCAAAGATCGATGGATCTGCCTTCACAAAATCCAGCTGCGCGTGTTTGCCTATTCGCTCAATCAACCGTGCAAGGGTGTCTCGGGATGCCTGCGACAGACCGCCATCAAGTACCTTCACATCGACTTCCCTCGCCGGATCCATGGCGCTTAATGCGCTCGCAACCGCGCAGTATAGCCCATGGAAGTAATTTTCGTCACTAGTTAGGGCAAGAACCACTGGTTCCAATTCCCGCATAAGTCACTAACTATAACCGCTTCCAAAAAACCTTCGACGGATGATGAACAACGCACTAGCCAGTGCCACACGGCAGCGAAACTCGATTCGTTTGCTCGTCCGCATGCTTTCAGGTTGACGAACAATACGTCATCAACAATGGGCCAGTTTGGCTTTACAATCGCGTACCTTGCAGCACGCATGCGCTGGCAGACATCATCAACATCGCGTCGCGTTAATGGCGGGCGGCTGTCGTGAAATTCCGCGGTGAACTGACCGCAACTGTTAAGATCAGATGCAGGCGTTTCTTTTAGAACGTCTACTTCCGCGCCTTCTATATCAAACTTTACCAAGTCCACTCGTCCCCCGAACTTCCGAATTCCTCGATAGGTCGATCGTGGGAACGTCTACTTGATCAGCTATCCCGTAAGCCGCCGACCATTCCTTTAAAATACTCGACGACTCAGGATTCGTTGATTGATTAAATGTGACCACGCCTTTGTTCTTTGTTGTTTGCTCCTACACTGCAGCATGAAGAACATCGCTCTCTTTGCTGAAGGTTTCCTTCAAGGATTCAGCCAATTTAGGATTCGCCTCGACGAGCAGCGCCCGGGAAATTGAATATTCGGATCTCACAGCTGCAAAGAATTCCTAACGATGCGCGCCAAAATCAGCGAGAATTGGCTGGCTGCGGTAGAAGGGAAGCAAAAAATGAATGTTCTTTGAAACGTCGAATTTCGAGTCGATCAAGAAGCACATGAAAGATGCGCCTGAACAGGGACCGCGCTTCGATGCGCAACTGACTAACTTTTCCCTTCAGCATGGGCCTTCGCGCGTCTGAGTGCGTCTATAAATTGCAGCTGAATTCGCTCGTAGTTAAAATCGGCTGCCGCCGCGTCGGAAGCTGATTTCGCAAGGCGTCGTAGCTCGGAGGGCGACGAGGCAAGCTCTTCCAATGTTTCGCGGAGCGCCAAGGGATTCGGATCAATGACGCACAACGCTCTGTCTCCTTTGCGGGCCCATTTCACCGCCGTACAGTATTCCGGTCCCCAAACGACAACAGGCAGACCCAACTGCGTGGCATCGATCAGTTTGGATGGAAAACTGGTTGTCATTCGCCGGCGATGCGGCGGAGCAAAGCTCATGACCACTAACGCGGCTTGGAAGGTTTGGAGCGACTCCGCCAATTCGTTCGGTGCAATGAATCCGCGGTAAAGGCCGCTGGAGCGAAACTCATCTTCCGTCCCGCGTGTCCATCGCGGACTGGCCCCGAACACTTCCAATCGCACACGCTCAGACCCTTTGAGCGCGCGCAATGCGCGTTCGGCCAGCGGCCCGTATTCGGAAAGGTTTCCAAAATAAGCAATTCGCAAAGGGAGCTTGAAATCCCGCGTCATGTCGCCACACCCGGTTAGAGAAGGTGCATCATGAAGCACTAAAGCATTTTCGGGTTCACCTAACTGGCGACGCATTCCATCGCTTACGCAAATTGCCACGGCGCTGTCCGCGCGTGTTCTCTGAAATTGGCATTCAACTCGTGAACGGAATGCGAGTGGAATATCCGGAAAATCCGGCCACCACCACGGCGCTGTCCGCGCGTGTTCTCTGAAATTGGCATTCAACTCGTGAACGGAATGCGAGTGGAATATCCGGAAAATCCGGCCACCAATCTTGAAAAAAAGAAACCAACGGCAGTTCAAATTTTCTTGCCACTCTCCTGGCTTGTATGTGCCACCAGCCATGGGCAACGGTGACGACAACATCCGGTCGAAACGAGTGAACCAGGTCATCAATCATTTTGTTCGAAGGCAAAACAGGAAAGAGACACTCCATGGATCGAGAGAGAGACTGGAAACCAAGTTCCCGCAGCTTGCCGATAACTTTCAAACGAAACGGAAAGCGCTGCCACGATACGATCTCAGACTCAATCCGCGGGTTTGATTTGAAATGGCGATGCAAAACTAGTTCACCGCCTGAACCTCGCGCGTTTGGAGGGACTGAAGATACGACCAGGACTTTGATTCGGTCCATTGGAAAGCAACGCAGGATTCAGTTACGCGGTCCTTCGGCTGCGGACCAGTTTTTCAATTTCGCTCACGAAAACTTTCTGCAGCCGGTCAGGATCAAATAGCGTCTGATGTAGTTTCCTTGCCTGTTGCGAAAGCTGTTCGCGCCACGCAGAATCATGA
>WNGC01002948.1_pt1 | contig 10353 bp, 8 predicted proteins | sample 5400051 | NCBI WGS metagenome assembly WNGC01 (sample SAMN13153368, study PRJNA577476) | soil metagenome | isolation source: 20 cm soil or saprolite under grassland replicate 2 | place: USA:California | collected 2016-06-15 | reverse complement strand
GCGATGTCAGTGTTTTCGTTCCTCTTGAGCAGACCGCGCTCGCAAATACTGTCGATGCAGAACGACGCACCAGCTTATTTGCGTCCTATAGCCTTGTCGGATCGTTGGTCGGGGCGGTGGGGTCTTTGCTTGCCGGTGCACCCGACGCGCTGACAAGCGCTCTTTCCATTTGTCCGAACACAGCCCTTCGAACGATGTTCGTGGTCTATGGAGTGCTCGGTGTCGTTGCCGCCCTAATCTATGGTTTTTTTCTGACGCTCCCGGTAGCCGCTCCGCGGGACATTACGGCAAGGTCCTCGCTCGGTCCCTCCCGGAGCATCGTCTATACGCTGTCCGCCCTATTCAGCCTCGATTCGTTTGGTGGCGGTTTTTACGTCCAATCGTTGCTCGCCCTCTGGCTGTTTGAGCATTTCGGCCTGTCGTTAACCGCTGCGGGTTCCTTGTTCTTCTGGTCCGGCGTGCTGTCCGCGATATCGTATCCGGCTGCTGCCTGGCTGGCGCGCCGCATCGGTCTCATAAACACAATGGTCTATACGCATCTTCCGTCAAACCTCTGCCTAATCCTGGTTCCTTTTGCACCACGGCTGGATATAGCGATAGGGCTCCTGCTGGTTCGCAGCGCGCTTTGCCAGATGGATGTCCCGGCGCGGACCTCGTACGTGATGGCGGTCGTTACGCCGCCCGAGCGCCCCGCTGCAGCAGGCATTACTTCGGCCCCGCGCAGCATCGCGGGGGCGGTGAGCCCGATCATGGCAGGGTATTTGCTGGGGCTCTCCAGTTTCGGCTGGCCGCTGGTCATAGGTGGCGCGATCAACAGTCTGTACGATCTGGTCCTATTGTTCATGTTCCGAAGTGTACGGCCGCCCGAGGAACGCCTTCTGACAAGTATAGCAGTCGATCCCCCGACGCGGGCACGAAGGGTTCCGGGGACCGAAGCCTGATACCCGATCGAGGCACGCGACCGGAGGGTGTCGTCGTCCTATCGCTAGCTCTTTATGGCACCGGCAATGCATGATGATTGGGGACGACACGGGACGGGCGGGACCTGACGGCGCCGGATTGACCCGAAGGACACTGGGTCACCTGCGGGGCAGCCAATGAATCTGACGATTTTTTAGCACCGATGCGCTTGAACTTAGGCTGTTCAGCGCCCAGCTGTGAGCCGTCGGGCCCTACGCAGTCGCCCGGCTTCCCAAGGCCTTCGCCCAAGCACTGCACTTCGCCCGTTCGCCGGGCCGAGGGCTTGTGGCGGAATGCAACTCTTCCTCCGCGAAATCCGGATCCGGCGGCGGCATGGAGCAAACCATGTCCGAAGTCACTCTGTTTGGCTTTCCACGCAGCACCTACGTCCAAATTGCCGGGCTCGTCCTGACGCAGAGGGAGGTGCCGTACACCTTCCACGACCTCGAATCCGAAATGAACACGGCGAGCCATATCACGCTGCACCCGTTCGAGCGGGTGCCGATCCTGCGGCACGGCGATTTCACGGTGTATGAGACCGCCGCGATCGTCGCCTATGTCGACGAGGCGTTCGACGGGCAGAAATTGACGCCTGAAGATGCGCAGCCTCGCGGCCGCATGAACCAGTGGATCAGCGCGATCAACGGCTACTACTACCCGTACCTGATCTATCACGTCTCGCACGAGCGCAACGTGTTCCCGCAGCTCGGCATTGCATCCGACGAAAAGGTCGTCGCGCATGCCATGCCGAAGGTCGGAAACGGCCTGCGGGTCATGGAGCGCGAGCTGTCGCACGGGAAGGACTTTCTGATCGGGCCGGAGCTCACGCTGGCGGATTTCTACATGCTGCCGATGATCCACGCGTTCGGGTTCGCGCCGGAAGCGCAGGAGCTTTACCCGAAGTTCCCGGCGATTTGTGCCTGGCGCGAGCGGATGGAAGCCTTGCCGGCGCTGAAGCGGTTTCGCACCGCGCAGCCGCCGCGCGCTCCGATCGAGCACGCCCGCCGATGGGTGGATGGGCACCGCCCAACATACTGAGACGACGACGGACTAACCGTCGCGTCGTGAATTGACGTTACGGGGTTTGCAGGCTCCCCGTCAGAGGCAACGCCTCCAAGTTCTGCGCTTCGCAAACCTCGGCCGTGCTGCCTGCTCGGCCATAACGGAATGGAGCGCAATGTGACAAATCCTGTTAACGACAACCTGATGCAAATAGCTCGCCCGAGCTCGCACGACCACGCCGCGACGCCCGCCGAAACCCAGCGCTTGGAGGACAGTGGCGGCGTTAGCTTTCGCGACGAACGGAGACCAGCCATGTCGCTGATCAATGTGTTCGTGGCGGTGCGCAACGCGCTGATCGGCGGTCGGCGGCGCCGGCGCGACTACGACCAGCTAATGGCGCTCGACGATCGTTCCCTCGCCGATATCGGCATGCACCGCTCGCAACTCCCGGCGATCGTCGAAGCCATGTACCGGTGCGTGGCGTTGTGTCCGGTCGCTGCGCCTGCGCTCAGCCCGCGCGCTGCGATCGAGCATGCACCTCGATGGGTGGATGGGCACCGCCCGCAAATACTGAGACGACGCGAACTGACCGACGTGTCGTGAATTGACGTCACGGGGATCGCAGTCTCCCCGTCAGAGGCAATGCCTTCAAGTTCTGCGCTTCTCAAACCTCGGCCGGGGTGCCTGCCCGGCCACAACAGGAATGGAGCGCAACGTGACAAAACACACAATCGATTGCCTGAAAGAAGCGGTCTGCTCGGCCTCGCCGAACCACGGCCTCACGCTGATCGAGATCCAGCGCTGGGAGGATGATGGCGGCGCCATCTCCGCCGGTCCCGCGCCGCGGCGACAGCGGTGCGAGCGGCAAGATCACGAAGAGACGCACGAACTGGCTGACGCCAAGTAAAATCGGTACGGGGAAGCAGGCTTCCCGTCAGAGGCGACGCGCCTTCAAGCTCTGCTTTTTTTTTCAAGCCTCGGCTTTGCGTGCACGCCGCTATTTGATTGCTCGGCGCAACCATCGCTGGCGGGCACGCCTATCCAAAGCGACAAAGCCGGCGCCGGTGCATAGGCTCGTACCCGACTGAACACCGGCTTTCGATGCCCGGAATGGCCAGGGCGCGCACGAATACCCGCCTACAAAGTGAAATTTTAATCATTTTTTTGCGAGCAATAACGCTTGGCAGGGGTTTTAAAGATCATTCGCCCCTCAGTTCTGGCGGAATTTATCGGATGACGCAGACGTTGAGCGGCTAGAACCTACGCAAAAGGACGCTAAGCCATGCCGTTTGATGGAGCTAATTACGAGGTAACCTCGCCTGTCACTCAAATGTTGGTCGAAGGAAAAGACCGAGTACAGAGTGGTTGGTGCCAGCAGACTATGCGGCAACGGGGCTCGGTCTGCATGATCGGATCTCTGATCATCAGCGATTTTGACGCATTCGTGCAGGCGGAAAGCCTCCTACTGCGCGCCATGAATCTGCTCGGCTACTCGCAGCGCACTGTGCGTGATTTCAACGATGATATGTCCCGAACTAAAGGGCAAGTTTTGGAGGTTTACGACAGGGCGATCGAGCTGTCGAAGCTGACCGTCTGAGGTCAGCTCGGGGTCGAGCGGCCGATCGCGATCCACGATCATTGGGAGAACTGCTGGCCGCCGACTCCTTGCAACCAACGAGGATCGCTCCACGGCCAAAAAGGCTGCGACGATTACGCTTGCCTTCTCTGCGCGCCTTAACCGCGCAACGTGATCGGCTTTACCTGAAATCGGCTTCGGCCCTGCAGCTTCCGCAGGTCACCTTGCCTGCCCTCGGCAAACATCGCACATAAACTTCGATAGGTTCGACACGAACAGTGCCGAGCACCGTGCTCTCGCCTCGAGTCCCTCAAACCAGCGGACGAGCGTCGCACCATTGTGATGTTCCGGGTTTAATTAATCCTTCTGGTTCCCCAAGCGAAAGCGTGCAACAGTACCAAAATAAAGACGCCGGTCGGTGCACGCCGATTTATTCAAAAACGGGGAACTTATCTTGCCGACATCTACTAGAGCGATGGCATCGATTGCGTCTATCTCAAAAATTGAACAGCGTGTGAACTGCATCACAGGTTCGAGTACACGAAATCTGTGATGCTGAACGTGGCGACCAGACGGTTGTCGTTTGCCTGGAGGGAGATCGGCAAATGACCGCGAACCCAAACCTCAATTCGAAGTCGAAAGCCGTTCTGCGGTTCTTACCGAACTGGCAAGAGGCGGACGAAGGTGAAATTTCTCGCGGCGACAGGGTCGCGATCGAATTTGCTCCAGAGCGTTTGACGGGCTGTCGTCGAAATTGGCGCGGCGCTGAGGTCTGGGACATCGAAGCCCTCGCCAGGTTCCATCCCCGCGGCGAAATCCTGCGGGGCAGTCTGCTCGATCGCATCCGCACCGGCGGCGTCGTAACCTCGCTGATCCCAAAGCCGTTGGAGTTTGCGGTTCCCAGCGATGCAAGGCGATTGGAGATATGGTTCCACAATTTTGCCGCCGCCGGTGGACACTGTGACGCCTGGGACAGCCGGTTTGGCGAGAACTACTGGTTCGACGTCGGCGGCCCCGAGCCTATGGAGCCCCAGGATCCGGTTCGTTATCGAGACGGCGCGATGCCCCGACCAGACCTGGTCAATGTGGTCGACCAATTCGCCATCAAAAGGAATCTGTTTCCGGCGCCGCCAAATGGCCCACCGATCGGCAAAGATCTGCGGACTTCGCTTACTCTCCGGGTGTGGGTGAAAAACCACGCTTACGCAAAGGCCGTGTGGGTTGATCTCCACATATTCGACCGAAGCGGAACTCGCGTCGCAGCGGCAACTTACGGTTTGCCCTGGGAGGGGTCAGCGTCAGGTATTGGCGACTTGTTTCGCTTTGACGGCGAGATTTACCAAGGACTGACCGCCACGCCCGGCTCTGTGTCTCCCAAGCCCAATGCGTGGCTGGTTCAATACCGGCTGTACTACACCGTTGAAGGCCAGACCTACACCGACGCAATTCTTCATCAGCTTGAGCTGCCCGATGACGCGGTGACATGACCGCGTGCCGCTCAAGCCAAGCCTCGCCTCGAACATGTCGTGAGGCGGAAACTCTAGCAGGGGAGCTAAAAAGTCATGGCACTCGGTTCCGAATCCACGACCTTCACCTTGGACAATATGGGGCGGTTCCTCTGCAACACCTTGCAGGAGGCGCTCGACAGCACCGGACAAACGGTCGGTGGTCGGCAGCGGCAGTTCGACGCGATTATTATCGGCGGCGGTACTTTTGGTTGCGTCGTCGCGGAACACCTGTTCGCTACAGACACAACCCGGAGCCGCCGCATTCTGGTGCTCGAAGCCGGGCCGTTCGTGTTGCCGGAGCACGTCCAGAATCTGCCATTCATGGGCGGCGCGCCGGACTTCCGAGTGCCCTGGGTCAATCATCCGGCGCTCAATTATACCGGGCTTATGTTTGCGATCGGCGGACGATCGCTGGCGTGGGGTGGCTGGTCGCCGGAGCCGCTGGATGTGGAATTGGCGAGTTGGCCGGCGGCAGCGCGCGCCGAGCTGCGCGCGCGCTATTTTGCGGACGCGAGCCGGCACATCGGCGTGAAGGACACGAACGACTTTATCTACGGACCGCTTCACACGGCACTCCGCAAGCAGCTGCGAGATGGCCTGAAAGTCGCAGGCAACAGCACCGGCTTCAGCTTTGCCCAGCTGCCCGAACACCCCGCGGTTCGCTATCCGGATCCCGGCGAACCCCCGATTGACGCGGCAATTCTGCGCGACTGGCTCGGCTTGGATCCGACCGATACGACCCCGGACGCGGAGCTTCACGAGCTCTTCAAATTGGAGGCTCCGCTTGCCGTTCAGTCGACAACGCTGCCTGGATTGTTCCCGACGAACAAGTTCAGCGCGGTGCCCGGCATGATCCGGGTCGCCCGTCTGGCGAGCAACGATGCTGACGGAACGGGGCCTATTGCTGACGCTCGCAAGCGTGTCATGCTCGTCCCTGATTGCCATGTGCAGGAGCTGATTACCGAAACGCAGTCCGACAATTGGGTCAGAGTGAGCGGCGTACGCGTCTGGCAGAACGGTAGCTCGGTCGACGTGATGCTGGCCCCTCCTCGCAATGGCGGACAGAGTGCGGTCGTCATGGCTCTCGGCACTGTCGAGACCACACGGGTCGCACGCACGACATTCCAGCAATCGCTCGCGGGCCGCGCGGCCGATCGCATGGGGAAAAACCTCATTGCGCATCTGCGCTCGAACCTGACGATCCGCGTACCCCGCGCCGCCATTGCCGCCAATCTGCCTCCCACCGTGATCCCGAGCCTCCAGGTCTCGGCACTGCTCGTCAAAGGCAAAGCGGCGAACGGCCGGACGTATCATTTTCAAATCACCGCCTCGGGGCTAAACAAGCTTGGCGTCGACTCGGAAGCCGAACTCTTCAAAAAAATTCCGACCCTCGAGGATATTGAAGGCATGCTGCGGGCAACGGACGACACGGTCGTCCTCACGATCCGAGGGATCGGTGAAATGACGCCCCGCAATCCGGACAACGTTATCGATCTATCGACGTTTGATACCGATTTCGGCCGGCCGAAGGCGGTGGTCTCCCTGGGCAACGCCAAAGCCACCCCACAACAATTCCCGGGTAGCCCCGAGACAAACGCCGACCGTGCGACCTGGGATGAGATGGACGCCGTATCGGACAAGATCGCGCTGATCTTCGCCGGCAACGAGGCGTTCGACGTTCTGGCGAGTGCAAACCGTGTCATAAAAGTTCCGACGGGCACCCGCGCCGAGCGGCTTGCCGCCCTTGCAGCTTTCAAGGACCGGCGCGACGACCTCGGGACGACTCATCACGACGCCGGCACGATGCGCATGGGCGACAACATCGCTGATGCGGTTACAAATGACTTCGGCCGGGTCCACGATACGACGAATTGCTATGTTGCCGGCCCATCGCTGTTCCCGACCAGCGGCTCGCCAAACCCGATGCTCTCGAGCGTCGCGCTCGCGCGCCGCACCGCCGACCTGCTGGATGCAGGCGTGCTTCCCGGTCCGGACCCGATCGTCAGCCCGCAACCAGAAGCTGGCTTCCGCCCGCTGTTCGATGGCACAGCAGCGACCTTCGCGAGGTGGCGTCTCGCCGGCCCCAGCGGCGGTGGCATGGCGCATATAAACGGTGAGATGGTCAGCTACGGTGATGGGGGCTTGCGCCTGTTCTTCTATGCGCCGGAAACTTTTGGCGATTTCACGTTGCGGGCGCAGTTCAAGATCTTCGACCCAGCGAAACACAATAGCGGTGTGTTCCTCCGTTTTCCCAATCCGAAGCTGGACCTCGCGACCGACGAACTGAAGCGGCGCGCTTCGAATGAGGCCGCTTTCGATCCGAATAATCCGGCTTGGAAGCCGGTGATTTCGGGCTTCGAGGTCCAGGTCGATGACAATGCTATCGGAGACTCGGGCAAGGATTTCTATGGCATCCGACCGGAACCCAACGGTCTGTACAAGAACCGCACCGGCGCGATTTACAAGATCCAAGCAGGTGACCGAATCTGGCATTTGAACACGAATGAGCCCGCGGTGCAGAACTACACACCGGGCCCGCCGCTGATCCCCGGCATCTGGTTCGAGTATGAAATCGTCGTGCAGGGGAACGACTACACGGTGTTCCTCACCAATACTCAGACCGGCGAGCGCAAACAGACAACGTCATTTCATAACACCGACCCCGAGCGCGGTCGCTCGCCGGGCTTCATCGGCATGCAAGCGTACTCGGGCAACACGGTCGCGTGGCGGCATATTCGCATCAAGCCATAGTCGGCAGCGACCCACGAGAGCCGGCAGGGTCGCTTCGCTGGCCCTCGCCGGCTCTGCCTCATGCGTTTCTTCTGCAGAAGAGGTAAAGCGCAACTCTGTGGGAGAGTTCGAACATGAGCGTCATCGCATTACTGAACGCAGAGGCTGGCAGCACCCCAAGTGGAACGGGGAGCTTTACGTATTTCACCAACTTCCGAGTGTTGGTCGAGAATCTCGCGTTCACTAAATTGGTCGGCATCTGGGGCCATGATCAGCTATCTGGCAATTGGTCATTTTTTCCATGCAGCTTTAGCCACTCCGTTCCAAACAACAGCGAAATCTGGCAGTCTCATGTACCTGACATTCAAATCGACCAATTTGATGTGGTCTACCAAGTGTCCGGTAACACTTTTTGGGACAACAATGCGGGTTTCAATTATCGATTAGATACAAGCGCAGCGCATACCGATGGTATCGGAAGTGCGGTTGTAGCCCCAAACGTCTTAGCCGTCGCATCGAGCGCCGACCCGAGCGGGAACTTGAGCGTTCAGGTTTTGGTGAAAAACCTTGCCTTCGCTAAACAGGTCGCCATCGTCTATAGCGTCGACAACTGGGCCACGTTCCATAACGTATTCGGAAACTTCCAACAGCTCTTTCCCCCGCCTACCATGCCGCATCAGATACAGCCGGAGCTGTGGTCAGTCTCTGCATCTCTATCCCCCGGCGCATCCGGCCAGTTTGCCGTGTTTTACATCGTCAGCGGGACCACATACTGGGATAATAATTTCGGGGGCAATTATACGTTTTAACGACACTGATGCTGCTCGCTGTGGCGTTTAGCATTCAGGTTTCTGATTAAAGTGGAACCTATCGCGCCGGCGAGTATCTACTCGGGCCATCAAGCGGAAGGTCTGGCGCGAAGCAGTCGAGATCGCTGCAAATAGCATCGGACTGAATTTGTCTTCCATGGCGGCCGTTCCGGAACGAGCGCGCCAACATGATCTGCGGCGTAGCCTGACCGATCCTCGAGCACGGAGCTCATTTTGGTGCTGCTCGCAACATAAGGCCCAATGCCAGGCAGGGGCTAGTAGCAACAGAAGTGTCGAGCCGCTATCCCGGTTACGATAGGGTACGCGTGGTCACGGCCGGAATCGTGGTCATGCGAGCCCTACAGATCGTTTTGGCACTTGCATTGCTCCTGATCCTCGCGGCTGCCGGTTTTGTGCTGTGGTCGCAGCGATCCGAATTCGCCGTAATCGAGCCTCCACAGCGCACGAGCTTTGACAATGATTTAATCAAGAAGGGCGCCAGTCTCGCCGCAACCGGCAACTGCGATGTCTGTCACACTGTGCCGGGTAGGTCCGCCTATGCTGGCAGCCGGCCGATCCCGACCCCGTTCGGCACCATCTACAGCACGAACATCACCCCCGATCCGGAAACCGGCATCGGCCAATGGTCGGAAGAGGCATTCGGCCGCGCGATGCGCGACGGCATCGCCCGCGACGGGCGTCATCTCTACCCGGCTTTTCCCTATTTGCATTATGCGCGCGTTATCGACGACGACTTGCATGCGCTCTATGCCTTTGTGATGACGCGCACGCCCGTTGCGCAGGGGCCGCTGGCAAATGCGCTGCCCTTCCCGCTGAACCAGCGCTGGATCGTCGCGTTTTGGAACTTGCTCTATCTCGACGACGCGCCATACCGCGCTGATCCGCGGCAGAGCGCCGAATGGAATCGCGGCGCCTATCTCGTTGATGGGCTCGGCCATTGCGGCGATTGCCACACGCCGCGCAATCTGCTCGGTGCTGAGAAAGACGGCGAGGCTCTCGCCGGCGGCGAGGCCGAGGGTTGGTCGGCGCCGGCGTTGAACGCAGCCTCGCCCGCGCCGGTGCCGTGGGATGCGTCGCATCTGTTCGTCTATCTGCGCCGTGGCTGGGATGCCGAGCACGGCGCTGCGGCGGGACCGATGCAGCCGATCGTCGACGATCTCGCAAAGCCCGACGAAGGCGACGTGCGCGCAATCGCGACCTATATCGCGGCACAGATCGGCGAGCCCTCGACCGAGCGGCGCCAAAGGGCCGAAGCGCTGCTGGCGCAGGCGCGCGACAGCGCGCAGCCGGCCAAGCCGAACGCGGGGGAGGAAACCGCCGCGGCGATATTTGCCGGCGCCTGCGCCGGCTGCCATCTCGGCGCTGCGGCAATGGCGCCGCCGCACGGGATCGATTTCAGGATCAGCGCCGCGATTTCGGCGCCCGATCCGCGCGATACGATCTTAATCGTGCTCGACGGCATTCGGCCGCCGCAAGGCCAGCCCGGCCCGTGGATGCCGCGCTTCGACGGCGCGTTTACCGATGCGCAGCTCGCCGCTTTGCTGGGTTACCTGCGCGCCCATTACAGCGCGGCGCCGGCCTGGACGGATCTCGAAACCCGGGTGCGCGACATCCGGCATAGCAGGGAGCGGCCATGATCACGCTGACGGTCAACGGCGCAACGCATCGGCTCGATATCGACCCGGCGACGCCGCTGCTTTACGCCTTGCGCGGCGAGCTTGGCCTCAACGGCGCCAAGTTCGGCTGC
>WNGC01007058.1_pt1 | contig 10354 bp, 10 predicted proteins | sample 5400051 | NCBI WGS metagenome assembly WNGC01 (sample SAMN13153368, study PRJNA577476) | soil metagenome | isolation source: 20 cm soil or saprolite under grassland replicate 2 | place: USA:California | collected 2016-06-15 | reverse complement strand
GGGCTGCTTCGCCATCTCGCTCCGAATCCACTGATACGTCACCGCCAGCCCGGCCTCCAGTGTCGTCCCCGGCTCCCAGCCCAACACCTCGCGCAACTGCGTGTTGTCCGAGTTCCGTCCTCGGACTCCCTGGGGTGCCGAGAGGTTGTAGCGCTTCCGAACCGTCTTCCCCGCTGCCTCGGCCACGAGATCCACGAGGTCATTGATCGACACCAGGCGGTCCGTGCCGAGGTTCAGCGGCTCCCGGTGATCCGAGTGCATCAACCGGTAGATGCCCTCCACGCAGTCATCGATGTAGCAGTAGCTCCGCGTCTGCTCCCCGTCGCCCCACACCTCGATCTCGCCGCCGTCCGCAATGAGCGCCACTTTGCGGCAGATCGCCGCTGGGCTCTTCTCCCGCCCGCCGTCGTATATGCCTAACGGTCCGAAGATGTTGTGGAACCGCACGACACGGGTCTCGAGCCCATAGTCCTCGGTGTAGTGGCGGCACTGGCGCTCGCTGAAGAGCTTCTCCCAGCCGTAGCCGTCCTCGGGATCGGCCGGATAGGCGTCTTCTTCCTTGAGCGGCGTGACCTCGGTGCTCGTCTGCTTGTAGCCAGGATAGATGCAGGCAGAGCTCGTGTAGAGGTACCGCGTGATTCCGTTGAGCCGCGCGGCTTCGAGCATGTGAATGTTGATCAGCACGTTGTCGTGCATGATCACCGCTTTGTTGTGCTCGATGAAGCCGATCCCGCCCATGTTCGCGGCGAGGTTATAGACCTCGTCGATGCCGCGTGTTGCCTGGAGGCAGTTGCCCCACCGCCGTAAGTCCAAGAGCTCGAACTCGTCCGCGCGCGTCGGCTCGTATTCCGGCATCTTGATGTCGACCCCGCGCACCCAATAGCCGCGGTCTTTCAAGTAGCTCACCAAGTGATGACCGATGAATCCACCGGCCCCGGTCACCAATACACGAGTCTTCGCGCTCATCTGCAGAGGAGGAGAAGGGTTCGAGTGTTAAGCAGCGCTAACGCGCCTCATGCTGCACGCGGACGACGGCGGTGATCACTGAGCCGTGACCACGTGCGAGGCGTGAGCTCCTGGTGGGCGACCACAGGCCTAGGTCCCGCACCGATTTGCGGCTTGCATGTGCAATCTCTGGGCCCGCCTCCACTTGATTCTACGACTGGCCAGAAGGTGCGAATCTACCGCGGCGTCCGAACAAGATAGGCGGCTTTCGAATTCATTCGATCTTCCTCAAGCCGGCGTCTTGATGCCGGCGATTACCTCCGCGCCGCCACGTCGCAGGCGTCCGGCAAGCGCGTCGTCTACGCGTGCGCGTATTACGAGCGTGTCGCCGTCGGTACGCTGATCGATTACCTCACCGCCGCGGTGGAGTTCGGCGAGGAGTTTCCCATCTCCCGCCGCGAATCTCGATGAGCGGCCGACGCGATCGAATGGCGGTGCCGAGCGCCGACGCAGAGGCTCCAAGCCACCCTCGTGCAGCGCGGACACGAACACGGCGCCCTTCACGAGGCGGCCGATGCGCTCCTGCAGGGCGAGCAAGTCCTCCTCGCTGAGGAGATCGATCTTGTTGAACACGAGCAGTCGCGGCCGATCTCCTACCCCTAGCTCCTCGAGCACTTGCTCGACGACGATGCGTTGCTCCTCCCACGTCGGCTGGCTCGAGTCGACGACATGCAGCAAGAGATCCGCCTCGGCTGTCTCCTCCAATGTGGCCCGAAATGACGCGACCAAATGATGCGGCAGCTTGCGAATGAAGCCCACGGTGTCGGTGACGAGAACCTTCGCCTCACCAACGTCGACCTCTCGCGTCAACGGATCGAGCGTCGCGAATAGCCGGTCTTCTATGAAAATGTCTCGCCCGCCCGTCAGGCCAGCCAAGATCGATGACTTGCCGGCGTTGGTGTAACCCACGAGCGATGCCTTGAACTCGCGCTGCCTCGATTGACGCTGTACGACGCGCCCCTTCTGCACGTCGCGCAGCCGCTCCTTGAGGAGCTTGATGCGTTGATTGATCAGCCGGCGGTCCGTCTCCAGCTGCGTTTCGCCAGGGCCGCGCATGCCGATGCCGCCGCGAAACTTCTCGAGGTGGGTCCACATTCTCGTTAGGCGCGGCAGCATGTACTCGAGCTGCGCGAGCTCGACCTGCATCTTCGCTTCGGCGCTGCGCGCCCGGGTTGCGAAGATGTCTAAAATGAGCTCCGCCCTGTCGACAACTCGTTGACCGACTGCATCCTCGATGTTCTTGCCCTGCGACGGCGAGAGCTCGTCGTCGAAGATGACGAGTGACGCATCGGTGCTCGATACGAGATCGCGCAACTCGTCGATCTTACCTGAGCCGAGGTAAGTACCGGGATGTCGCTTGTCGAGCTGTTGGGTCACCTGGCCGACGACCACGGCGCCCGCTGTGTCGGCGAGCTCCTCGAGCTCGCGCAAATGCTCATCGATGGCCCGTCGTGCGCCGGCGCGCTTCAATGGCGCGCCGACGAGTATGGCGCGATCTACCGACGGCCCGAGTGCGATCAGCTCTTTAGTAATCGAACGTCTCCGTTACCGGCTGTAGCCGCCCAGGGTGGAGTAGCGTCCCGTCTGCGAGAAGGGCACCGTCAAATTGCCGATCGGCGATCCGACCGTCACGTCACCTTTCACGGTGTAGTTCACACTGCCCGTGTTCATCAGCTGGCGCCCCGCCTGGCCGACGCCGGCGTAGGTGAAGTTGATCGGAATGTGCACCTGCTGCGACCTCTTCCCCTCGACCGTGAATCGCTGCGTCGTGATGCCGTTCGCGAACGGCACGGTGTCGACGAGCACCTGATACTTCAGCTGCGTCGCGTCGAGACGGAAATCGTTAGGGTTTTGAACATTCAAAACGACGTCCAGCGCACCACCATTGAGCCCGACGCCGGTCACCTTCACGTCCGCCAGGGTGACGACGGGATCCTTGAGTGCCTGCTTGCCAAGAGCCGAACAGCCCGCCATCGCCATTATACTCGTCACCAACAGAATTCGTCGCATCTGCTCCTCCAATGGAATTTCGGGTCCTTAGGCCCCTTCCTCGCGCGGGGCATCCGTCTCCGCCTTTCGTTTCAACTCCTCCCACCACGCAATGCGTTTGGCGATCTCGCGCTCGAACCCAAATTTTCCGGGCTCGTAGAACGTCGCGCCGCGCAACGACTCCGGCAGATATTCCTGGGGAATGTATGCCTCCGGGGCGTCATGCGCATACTGGTACCCCTCGTGATACCCCAGTTCCTTCATGAGGCGCGTCGGAGCATTCCGGATGTGCAGGGGTACCGGCTCGGCTGGATGTGATTGTGCCGCTTCGAGAGCCGCGCCGAGCGCGCGCTTCGCGCTGTTGGATTTTGGCGCTGTGGCGAGATACACAATCATCTCAGCGAGGGGGAGGTAGCCCTCCGGGGGGCCGAGATGATGAAACGCATCGCGCGCCGCGACGGCGATCTTGAGCGCTTCTGGATCAGCGAGACCGACGTCCTCGGCCGCCATGGCGATTGCTCGGCGGAACATGATCATCGGATCCGCGCCGCCTTCGATCATGCGCGCCATCCAGTACAACGCCGCCTGCGGATCGCTGCCGCGCAAACTCTTGTGAAACGCGCTCAGCATGTTGTAGGTCTCTTCACCGCCCTTGTCATAGCGTGCGAACCGCAGCTGTAGCGCATCACGGGCGACGTCGACGGTAATCGTACCGCCCGCGCCGACGTGCCCGGCCGCTGCTTCCAGCGCCGTCAGCGCGCGCCGCGCGTCGCCGTCGGCTTGGTCGGAGAAGAGACCTAACGAGTCCGGCTCGGCGGTCAGCTCCATCGAGCCGAGACCGCGCTCGTGATCCTCGAGCGCGCGCAGGAGCAACGTGCGGATGTCGTCGGCTGTGAGCGGCTGCAATACGAACACGCGCATCCGCGAAAGCAACGCGCCGTTGATCTCGAACGACGGATTCTCGGTCGTCGCGCCGATCAACGTGATCGTGCCTGCCTCGACGTGCGGAAGAAACGCGTCCTGCTGCGCCTTGTTGAATCGATGAATCTCGTCGGCGAAGAGGATAGTGCCGCGACCGAGGCGCCGCCGTCCCTCGGCCTCGTTCACGATCTCGCGCACGCGCGGCACGCCCTCCGTGACGGCCGAGAATTGTACAAACTCGCGATCCGTGTACCGCGCAATGACGCGCGCCAACGTTGTCTTGCCGGACCCAGGCGGTCCCCAGAACACCATCGAGCTCACCGTGCCGCGCTCGATCGCGTCGCGCAGCGGTTTGCCGGGCGCGAGCAGATGCCGCTGGCCAACGAACTCGTCGAGCGTTCGCGGACGCATGCGGGCCGCGAGGGGGTCAGGCGTGCGTGACGCGAACAGCGACTCGTTTTCGTCGTCGCGCCCTCGTCTCGAGCGCCTCTCAGGCATCTTTGTCAATCATGATTCTGCACACTAACCCTTTACTCATCGCGCTAGAGACCGAGCAGCCAGATATAGCCCACATCCGAAGAGAAAACTCGTGGGGATTTTCCACCCGCGCTTCGCCTGAAACTCCGGTACCAGATTTGACGCGCCGACGTACAGAGTGACGCCCGCGGCAATCGCGAGGCCGTTGTCCTGAAGAACGCCTAGCTGATCAGTGAGTAGAACGCCAAGGATAGTCGCCATGCCCAGTGCGGCCGCCGCCAACAAGGCACGAACGCGGCCAGCCCCAGCCGCGAGAAACAGACTCGAGATGGCAAGGCCCTCTGGGAATTTGTGCAGAAGCACGGCCACAAAGACCAGCGCGCCCAGGGAAGTACTCACGCGAAGCCCGCTGGCGACAGCGACGCCATCGACGAAAGTATGTAGTAACAATCCAATCAGCGCGGACACGCTGACAATCTGCGAGACTTCGTGCGTCTCCACGCCAAAGTGGAAGTGCCTGCCTAACGTGTGCTGGGTAAGATGCACGAGCACATAGGCGACCAACACGACCAGGGCCCCGCGCGCGCCGCCGCGGGCGATCGCTTCGGGAAAGAGATCGAGCAGTGCGACTGACAGAAGGAAGCCCGCGGCAAGCGACACGATCAGATCGACGGCGCGCAAGCTCCACCGCGTCCGACTGATTACCGCCACGGCTCCGAGCACGTTCGCGCCTGCTGCCGCAATTGCGTACAGCAGCTCGGCGCGGCTCACGCCGACTGGAGCCCCAAGCGCTCGACCGCCGCCGTGAGCGCAGTCGCCAGCTCCGGCGCGGGAGGGAAATCCTCTCGCTTCATTTTCCAGCTCTTCGTCCGGACACGCTTCTGTTCCTCGAGGCCCTTGCCTTCCAGCAGGTAGAGCCAGCGATCCGTGCGCGCGTAAATGAAAAGCTCGAGGTGCGGATTGAGCGTCAACTGATCTTCCGAGGTGAACACCGAGAGCTCGATACCGCCGTAGCGCGCAAGCAAGATCTTCAGCTTCGCGATCTGCTCGCGCACGTCGGGGAGGGCGACGCCCTCCCCTTTCCAATTCTGGGCGCCACGCAGGTCCTCGATCGCAACGTCCACGGCGGGTGAAAGCTGCTCACACAGTGTGTAGAACAGGTCTACGACTCGTTCCGCGTTCGCGACGACGTGCGCGGCGTAGTAGTCCGACTCCTGCGTGAACGTGAAGCCGTCCGCGCTCGCTCGAAAGCGGCGCCAGATGGAAGCCTCGGGTGTGCGTCCGCGGAAGAACACGATTAGGTGCTAAGGGCTGGGGAAACAGCGGAGGTGCAGATCGCTCGTCGCTTTGCTCCTCGGGATGACAATCAGACTTACGCTCAACGCTCAACGCTCAAGGCGTAGCGCAATAGCCAGTCCCGCGTGTTGCGCGTTGGATCTTCGAGCACAGCGTCGAGCAGTGCTTGCAGTATTCTACCAACCAAAGGACCCGTTGGTATCCCCGCGATTTGTAGGTCGTCGCCGTCGATCGCGAGATCGGCGATGACGATCGGATCCTTCCGAGCCACGCGAAGCATACGTCGATACAACGAGCGCAGTCGCGTCGGCAACAGTTCGTCGTCTCGCCGGCGCGCTTGCCACAGCGCACCGGCGACGCGCATGAACGGCGCGAGATCCAGCCGCCCGACCGTCGCGACCCACCGCCTCAACTCGGCGTCCACGACAGCCGCGCCAGCCAACGCGTCGCCGAGTGGCGCGCTGATCGATGTCCAGGCGGCGGCGATCTTCGTGACGCGCCGTGTCTCCGCGCCGGAAAAACGCAACGCGGTGAGTGCGGCACGTGCACCGGCTTCGCCAAGCTCCACGAAAAGCACGACAACGCGAGCGAACGTCCGATAGGGCTTTGTCGCAAGGCCCGGCATCGCCAGCAGATCAAGTGCGTGAAGCGTCGAGTCGTCGACATTGGCCAGCTGTGGGATAACGTTGCCTAACAAGCCGGTACGCTTCCACAGAGCGAGCGCGCGTGATGGGCGGCGCGCCTGCTCCATCGTTTTCTCGAGCTCTTGCTTCACTCGCTCCGCTGAGAGGCGTCCCATCTCGGGTGCACTGCGTGAAACCGCAGAGAGCGTCGTCTCCTCGATATCGAACTCGAATCGTGCCGCGAAGCGAATCGCGCGGAGCGCGCGCAAACGGTCCTCACGCATCCGCGCGTCGGCATCGCCTACGGCGCGGACGAGGCGGCGCGACAAATCAGCGCGTCCACCGAATGGATCGCGGAGCTCATCGCGCGACGGCGAGTACGCAATTGCGTTGATGGTGAAGTCGCGTCGCGCGAGGTCTTCGTCGAGCGACGCACCGAACTCGACCTCGGCGTGCCGGCCATCGGTCTTGATGTCGCGCCGGAATGTCGTCACCTCGTGCAGCGTCCCTTCGCGATCGAGCACTCCGACCGTTCCGAACTGAATGCCGACAGGAATCGTGCGCCGTTTGCCGAAGATCGCTCGCACCTGATCGGGTGTTGCCGAGGTCGCGAGGTCCCAATCCAGATGTGGATGACCAAGTATTGCGTCGCGCACCGCGCCGCCGACGCACCATGCCTCATACCCTTCTTGTTCGAGTCGCTGGGCGATCTCGAGCACAGTTTCGGGTGGATTGAGGCGCGTCATCGCATAAGGCGGGCTGGTCTAGGTCATCTCGTCCGGGCGTGGAGAGAATAACCCGACGAGTTGGGTGCGAGAAGCACGATTCGGGGTGCAATGAGCGCCGTTGTCATGCGATATTTGCTTACGCACGCAGCGAAATGATGCCGCCGAGTCCGGTTGTCGCAGGAGGTTGGTTTTGAGGGAGTTGGAAAAGCTGTTGGAACAGTCGCGCGCCGACGAGGATTTCAAGGCCGCTGTGCGCGCGTACTATGAGCGTGGCGAGGCCTCGGGCATTCGCGTCGACTCGTACATACCGCCAGTCAAAGTTCAGCGACTTTTGAAGTACGTGCTTGCGACCGAGCCCGAACTGCCCATTCAAGGTTTGGCGGTCACGGGCTCGTCCGGCTGCTCAGACTTCGTCGGCACCGTCGAGGCGCAGACCCACAGCGCAACTCACGTCTTCGAGTTTGGATGGTGCTGCCGTTGGCGTGCCGAGCAAGAGGGGTATACGGACTACTTCGGGTACCCCGATCAGATCCGCGCTGCCCAGGAGTTCGATTGGCAGTGCTTCCACACCTGGCGACGGCGCTGAATAGGGCACCCTAGGGGCTGGGGTCTGCTCTGGTCAAAAAGCGTCACGGATTTCCCGGATTCAAAACAGATTCCACGGGTCTGGTGGCCGTCACCAAGAGCATCGTCCGGGCGCGTGGAGCACGGCGGCATAGGCGCGCTGAGGAAGATCCGGGAGATCGGTTTTCAGATCCGTGGAATCCGTGATGAGCTGTTATCGCCCTTTCGTCCGCCTCGACGCCTTAACAGCGCTGCTGCAGAGAGGGAATGCGGTGGCTATTCCTCGAATAGCTGGCGAATACCATCCCGCGTCATACCGCAGCCCAGAGCCAGCATGAGGTCGATGCGCGCCTGCTGAGGGCGGCGGCTGCCGGCGAGGATGGCCCCGCGATCATGAAGCCGGCGTGCACCACCGGGATACCCATACGTTCGCCCGACACGGCCGCGCTGCACTCGTGAGGCAAGAACGACCGGCTTGTCGTCTGCCCCGCCCCATTCCGGCGATGACGACGCCACGTGCTTCGACGCGTGAGGCATCGAGAAGGCGGGAGTCGGCACCCGCCCACGTATAGATGATATCGACCGGCCCACCGAGCGCTCGCGGTATCAGAGGGGGCGGCAGCTCTGGAAGCGCGCGCCGAAAGATGACCTGGCCATCGTCGACGATGCCTAACGGGCCGAGCCCCGGACTCTCGAACGCGTCGACGGTGTACGTGTGCGTCTTCGTCACGTCCAGCGCCGAGAAGACGCGGTCGCACATCGTCACCAGCACGCCGTAGCCTTGCGCTTCCTCACTCGCGGCGACGCGCACCGCCGCTCCCAAATTGGCGGGGCCGTCCCAACTCAGGTCGCTCGACGTGCGCATGGCGCCCGTGAAGACGATCGGCTTCGTCGTCGGCAGCGATCGAGCGACCAAATACGCAGATTCCTCTAACGAATCGGTGCCATGCGTCACAACGATCCCCTGCACTTCCGATCGCGCGAGCTGCTCGGCGAGCACACTCCGCAGCGCCCACATACGCTCCGTGGTCATGTGTGGACCGGGATGCGTTCCCCAATCGACAATCTCGATGTCGGCGATCTGGGCGATGGCGGGAGCAAGGGCAAGGATGTCGCGACCCGACAACGATGGAATGGCGCCGCCGCTCGTTGGGTCATGGCGCATCGATATCGTTCCGCCGGTGAAGAGGAGAACGATCATCCGGCGAGCACACTGCCCCCGTTTACGTTGAGGATCTCGCCGGTGATGTGTCGTCCGAGCTCGGAGCAAAGAAAGATGATCGGACCGGCGATGTCGCGCGGATGCGCCACTCGGCCGAGTGGAATGGACGCGGCAATGCGATCGCGTCCGCCGTCGGCGAAGGGCCCAGCGCACATCTCGGTATCGACCCAGCCGGGCGCGACGCTGTTGACGGTGATGCCGCGCTTTGCCAACTCGACGCAGAGCGACTTCACGTAAGAGATCATCGCCCCCTTCGACGCCGCGTAATCGGCGTGGTAGGCCTCCCCGCGCTGTCCGGCCGTGCTGGACACGAGGACGATGCGTCCGCCGTCGTTCATCACGCGCGAGGCGGCGCGCGTCGTGAAGAACATCGAATCGACATTCTCGAGCATCGTGCGTCGCCAACGGCTGTCGTCCATGTCGGTGACCGGGACATCATCGGCGGGCCAGATTCCTGCGTTCCCGACGAAGAAGTCCAAACCTCCCAGATCGGCAACGGTGCTCCGTAACAGGCTCTCGGATCCTTCACGAGAGCCGATATCATGAGCATATGCGAACGCGCGGACGCCGAAACCACGCGCTTGCTCGGTGATCTGCGCGGCGTCTTCCTTGCGCGAGCGATACCCGATCGCGACGTCGGCACCGCACTCGGCGAATAGGAGCGCCGTCGCGGCGCCGATACCGCGCGACCCGCCGGTGACGAGGGCGCGCTTGGCGCGAAGTGAAATCACAGCGTGCGCTCCACGAGATCGCAGATGATGTGCTCGATGCACAGATGCAGCTCCTGCGCTCGATCGGTGCGATCCGTCGGAATGATCACCGAGTGGTCGGCGAGCTCGCGGAGCGGCCCGCCATCGCGGGCGCTGAACGCCAGCACGGGCACGCCGCGGTCCCGCGCCGCTTCGGCCGCGCGCAATACGTTGGGCGACGCGCCACTTGTTGAGTGAATTATCAACAGATCGCCCGCCTTCGCGAGCGCCTCGATTTGTCGCGCGAAAATGTGCTCGAAGCCAAAATCGTTGCCGGCCGCGGTCAGCAAGGAGGTATCCGTTGTGAGGGCAATGGCGGGATACGGCCGTCGCTGGCGCATGTAGCGCACGACGTATTCCGTTGCAAGATGCTGAGCGTCGGCGGCGCTGCCCCCATTACCACAGAAGAAGAGCGTGCCACCACCCCGCACCGTATCTTCGACCAGACCGAGCGCGACGTCGAGCTGAGGTCCGAGCTCTCGAGCGACGCGGTCGGCGAGCGCAGAGAGATCGCGCAATGCCTCAGTGAAACGCGAGCCGGGCGAAGGCGGCAACGTAGTCGAGACGAAGGGTGATGAGGAAGCGCGGCCTGGAACTCACCAAGTTATGATCATCGGCTCCCGAGAAGCAGCTCCTTCAGCCGGTTGAACATGCCGCGCCGGCGTTCGATCGGGGGAACGGGTTCGAGGGGCTCATCCGCGAGCAAGTGGCCGGCGTTGCGGCGCGTGAGCAGATCGGCGGTGTCCTCGGCGCCGAGCTCGATGAGCCATTGGCGGGCTG
>WNGC01006071.1_pt1 | contig 10355 bp, 6 predicted proteins | sample 5400051 | NCBI WGS metagenome assembly WNGC01 (sample SAMN13153368, study PRJNA577476) | soil metagenome | isolation source: 20 cm soil or saprolite under grassland replicate 2 | place: USA:California | collected 2016-06-15 | reverse complement strand
CGCGCCGGTTGACACCCCAAAAGGGGGCGTCTATCGTTCCGAACAGTCGTTCGTGAGGATGGCGGATGAAGATTCTCGTGCTGGGTGGTGGTGGACGAGAACACGCGCTGGTGTGGAAACTAAGAGAGAGCCCGCGGGTGGAAAAAATCTGGTGCGCTCCCGGCAATGGCGGCATCGCGGCTGACGCGGAGTGCGTGGCCGTCGACGCCGGTGACGTCAGCGCGATCGTCGCGCTGGCGCAACAGATTCAACCCCATCTGACCATCGTGGGACCAGAACGGCCGCTGGTAAACGGGCTGACGGATGCGTTTCGCCAGCGAAATTGGGCCATTGTAGGGCCCTCCGAGCAGGCAGCACAGCTCGAAGGGAGCAAAATTTTCTCGAAAAAGTTTCTGGAGCGGCACGGTCTTCCCACCGCAAAAATGTACGGCGCGTATGAGTCTTTGCGAGATGTCTACAGCGTGCTGAGTTCCGTGACCTGGCCGGTGGCGATCAAGGCGGACGGATTGTGTGCCGGAAAAGGGGTTTTTCTGGCGCCGCACTTGGCGGCAGCGAAAGACTTTGTCGAACGTGTGATGGAGAAGAACGAACTCGGGCCGGGCGGTAGGCGCATCCTTCTGGAGGAGACGCTCGAAGGCCAAGAGCTATCCTTCATCCTGCTCACCGATGGAAAGCAGTATGCGCCACTGGTACCGACACGCGATCACAAGCGCGTCTTCGATGGAAACCAGGGCCCCAACACGGGTGGCATGGGGGCGTACTCCACCGATGAATTGCTGCCGGATGATCTAGCGGAGACCATCCGTTCGACGATTGTCGAACCGTGCCTAGGCGGGCTCGCCGCCGAGGGCATTCCCTATCAAGGGTTCTTGTATATCGGCCTGATGCTCACGAACCATGGTCCAAAAGTCCTGGAATTCAACTGTCGGTTGGGCGACCCCGAAGCACAAGCGATTCTGGCGCGCCTAGATTTTGACCTGGCCGAAATCCTCAGCGATGTTGCTGCCGGGTGCTTCAACCCCTCAAAACTGCGCTGGAAGCCCGGCGCTAGCGCCTGCGTGGTTCTGACTTCGGGCGGTTATCCGGGAAAGTTTGAGAATGGCCAACCAATCGAAGGCCTAACCGCTGCGAAGCAGATTACCGGTGTGAAAGTGCTGCACGCTGGAACGAAGCTCTCGGGGGAATCCGTGGTAACAAATGGGGGAAGAGTCCTTGCCGTTACCGCAGCAGCCAGGTCACTTGAGGCCGCTTTGGCCTCCGCCTATGAAGCGGTTTCAAGAATCCATTTTGCAGGAATGCACTACCGCAAGGACATCGGAGCTAACCTGAGGGAGCGGAAGGCCGCAGGAGAATAGAGGCTATGGCAAATCTTTTCCGCGCCCCGAACAAACACCTGAAGTCTCAGCAGTGATCGACACCGGCCTGGCAGGCTGCGTCCACGCCGGGCCCGGAGGCCAGCGCCAAACTTGCTCGTCGATCGTCGGACCTTGCGCCGGCAGCCGGGAATGATCAGCGAGGACCGATGGTCTGTGAATCTAGCTAAAGCTAGGGCTTGGGAGCTCGCCGCAACGTCGGCGCTTCAGGCGGGCGGTTCTTGTCTTCCTGTACTTTTTCGACGGGTTCCTCAGGTGGAACCATCCATTCGAAGCCGTGGCGTTCGTCCATGGTGCCAAGAACAAACGTTCGATTCCCGGCGAGGAAGGGCAGCACCGCGCGCAGGAAATCAGCTGAATCGATGGGAGCGGCCTTCTGCGCCTGGCCGCGATTGATGTTTTCGAGGACTTTGGCAAAGCGCGGCTCACCGGACACGAGATGGGTGATGTGCGGATCGTTGCCCTGGATCTGTTCCGCCAAGGTAGGACCTTTCGCGTCCTGAGGGTAACGGCTCTCCACGATCGTGCGCGGAGCATGTTTCTCCGGGGGGTACAGCTGTGTGAACCGCGGCCGCTGGACACGCGTCTGCCAGTAGTCGCCACGCGTGGCCACTTGCTCCTGCTCGATACGATACTCCACGACCCACACCTCCGGGCCGTACTCGCTAGGAGCGTAGCCAATGATCACAATCTGAAGGATTGGATCATCGGGAGAGAATTCGAGTTTGTGATGGAGTTGAGCGACCAGTGGGCGAAGTTTCTCGAGGAAAGCGATGCCGATGGTCTCCAAGTCCGTCTCACCCTCGCCGGGAGCGGACTGGTAACGAGGGTCGCCCCGGGCGACCCGCTGAAAATTACGGTCCAGCCGAATGGGCTTGGGATCAGCAGGAATGCGCCATTCCGAAGCTCCGAAGAGCACGCCGATGTGCGTGGCGTCCAGATCCATCACGCGCGGTGGAATGGAATTTGGCTCCACCGGTTGATCGATGGCCGCAAAGACGATGGCGTCCTTGGCCACGTGAACAATGGCGCGCCCGCCAGCGAGATTGGCGACGATTTCGTCCTCGTGCGTTTCCTGGGCAAGAGCGTCAACCGGGAGCGCGCCGAGGACGCATAAAACCAACAGAGTGCTTCGCCGCAACGGAGTGGCGCGGAGGCAGGGATAGACACGCTCACGAGACTCCCAACGTTTTCGAAGAAGCTTCACGCCACACGACCCATCCGGGCCAACCGAACTTATTTGGCCCACATTATCGCACCCGGGAGGGGCGGGCGGAACTGGGAAGTTGCGAACACGGCGCAAAATCTCGCTTGACTGCTGAATGGCGTTCGCGTAGCAATACAGAATCCTGAACTTGAGCGTTCCGCCCGTAGTACAGGGAGCAGACATGTCACTGAGTCCCGGCGGTACTCCGCCAAACACCTCTGCGCCACCCGCGGCGATGGATCCTCGCGTTCCCGTTATCCTGCGCATGCGGCGCGGTGCGGGATGGTTTTTCACCATCGCACTTCTGTCCGGCGTGAATTCTGTCCTGCAGATTTTTAACGCCCAGATCCGCTTCATCTTTGGCCTTGGCATAACCCAGGTGGTGGACGGAATGGCACGCGGAATGGGGCAGGGCGGAACAGTCGTAATCGCCGTTGTCGACGGCCTCTTCATCGTCATGCTGATGGCAAAGGCGGGTTCCCAAGGGGCCTTCCTCGGCGGAATGGTGGCCTACGCGCTCGATGGCGTTTTGCTCTTGCTCTTCAGCATGTGGCTGGATGCGGCGGTACATGCCTACGCGCTGTGGATGATCTGGCAGGGCTATGCGGCGTCGCGCGAGCTGGCCCACATGCAACAAGCAGCGCAGCCGGGACTGTCACTCCCGAAGCTCCCCTGACGAGGGCTAGCAAGATTCGCGGCCTCCAAGGAATGCAGGGAAGCGAGCTGGACTTCGAGATTCAGCGCCTAGTTCGTGGCTCCCGACGATTTCCTACCTGGAATGGCGCGGATGTTCCAACCCTCGTCTGAAGTGAAACGGAAAGATCTTTACGTAGTTCGCTCCATGACCTCATGGTGAGCGCAAGCCCCGGCGTTCAGGCCGGGGTGAGCGATTACCTTTCTGTTCGGCATGGTATTTATTGCTCGCGTCCAAAAGACCTGCGGGCGGATAGCCCGAAAGTTAAGCCTCTAGGTAGTCCTCCGCTGAAGTAAGGCGGTCGTGGGAGGAACCCAGAGATTCCCGCAAAACCAGCGGGGACTCCCTGGGAATCCCCGCCATTCATGGCCGGGAGGATGTCAAAGAGCCTTATGGCTTCCATCCCGATTGCTTAGGGCGGGAGTCCGACGCGGTGAAGCCCTCGTTTAGGAGGGCAAGAAGTCGGCTAGACCTTTACAGCCGCTTTGATATCCAGTACCTTGCGAACCTCGCGCGTGAGCGCGTCCCGCGTGAAGGGCTTCTGAAGAAAGAAAGTGCCCACATCCAGGACTCCCTGAGCGGCAATGGCATGGTCGGTATAGCCGGACATCAAAAGCACCCTTAGGTCGGGACGGAAGAGGACCATCCTTTCGGCCAGCTCGCGGCCGCGCATCCCAGGCAACACTACGTCCGTCAACAGTAGATGGATTGTTTCTTCGTGCCGATGGGCAATCTCCAGGGCTTGAGCGCCGCTGTCTGCGTCGAGCACGTGGTAGCCGCTTTGAACAAGCAAAGTGCGGGTCATGACGCGAAGCGATTCCTCGTCTTCCACCAGCAGGATCGTCTCCGACCCCCGCGAAGGCTCGGCTCTGGTGGCGCGTAGACCGGCAGGTTCGGGAGATTCCTCCACTAGGGGCAGGTAGGTCTTGAATGTTGTGCCTTTTCCGGGCTCGCTATAAACCCAGATGTAGCCGCCACTCTGCTTGACAACACCATAAACTGTTGCGAGGCCCAGTCCAGTGCCTTTGCCCATTTCCTTAGTAGTGAAAAACGGATCGAATATGTGGGCCTGGGTCTTAGCGTCCATTCCTATTCCCGTGTCAGTCACCGCGAGGAGAGCATAGGAGCCCGGCACCACTGGCGGATGCCGGCACGCATAGGCCTTGTCTAACTTGACGTTGGCAGTCTCGATCATCAGTTTCCCGCCCTCAGGCATCGCATCCCGGCCGTTGATAACGAGATTCATAATGACCTGCTCGATTTGCCCTTGGTCCGCTTTTACATGTCCCAACGCCGGGTCCAATGCCGTACTTAGTTCGATATCCTCACCGATCAAAGGCCGAAGCATCTTCTCCAGACCGGCGACAATAGCATTTAAGTCCAAGACCTTCGGGTCAAGCACCTGCTGCCGACTAAACGCCAAAAGCTGGCGAGTCAGGTCGGCTGCGCGATGCCCCGCCTTCTTGATTTCTTCGACATTCTTCCGGAGCGAGGCATGCTCAACAACGCGTTCTCCAAGAAGCTCGCTGTAGCCAATGATCACGCCCAATAGGTTATTGAAATCGTGGGCGATTCCACCGGAGAGCCGACCCACTGCCTCCATCTTTTGCGCTTGGCGAAGTTGCTGCTCCAGGAATTTCCGTTCCGTGATGTCCTTAAAAAACGCGATTATGCATTTCTGTCCGGCCACCTCGATGATTTCAGCCGAATCCAGTGCGGTGCGCTGTTCACCGGACTTTGTACGAAAAGTGATTTCCAAGTCCCTAACCGAGCCCTGTTCTTCGAGCATGGCCACAAGCCTGGCACGATCTTCGTGCCGCTCCCAAAATTTCAGCTCCAGGGATGTGCGACCAATAACCTCTTCGCGTCGATACCCAGTGGTACGAAGGAAACTCTCATTCACATCGAGGTAGCGGCCATCCGAGAGGTTGGCGATGGTAATGGGTTCTGGGCTCGCATTGAACGCTTTATGGAATCTCTCCTCCGCCTTCAGGTCATCGGTTAGCTTTCGCTGTTCGATTCCTTGCTGCTTGAGTCGGACGAACTCGGTTACATCTTGGACGCAATGGATTATGTAGCGGACCTCTTTGTCCGGACCGGAGACGGGCGAGTTGACCGCACTCCAGTACCTTTCTTCGAATTCGGCCCCTTCCGACTCCGGCTTGCGAATGTCGTACTTCTGTACTGCCATGGTGTCGGAAACCTTGCCTTGCAGCACTCGCTCTAGGGAGGTCCGCAGGTTACGGACGCCTGAGGCCGAAGGGTCATTTGGATTATCCGGGAAGACTTCGAAGATGCCCCGGCCCAGAATCTCCTCTCGTTTCGTCAAGGTTGCGCGTAAATAGGCGTCGCTCACTGCGACAATGTTGAAGTCAGGCGTGAGGACAAGATACAAACCCGGCGCCGATTGGAATAGAGACTCGAAGTCAGGGGTTGTAGGGAATGTGGGTGAGTCTACCACGCCGGTTGCGTCCTTGAGCTTGCTTAAGGAATCTTATTCACTAGGATTGAACGTGGCAATCGGATAAAACTGACCGCGCAGCGCAATGGTCACCAGAGGCGCGCCGGCGCCGCTCCTCCAATAAACTATTATAGCGGTGACTTTTTGACACCCGTTGGTCTGCAGTTTCGTTCTTCGGCGAACCGTTTCTTATAACATTTTCAGCGCTGTCCATGCTGTGGAGGGGAACATTCCGGGAATATAAGGCTGCTTTCTTTTTTCTTCGGCATGTTCTATTATCCTCCCGTCCCAAAGACCTATGGGCGGATAGCCCAAAAGTGATGCCACTTCGTTGTCCTCGCCTGGAGTAAGGGCGCTCCTCGGAGGAACCCACCGAAGAAACTGGACCAGCATCCGGCTCCGCGGGAATCCTCTCCGTTAGGGAGAGGCGGATGTCAAATCATCGATCGCGGACCAGCAGCAGGCATGGGACTCAGAAAGCCAAAAAACATCCAACACCACGGAAAGTCGCTCGCGGATATTCTCGATGCTCACGAGCGCTTTTTCAGCGATAAAGACGGCGGAGTCCGCGCGGACCTCACCGGCGCGGACCTATCCCACGCGGACCTGAGTGGGGCAAATCTGAGCGGGACAATTCTGCGCAACGCCAACCTCGAGGGCACCGACCTGCGCAAGGCAAAACTTCCCGGCGCCGATCTGTCTGGTGCAAACCTGCGCAAGGCCGATCTCCGCAACACGGACATGACCGAAGCCATGCTTCCCGGGGCCGACCTGACCGAGGCGCAAGCCAGCGGCGTGGAATTCTTTCGTTGCGATCTTGCGAATGTGAATTTCCAGCGCGCGCATCTGCGCAACGTGAATCTGCGTTTGGCAAATGTGCGCGGCGCAAAGTTTTCTGGCGCCGATATGGGCGTGGCCATCCTGCGCGAGACGGATCTCGCCGGCGCGGATCTTTCCGGCGTGGACCTCTCGACTGCCCTGCTCCCCCGGGGCTTTACCATGGGGCGGGCCGCAAAGAAGAGCGCCTAGAGCCGATTTCGGTGAATAGCAATCCGCGTTATGACGTGGTAGCCTCTCGCCGAAGAGAACCAACCCCTTCGTGAGTCCTGTGGCCAGTCCCGTCACTCAACTCGACCGCTCGGCCGTAGGCCAACGCGTCCTGGATGTAATCCGTGGTTTGCTCGATGAACTGGGCAGCCAGGGCGCCTTGCCACTGCTCAATCCCGACTCGCAACTCGACCGCGACTTGGGACTCGGCAGCCTGGAGCGAGTGGAACTGCTGGCGCGACTGGAAACGACATTCCACATCCGTTTGCCGGACCGCGTGGCTGCGGAGGCCAATACTCCGGAGGATCTGGCGCGCGCCATTCTGACCGCTCCAGGAGCAACCGTCAAAAATGTCGAAGCCAGCTCCGTGTTGCGAGCTTCGGTAACGGCTCAAAAGCTGTACCGGGCAGCTACGGACAGAGGAGTCTTCTCCGCCGAGACGCTCATCGAGGTGCTGCGGTATCGCGCCGCGCACGACGCCCAGCGCGCGCACCTGTTGATCACCGAGGACAGCGATGCCGGGGAACGTGGCTGTACGCTGACCTTCGGCGAGCTCTATGCCGCCGGAAACCGCTGCGCCGCGGAGCTGGCCAGGCGTGGTGTGCCCGCAGGCGGACGCGTGGCGCTGATGCTGCCGACTTCGCGCGCCTTCTTCGTATCCTATGCGGGGATTCTTCTCGCCGGAGCGATTCCCGTCCCCGTCTATCCCCCGTTTCGCGCCGACCGCATCGAGGAATATGCCGCGCGGCAATCGGCGATCTTGAACAATGCCGAGGTAGGTCTCTTGCTGACCTTCCGCCGCGCCGAATCCGTGGCCAAATTGCTGCGGCCTCGCGTGCCTTCGCTTGCGGGAGTCCTGGACGCGGAAAAGCTGATCGCGTCCGCAGATAAAGCTCCGCCCCCGTCGCCCGGGGCACTGCCATTGCATGTCACCGGGAGCCGCGCGCGTCAAGGCAGCGACCTCGCGCTGCTGCAGTACACTTCCGGGTCCACGGGCGACCCCAAAGGGGTCATGCTGACGCACGCCAACCTGCTTGCCAACATCCGCGCCATCGGCGAAGCAGTCGAGCTCGGGCCGGACGATGTCGGGATTAGCTGGCTCCCGCTATACCACGACATGGGTTTAATTGGCGCGTGGCTTACGCTGCTGCATTTCGGCATCCCCTTGTCGGTGATGTCGCCGCTGGCTTTTTTGACGCGCCCCGAGCGCTGGTTCGAGGCTTTTCACAAACATCGCGGAACGATCTCGGCAGCGCCGAATTTTGCTTATGAACTCTGCGTGCGCAAGATCGCGGACAAAGACATCCAGGGCGTGGATCTCGGCTCTTGGCGCGCGGCGCTGAATGGCGCCGAGCCGGTGAATCCGGAAACGCTCGATCGTTTTGCGGAACGTTTCGCGGGTTACGGCTTCCGCCGCGAAGCGCAGCTTCCCGTTTACGGTTTGGCGGAAGCTGCGCTGGCGGTCACTGTCCCGCCGCTCAATCGCGGGCCATTGATCGATCGTGTGGAACGCGAGACGTTTACGGCCCAAGGGCGTGCGGTGCCCACGACGCTCTCCTCGGACGACGCGGCCATGGCCTTTGTTTCCTCAGGAAAACCTTTGCCACGGCATGAAGTGCGCATCGTGGATCGAAACGGAACCGCAGTGCCGGACCGCACGGAAGGGTTTTTGTGGTTCCGGGGACCGTCGGCCACCAGCGGCTATTACCGCAATCCGCAAGCCACCGCGGCGCTGCTGCCATGGGGCCCGGCCACCGGAGACGGGGAATACGCTTGGGTGAATTCGGGCGATCGCGCGTATCGCGCCGACGGCGAAATCTACGTTACCGGCCGCGTGAAGGACATCATCATCAAAGGCGGGCGCAATTTGTATCCCCACGAAGTCGAGGAACTTGCGGCGCGCGCCGATGGAATTCGCAAAGGTTGTATCGTGGCCTTCGGCTTGACGGACCAAGCCGCGGGCACGGAAAAACTGGTCGTCGTTGCGGAGACCCGCGAAGGTGACGCGGCGCGCCGCGCCGCTCTCGCTTCGGCAGTGACTGATCTTGTTTCCCGAGGCTTGGGGCTCCCACCGGATCGCGTCGAGCTACTTCCCCCGGGTAGCATTCCAAAAACGTCCAGTGGAAAATTGCGCCGCGAAGAAACAAAGCAGCTCTATCTTGCCGGGACTCTTTCCGCCTCGCGGGCGCCCGCCTGGCTGCAAATCGCACGCCTGGGAACCGCGAGCGCCTTGCGCAATCTCGGCCGCCAGGCCCTTGCCGGCCTAAAACGTGGACTCGAGATTTTGTACGGCGTGTATTTCGGCTTGGTGTTTTTGCTTTGGATTGTTCCGGCCTGGGTGATGGTGCAATTTATCAAGGATCACCAGGAAGCGGGACGCTTCACCTCGTCCGCTCTGAAGGTTTTGTTCGCGCTGATAGGATGCCGTGTGCGTGTCGTCGGTAAGGAGTATATGGAAACGCCCGGCGCAAAAATCTACGCGTCAAATCATACCAGTTATTTCGACGTGTTGCCCCTGATGCTGGGGCTTGGCGTGCCGTATCGCTTCGTCGCAAAAATGGAGGTCGGCGGCATGCCTTTCGTCGGCACGTTCTTGCGACAGATGGGACATCTCAAGTTTGACCGAACCGATCCGGAGTCACGATTGCGCCAGGCGCAGGAGATGGAAGAATTCTTGCGCAACGGCGAATCTGTTTTTGTTTTTCCGGAAGGTACTTTCACCGCCGAGGAGGGCGTGCGGCCGTTCCAGCTGGGCGCCTTCAAGGCTGCCGTGGTGACGAGCGCGCCGATCATCCCCGTGTCTCTTGCCGGGACTCGCCGATTTCTGCCGGACGCCAAGTACTTGCCTCGACCGACGAGTGTGGTCATCACCCTTTCGCCGCCCATCTATCCAAGCACCGCGACGAGCACAACGAACCCCGCCGATTCGTCCGACTGGCACGAACTGATTCGCTTGCGTGACGCCACACGCGCCGCGATTGCGCGCTTCTCCGGCGAGCCGCTGCTGTAGAGAATGATTGCGGCCCCGGGACGACCGGGTTATGCAACCCGGAGTTCAGGCGCGGCATCTGAATCTCAAAACAAGTAGAAATGCGGTGTTCTGCCTACCTGCCTTGGGCGTGCCGCGAACTCGGGGGTTATACAAGCCGTTCCCTGGCCCGCGAGCAAAATCTAATTTCTTCGGAGGTTTTATGAAGCTCAGATTCATTATGTCTTGGCTTGCTCTTGTGACCGTTTTTGGACTTGGCACCCAGGCACAAGAGCTCCCCAAGATAGATGCGTCCGTCAGCTACTCCTATCTTCGTGCCAACCCTGCCACTTCCGGGGTTGGCGGATTCAATCTCAACGGAGGCAGCGCTTCGGCGTCCTATAATTTCCGGGACTGGCTGGGCGGTGTCGCCGATTTCGGCGGCTATCACGTGGGTAGTGCCAACGGCGTGAACGTGGACAACCACGTAACCACGTATCTTTTTGGCCCCCGCTTCACCTATCGCAACTCCCGCCGGATCACGCCGTTTGCGCACGTCTTGTTGGGCACGGCGCGTACCGGTTCGGGAATATTCGCCACTTCGC
>WNGC01006337.1_pt1 | contig 10356 bp, 12 predicted proteins | sample 5400051 | NCBI WGS metagenome assembly WNGC01 (sample SAMN13153368, study PRJNA577476) | soil metagenome | isolation source: 20 cm soil or saprolite under grassland replicate 2 | place: USA:California | collected 2016-06-15 | reverse complement strand
TTCAGATTCTTGTCTACGAAGGATGACGTATGACGCGTAAACACTCTTGGGCGAAACTTGCTGTGGCAGTAGTGCTGAGTTTGCCCATGACTGCCTGCAAGGACACCAAGACTCTCGAAGAGAACGAGCAATTGAAGACCCGCGTCGCGGGACTTCAGAAAGAGAACGGCCAATTGGGAAACGATCTCGAAACAATCACAGCCGCCCGCGATACGTTGGCAAAAGAGAACGAAAGGCTTAAAGCAGAGATTAAGGCCTTGAAGACGAAGAGCTCCGGAAAGAAAGCTGCGGGTCGAAAGCGTCGTCGGGGCTAAAGATCCGGCAATTTTAGGGCCCGCAAGTGGTTTGAAGTGAGCGAACTGGTTTCTGTTTTCATCGTCAGGAAAGGGAGGTTACAAGCATGAAAACGTTTGAGGTGCAAATTCGCTATCGAGACCGAAATGAAGAAATGGTGGAATCGACGGTCAAAGTGGAGGCGTCGAGTCTTCCTGGGGCGGTCGGTAAGGCGGCACGTGAATTTGTCAAAGGCTTGGACAGGAAACAAAGATTCGACATGAACAAGAATGGGCTCGATATTACCGCCAAGTCTGTCGGTACGACAGGGTCGGCGGAGGCAGAGACATCCGCGGAAGCCGCCGCTGGTTGAGAAGTCAACCGGAGTGGATCGGTTCCCGTTCTTCGTCTACGAAATTGATTCCTACGTGTGGGTCTCAGGACGAGAGGCCTACTCATGTTGTCTGACCCTCGACGATATCGAGCGCCCAGACACTGCCGTTCCCAAGATGCGAAATCGTCGCTGTTGAGCAAGGCCTGAGGATAGCTGGACGCGTCCGGTAAGCGCGTTGTACGTCTGCTGAAAGTGGCAATTCTAGGGCATCGCAGATAGCACACCAAGCATCCGGCCATTGGTGGGTTTCGTTTCTCTCTTGAGAACTACGCTTGCGCGGGGTTGGCTGACAGATGCTTCGCGGACACAGCGCGAAGCGGCTCCCGTGAGTGACACACTCGACCTGCTTTTCTTCATCGGTGGGCGCCAACGGTTCGTCGGCCAACCGAAGGGAGGCGTAAACCAACCTAAGCGATCCATCACCCCGACCGCCGCTGAGTGGTCGGGGATTTTCTTATTTGCTACACTGGACTCGTGGCCCGGTAGAGTAACTGGTTAACTCGTCACCCTTTCAAGGTGAAGATTACGGGTTCGATTCCCGTCCGGGCTACCAATCGAAGGCGGCCAACAAGTGAACGTTTGGGAATCTGAACGCCCTTGCCTTCGCACTGAGATGGGCGCGGAGGTTGCGGAGCGCAAGATTCGCAAAATCTCTCTTCTCGTCGCGGAAGTGAGAAAACCGAATCCCTACATCGAAGTGACAATCAGAGGTTGTGATTACGGCTGACTTGAAAACAAAGGGCTTAGTGCTGCGAAGGAGCATTTTTTGCGCTGACGGCTTTCATCAAGTTTCGCGGGCCGTGAGGCCCCAGGTGACAATTTATAGCCGGCGCGCGGTTTCGGAATTCGCAAAAAGGCCAATACATCCAACATTTTCGAATTTGCCGTGACCCTCTTAAGGCTCAAATACGGGTTCGATTCCGTTGGCGCTACCAACTTGATTCCGATTTTTCTGCTTTGCGCCGGATGACAGTTGGCCAGCCACAACCTCCGGCGATCATCCGTCGCAGGTTCCCCAGCGGCAAATTTTCTTGACGCTTTTTTTCAAGGGGCTTTTTTGAGCTACGCCGAAAAGCATCTTATCGCGGGCGAAACCGTCCAGTACGAGACCCGGCTGCACTGGATAGTGATGTTGGGACACGCTCTGATCGCCGCAGTCCTCGCGTTCATTGCAATAGCATTTTTGGTTGCTTCGCCCTCAAGTTGGCAAGGAGCCAAAGTTGCACCCCCGCGCGGCGTCATGTATTGGGCTGCTCTCATATGCTTGATGCTGGGAGCGATATTTTTTTGCATTGGACTTCTAAGGCGCAATGCCACGGAGATGGCCGTCACCAATAAGAGAGTCATCGTAAAGTCGGGGCTCGCAAATCGGCGGACCATCGAACTTCTCTTGCCAAGAATCGAAAGTATCGCCGTCGAGGAGCCTGCGCTGGGAAGGCTCCTGGGTTACGGAACGGTCATCGTGCGAGGCACTGGTGGGACGCCCGAGGTTTTTTCGCAGATTGCCAGGCCCTTGGAATTCAGAGAGCAAGTCCAGCGCCAGATCGCCGGGGAACCAAAACGCTCCTGAGCGATTGTCGTCTTGCAGCGTGATGGAAATAACCGAAACCGGGGAGTAGAATTTAGATGTACAGAATGTCGCCAGATCGGAAACTCCTCGATAGGAGAGCGTCAGCCATGGCCACCCTAATGCGCAGTTCCAACCCAGCGCTCAATGAAAAGGCCTTCAAAGGCCAAGTCACGTTCGGCGAAGCGATGACGCTGCAAGGCACTGTCAACAAGACGGGCTTTCTCCTGCTCTGTGTCGCGACCACGGCCGCGTGGACCTGGGGCCTGTCACACTCGCCAGTGCCGCAAGCGGCTGTTCCGTGGATGATTGGAGGCATTTTCGGCGGCTTCATCGTCGCCCTGGTTACGATCTTTAAACAAAATTGGGCCCCGCTCACAGCCCCGATCTACGCGCTCCTTGAAGGCCTAGCGCTGGGGGGCATCTCCGCCATGCTTGAGCGCACCTACCCGGGCGTCGCGATGCAAGCCGTCGGGCTCACATTCGGCACGCTTTTCGTGATGTTGCTCGCCCACAAGACCGGCATGATTCGTGCCACGCAAGGATTCAAGCTCGGCGTGATCGCCGCCACTGGCGGGGTTGCGCTTCTCTATATCGTGGAGATGGTTCTTGGCGGTTTCTTCCACATTCAGGTCCCGGCAATCAACGGCAGTGGGGCCGTGGGAATCGGTTTCAGTCTCTTTGTGGTCATCGTTGCGGCGCTAAATCTGGTTCTCGATTTCGACATGATCGAGAGTGGCGTCCAGGGTGGGGCCCCGAAGTATATGGAGTGGTACGGCGCGTTCGGCCTGATGGTCACGCTCATCTGGCTCTATCTGGAAATCCTCCGCTTGCTCGGCAAGGCGCGCCGCAGATAAGCGAAACAATTGACTGCGGGCAATCCATCATCGGAAAGCCGGTGCTCACAAACCGTTTTGTCGAAGCGCTTGGTTACGCGGCGGAGCTGCACCTGCACCAGCGCCGCAAGGGCAAAGGCCAGCCCTACGTCGGCCACTTGCTCGGCGTTGCGGCCATCGTCATTCAGCATGGCGGCGGTGAAGACGAAGTCATCGCCGCGCTGCTGCATGATGCCGTCGAGGATCAGGGCGGCCTTCCGCGCCTCGACGAAATCCGCGAGAAATTCGGCGTCCGCGTCGCGCGCATCGTCGATGGCTGCACCGATTCTTATGAAGTCTCCGGCGAAAAACGGGACTGGGGCGAAAGAAAACGCGCCTACATCGAGAAGGTTGCGCATGAGCCCGATGATGTCCGGCTCGTCTCCGCCGCGGACAAACTGGCCAACGCTCGCGAAATTCTCTCTGATTATCACGTGGAAGGCGATGCCGTCTTCGACCGCTTTACCGGCCGCAAGGACGGCACGCTCTGGTACTACCGTGAGATGGTCAACGTATTCCACAAGGCAGGTTCGGGTCCCCTCATCGACGAGCTCGACCGCGTCGTGACCGAACTCGAACACCTGGCCAAGTAGGCGCGCCGCACCGTTGACCCTGAGCTTTGAAACACAGCGCTACCGCGATTTAAAACGTAAGCCGCAAGCTTGCCGAAACGTTCCGTGGTTCTCCCAGCGCGGTCCCGGAAAACAAACTCGCAAAATTAATCACGTTGAGCCGGTTTGCCAGGTTCGCCACCTGAATCTGCAGGGCCGCGCTCCTCGATTCTTTGTGATAGATTTCTGCGCCCGCCGCCACGTCCTGGGCAAGATTCGGCCGTACGCGCCTGCGAGACAGATCCACGCGATCCAGAATCTGTTGTCCGAAGGCCGCCAGCAGGTTACTGACATTGGCGTTGCCAATATCGGCTGGCAACCCGCTGCCATACTGTGCGCCCATGGCCAGCCAGATGCGCCGGGGCGCCTGAAAACGCACACGAGCGCGTAGCGAATTCCGTTGATCCTGCGTCACGGCAAACCTGCTCGTATCGGTCAGCGCATTGGCCACATCGCTTCCCAGGAACAAGCCGCCGGTGATCGGTCCGTGCCCGTAGCCGGACTGGTTCGCATAGCTCAAGTAGCCTGAGAAACGTCCCCAGTGCGGGATTTCCACGCGGATTTCCTCTCCGAAGATCTGGGCCTTCCTAAACGCAAGCGGAAAGCTCACGCCCGTATCCAGCAGGACGTCGTCATCGGAATATTGGCGAAAATCCCGGCGGAAAATATTGGCATCCAGCCGCAGCTTGCCAAAGAATGCCTTGGTCACACCGCCTTCGTAAAAATTCCCGCGACCCGGCCTCACTGGCAACCGCAACACCGATGGGCCGATGGCATCCAGTAGCGGCGAGCTCGCGAGAAGCAGATTCTCGACAGCTGGCGTTTGAAAAACGCGATCATAGGAAGTATGAAGCAACAGGTTGAATGCCGGCACGAATCTCGATACAGCGATTCTCGGACTCCACGCCGACTCATGCACCACAAATCCGTAATCATCGAACCTCAGCCCCGCACTGACGTTCCAGCGCCCCAGGCGCAGCTGGTCCTGCGCATAAATCGAAGGCTCGACGTCCCATTTCCGTTGATAAGGAAAACGAAAAGTCAGCTGCGTCCCGGGATCGAATTGAGTCGGATCGGTTATCGTGTATTGCAGGGCCTCGTGCACCGGACCAAAAATGACGTCCACACCCGTCTTCCAATCGTGATGTCCGCGGTGCCCTGCGAGGTCGGCTCGCGCGTACCCTTCGCGGTAGCCGCGGTCCTGCGAAACGAAAACGGGAGTGGAGGGCGCGTTTGACGCCATTGCCGCGTTCGAGTCTCGCGCGCTTCCCGAAAAACTCAGAACCAAATCAGACGAAATTGTATGCTGGAAGTAGATCTGTCCGTTCGTCTCGATGTTCTGGATATCCTGCCGCTGGCCGGCTTGCTGCTGCACCAGCTCGTTGGGCACGAGGAAGCGGACGACATTGTGCATCAGGCTCACGAGCAGCCGGTCGCTGGTCGAAAAATCCCTTTCGTAGGAAGCCGAGAAGCCGGCGGCATTTCCTCGGTTCGTGAAATTCCCCAGCACCGGCGGATCCAGATAACGGTCAGTGTGAAATGCCTCGCCATCCACCGAAAACCGCTGTGGTCCCCGTGCATAGAAAATTCCCGCCGCGCCGTTCAGAGTTGAGAAACTTCTGCCGCCCGCGTCGAGCCGCCCGTGCCATCCCGCAGGGACATCTTTCTTGGTAGTGACTTCGACGATGCCTCCCAGTTTCCGCCCATATTCCGCTGGAAAACTTGCCGTCAACACGCGCAAGGACTCAACATCGCCCGCATCCAAGGAGGGCGCAAACGCCGGCGAGCGATTCTGCGTCAGTGGCAGTCCGTCCACCACGAATTGCACGTCGTATTCCGAACCGCGCGGGTGAAGCACGCCATTGGCTTCATACAACCAACCCGGCTGTACAGATACCAGGTCCAACAGTTCGCGCCCCGGTTGCGCCGGGTCATGTTCCTCGATCGCCTGCCGGCCGATGGAGTACAGCGATCCCGTCGAATAGGGGTCCACCAGGGTCGCCGAATCGTTCACTTGCACTTGTGTTGTCACCGGCGCAACGCCCAGCGTGACGGCCACACGCACCGGCACCTCGGAGCGTATTTCGACCAAATCGCTCCACGGCGCGAATCCTTCCGCCTGCAAACTCAGCCGGTAAACTCCAAACGGAAGATCTTGCGCAATGTAGCGGCCCTCAGGCCCCGCCACAAATGTCCTCCGAAACCCATTGGCTTCGCTGACGAGCTCGCCCGCTGGCGACACCGCAGTCCCATGCGGGTCATACACCTCAATCCGCAGTTCGCCGCGCACGCGCTGTGCCCTCGCGCCCACCGCGCTCAAGAACACCAGCGCAACGGTTCCCATTGTCCGTACAGTGTTCCTCGCGAGCATCTCTGTTGATCGATTCGGTCGATAGCTACAAACCTTGGCGCTCTGCATTTGCCACGAGCCAACGCGCATTGATGCACTTTAGAAATCGTCGTTTTACGTTAGCATGAACTCCATCGTACTCGGCGCCTCTCCTCCCTCATTCGGGGGCAATCTAACAACACCGGTCCAAGACGTCCGTGGAATCTTTGCGCATTCCGACTGCTTCCCCATCTGGTTTCAACCGATTTGTTTCACTAGAAAGTCGTCAGAGTCTGGTGCGAAGATAGTGAACGGGCACTGAGCAATCGAGTGGCCTCGAGGAAAACGAGAATCTGGGATGACCCAACGGCCTGCTGGAAACCGAGAGCAGCAACCGACGAACATCGCCAATGTCTCGATCATTTCCTCAGCGGCTGTTACGGGATCTCGCATCATTCTTTCCGGGGAAATCGATCGTGCTTTTGGAATGCCAGTGGGCAAATTGCGTAGCCGCGCAGGCATCGAATCGCTCGCCTACGTTGCCGAAGGCGAGAACGAGTTGACGCTTGCCGCGACCGCCGCGCAGGAAGCCTTGCGCGCTGCCTCCTGTGAAACGCAAGCGCTGGATTGGATCGTCGCCACCAGCGAAACGCATCACGATTATCCTTCGCTCTCAGCCCAACTTCATTCCCGATTGCTCATGCGCGAGAATTGTGGCGCACTGGATGTCGGCGGCGCCTGCCTCGGTTTGCTCAATGCCCTCGCCGTCACGCAATCGCTGATCGGATCGGGGCAGGCGCAGACCGTAGCGGTTGTCACCGCCGACGTCCACAGCCGAGCGCTCACTCCCAGCCGAGTCGCCGGCGAGTTTGGTGGCTTGTTTGGCGACGGTGCCAGTGCTTTTAGGTGAATTTCTCTTCGGCTGTGCGGGCCAGTACGCCGCCGCCATCCAGGTCAGCGATTCGAAGGATGGCCGCCTGGGCGTGAAGTTCGACGGCGAAGCCCTTTCTCGGGCGGCGATCACGCGTATGGAAAAAGTGATTACATCGGTGGAGTTGCGCAGCGGGATCGCGCGCGGCTCCGTCGGCGCGTTTGCAACGCACCAGCCGAATCCGCGTTTAGTTGCTCTTCTCGCGAAGCAGTGCGGCGTGTCCCCCAGCACCTTTCCGCCCATCGCGCGAGTTTCCGGGAATCTCGGTTCATCCACGTGCGGCGGGGCATTGCACGAAGCTTTGCGGAGTGCTTCGAAGCAACCTCGCGGCGCTCGTCGACCAATCTTTCTTGCCTCGCTCGGTCCTGGCCTGCTCTTCGGCGGCGGCTGGCTGATCCCCCACGATTGAGCTGTCCGTCCTGCAGCATCGTGGCGGTCGAAACCAATGCCTTGGGGCACCCAGCGGCCCGAGACTATGAGCCAAAGCTCCCAAACAAGAACTAAATACTTCAAAAACCTCTCTTCAAGGTCTGGGCTATGTCCAGGCGGTAACTCGAGTCCACCGCGGGCACCACCCATCCCGAGAGTTTGGTAACCAGCCCGGATCGCTAATTTTATTCCGGCAGAGTGAGACCATCGCATTATCTGACCCAGGATCAGCCGCGCCATGCGGCGCTTCCGCATCGCGACACTCCTCGGAGCAAATTCCTGCGTTGACATCTCCGGTCGGGCCTCCAATAATCCGCCCATGCCTCGCCCCGATGCCGTACGCCGCATCAAGAGCTACTCTGCGGCCGACGGCTACGTCTACCAGTACTACTTCTTCGAGGGAAATCGTGCAGAACGGCACGGCCGTCCCGGCGGCGAGTTTACGTACGTGGTTTCCGCCAACCGCCGCACCGCTTTCCACTTCAAGATCTTCGTCATGCAATCGGTGTTGGACGCCTGGGCAAAGCAGAACGGCCGCCCGCTCACGAGCAGCGAGGAATATGCGGTCGCCAAGATGCGTCTCTTTCGTGCTTTTGATGAAGGTTCCGTACAGGCCCCACCCGAAGGCAAGCAACCCCGGGAAGTGCTTGTCGACGAATCCAACCTTGAGGAGGGAGGGCGCGCGTTCGAGGCTCGCGCACGATAACAAATGCAGGAGCTGGTTCTGGTCCAACCAGGTCGCACGGTCGACCGCTTGGCGGTCGCGCATGACGAGGAGGATGAGCTGGCGCGCGAAGCAGCCCAGGCCGACACCAGGCGCGAGTTCGAGGAGCGCCTCGCCGAGTGTGGCCCGCTTGCCTATCGCGTGGCTCGCGGCGTCTTGCGCAACACGGCTGACGCCGAAGACGTTGCCCAGGAAGCCTTGCTACGCGCCTATAGCAAGTTCGAGCGACTGCGCGACCGCAACCGCTTCCGCGCCTGGCTCGTTCGAATCGCGTTTCGTCTCGCGCTCGACCGTTTGCGCTCCGGGAAACGCCGCGAACTCCGCGACACACTTTGGTCGCAACCGGAGGGCCAGCCGCCTGGAGCGACCGCCGAAGACCTCGCTGTTTCAAACGAGTTCCAAGCGCATCTCGAGAGCGCCCTCGCGGAATTGCCGGAAAAATTGCGCCTGGTCCTTTTGCTTGCGGCCATGGAAGGCCACACCATCGATGAAATTGCGTCCATGCTGGGAATTTCCACGGGCACGGTGAAGTCCAGAATCTGGACGTCTGCCTCGATTGCCGCGCCGCATTCGAACGGGAGCAATCCCTCTTCGCCTCCATCAACACCGGCCTTCACGTGACCGCCAACGCCGAGGTACCTGCTTCTCTCTTGCCGCGCGTCCGCGCGCGCCTCGACGAAGAGATCGCACCACAACGTCGCTGGATTCAACCCATGATCTTTGCCGCGGCCAGCGTCGCTCTCGCATTTGTAATCTTGCTGTTTGCACGGCCCCATCACGCAAGCCCCGATAGCCAAGCCAAACAGACTCCCCAGTTGCCGGTTAGCGAGACGCCAGTGACAGACGATCGCCATCCAAATTCTGGTTCAGGCTCGCAGATCGTTTCGTTCAACAGGAACAATTCCCAAACGCGAGTTCACTCAACTTTATTGCGCCCGGTGGCGTCTAGCCAACCAGAAGTCCTCGTTCCCGCGGACGAGCGCGAGGCGTTTTCCCGCTTCGTTGCCGTTTTGGATGAGCGCAGGGAAGTGGCTCTTGATCTCGTGACGCCGGCACCGCTGACGAAAGACGAGTCGCCCAGCCTGGAGCCGCTCCAGATCAATGGGCTCGAGATCAAACCGCTCGCAGGAACGGAATCAGAGCAATCCGACGGGGCGGAGCAAGAACAGTAGCGGATGGTCGAATCAATTTCGAAGGAATGCGGAGGATAAAATGAAGCGATGGATGATTTCGTTGATGGTGCTACTGTTTGGAGTGCTCTCGCCATTCTGCTCGGCCCAGGAAAAGCCGAAAGCCGAAGATGGTCAGAAGGCGGAGGTGCGGACGACCCCCGTCAAAGTGCAGATCGTCATCACCGAATTGGAAGGTGACAAGAAGATCAAAAGCCTCCCGTACACCCTTTATATCAACGCGCCCGACGCGCCCGATTGGAAATCTAGTGGCTTCGTCAAGTTACGAGTTGGAAGTCGCGTGCCGGTATATACGGGCGGTACTGCGGGAAGCATGACCTACTTAGATGTGGGTACCAACATGGACGCTCGTTCCGCCTACACAGGCGAGGGCCGCTTATTGCTACAAGTGAAGATTGAGCGTTCGTGGGTAGAGGGTGGTGTTTCCGTCCCAGTGGCGAAGTCTGATGGCTCCGCATCGGAAACCTCCAGCGGACATTTCCGGGAACCGATCATCCGAAACTTTACCTCAGAACTCGATCTGAAGTTGCGCGAGGGCCAATCCGTCGAGAGCATTATGGCCACAGATCCCCTTAGCGGAAAGGTGCTCAAGATTGATGTCAGTTTCACGATTGTGAAGTGATTCTCCTTGGGCGTTAGTTTGTCTTTACCAGACTCTTCAGTGCGGTGGGCAAATCGGCGTGCAGAAACCGGTAGCCAAGTTTTTCAATGGCTCGAGGCAAGACGCGCTGGCTGGATAACAGTAGCGCGTCGGCCATTTCACCCAGCGCCAGCCGCAGCGCAAAAGTGGGAGCAGGAAAGAGCGCCGGCCGACGCATCGCTTCCGCAAGCACCTTTGTGAATTCCAGGTTTTGCAGCGGTTGCGGCGACACAATATTAATGGCGCCCCTTACCGGGGGGTTCTCGATCGCGAATCGCAAAATACCGACGACGTCTTCGAGCGTCCCCCACGACATCCACTGCCGCCCGGAACCCAGCTTCCCCCCCAAGCCAATCTTGAATGGCAGCATCATCTTCGGCAGCGCACCGCCCT
>WNGC01006130.1_pt1 | contig 10356 bp, 8 predicted proteins | sample 5400051 | NCBI WGS metagenome assembly WNGC01 (sample SAMN13153368, study PRJNA577476) | soil metagenome | isolation source: 20 cm soil or saprolite under grassland replicate 2 | place: USA:California | collected 2016-06-15 | reverse complement strand
CGCTTCTCGAACGCCGGCTTGTCGTTGATCTCGGTGCTGTAGGGCACGGACACGAGCCGCCGTCCGCTCTCGAGCCGCATCATGTAAGGCTGGTCGTCGTTCACCCAGTCACAGACGTACTCGCAGCCTTCGGCGGCGAGGAATTCGAGCGTGTCCCAGGTTTCCTGGAGCCCCGAGCCCAGCCAGCCGACCGGCCGCGAGCCGGTCGCTTTCGCGATCGTGTCGAGCGCGCTGCGGATGGTTCTGCTCTCGCGTCCTGGCCGCAGCTCGTTCAAGCGCCGCGTGTTGCTCTCGTTGTGCCCCATGAACTCCCATTTGCGGGCCTTGCATTCCTCGATGATCTCGGGATGCTGCACGCAGAGATCGCTGTTCAGCGCGACCGTGCCGCGCACGCCGTAACGGTCGAGCACTTTCATCAGGCGAAAAACGCCGACCCGGTTGCCGTAGTCGCGCGCGGCCCACGCGGGCACGTCGGGCGGCTTCGCGCCGGAGCCGCCCGCTCCTGCCGGTATGCTCTCGGAAAGCGAGAAGAACTCGATGTTCGGGATCACCCAGAGCGCGACGCGCGCGCCGCCCGGCCATTCGAGCCGCGGCCGGCGATGGATGGGCGAGTAGGGGAACGGCCCATAGGGACGCGCCTTCATCGCGACCTCATCGCAGCTTCGCCCGCATCCCTTCCAGGTGGGCGACGACCTCGTCCACGTGCAGCACGTCGGCGTACTTGTGATGCATGTCGAAGAGGTTCACCTTGTGCGAGATCGGGCTGCGGTCGAAGCAGCATTCCTCGACGAGCGTCACGTGGAATCCGTGAGAATACGCATCGACCGCGGACGCGCGCACGCAGCCCGAGGTGCTCTCGCCGCACACGATGACGCTCTTCACGCCGAGCTGCGTGAGGTGAGCGGCGAGCGGCGTGCCGTAGAACGCGCTCGCGCGCACCTTCGTGATCACCACGTCCTGCGGCTGCGGCTTGAACTCGGGACGGATCGCGTAGAGCTCCCGGTCGACGTGCACGCCCTGCCGCCGGGTCGCGCGCACGTTCTTCGGCTGGCTCTGCGGCCGCGTGTCGCCGGTCGAATAGAAGACGGGCAGGCCGGCCGCGCGCGCCGCGGCGAACAGGCGCTTCGTCGGCGCGATCGCCGCCCAGGCGTATTCGCCGCACGAGTTGGGGTAGCTCTTCATCACCTGCGCCACGGGCTTCGCGCCGCCCTGGTAGACGAGCTCGTACAGGTCGATCGCGACGAGGGCGGGCGAGGGACCGACGCCGACCTCGCGCCTGTAGTTCGAGTAGAGCTCGATCACGTCGGGCGGCATGATGTCCTTCCAGCAGTGATCCTCGAAGGGATCGTCCTGACGGCGGGGTTCGGTGACTCTGGTCGCTGCTTTCTGCATGGTCAATCCGCCCTGATGTTGGCTTCGCGCACGATCCTGTTCCAGCGCTCGAAGTCCGACCGGATGAGATCGTGCAGCTCCTCCGGCGTTCCGCCCGCGGGCGTCATTCCCTGCTTCAACATGAGCTCGGCCACCGCCGGCTCCTTCAGGAGCGTTGCGACGTCGGCGTAGAGTTTCGCGCGGATCTCGCGCGGCGTGCCTTTCGGCGCGAGCATCGCGAACCAGGTGCCGACGTTGAAGTCCTTCACGCCCGACTCGATGAAGCTCGGGACCCCGGGCGTGCGCGCGGCGCGCCTTGCGGCCCCGGCCGCGAGGATGCGGACGCGCCCGCCTTCGGCGAGCGGTAGCGCCACGCCCACCGAGGCGAACATGAGACTGACCTGCCCGCCCACCAGGTCTGTGACCGCGGCGGCATTGTTCTTGTAGGGCACGTGCACGAGGTTGATGCCCATGGCGGACTTGAATACTTCCATCATGAGGTGCGCGGGCAGGCCGCTGCCCGGTGAGGCATAGTAGATCTTGCCGGGATTGGCGCGCGCCGTGACCACGAGCGCGTCGACGGATTTCGCAGGGAAGGATGCCGAGGCCATCAGCGCATAGTCGCCGCGCGCGAGCAGGATCACCGGATCGAGGTCGTTCACCGGGTCGTACGCGTTCGGCCGCACGCTCGCCGCCGAAGCGAAGTTGTCGGCGATGATGAGCAGCGTATAGCCGTCTGCGGGCGCCGCCACCACCGCCTGGACGCCGATCATGCCGCTTGCTCCGGCGCGGTTGTCGACCAGGAACGGCACCTTCCAGCCCTCGGAAAGCCGCGGGCCGAGGTTTCTCGCGATCAGGTCGGCGCTGCTGCCGGGCGTGTAAGGCACGATCGCCCTGACCATGCGGCTCGGGTACTGCGTTTGCGCAGCCGCGGCCAATGCAAGCCATCCGGAAAGAAACAGGAACACCGCACGTGCAACCGGGGTCATGCCGCTGCGCATCTTGGCTCCTTGGCGCAATCAGTATGCCATGCTCTGCGCCGATTTCGCTCGACCGTCCCTTCGCGAAAGGCGGCGGGCGAGAGTAGACTTCGCCGCAGGAGGAAACGTCATGAACCGGGGATTCGGATCCTTTGTCGCGGTTCTTTTCGCGCTGCACGCCGCGCCCGCGCAGGCCGAGGAAACCTGGCCCTCCCGGCCGGTGAAGTTCATCGTGCCCTCGTCGCCGGGCGGGGGCACCGACCTGTATGCGCGCGAGCTCGGCCAGGCGCTCTCCGAGTCGCTCAAGCAGCAATTCATCGTCGACAACCGGCCGGGCGCGAGCGGGAACATCGGCGCCGAAGCGGCCGCGAAATCCGCGCCCGACGGCTATACGTTCCTCGTCTCGGCGAATCCCGCGATCGCAGTCAACCCGAGCTTGTACAGGAATCTCGCGTACAACGCGGAACGCGACCTCGTGCCGGTGGCGCGCGGCGTCGTCGCGCCCCTGGTGATCTGCGTTCATCCTTCGGTGCCCGCCAGGACGCTCGCGGACCTCATCGCGCTCGGCAAGCGCGAGCCGGGCAAACTTTCGTTCGGCTCCGCGGGAACGGGAAGCCCGACGTTTCTCGGAATCCGCATGCTCGAGGAGGTCTCGGGGGCGCAGTTCCTGCACGTTCCCTTCAAGGGGATGGGCCCGGTGATGCCGGCCTTGCTGGGCGGCCAGGTGAATTTCGCCTTCCCGCGGCCAGGTGAATTTCGCCTTCCCCGACGCCGCGATCGCGATCCCGCACATCAAGGCGGGAAAGCTCCGGGCGCTCGCGATCATAGCGCGCACCCCCCAGCTTCCCGACGTGCCGACGCTCGCCGAGGCCGGATTTCCAGGCCTGGAGATCTACAGCTCCTTCAGCGTGGTCGCGCCGGCGGGGACGCCCCCCGCGATCGTGCAGCGCATGAGCGCGGAGATCGCGCGCGCGATGAAATCGCCGGGGCTCGCGGGAAAGCTCGAACACCATACCTTGATCCCGGTGTTCGATACGCCGGAGCAGTTCGCGGCGCATCTCAGGAAGGAAAAAGCGGCGTGGGCCGCTGTGATCCGCCGCAACGCCATCGTGCCGGACTAGGGAACCCCGGCGCGATCGGGGTGAAAGCGGAGTAGGATTTCCCCTGGGGTTTTTCAAAAACATTTCCCGGGAGGCGCCCATGCGCTTTGCAACACATTCGCTCGTCGCGACGGCGGTTTTGAGCGTCGCGCTCGCCGCCTATTCCACCGGCGCCGCCGCGCAAGCCGCGCTCGCCGGCAAGGTCAGCTCCGCCGAAGAAGGCGCGATGGAGGGCGTGCTCGTCAGCGCGAAGAGGGCGGGCGCTACCGTCACGATCACCGTCGTGAGTGACGCGCAGGGGCGCTACGGCTTCCCGTCCGGGAAGCTCGAGCCCGGCCGTTACTCGATTCGCATCCGCGCCGTCGGCTACGACCTCGATGGGCCGGGCGCCGTGGACATCACGGCGCAGCCCGCCACGCTCGACCTCAAGCTCAAGAGGACCTCCGACCTCGCCGCGCAGCTCTCCAACGGCGAATGGATGGCGAGCGTCCCCGGCACCGACCAGCAGAAGGGGCTGCTCCTCAACTGCGTCGGCTGCCACTCGCTCGAGCGCGTCATGCGCTCGGGGCACGACGCCGACGCCTTCACGAAGACGGTCCTGCCGCGCATGCAGGGCTACGTGAACCAGAGCATTCCGCAGCATCCGCAGCTGCGCAAAGCCGAGCGCCTGATGGAGGAGCGCGGCGACCAGCGCGTGCAGGTGTACCGCTCGACCGCCGAGTACCTCGCCACGATCAACCGCGGCCCCGCGCAGAAGTGGAGCTACGAGCTGAAGGCGCTCCCGCGCCCGAGCGGCCGCGCGACGCGCGTGGTCTACACCGAATACGACCTGCCGCGCGAGACGATCTCGCCGCACGACGTCATCGTCGACAAAGAGGGCGTCGCCTGGTATTCGAGCTTCGGCGAGCAGAACCTCGGCCGGCTCGATCCGAAGACGGGCAAGGTCACGGAATTCCCCATCGACGTGCACAAACCCGGATTCCCGACGGGGCTGCTCGGCCTGCGCGCCGACCGCGCGGGGAACCTGTGGCTCGGCAACATGTACCAGGCGACGATCGTCAAGTTCGACCCCAAGACGACGAAATTCACCACCTGGAAGCTGCCGCCCGAGCAGAACATCGACGCCGCGCAGGTCAACATGGTGAGCCCGCAGGCGATGCATGTCGACGGCAAGGTGTGGACGCAGAACAACGGCTTCGCCGGCGTGCACCGCCTGGACGTCGCGACGGGGAAGGTCGAGACCTGGGAACCGTTCAAGAGCGCGCCCAAAGGCGAGCCGCACAACATCTACGACGTGATCCCGGACTCGCGGAACAACGCCTGGTTCACCGACTTCCGCTGGCGGCATATCGGCCGCATCGACGCGAAGAGTGGCGAGGTGAAGATGCTCGAGATACCGGCCACGGCCAAGGTCGTCGCGCCGCGCCGAGGCATGATGGACGCGCAGGACCGGCTCTGGTTCGCGCAGTACCGCGGCGACAAGATCTCGATGCTCGACACGAAGACCGGGCAGTTCCGCGACTGGGCGGTGGGCCCGCGCTGGTCGTCACCCTACGACGTGATGATCGACAAGAACGACGAGGCGTGGACGGGCTCGATGATCACCGACCAGGTGACGCGGGTCGATACCAAGACGGGACAATCAGTCGACTATCTGCTTCCGCGCACGACCAACATCCGGCGCGTGTACGTGGACAACTCGACGACGCCCGTGACCTTCTGGGTCGGCAGCAACCACGGCGCGTCGATCGTGAAGCTCGAGCCTCAGGACTAGACCCGGCTCCGCGAAGACTCCTGGTCCTAGTGCCCCCCGAGCACCGGTAAGGTCGGCAGGCCGGTCGTCGGTCCCGTCGTTATTGGACTGGGCTGCGTGATCGGCGGGACGGTGGGAGCTCCAATCGGCGATCCGATCGGAGTTCCGGAGATCGGTGCCGTGATCGGAGTTCCAGTGATCGGTGCCGTGATCGGAGTTCCAGTGATCGGTGCCGTGATCGGAGTTCCAGTGATCGGTGCCGCGATCGGAGTTCCAGTGACCGGCGCCGTTATCGGAGTTCCGCCAGGCAGCCCGATGGGCTGAGCGAGGGGAGATCCGACGAGCGGCAAGGTCCCGGCCAGGCTCGACAGGGTCTGGGTGAGATTGCCGAGAGTCGAATCGAGGCTCGACGAAACCACGCCATCCAGAGTGCCGGTCACCTTTCCGGTCAGATCGCCGGTCAGGCTTCCTCCGAGAATGGTGCGGACGCTCCGGGTCAAACCGCCTGTCAAGGTCCCGGTCACGTCGCCGATGCCGGTCAAACCTCCGCTCAGGATCCCGGTCACGCCGCCGATGCCGGGCAGGCCGCCTGAGCCGCCTGTGCCGTTACCCGGCCCGCCGAGTATCGGCGGCAGGGGCGCGATCACGATTCCCGTCCGCTCCGTAAAACGCGCCTGCTCGTCCTGCGCGCTGCGCAGGAACGGGGGCGGCAGGAACAGGGGCGTGGGGCTCGAGCGCTCGTCCGCGAGGTGGAAGAATTCGCCCGCGCCGAATTCGCGCTCGAGAAAGCGGTCTTCGAGGGGCGTCACCGCGATCCTGCCCTGGATGACCTCGCCGTAGAGTCCCTTGGCCGCGATGCTGCCGTCGGACTCCCTGCAGTCGCGCTGGCACATGACGACGCTGAAATCCGTGCCGCGGATCCCGATCGTCGCGATCGGAATACGCAGTCTGAAATTGCCGCGGGTGCGGCGGCCGATCAAGCCGGTGACCGACCGCGCGCCGCCCTTGAGCAGGCTGAAGAAGGCCGCCTCGCCGCGACCCTGCGCGTAGGAGTACTCGTCGACGACGAAATCCGAATTGGCGCGTATCCACAGCAGGCCCGAATCCGTGAACACGATGAGGACCTTGCCGTCGCTGCCGGTATGGATTTGATCGCCCGACTCGACGGCCGCACCGCGAAAGAGCCGCAGGATCTGGCTGCCGCGGAGCACGAGCGCGTCGCCGTCCGCGCCCAGCACTTTTCCGGCGGATTCCGCGCGGGCGTGCAGAGCAAGCGCGGCGGCGCAAAATGCGAAGCACAGCATCCCCAGAAGACGCGTCAAGCGCATGCGAGTATTTTCTGAAGTCATCATGTTTACCTCGCCTTAAGGTAGAACATCGCTCTGAGTGTGCCGCTGGCAGGAGGCAGCATCAAATAAAAACCGAGCCGCGCTGTGACATTTTTCCGAGCGAAAACGCGATCCGGACGAGAGCTTTTTCGTCCATGTCAAGATTCGATGACTTTCCTGTAACGCTTGCTCGACATCGGATCGGATATCATTCCCTTGCAAGGAGGAGACCATGAAAAACACCGTCGTTTCCCACGCGGCGTTCGGTTGCGCAACGGCATTGTTCGCGTCGAGTGTTACCTACGTGACGCTCGCGGGATGGCCCGAGTGGATGTCGCCGTTGCAGGCACGCGCGCAGGCGCCGGCCAATCCCGGAACCCGGCAAACGGAGCTCTTCAGGACGGCGATGAACGACGTCTTGGGTCGCGTGGTGACCCTGCGTCGGACCGAGCGCGATCCCGGAAACGGCAGCGGCCCGCACCGTCACCCCGGCAGCCACACGTTCGGCTATGTACTGGAAGGCACTTACGAAGTGAAAGTCGACGACGGTCCGCTGCAGAGGCTGGGGCCGGGCGGGACTTTCTACGAGCCGCCCGGTGCGCTGCACGCTGTCTCGCGCAACGGCAGCTCGGTCCAGCCGGTCAAGTATCTGGTCATTCAGATCTCCGATCCGACCAAACCGCAGACCGTGCCCGAGTGATGTTATGAATGAGAAACCGCGCCCCTCGGGGCGCCGTTCTTGTCGCTGAGACCAATAGAAATGAAGATCTCCGTGGTCGTTCCCGCGTTCAACGAAGAGCGATTGCTTCGCGGCTCGCTCTCCAGCATCGGCGCGGCCATGGAAGGATTCGCTCGGCTCGGCTGGGAGTCCGAGCTGATCGTGTGCGACAACAATTCGACCGACCGCACGGCGGAGATCGCCAAGGGCGCGGGCGCGCAGGTCGTATTCGAGCCGGTCAACCAGATCGGCCGGGCGCGAAATACCGGCGCTGCCCGCGCGTGCGGGGACTGGATCTTTTTCGTGGACGCCGATTCCAATCCCAGCGCGGAGCTTTTCATGGAAGCGGCCGATGCGATCCGTGCCGGCTGTCTCGCCGGCGGAAGCACCGTCCGCTACGAGGACGCGCATCCCAGCGTCGCGCTCCTGACCGGAATCTGGAACGCGCTGAGCCGGATCAACAAATGGGCGGCGGGGTCGTTCGTCTTTTGCGAGGCCGCGGCGTTCCGCGAGGCGGGCGGCTTCAGCGAGGAGCTGTACGCAAGCGAGGAGATCGACCTGTTCCGGCGCCTGAAGCGCCTCGCCCGCCGCGACCGGCGAAGCATCGTGATTCTTCACCGCAATCCCCTTCGCACCAGCGACCGCAAGCTGCGGCTCTACGGCTGGAGCGAATTTTTCTGGTTCATGGTGAAGACCGTCGCCTCGCGCGGGCGCACGCTGCGCAGCCGGCGGGACTGTTTTGCCTGGTACGACGGCCGGCGCTGACGGGCTCGGGACGGGTGTCCCGCGCTCTTCCTACGTCTGTGTCTGCGCTTTCAGGTGCGCCTTGGATTTCCTGCCGGGAGCGGCGGGCGGAATATAGCCGGCGATCCTGCAGAGCAGGCCTTCGCTCCTCTTGCCGTTGTTGAACCGAATCGACTGGCACAGCATGACCTCGCCGCGGGCCGAGAGCGCGGACACGTGGAGCCGCACGTTCTCGAGCGAGATTCCCGTATCCGTCGCGATCTCGGAGTCCAGCCGTTCGCCGCGGTCTTTCAGGTATTTCAGGATTTCCTGCAAGGCGGTGCTCCTTGTTTTTCCATGCCGGGGATGTGTATGCACCCCGAAAGCGGAGCCGTATTCTACGCTAAAGCGACCGATCTCGCCCGGTTTCCCGGCTTTCGCCGGCAAGGCCTTGATCGGGCAGGGAGCTCGGCGTATCGCTCGATCGAGCGGGTAAAGAAGCCTTCGGAGCGGCCGCGCGGGCCTTCCTCGCGTTCCACTTCGCGAGCTTCTTCGCCCGCTTGGCGGCTCCCGCGAGGTCCTTCTTGCCTCTTTTCCTCCTTCGCCGGGTCTCCAGCATCTGGGAGTGAGTCACGTGAGTCAGGTGAGCCAAGATGGACCTCCGATGGTTGTGCCGTTGAATGGGGCGCCAGTTTGACGCGTTTTTGTGCCCTTGGGTAGCGCGGTTTTCGGCTCGGGGGTTTTACTGCCCCATGATCTCGCGCGCGAGCTCGGTCGCGCCGTAGACCTTGCTCAGGCTTTCCAGGATCGCCCCGCTGTGGACGGCGACCGCGCGGTTGCTGCGCGCGTCGAACCAGAAGGCGCCGCCGAGCGAATGGATGTTGCCGTCGAAGATGAGGCCGACGATCTCGCCCGCGCGGTTGATCATCGGGCTGCCGGAGTTGCCGCCGATGATGTCGTTGGTGGTCACGAAATTGAAGCGCTGCGCCAGATTCAGGCTGCCCTTCGCCGCGTGCCAGGACTGCGGCAACGCGAAGGGATCGACACCGGTGTCGCGCGCGAAAGCACCGGCGAAATCGGTGAAGGGCAGGATCTTCCTCCCGCCTTCGCTCCAGCCGGAGACTTCGCCGTACGACAGCCGCAGCGTGAACGTCGCATCCGGGTAGGCGCTGGTTCCGTGCCGCGCAAATCGCGCCTGCGCGATCAACTCGGTGTTTTTCTCCACGACGGCTTCCACTTCGCGTTCATAGCGCTTGCGGATGGCGCGCGCCGCCGGGTCGACGGCCGATGCGAGCTTGATGAACGGATCGTCCGATCCAGCGATCGCCTCCTTGCCGCCGGCCCACAGGGCCTTGCGCACCGCCGGATCGCCGAGCTTGGTGCCGGCGACCCATTCCGCCGCGAGCTGGTCGGGAGACTTCCTGCCGAGCACCAGGCGCACGAACGGATCGTCCGCGCCGAGCAGCTCGCGCATTTTCGTGAGCGACCAGCCGAGCCTTACCGTTTCGTATTCGGGGTAGATCGGCGCGGTGGAAAACAGGCGTTGCTCGACCTCCGGCAGGCGCGAATCGGTGAGCTCGGGCAGGCGGTCCGCGTCCGGCTTCGCGCGCTCCTCGGCGCCGCGCACCAGCGCTCGCGCGTACGCGAAATGACGGCCGCCAAAGGCGCGCGCCTGCTCGATCGCCGAGTATTGCGCCTCGATCTCGCGGTAGACCTGCTGCGCCTTTTCTATCGCATCCCATGCTCCGCTCACCCTGGCGCGCAGCGCAGGCCGCGAGGCGACGAAGGCACGCAGCTCGCTTTCCTCCTTCTGCTTCTGCTTCGTCAACGCGGGGTCGAGCAGGGCTTTCAGCTCGCCCACGTATGCCTTGTACCCGTTTTCGATGCCGAACAGATCGTTTTCCGCGATGCGCGCCGCTTCGGGTCCGAGCTTGCTGTACTGTTCGAGGATCCCGCGCTCTTCGGCGAGGCGCAGCAGGCCGCCGATCAGCCGCACGTCGCGGAAGGTCTCCAGCTCCGACATCGTCAGCTGCCGCTGGGTCGAGCCCGGATGGCCGCTGACGAACACCATTTCGCCGGACTCCGCGCCCGCCTTGCTGAACGGGAAGAAGTCCTTCGGCCGCGCCGGTTTGTCGTTCTCGTAGACACGCAGAAGGGCGATGTCGAGGTCGTAGCGCGGGAAGTTGAAGTTGTCCGGATCGCCGCCGAAAAACGCGATCGCCTGCTCCGGAACCCAGACCAGACGGACGTCCTGGAAGCGGCGATAGCGGTAGAGATGGTAGCGGCCGCCGTGGTAGAGATCGACGACGTCGCAGCGCGTGGTTTCCCTTTCCGCGCCGACGCAGGCCGAGGACAATTTCGCCTCGACGGCGTTTTTAGCGAG
>WNGC01006881.1_pt1 | contig 10358 bp, 8 predicted proteins | sample 5400051 | NCBI WGS metagenome assembly WNGC01 (sample SAMN13153368, study PRJNA577476) | soil metagenome | isolation source: 20 cm soil or saprolite under grassland replicate 2 | place: USA:California | collected 2016-06-15 | reverse complement strand
CAGGCCAAGCAGGGTCTCGCTGCGGCCCGGCGAGTAGAACCACGCGGTCTGTGCCCCGCTGGACAGAGATTCCTGCACGATGCTGTCGAACAGCACCCGGCTTGAGGGCACCCTTGGTGGGGTCGGGTCGTGCGGGTCGAACGCGCCTCCCCACGCGTAGCCTCCCCGCACCGCCATGACGTTGGCCACGCGCGCGAGCGCCGTGACCTTGCCAGTGCGCGCGTCCAGCCGCCACACGCCGACGGGGTACGCCTCGAGCTGCGTGACCACGAAGTACACCCCGCTGCCGTCGTACTCCATGACCTGGACTCCGTTTGACGCCCCGACGTTGGGGACCGCGACTGTGAATGTCTTCTGCGTCGCGGTAGAGGCATTCACGATGTGGAACGTCGCGCCCTCGCTCGAGGAAGCGCCGGTGGTCGCATAGGCGTAGGAGGAGCCGTCAGCCGATGACTGCGCCGCGCTGACCGGGACCCATCGATGGATGCCCGAGTCGTAGAACGTCGGGCCGTCCTGGGGCACGCCAGTGAGCACCGGCGCTGCCTTGGTCGCGACCTCCTGCGGCGATGACCCTGTAGTGATCAAGCCGTTCGGATCTTGCGCGTACGTCCCGGCCGGAAAGCTGATGAAGCCACCGGTGTAGCTTGCGAAGTCACCGCCTCCGGCCATGACGACGACCGGGAGATTGCACGTGAAACCGACCTGGGTCACGGGCAGATCAGTAGTGCCACCCGGCGTCGCCGTCGGCAGAACCGTCACGGTTGCGCTTGGCGTCGCCGAGCGTGAGGTTGTGGGCGTGGACGCGTGGCCGGTGGAGCTGCTGCATCCAGCCGTCACCACCAGCAGGGCAGCCGCGAGGAGCCGGCCTGTTACGACTCGTAACCCAGGTTCGGGCGCAGCCATCCGGTCAGCTCCATTCCTATCGAGCGCGCGCCCAGGAGGTCGAAGAGCGTGCGCTTCTCGGTGTGGTCGGGGCACGCGGGGTAGCCGAACGCAGGCCTGATGCCGCGGTACCGTTCGCGGACGAGGTCCTCGTTCGACATCTTCGGTCCGGCCTCGTACCAGTCGCGCCTCACCTTCTCGTGCAGGTACTCGGCGAAGGCCTCGGCCAGGCGGTCCGCCAGTGCCTTGGTCATGATCGCGCGGTAGTCGTCGTGCTCGGCGGAGAACCTCGCGGCCAGCTCGTCGACACCGAGGCCGGCCGTCACCGCGAACGCGCCGATGTGGTCGTCCGCGGGAGCCACGAAGTCGGCCAGCGAGAGATACGGCTTGTCGTCGCCATGGTCGACCTGCTGGCGCAGCATCGGGAAGCGCACGCCGTTTTCGAGCACGATGTCGTCTCCGTCAGTGCGCGCCGGCCAGAAGCCGTAGACGCCACGCGCGTGCAGCAGGCCCTGCGACTCGATCTCGCCCAGCAGCTCCTGCGCGTGACCGAACAGCTCGCGCGCCGCGGCGCCTTGCGACGGGCTGTCGAGGATTGCCGGGTACTTGCCCTTGAGCTCCCACGCGTGGAAGAAGAACGTCCAGTCGATGTACTCGCTCAGCGTTTTGAGATCCGGCTCGATGGTGCGCGCGCCTGTGAACGGCGGCTTTGGCAGCGCGTCGAAATCAACCCGCCACCGGCCTTCCCTGGCAGCGTCGAGCGGCAGCATCTCGCGCTTGACCGATGTGTGCTGCGCGCGCAGCTTTTCCTGCAGTGCGCGGTTGTCGCTGTCGAACTTGGGGCGCCGGCCCGCGTCGAAGAGGTCGGACACGACGCCAATGACGCGAGATGCATCGAGCACGTGCACGGTCGAGCCGCTGTACGCGGGTGCGATGCGCACCGCGGTGTGCTGCTTGGAGGTTGTCGCACCACCGATCAGCAGTGGGATCTCAATCCCGCGTCGCGTCATCTCCTTGGCCACGTCGACCATCTCGTCGAGCGAGGGTGTGATGAGGCCCGACAGTCCCACCGCGTCGGCACCGAGCTCGACCGCGGTGTCCAGGATGCGGTCTGCAGGCACCATCACGCCGAGGTCGTGTACCTCGTAGTTGTTGCATCCGAGCACGACGCCGACTATGTTCTTGCCGATGTCGTGAACGTCGCCTTTGACGGTCGCGAGCACCAGCTTGCCCCGCGCGTGCCGCACCCCGGAGGCTTCCTTCTCGGCGAGCATGAACGGCTCGAGGTATGCGACCGCGCGCTTCATCGCCCGCGCGCTCTTGACCACCTGCGGCAGGAACATCTTTCCCGCGCCGAAAAGATCGCCCACCACGCGCATGCCGTCCATCAGCGGGCCTTCGATCACCTGGAGCGGCTTGCCGTACTTCTGCCTCGCCTCCTCGGCGTCGGCCTCGATGTACGCCACCTCGCCGTGCAGCACGGCGAACGCAAGACGCTCCTCGATTGTCCCTTCGCGCCAGCTGAGGTCGACCTCGCGCTTCGCGCCGGCGCCTGAGACGCTCTTGGCGAACTCGACCAGGCGTTCCGTGGCGTCGGGTCGCCGGTCGAAGATGACGTCCTCGACCAGCACCAGCAGGTCCTTGGGGATGTCCTCGTACACCGCCAGCTGGCCGGCGTTGACGATGGCCATGTCGAGGCCGGCGCGGATCGCGTGATAGAGAAACGCCGAGTGCATCGCCTCGCGCACGCGGTTGTTGCCCCGGAATGAGAACGAAAGGTTCGACACGCCGCCGGAGATGCGCACGCCCGGGCAGCGCCGCTTGATCTCTCGCGTTGCCTCGATGAAGGCCTTTGCGTACCCGTTGTGCTCCTCGATGCCTGTCGCGATGGCGAGGATGTTGGGGTCGAAGATGATGTCCTCCGGCCGGTAGCCCGCCTTCTCGGTCAGCAGGTCATACGCGCGCCCGCAGATGCCGACCTTGCGCTCGAGGGAGTCGGCCTGGCCCTTCTCGTCGAAGGCCATCACGACGGCCGTGGCGCCGAGCTCGCGCACCCTGAGCGCCTTCTCGAGGAATGCCTCCTCGCCTTCCTTGAGGCTGATCGAGTTGCAGACGCCCTTGCCCTGCACGCACTTGAGGCCCGCCTCGAGCACTGTCCACTTCGAGCTGTCGACCATGATCGGGATGCGAGCGATCTCGGGCTCGGTCGCGATGAGGTTGAGGAACTTGACCATCGCGGCCTCCGAGTCGAGGAGGTCGGCGTCCATGTTCACGTCCAGCAGGTTGGCGCCGCCGCGCACCTGGTCAAGCGCGACTTGCACGGCGCCGCTGAAGTCGCCCGACTCGATGAGGCGCTTGAATCGCTGCGAGCCGGTGATATTGGTGCGCTCGCCGATGGTCACGAATCCGCTTTCGGGCGTGATCTCGAACGGCTCCAGCCCGCTGAAGCGAGTGTGCGGAGCAGGCGCCGGCAGCTCGCGCGGGGCCAGGTCCGCCATGACCGCTTTGATATGCCTGATGTGCTCAGGCGTGGTGCCGCAGCAGCCGCCCGCGGCGTTGAGGAATCCGCTCTCGGCGAACTCGCCCAGCAGCCTGCTCGTCATGTTCGGCTTCTCGTCGTAACCCCCCATCGCATTGGGCAGCCCGGCGTTCGGATAGCAGAAGACGTAGACAGGCGCGACCCGCGACATGTCAGCGATGTAAGGCCTCATCTCGGTCGCGCCGAGCGAGCAGTTGACGCCCGCGGCGAAAGGCTGGGCGTGCTCGACCGAGGTCCAGAACGCCTCGACGGTCTGGCCGGAAAGGTTGCGTCCGGCGCGGTCGACGATGGTGACCGAGATGAAGATCGGCAGCTCGGGCGCGGTCTCCCTGGCCGCGGCGATGGCCGCCTTGCCGTTGAGCGTGTCGAAGATCGTCTCGATCAGAAGGAAATCCGCGCCGCCGTCGCGCAGGCCGCGGACGGCTTCGGCGTATCCGTCACGCAGCTGGTCGAAGGTGATCTCGCGGAACGATGGATCGTCGACCTTGGGCGACAGCGAGAGCGTGACGTTGGTGGGCCCCAGCGAACCGGCGACAAACCGGTTGTCGAACTTGTCCGCCTCCGCGCGCGCGATCTCCGCGCCGCGGCGGTTCATCTCGTACACGAAGCTCTCGAGGCCGTAGTCGGCCTGCGAGATCGGCGTTGCGGTGAAGGTGTTGGTGGTGATGAGGTCGGCGCCCGCCTCGAGATAATCGCGATGGACCTGCGCGACGATGTCGGGCCGCGTGAGGCACAGCACGTCGACGTCATTGCGCAGCGGCCGCGGATGATTCTTGAAGCGCTCACCGCGGAAGTCCTCTTCGGTCAGGCCCTTGCGCTGGATGAGCACGCCAACGGACCCGTCGAAAATGACGATGCGCTGCCGGAACAGCTCGTCCAGCCGGTCTCGAACCGAATTCGTGGCGGGCAATGGACCCCTAAGAGTACCGAGGCTTACTGGCGCTTCTGCAGATCCCCAAGGAGATGAACGCCGAAACCTGCCGGCAGCACGCGGTCGCTCAGCATCGCCGCCTTGAACAGAAGCGCGTTGAAAGCGACGTAGGTCGGATCTGCCATCACCTTCAGCTCGGCCACGTCGAAGCCCGTTGCAGCGGCCATCTCCCTGATGCGCGAGCTCGTGTTCGCGCGGTAGCGCACGGCGAAAGTGTCAGCGCCGTCGCGTCCGTAGACATTCGAAACGAGCTGCTTCTGCAGCCACGGCGCAAGCTGGCCGACGCGGTTGCCCAAGACCAGCGGATTCAGCGCGTTCGGCGTGAGGAAGATGAAGTGCCCGTCTGGCTTGAGCACCCGTGCGATCTCGGCGAACACGTTCTCCGGGTTCTCGAGATGCTCCAGCACCCACACGCTCACGACCATGTGGAAGGACGCGTCCGCGAAGGGCAGGTGCTCGCCGCCGCCCTGCATCACGGGCATTCCCTGTCCGCGGGCGACTAGAGACCCGAGGTCGGGGTCGACGCCGACGGCCACGCGCGCCTCACGCCAGAAGCGCTCGATGCCTCCGGTGCGGCCGCAGCCAAGATCGAGCACGGCGCTCTCAGGCGTGAGGTGCTTCCGCACCACGAGGTCGAACTGGTCGCCGCTTGACATCCAGCCCGGACGGGCGGCGCGGTATTGATCTCGGAAAGTGGTCTGAGCGGCGTACGGAAGCAGGGGACTTCGGGCCATCGCGGTGGCGGGATTATGCACCGGCACCCCGCGACCGAGTGCATTTGGATTAATAGACCGACTGTCGGTCTGCTATTATCCTGGCCGTGGCCCGGACCCTTGATCTCGAGAAGCACACTGTCCGTAAGGAGGCCTTCATGGAGGCCGCCCAGCGCCTGCTGCAGACCAAGGGCTACGAGGCGATGAGCATCCAGGACCTGCTCCAGGAGCTCGGCGCCTCGCGGGGCGCCTTCTACCACTACTTCGATTCGAAGCAGGCCTTGCTCGAGGCGGTGGTCGATCGGATCACTGACGCCGCGCTGGCAAACGCCGCGCCCGTGATCGGCGACGCCGGCCTGCCGGCGGCCGACAAGCTGACACGAGTCTTCTCCGACATCGGGCGCTGGAAGACGGAGCAGCGGGCGCTGGTCCTTTCGCTCATGCAAGTCTGGATGTCAGACGAGAACGCGATCTTTCGCGAGAAGATCCGCCAGCGGCTGATGACCCGGCTGGTCCCGCTGCTCACGCAGATCGTCCGGCAGGGAGTGGCCGAAGGTGCCTTCACATCGCAGTCCCCGGAGGACACCGCGATGGTCCTGGTGATGCTCATCGAAGGTTTCCAGAACCGCGCGCTCGAGCTTTTCATCGCGCGGCAGGCGGGCAAGGTCACATTCGAGGACGCCGAGCGCTATTTCGTCAGCTACCTTGACGCGTTCGAACGCATCCTGGGCGCTGCCCCCGGCTCCATCAGGTTGATCGACGAGTCCACTCTTCGCGAGTGGTTTGGGTAGTGGGTACCGAGGAGGCCACATGACAGCCATCATCGAAGTCGACAAGCTCACCAAGAGCTACGGCCGCCGGCGCGGCATCGCCGACGTCTCGTTCCAGGTCGGCGAGGGCGAGGTGTTCGGATTCCTCGGTCCCAACGGCGCCGGCAAGACCACGACCATCCGCGTCCTGATGGCGCTCATCCGCGCCGACTCTGGCTCAGCGAAGGTCACCGGTCTCGATTGCTGGGACAGATCGGTTGACATCAAGCGCTCTGTCGGCTATGTCCCGGGCGAGCCCTCGCTCGATGGCAGCCTCACAGGCGGCCAGATCCTCGAGTACTTCTCGAATCTCCGGGGCGGAGTCGATCGGAAGTACCTGAAGCAGCTAGTGGAGCGTCTCGACCTCGACACAGGCCGCAAGTTCCGCCAGTACTCGACGGGCAACAAGCGCAAGGTCGTGCTGATCCAGGCTTTCATGCACAGGCCGCGGGTGCTCATCCTGGACGAGCCGACCAGCGGTCTCGACCCGCTCAACCAGCAGGAGTTCGACGGCATGGTCCGCGAGGCGCGCGACGAGGGACGCACGGTATTCCTTTCCTCGCATGTGCTGAGCGAAGTGGAGAAGACGTGCACGCGCGTCGGGATCATCCGCGAGGGGAGGCTCGTGAAGGTCGGCGGGGTACACGACCTGAGGGACATCAAGCGCTACGAGATAACCATCACATTCGCGGAGCCGGTGCCGGTGGAAGCATTCCCGCAGCTCGAAGGCGTGACCGACGTCGAGAGGCTGAGCGACGGCCGCGCGGTGCGGCTCGCCATGCAGGGTTCCGCGGACGCGGTCATCAAGGCCGCGGCCCGCTACCCGGTCATCTCGCTTACCAGCTACGAGCCGAGCCTGGAGGACGTGTTCCTCCGCTACTACGAGAGCGACGGCCGGCCGGCCAAGGAGGTCGCCGCCAATGTGGTTTAGGAACGTCTTTCTGAAGACGCTTCGCGACTACCGCATCGCCATCATCGGCTGGGGCGTCGGCATGGGCCTCACCATCGTTTCGCCAATGGCCAGCGTCGCCGCGCTCATCAGCACACCCGCGCAGCACGCGGCGCTCGCGAGCATTGCCGCGCAGTTTGCGTGGAACGCCGATCCAGTCAAGGCAGACACCGTCGGCGGCTACGCCACCTTCAAGATCGGCGTCTTTGTGTTCATCGCATGCATATGGCCACTTCTGGCCGCGAGCCGGATGCTGCGTGGTGAAGAGGATCGGGGCTCGCTGGACGTTCTGCTTTCGGCGCCTCGCACGCGGTTGAGCATCGCGCTCCAGAAGGTCGGCGCGATGTGGAGCGCGCTACTCGTCATTGGTCTGATCTCAGGACTGATCACCTACCTCGGCGGACTGGGGTTCAAGGGTGACTTCACATTGGCCGACGGCCTGATGTGGGGGCTCGACCTGGCGCTCATCTGCATGGTCTTCGGCGGCGTCGCGCTGCTGATCTCGCAGTTCACCCACGAGCGCGGGCCCGCCGCGGGGGCCACCGGAGCCCTGCTCGTCGTGTTCATCGTCGTCGACATGGTGCACCGGGTCATCCCCGGCACTGAGTGGTTTTCGCGTCTGTCGCCGATCTATTACTACAACCTCAGCGTGAAGATCCCCTGGTTGGATCGCATCGCGCGTCCCGCTGCACCGAGCAGGTCGCTGCCGGTCAGCGACTGGTCGCTGCGATCGGTCTACATGCGCAGCTTGGGCATGATCGCCGTCCCGACATTCTGGTGGACGCTCGGTTTCGCTGCCTTTGCGGCGTGGATGATCGTTGCGGTCCACCAGCTCGCGGACAAGATGAACGCACTGCTGGCGGGCGCTCAGGGCTCGCCGGCAATCGACGTCTTGAAGAACATCGGCGGTGGCAGCTCCACCGGGCTGAACGGGCTACTCCTCGGGGCTATGTTCGAGCTCATGCCGGTGCTCCTCATGGCGTTCGCGGTCACGCAGGTCAACCGCTGGTCGGCGGACGAGGACGAGGGCCGGCTGGAGATAGTGCTTTCGACCCCGCAGTCGCGGCACGCTGTGCTCCTCGGCCGCTTCGCCGCGCTTGCCACCGCCACGGTCATCGTCGGGGTTGTGACGCTTGCGACCGCGGCTGTCGCCGCGGCCATCGGAGGGGTGGCCCTGGATGGCGGCAACCTTGCCGCGGCCACGCTGGGCATGATCCCGCTCGGCCTGCTGATCGCAGCCGTCGGCTACCTCGCCGCGGGCTGGCTGCGCACAGCAGCCGACACCGGCCTTCTGAGCTTCCTGCTGGCGGCCTGGTTCTTCATCAGCTTCATCGGGCCCGACCTCAAGTGGCCCGACGCCACGCTGCGCCTCTCGCCCTTCTACTACTACGGGACGCCGCTTCTTCACGGTGTGGAGCTGGCGAACCTGGCGGTCGTGGTCGGCGTCGGCGCCGTCGCCCTGGCGCTCGGCTCCTTGCGATTCGCGCGCAAGGACATCGGGGTGTAGCCGGCGTCAGCCCGGTGGGCGGGGCCTCCAGGAGATGCCGTCCCACCACTGGGCGCCGTCCGGTGACAGTGGCACGCCGGGCGGCATCCGCGCGGACGTGTCCTGCCAGGACGTGCCGTCCCACCAGTAGCGCTTGTCAGGCGAAAGGCTCACCGGCGCAAGCGCCGGCTGCAGCGTCGGACGCCGCCTTCGCAGCACGACGATGATCACGATCGCGGCCAGGATCATCGTCAGCACCCCCGCCCCGATGGCGACCCACACCATGCCCGACACGATTCCCTGGCCGATCGCGTTGTACTCGGCTTTCGGAACGGGGATCATCGCCACCTGCCGGTGCGCCTGGTCCAGCAGCGTGGCGTGGTCCGGCTCCGACTTGGCCGCGATGGCGACGACCGAGACGTAATCGCCCTGTGTCATCACGATCGTGTCGGACAGGTATCCCTGGCTGTCGGCGGGGTCGGTCACCTCGTACGCGGAGGTCCCGAGCCCGGAGACGTCCTTGAAGGAGCTGTGACTCTTGTTGTCGCGGGCCGCGGTCCGGGACTCGCTCAGCCTGACCGATGCCCAGAAGACCGAGGAGAACCGCTCGAGCCGGTCGACCAGGCCTTGAGCCGGATCATTCGACCAGGACTTGTCGTAAGCGTCGACGAAACCCGAAACGGTGCTGGCCTTGCTGCCATAGATGTCGTCCTTGGTCTTCGCGCCTGTGCCCTCCGCGTAGACCTGCCATGAACCGTCCGGCGGCCCCGGGATCAAGTCGGAGGTCAATGCGTCAGCGCTGACGGAGACAACTTGCGCCGCCAGCAGCACGCATGCCACACCCACAGCGCCTGCGCGCGACCACATGCGGCCCAGCATATGGTGGGCCGCGGCGAAGTGGGCTTAGCTAGCCTTCTGGATCGGGGCGTCGATCGGCGAAGCTTCGAACGCGCCTTCCTGGAGAAGGATGCGGCGCGCGGTTTCCGCCTGGCCGGCCTCGGACCTGACGGTGACCAGCGTGCGTCCGGCTTCGACCTCTTCCTCGTAGTACAGCGCGTTCTGCCTCGAGACCGACTGGCTGATCAGCATGCCTGCGAGCGCGCCCGTGGCCGCGGCGGTGAGTCCGAACATGAACGGCACGAACCACCCGCCGGCCAGCCAGGCATGCGTGCCGGGCACCACTCCCGCTACGGCGATGCCAAGCCCCACGCCGAGCACCCCGCAGACGGCGGTGCCCGCCCCCACGCCCGCCACAGCCATCTTGCCGAACGCCTGCACGTGCGCCTTCCCAGGGTCGACGACGCCGAGGCGTGCCGAGTCGAAGCGCGCCGACTTCAGCGCGCGGACCGCGGCCTCGGCATCACGCTTGTCCTTGAACAGTGCGAGGACTGTTGTTTGCGCCATCTCAAGCTAGAAACGCGTGGCGGGACGGCCGTACCGCCCGGCGGCCGGCGCGGCACGATCGGGTGAACACCCGCGAAGGCCCTGGCGGCTAGAGGCCGGCCTCGATGCGGGCCTTGCGGCCCATCTTCTTCGCCTTTTGGATGCCCTTGCGCAGGTCCTTGCGCCGCTTCTCCCCGGACTCGGGGTCGAGCAGGTACGCGGCTGCGGCGCCAAGGCCGACTGCCGTGAGCAGGCGAAAGATGCGGAGTCTCATCACCCAAGAGAACAACAGCCTCGTTCGCAGTACCCGCGGGCTCCTTACCAATCAAGTGTTTAATTGGGCGCCATGGCCGAGGCGGCGACGCAGAAGGATCGCCGCGGTGCGCTGGTGCGCGCCGCGTACAACCAGATCGCCGAGCACGGCTTCGAAGGGCTGCGTACCCGCGAGGTCGCAGGCGAGGCGGGCGTGAACATCGCCACGCTGCACTACTACTTCCCGACCAAGGAGAAGCTGATCGAGGGCGTGGTCGAGCACGCGATGGAGCGGTTCCGCACGACCCTCGCCCCTCATGGTTCGCCGTCGGACCAGCTGCGCAACCATCTGCGGTCGGTCAAGCGCCTGGTCCAGGAGGAGCCACAGCTGGGCGTAGTCATGGGCGAGCTCGC
>WNGC01002944.1_pt1 | contig 10360 bp, 13 predicted proteins | sample 5400051 | NCBI WGS metagenome assembly WNGC01 (sample SAMN13153368, study PRJNA577476) | soil metagenome | isolation source: 20 cm soil or saprolite under grassland replicate 2 | place: USA:California | collected 2016-06-15 | reverse complement strand
ATCGCGGGCGCAGCATCTGCCGCCGACGTGCACGTGATGATCTCGGCCGGTTTTTACGGCGTCTATTCCGAGCTGGGGCCGGCTTTCGAGCGCGCGAGCGGCCACCGCCTGGTCACGACGCGCGGCCCGTCGATGGGTGACTCTCCGGAGGCGATTCCCGCGCGTCTCGCGCGGGGCGAGACTGCGGATGTCGTGATCCTGGATGGAGGGGCCGCCGACGAGCTCGGCAGGCGAGGCCTGGTGCGCGCCGTGAGCAAGGTCGAGTTCGCCCGCTCGCTGATCGGCATGGTGGTGCGCGCCGGGGCCGCGAAGCCCGACATCGGCAGCGTCGAGGCGTTCCGGAGCACGTTGCTTGCGGCGAAGTCTCTCGCGTACTCGGACAGCGGCAGCGGCACCTATCTGTCGACCACGCTGTTTCCGAAGCTCGGCGTCGCAGACCAAGTGGCGGGCAAGAGTCGAAAGGTGCGTGGGCCGCCCTCGGGCGAGCCGGTGGCCGCGGTCGTCGCGCGTGGCGAGGCGCAGATCGGCTTCCAGCAGGTGAGCGAGCTGATCCACGTCCCCGGGGTGAGCTTCGTGGGCGCGATTCCGGCCGAGCTGCAGCCGGGGTTTTCCTTCGCGGGCGCGCTCACCAGCAATGCCCGGCAGCCGGAGGCGGGCAGCGCTCTGGTCCGCTTTCTCGCATCGCCCACGGCGGCAGCGGCGATCTTGAAGGCCGGGCTGACGCCACTCTCAGGACGATAGCCCGAGCGGGCACTCATGTTTGGAGAGGGCCATTGTGTGACGGTCAACCGGGCTGCGATCGCGTCGTAGCGCGCCTTCTCAGGCCCGACTGCGGCAATATTCGAAGCGACAACAAAAACGTGAGTGTTTCGGGTCGGGATTGATTGTGTTTGGACTTTTTTTCAACAGCCTCGTTAGAACGGGATCAGCGGTCCGCGCCAGGTAGCGTCGCGGCGGCGCGCCCGCGCGATGGCCTGATCGGCCTCCAGCCAGCCCTCGCAGGCATTGCGTCCAGGGCGGCCTCTCCAGAGATTCAGGGCGCCTTTGCAGCGGGCATAGAAGCGGAAAAAGCTGAGCAGCCTTTCACGTTGCTCCGAGGATACCGGGCGATCGCTGCACACCATTTTGTCGTCGGTCATGCCGCGATCGGTCAGAACCACGGCGCCCCAAGCCTTCATGCGTACGCGGCACCCGACGGGCAAGCGCGGACCCAGCACCACGGCATCGAGGAGGTCGCCTTCAAGGCCAAGGTATTGCGGCACCGAGCCGTAATTGAAAGGGCAGGGCAGCGGCGAGACAAAGTCGATATGCCCGGTGGAGCCGCGCTTGAGAAAGCCGCCGCGCGGAATCTCGATTTCGACTTCAAGCTCCAGCTCCACTGGACCCCCCTGAGCCAGACAAAGGGTCCCGGCTGTCAGAAATCCTTACACAACATGGTCCTAGTGCGCCAAAAGATCTGCAAGCCACTGTTTGGTAACGCAGGGCCCGGTTCTTGCATCGGCGATCGCGAAGGGGGTGGAGAGGTCCCATGCATCGCGAAGACAAAGCCGAGTTGCTGGCCACGGCCGCGCAGATCGAGCGGCACGCGCAGCAGATATTGACTGGCTCCCTCTCGGCGCCGGAGGCGGTGAAATTGCAGCGCATCATCGTCCTCGCTCGCTATATGCGAGAGCACCTGGGGATGTTGCGCGACAGCCCCGACGCGCCACGCTTGTTGAAATTTGCGGTGCGCCGCAAAAGCGGTCCATAGAATCTTCGCCGGGCGCGACCCGGCGCATCCGCGATTGGCCGGCACCTTCTCTTTTACAGGTTCTTTCTGGAACTGCTCCTGGCTCGGGTTCGAGGCGTGGTGCACGCCGCTCTCATCGTGCAGTCTGGGCGATGAAGCCACAAGAAAGGTCAGAAACGGTTAGAGCAGGCATTTTGTCGCCCCAGACTTTGTCGATCGCTCACGTCGTCCACGTTCGCTTCGGGCGCCAAGGTGAAAAGGCGTCAGGCCTCTTGATCGGAGCGAGATGGAAAGCGATCATGGTCGCGGGATAAGGAGTAGGCCGCACCTATGGCGAACGCCAATCGGATGTACCAGCGTACGGAGGACGGACGCAGGGCTTGTGAGAATGCGCAGGCTGGCTTGCCCGAGCTTTATCGGCAGCTTCTGCGCTTGACCGCGTACGCCGCGGATTTCGCCGAACTGCGAGAGACTCTGCACGCGTACCCGGAGGCGCAGATCGCCGATGCGCTCGACGAACTGGAGAATCTGGTCTTCGTCGAGTCGGTAGCGCTGGAATGGCTCCTCGAGCTCGACGCCCTGGCCTGCATGGAGCCGGCGAGCAGCTGATTTCCGTGACTTTTGCAACACCGCCCCACGGCGGGACCGATGCGCGCCCCTAAGTTTGCTTTAACCTCTCCCCGCGCTGGCCTATGATAGTGGCGCGCAGCAGGGGGTGCCATGTTTCCGATCGAACTCGTGAACCTCGGAGCGGGGTTCAAGAAGTACTTCGAAATCTTGCCGGCCTTGACCGAGCAGCTGCGCGACCACGTGTACCGCATCCGCCACGCCGTCTACTGCGAGGAGCTCAAGTTCGAGCCCGAGCGGCCGGACCGGCGCGAACGCGACGATTACGATGCGCATTCGCTGCACTGCCTGATCCGCAGCGTCCAGAACGGAGAATATGTCGGCTGCACGCGGCTGGTTCGTGCCCGGCCCGGCAATCCCCAATACCCGCTGCCATTTGAAAAGACCTGCGCCGAGGCGATTGATCGCTCGATCGTCGACCCGCAGTCGCTCCCAAGGCAAGCCATTGCAGAAATATCGCGTCTGGCTGTCATCGCGCGATACCGCGCGCGCCGCTCGGAAAACGGCGAGCCCTTCGCCATCTCCGAGGACAGCTTCGGCACGGTGCAGCGTCCACGCTACCCGTACCTCACGGTAGGGCTGTATCTGGGCACCATCGAACTCGCGGCCCTGCATGGCATTGAAACCCTGTTCGTGCTCACCGAACCGAGGCTCGCGAAGCATCTCGCGAGATTAGGGGTTGATATCAAGCAGATCGGCGAGCCGATTGAGCATCGCGGCACTCGCGTGCCGTCGAGCATGACGGTCTCCAGCGTCATGGGCGGAATCAACTTCGTCATCCGGCCGCTCTACAAGGTCGTCGCCGAGGAGGTTCGGCTCGGTGTGCGCGCACAGCGCGAAATGCAGCCGGCCGAAGCAATAAGCCTGTCACGTTGATACCGCGCGCGGCGCGGGCGGCACGGGTGGCGATGATGGCGCTTCCCGCAAGACGTGAAAAACGCGGACCGACCTGGTCAGAGCCCGATTTCCATCAGCCGGGCGCGAAGGCCAGCAGCAAACCAATCAGGCCGAGCGCGACGCACACGGCGATGAGCCCGACGATGAGCTCGAGCGGCGTGCGCACCGGGTCGTCGCGCTGCTCCGCGAGCGGCTCGTCGAAGCGCGAGTAGCTGCGTCCGATCCTTCCCATGCCGGCGCTTCCGTGAAGGTTGTCGTCGTTGCTGTCCACGGTTTCCATCATGGGCCAGCGCCGGGACGATGGGAGGAATCTGAAGAACTCTCACAAATCGGGCAGGCTCTGACGCCGATTTCAGAAAAGGGCCGCGGGCGCATTGCCCGCGGCCCCCTCCCGCCTCCCAGCTCCCCTTAATGCAAACGCCGCAATGCTGGCATGAGGTCGCCGCGTCCTCAATCGGACGAAAGCATGAGAAAAGATTTCACTCAGGGGCGCTCGCAGCCCCGATACGAAGTCAATCTGTAAAGCTTCGTCAGCCGCGCGCACTGGGACCCGCGCGCAGGCATGCTTCGCCTCTCTAGGGGGTGCAGCAGTGGGGGATCAGGGATCGCACGTCGCGCTCACGCGCAGCGTGATCATCGTCGGCACGGACAGCTTGCAGAACAAGCTGCTCGCGAATCTCATCGAGCAAAGGACGGGCTACGCCTGCAGCACTAGGCCGGCGGAGGAGCTAAACGGCTTTCTACCGGCCACGTCGCTCGCGCTGATCGACGCGGCCGAGTTCGCAGCCCGCATGCAGGCGCTCTGCGCGAGCGGCCTTTTCCAGAGCATCGCGCTGATCAACGCCGATGCGCAGTTGCCGCTCGAGCCCGTGGTCGCCTGCCCGGGCGTGAAAGGCGTGTTTTTCACGGAAAGCTCCGAAGACACGCTGGTCAAGGGCATCGAGGCGATCTTCCGCGGCGAGTACTGGCTGCCGCGCCGGATGCTGTGCGCGCACCTCGAGCGCACGCGCACGGTGCAAAAGCCGGCTTCGCCCGCGGCGGGGCTCCTCACGCGCAAGGAAATGGAGACGCTGCGCCTGCTGACGACCGGCAGCAGCACGGAGCACATCGCCCAGGAGCTGAAGGTGAGCCCGCACACCGTGAAGACCCACCTCTACAACCTGTTCCGCAAGATCCGGGTCAGCAACCGCGTGCAGGCGGTGCACTGGGCCACGCAGAACAAAATCGGACTCTGACGGCGATTTTCTTCTAGACTTTCAGCACGCCGGGCAGGGAGGGCAGGGTGCCGTGATAGATCCTGTATACGCGTCTTGTTGAGCTCTACGGTGTCAAGACGAACGCGCTCAATCAAGGCGTCCAGCGTAACCGCGAGCGCTGCCCGGAGGACTTCATGTTCCAGCTTTCGATGAGCGAATCGATCGCTTGAGGTCACAATTTGGGGATGGGTAAAGAAATTCGGTTGAGACTGAGCGTGGGGAAAGCGGGTTTTGCGTCGGACAGTACGGCGGGATTTGCGCTAATTCACCTGCATGAATTCCAAGTATGCGAAATCCCCTGTTGTGGCGCTCGGGTTCGACGCTTTGGTCCGCGGCGGTGCCGGTGCGTGCAATGCCGGCACACCTGGACGATCCGTCCGAGAAAGCGCGGTCGCCCGTCCCATCGACAGCCCTCATTCGCCTGCGGCCAACCGTGGTCTGCAACGGTCATTCGTTCAACAGAAAATCTTGACCCATCCCCAATTTGCGACCTTAAGATCGGCCGCGGCCAGCACCGCAAGCACCTGCCACTGAGCCCGGGGGGCCTGATATCAGCGAAGCGGAACTCGAATCGGAACTAAAAGCAGTGCGCGCCGAGCTTCGCGAAGCCCGTGCGCGCTGTTCTTGACGCCAACGTCGTCGCCTCGGCCCTGCTTTGGGGCGGGGCGCCTGAGCGCCTGATCGGGGCGGCGCGCGACCGCAGCTACTCGCGCGTCAGCGGCAACAGTCGAACTCGATGACGGCCGGGCTCGATCGTGACTAACGCGCCCTGCGCGAGATCCTTCTCGACTTGCAGCAAGGCGCGCGTAACATGTTCCAGCATCGCTTCGGGAACGACGTTCTCCGTTCTCAACTGCACCACGCTCGGATTGCGTCCTTTGGACGCCGCGAGAATGGCGCCGAAGTCCAGGTCATGCGTAAACAGAGCATGGTCATGCGCCGCGCACCAGGAAAGGACCTCCTCGTCCGGCGCGGTCGCTGCCCCGACTTGTGACCAGTGGATCGACTCGAAACCCCGCGACCGAAACTCCGCCGCCCACCGAGGCGACAGGTTCATGTCCACGAGGACCTTCATTCGCCGCTGAGCGTCAGCTCCCTATCCTCGGCGCGCCAAGCGGCGTAGCGCAGCGCCTGCAGCACATCCTCGCGCTCCAAGTACGGATAGTCCGCAAGCACTTCCTCGATCGTGCGTCCGGCGCCGATCAACCCGACGACCATGCCAACGGTCACGCGCATGCCGCGAATGGTCGGCTTGCCGCCCATGATCCTAGGGTCATGTGTAATGCGGTCGAATTCGGTCACGAGGCGCTCTCGGCTATCTATCGATTGCGGCTCGATTCTACTCCGACCTCATAACCCTCAACCCGCAGGGATCGCACCTAAGAAACCCCTCGGAACTGTCTTAAACGAGTGGGACCACTTGTCTCATGGGGGCCGCGTAAGCGAGAGTAAGGGTTCTGTCGTCCCGATCGAGCGCATCGAGAGCCGCATCCTCCTCGTACGCGGCCACAAGGTCCCGCTCGATGCCGACCTCGCCGCGCTCTACGGGGTCACCACCAAGCGCTTCAACGAGCAGGTGCGCCGCAATGCCGCGCGTTTTCCGGAGAACTTCATGTCCCAGCTTTCCCTCAGCGAAATCGATCGCTTGAGGTCACAATTTGGGCCCTCAAGCTGGGGCGGACGGCGATATTCCCCTTTTGCGTTCACAGAGCAAGGGGTCGCCATGCTGTCGAGCGTTCTTCGAAGCGAAAAGGCGGTGCACGTCAACATTGAGATCATGCGTACTCGTGCGCCTGCGGCGGCTGCTTTCCTCTCATGCAGAGCTGGCGGGCAAACTGGCGGTGCTGGAGAAAAAATACGACGCGCAGTTGAAGGGGGTCTGCGATGCGATACGAGAGCTGATGCGCCCCCTGGAGAAGGACCGGCGTCCCATCGGCTTCGGTCCGTGGCGGAAATCGGGCGCTGACCCCGATGTCTAGAGGTATCCGTCCGGGTTGTGCGATTGCCAGCGCCAGGCGTCGCGGCACATCTGGTCGATGCCGAATCGCGCTTTCCAGCGCAGCTCCCTGGCAGCGAGCGAAGGATCGGCAAAGCACGAGGCGACATCGCCGGCGCGCCGTGGCAGTATCTCGTAGGGAATCTTCTTTCCGCTGGCGCGCTCGAATGCCTTCACTGCCTCGAGCACCGAGTAGCCGCGGCCGGTGCCGAGGTTCACGGTGATCGAGCGGCGCTTCTTCTCGAGGTAGTCGAGCGCGGCGACGTGGCCGCGCGCGAGGTCCATGACGTGGAGGTAATCGCGCACGCCGGTGCCGTCCTGGGTGTCGTAATCGCCGCCCCAGACGCGTAGCGCGCGATGCCTGCCGATGGCGACCTGCGCGATATAAGGGAAGAGATTATTCGGGATGCCGCGCGGGTCCTCGCCGATGCGTCCCGACGCATGAGCCCCGATCGGGTTGAAGTAGCGCAGCGCGGCGTAGCGGAAATCGGGGTCAGAGACCGATTTGTCGGCAAGGATGTGCTCGATCATGAGCTTGGTCTTGCCGTACGGGTTTCCCGGCCGCAGCGGATGGTCCTCGGTGAGCGGCAGGCGCTCGGGCTCGCCATAAACGGTGGCGGAAGAGCTGAAGATAAGCTCGCGCACGCCCTGCGCGTGCATCGCCTGCAACAGCGCAAGGGTGCCGCCGACGTTGTTGTCGTAGTAAGTGAGCGGCTTGTCGACTGATTCGCCGACCGCCTTCAGGCCTGCGAAGTGGACCACTGCTTCTACATTCCTCAATAGAGGTTCCAGCGCGGCACGGTCGCGCACATCGGCGCGCTCCAGGGCGATTCTCGCGCCCCGGGGCGAGAGCTCGCGGATGCGCTCGAGCACGCTCGGCTTGGAGTTCGACAGGTTGTCGACGATCGCCAGCTCGTAGCCGGCCTCGGCGAGGACGACGCAGGTGTGCGAGCCGATATAGCCCAGCCCGCCGGTGACGAGGATCACTAACTAAAAATGGGGACAGTCCCCATTTTCATTCTTTCTTGAGAGCATGTCACCGGCGGATCGCAAAGAACGGCTGCAAGGACGGCGATGAAGCCCTGCGGGTTCTCGCTGGCGATGTTGTGGCACGATCAGAAGCGGGCTCTTCCCCCGATTTCGCGCTTTCTGAAAAAGATCGAGACCTCCCCCGAGCGCACGCGCCCGCTGGAGTGGGCAATGGTCATCGCGAAAGCGTACTACGAATCCGGGCGTAGATCGGCGTGAAATCGGGCGCCGTTTCGCGCATCAGCTGCGCGAAGGAATCGATGTGGAAGTAGGTGTCCTGGTAGCGGTCGATCTGGTACTCGGTGCGCATGATGCGCTCGAGGTCGAACGCGAGGCGCCGCGGACGCGGATCCTCGACGCAGTAGGCGAGCTCGCCGCCCGAGGAGAGCAGCCCCGCGCCATACGCCCGGATGCCTGAGGCGGTCTGCATGAGACCGAATTCGATCGTGTACCAGTAAAGCCGCGCCAGCATCTTGACCGCATCGAGGCGCATCGCCTTCAGGCCGCCCTTGCCGTACTCGTACAGGTGGTCGGCATAGGTCCGCTCGAAAAGCAGCGGCACATGCCCGAAGAAGTCGTGGAACACGTCGGGCTCGACGATGTAGTCGAACTCCGCGGGGCGGCGCAGCCAGACGGTGACCGGAAAGCGCCGGTTGGCGAGGTGGGTGAAGAAGGCATCGTCTGGAATGAGGCCCGGCACGGCGACGATCTCCCAGCCGGTCCTTGCCTTCAGCTGCCGCGAGACCTTGTCGAACCTCGGAATTTCGCGCGCCGAATCGAGCCCCGCGATGGCCTCGATCCATTCGCTGCAGGCGTAGCGCGGCACCAGCTTCGACTGCCGCTCGAAGAGCCGCCGGTACAGCGCGTGCTCCTCCGGCGTGTAGGCGCTCCAGTCCTGCTCGACCGAATAGTCGAGCCCGGCCCTGGAGTAATCGCCTCTTAAAGCGGGGACAGACGCCATTTTATGCCGCCGGCTTCAGCACGCCGCGCCGTACCTGGTCGAGCTCGAGCGACTCGAACAGCGCCCTGAAGTTGCCCTCGCCGAAGCCCTCGTCGCCCTTGCGCTGAATGATCTCGAAGAAGATCGGGCCGATGGCAGTCTTGGTGAAGATCTGCAGAAGCAGCCCGCCGCCGGGGCTGCCGTCGATCAGGATCTTGCGCTTCTGCAGCTCCGCGAGCGGCTCGCCATGGTGCGGCAGGCGCTTGCCGAGCATTTCGTAGTAAGTGTCCGGCGTGTCGAGCAGCTGCACGCCCGCGGCGCGCAGCTTGTCGACGCTGGCATAGATGTCCGCGGTGTGCAGCGCGATGTGCTGGATGCCCTCGCCGTGGTACTCCTCGAGGTATTCATGGATCTGCGAGCGCTCGTCCGAGGACTCGTTGATCGGGATGCGGATCTTGCCGCAGGGGCTGGTCATCGCCTTGGACTTGAGGCCGGTCAGCTTGCCCTCGATGTCGAAGTAGCGGATCTCGCGGAAATTGAACAGCCGCTCGTAGAATTCCGCCCATTCCTTCATGCGGCCGCGGTGCACGTTGTGCGTGAGGTGATCGACATAGCGCAGGCCGGCCCCCGAGGGGCCGCTCGCCGCGCCGCGCCAGAACGCCTCGAACCCCGGCAGCGGCTTGAAATCCACGTCGTAGATCGTGTTGCCGAAATCGTTCTCGGGATAGCGGTCGACGAGGTAGATGAGCGAGTCGCCGATGCCCTTGATCGCCGGGATGCTCAACTCGCCCGGCCCGGCGCGGCTCTCCACGCCCCAGGCGCCGCGCTCGAGGAGCCTGTCGTAGGCCGCCGCGGCGTCCTTCACGCGGAAGGCGATGGCGCACACGCTCGGGCCGTGGCGGCGGGCGAAGTTCTGCGCGAACGAGCGCGGCTCGGCGTTGACGATGAAGTTGGCGTCGCCCTGCTTGTAGAGCAGCACGTCCTTGTGGCGGTGCCGGGCGACCGGCTGGAAGCCCATGCGCTCGAAGAGCTCGCCGAGCGCCCTGGGATCGCGCGCCGCGTACTCGACGAACTCGAAGCCGTCGGTCTGGATCGGGTTGTCGCGCGGCTCGGCCATGACCGAATTTTAGACCTCAAAAATGGGGTCTGCCCGCGGGAGAATTTCCTCGTTTTTGTATCATTCGCCCATGCAACGCGTCCCTCTGGCGGAATTCGAGCCCGCCCTGAACCAGAAGCTCGAGGAGTGGTGGGGCACGCCGCCCAACCTGTACCGCGCGCTGGGCAACCAGCCCAAGCTGGTTGCCGCCTGGGCCGAGTTCTCGCGCGTGCTGCGCTACGACGCCCGCACGCCGCGCGCGCTGCGCGAGCTGGTGATCCTGCGCGGCGCGCAGCGCATGCGCTCGGACTACGAATGGGCGCAGCACCTGCCGATGGCCCGCGAAGCGGGCGTGCGCGAAGCGCAGATCGCCGCGCTCGCCAGGTGGCGCTCGTCGAAGGAGTTCGATCCGCGCGAGTGCGCGGCGCTCGCGCTCGCCGAGGCCGTGACCGAAGGGCGGGTCAGCGACCGGGTGTATGCCGAGGCGTCGAAGCATTTCGAGCCCGCGGACTACGTCGAGCTTTGCCTGGTGGCGGCCTTCTACGTCGCGGTCGGCCGCATGATCGACGCGCTGGGCGTGCAGCTCGAGCCCGAGATGCGAAACCACGCGCCGCGCCTTCGCGCCAAGTGACGCCGCAGCGCAGCTACCGTTATTACGAGTTCGTGATGGCGGCGTTCGTCACGATCCTCATCTGCTCCAACCTGATCGGGCCGGCGAAGATCGCGCAGCTCGAGCTGCCGTGGCTCGGCGCGGTGAGCTTCGGCGCCGGGGTGCTGTTCTTCCCGATCT
>WNGC01003555.1_pt1 | contig 10361 bp, 5 predicted proteins | sample 5400051 | NCBI WGS metagenome assembly WNGC01 (sample SAMN13153368, study PRJNA577476) | soil metagenome | isolation source: 20 cm soil or saprolite under grassland replicate 2 | place: USA:California | collected 2016-06-15 | reverse complement strand
CCGTATCGAGGAGCTGCTGCCCGAAGCACTCGCATGGATACCGCAGTCTACAATTGCGTTAGTAATCAATCGCGGCATTGACAACGCCGATCGCAACATACCAGAAGCTGAATTGCTATTGCAAGTACATGACTCCGCCACTCTTCAAGTCCCCCGCTCACTCTGTCCGCACATCTACTCCCCCCTCCGTCAACAATTCCTAATCCCACTCCCATATCCAGATCCACTAACCATCCCTGTCACCTTTTCAGTAAGTGATAGTTCGTGGGGAGAAGTCGAAGACGTACATTTGAACTAGGGGTTATTGATTCAATAACTCCTAGCTTTAGCATGGAGCGTCCGTGGAGCGGATATATGAAGACTGGCTTAAGGCATTTGTCGACTACGCATCTTTCGGCGAAGCGCCATTGTCGTTTTACTACTGGGTTGGTGTAAGCGCGATCGCCGGAGCATTGCGGCGTCGAGTCTGGATCGATCAAGGATACTTTCGATGGGCTCCAAACTTCTATATCATTTTAGTTGCACCGCCCGGAATCGTTTCAAAGTCGACCACCGCGTCGATAGGTATGAATTTATTGCGACGAGTGAAAGGGGTCAAGTTTGGGCCCGACGTCGTAACGTGGCAGAAACTCGCGCAGTCGCTGGCGCAATCATTAGAGCTTTTCGATCTTGGCAACGGAACTATGATGCCTATGTCAGCGGTGACGATAGAATCTTCAGAGTTCGGAACATTTCTCAACCCCAACGATCGAGAAATGGTCGATGTGTTGGTCTCGCTATGGGATGGAAAACAGGGAACATTTATCAAATCCACAAAGACACAGGGGGAAGACGTCATAGAGAAATACGCAGATGAAAAACGCAATTACGTTGCATATCCCAAATTGGCGTTGCCGTCCAACTTCGACAACATGGGCGACAACCTCGTCATCGACCTTGAGCGGATATCACTGCTAAAAGGCTCCTTCACCATCACCGCCGATGCGCTGCGATGGGGAGAGAAATGGTATGAAGATCACTTTAAACACAAACCCCCACATCTTGACAACGATCGGTTCGGCGGCTATCTCGCACGAAAACAAACACATATCCACAAGTTGGCTATGGTTCTCAGCGCTTCCACTCGCAGCGACCTCATTATCGACCGCCCAATACTTGCACGGGCAAATGACGTTATCACTTCCCTCGAACTGGATATGCCAAAGGTGTTTGCTAAAATTGGGACTTCCGCTGAATCACGAGGCGCCGCGCAGCTCGTGTCCCTTGTGCATAGTCATGGCAAGATTACTCAGCCAGTGCTATATCGTGAGCTATTCCGAACCCTAAGCTACGACGACTTCACCCGCGCACTAAACAGCGCAGTACAAGCCGGACACGTCGAACCGCCGCAAGTCGAAGGCAATGTTGTATGGATAAAGGCCAAACATGAGAAAACCAACGCAGGGTGAACTTGACGCGATTCAAACAGAATTGCGGCTGTTATACGCCCGCGAAGGGCGATTGCCGAAAGGCGTTAGACTTGCTGGGCCGAGCGCTCAAAAAGTGGAAGCTGCCTGGCGCAATGAAGCACTGCGATTCTGGTATCTCATCACCCGTCGGAACCTTCACATCAAACTCAACGAGCCGATACTAACCCTAGTTGATGACGACGGCGACGAATATACTCAACCCCTCATCGACGACTCGGATACACTCCATTGAGTTCTCTCATCCCTCGACTGATAGAGTCAATGGGATTCTGCTGTCCATACGCTTTTCTTCGCGCTATGCGTGGAATTAGTCATGGCAAAGTAGCGAATAAAGTGGGTATATCGAGACACTCACTATATCTATGGCGAAAGAAAGTAAAGGATGGAAAATGCAAATGCAACGGACTGCGCGGCTGCGCACTTCTACGCTTCGGCGCGATACCGCGAATAGAACTATCTGCTTTGCGGGAAGGCTGCACCGACGCGTTCGTAAATGGGCCGATATCTCTTCGTCGCTGATTCGCTCGTTAACACTTCCGCTGCACTCCGCTGTCGTGCGCGCAAACTCTGCTGCATCTCTCGTGCAGTTATGCGCAATTGCGCGTCAGGCACATCATCATTGTAATCACGAATATGCTCTTTCGCATCAGCGATTGCGTCAGTATCCTGTGCCTGCGTCGCTTGAAACAGCGCCGACATTAAATTCTGACGCCGGAGTACGTAAAATTGCGCTTGCTCTCTTTGCGCGTGCAACATCTCCTGGGCCTTCGTCTTGCTCGTCGGCGCAAAGCCAGTCAGCTGGCCCAACACCTCGAGACCACTGGCCTCATCAACCAGCGCACGACCTTTGCTATCCACCCACTGATTCTCCGTCGCACCTCGATACCCGCGTTCGATGTTGCGAACCAGCGGTGGGAGCGCTCGATCGAACCTTATAAGCATATTCGGATTATCGTCAAACAGCGCTTGCAATATCGCAACACTCAAGCTGCCAAACGGCCCACCAATCTCCCCTGCCATCTGCATAATACGCTGATTCGCGTCTCCTTGACCAAATATTGCATCAGTGCCAGGGATAACTCGCCCCATGCCAACGCTATTCGCTGTATCCCATCCAAGGCCGAACATACTATGCATCGCGCCGTGCATAACATAATCCGGGCTAACGCCAATAGCTGTCGCCATTTCTCGAGCGTCGACGCGCAAATCGACCGGCTCATTCAACACTTTCCGTCCAAGCCAGTTGAGGAAGTCGATGACGTTCTCGGCGCCCGGCAGTCCTTGTAATCCACTCAACGCAGCGAGTACGAGCAATCCGCGCCACCACCCCTTATCTCCGCCGAACATGAAAAAGGACATGTTTTGCATAAAGGAGAAGAAGATCAACGCAACTGATTTCTTCCCCTGTAAAAATTTAGCACGATTCCACGGGGCGTATTCATTTTGCGTGAAGTCGACAGTATCTCTCGCGGCGAGATACGCGCTACCATCACCAATACCAGATTCCAACCCAGGTTTGCCAGCAATGCGTTCCATGCGATATGCTGCCAAGAGAGTAACACGGCGGTTAAACTCCTCAGTTACGCGAAATGGCATCATTCCCCAGTGTATCATCTTCCATGTATATTTGCGCACGCGATCTTTGACACCGCTGTCGCGCATGAACGCGTATGTTGGCATTATTCGTTCAATGGCGTTACCATCCGCAACCGCAGCCAACTCCGCTGCAAATGACTGATTCGTCACTCCATCTGCTCGACCTTGAGCAAATAGAGCGGCTACTTCGTTGCTCACTTTTGTCGGATTCTTCCAATGTAACGATACGTCTTTCATCGCCCGGATTATCTCTCGTGTTGCACGTAGATCGCCGCCGATTGCAGCCAATCGTGGATATGTCGTCGTCACAATCGTTGTTGCGTTCATCAACGCGGTCTTCGGCACGCCCCAAAGGTACCAGAGCGAAACGATAGCACGGAGCTGTTCCCATTCATGTTGCGGACGCATTACGTAATCATAGTTTTTAACCATGTATTCATGCAACCTGCGCAATGCGACAACGCTCCCGCCATTCTTCGCAGCGACGTTGGTCAAGCGGTTGAGCGTGTACGTCTCTCGCTGGAGCTTTCGTCCATACGCCATCTTCGAAATCAAATTCGCCGTCCGCCACATATAATCGCTATAACTCTGCCTAATATCCTGTTCCGCACCTCCTATCCCTTTCTTTTCACGGGTGAACAATTTATAATACCTTCCCTCTTTCGTCACGTCGTAATAGAGTTCCTCGAACCTCGACATCTGCTCTGGCGACAGCTGCAATTGTTCAGGCAGCATCCGAATGAATTCGCGTGGCAGGCTCCTCATCACATACGGCAAGTCCTCGATATACTCCATCGTGACGGCATATTGACTGCCGTATTCGCGTTGAAGGCGGGCGTACTCCGCCTTCTGGAACCGTTGGCGCCGATGGCCTGAAAAATATACCTTCTCGTGCTTTTTCACCTCTTGTCCATCAATCGTCATCGCTTCGCGAGCACGGACGATAACACTCCACTGACCGAAGCGTCGATCGGGAGTCCATGGCGTTTCGCGGAATTGTTGAAATTGCGTGCGCACAACCGCCTGCCGGGCGCTGCCTGCGATGGGATTCTGTTTGAAATACTCTTCGATCGAGCCGATAAGTGTCTGCTCCATCGTGCCTAATGTGGTTAAGAAATCGTTCTTAACTCCCATATAAACATTAATTGCCTCCTGCGATAATCCACGCGCTTTCGCCTCGGCCGCTACCTTTTCTGTCGCGACATGAATCCACATATCCATCGGCTTGCCGGCGACGACAACTTGATGCTTTTCTAATTTCGTCCAATGCTGCCCGCTATCAACCTCCGCGCGCAGCATATCTTGCACGCCGATCGAGTCGCGTTTCGATAGGCTATACCACTCCTTAATCCGTTGGTTGGGGCCAGACATTAATGTGTTCTTCAAATTCGCCATCGACTGCATTAAGCGGCGATAGGTTTGTAGTGGCTGTACATGCGGCAACATTTTAGCCATTTGGTTAAGCTGTAAAGATAGGTGAAAGAACCACTGAAACTTTTCAAAATATCCAGGTATACTTGGTACATCCTCAGCAACTGTATCTTGCATAAGCTTACTAACAGACTTCGATGCATTATCCATGCTATCGACAAGATCATAATATTCGATAGGAACATTTTGCAAATTCGGCTTGACGTCCCATTCGAGCCACGTGTTACCTTCATAACCAGCAGCCATACGCAAACCAGCACCTTCGCTAATCTCCTTCGCCCCAAACTCTCTTTTCACAAACTTCGTTATTTCGTTGGCGTAGCGATTATATAACCCTTGATTGCGGCCATATATACCACCACCTTTTAGCGACTTTTCAGCTTCTTCTCTAGTATCAAACTCCGCCGCTGGCATGTCTCCAGTATCATCACCAATAGACCATCTACCATCTCCACTCTGTGTAACATGATATGTTGGCCACCCCTCCACCTTCGCCACTGTATCCGCACTCGCCATCCGCATCTTCACAACTCCATCGACGCTCGCGTCATGATTGAGTTTGCGCAGCATGAATTCCCACCACCGCTTTGGCAGCGACTCGACTTTGCTAACAACATTATTGTCCCGACGCTCTACTAAGTTCTGTAACTGAGCACTAAGTTCTGCTAAGTTAACTTCAGCTTGGTTTATATCATTCTGTATATACGCCCTAACTATACTCACCAATTTTGGATCTATATATGTGATATACGATGCCAAGTTTGGTAAATGTTTCAACAATCCATTTTGTTTCCACTCTGCTTGTCTATCTTCAGGGATTGCCATAAACAGTTCGTGTCTATACTCATAATACTGTCCATCATCTGATATTTTGAACGGTTGTGCATCAGCGGCTTTAAGATTTGTCAAGTTACGTAGCTCACGATTCACAGATTCTTGTTTGTTATCGATTAAGTGGTTTAATTCTGTAGAACTAACCACAGACCTATCCTTCTGCGCCAAATCGCTTTGCAGTTCGACGATGCTGCGCACTCGGCCCACCTCAACTGCTCTCTCAGACCACTTGGTTGTATCCTCGAACCATCTAGCGTGACCGAAGTATTTTGAATCATTGAAGTGGTTAGCCTTAGAAATATCAAACGGAAGATCGAATATAATAGTATTAGCTTTGTCAGAGCTAATAACACCAATTCTACGCAACCCATAATCACCCCAACGCTGCGTAAGCTGCACCGTTATCGGTATAATCTTCTCCATTACCCTCGCATTCAAATCACTCCTATCAATCACATCCCCATCGAACGTATCCAACACCTGATTAAACAACTTGCGCTCCTGATCCTTAACATCCGGCCGAGCAAGTTCACCAATAATCGTTATCCGATTAATCTTGTCCTTCTTCGGCAACCGGGCGAGAACTCTCGTCGTGAATTCATGCATTTCATCAACAGTGTCGAAATACGAATCCTCAGCTAACAAATTCATCTTCTCCGCATCATACACCGCTTGCGTTGGCGGCACTGTGCGTAACGAATCAACGAACTGTTCAAATCGCTTCTGAGGTGATATCTTATACACAATCTTATCAAAGAACGCCCGCACCTCATCAACCGCTTCTTTGAAAAAATCGCGTAGCTGATCGCTGATCGTAACACGATGGTGCTTGAGCACATATCGTGCAAACTGCTCAGCGACATATTCATCAAAACTAAGTGCATCGCCCGGGTTCCGCTTTGCATCAATCGCCTGCGCCAACATCGTCGCTGGATCACTAGCCTTGACACCCAACGTCTCATAAACATGCCTCTTATACACCATCTTCGACGGCGCCATCCACTTATCAATAAATTCTTCCGCTGTCATATTCGGCACCTGTGCTTTCAGCGTCTCCCACTCCATTCGCAGTTCGGCCATCGCTTGCGCATGTTCTTCGCGATTTCCAACCTCGAGAAAGATGTGATGCCCAAATTCATGCGCCAGCGCGAACGTCGCCCAGAACTTCGTCGTATCAACCGACGGAATTCTTATCATCGTCACGCCATCGACGCGCCTCACCGCGGCGACATTCTTCCCCGCGATAGCGATGTCGGCAATCACCATCTTGGCGCCCGGTGTGAATAGTTGCATCCACTTTTGCAAAAACGCCTGTGCGCGTTTAACGTGCGGATTCTGTGGAAGATCGGGCGCTATATTAACCGTCCCCGCTTCTGCACTATTCGCTAACTCCTTCCACCGCCGAACAGTTGGCGATTCGACTAACTCTTTCTGCTCCTGATATTCACGAAGATTAAACGCTTGCGGCCGCATCGTTCCGTTCTGCGTCATCGCAGCAAGGTTCGATGATATATTCGCATTATACCACTTCGCATACTCCGCGACGAGATTGGGTGGTATGCCTAATGATTGCGATAGTGCATCCCGTTCAGTAGCGAGTTGATTCTGCGTCGCATAATCCGCCGCACCTTTCGTCACATGATTATGATACAGATACAACATCTTCGACGCTTCATCTGGAAACACAACCTTAATCTTCACCCCTTTCTCATCATTCCGCCATATCAACGTCGGCTCGCCTTTCGGCTTGGCCGTTGGCTGTGGCGTTGGCGTCGGCCCGACGACTTGCGACGCAATTGGCGCAGACGCCTGCGCAGCTGTTCCTTCTGCTAAGCCACCGGGCGATGGTGTTGGCGGTGCAGCTGGCTGCGGCGGTGCAGTATATAACGCGTTCCCAGACGTTATATAATCCGACGGCAGCACATATTCCCCAGTTGGCGCGACCTGCTGTTCGGTGCGGATGGTTTGAATATCCGCATCCTTCTGCGACTCCGCGAGCGCCGCTGGAGTCATGTCGACATATGGGATATTAACGTTCGGCCCCATCACACTCACCATCTGCTGCACCTTCGCTAAATCGCTCGTCCATGTCAACATTGGCTGAACTTGACCTTCGCTCGGGATGACGGTGTATACACGTTCAGTGCCGGCCTTCGCTTCTGGTGGCTGTGGTAAAGTGGTGATATCGAGCATCGGTGGCTGCGCCTGTACAGCTCCAATCGGCGCCGTTGGCTGTGGGGCTAACAATCCCAAATCGCCACCTGCTTTAACATTCGCAGCGTCTATAATTGCTTTCTGTTCAGGAGTAATATTCTCCGGCTTAATAAACGGCGCCATCGCCGCTGACATCGTCCTCACCGCACCAGCTTGAATGGGCGCCGATACACCCACTGCAATCGCTGTCACCGCAGCGTCGTGGAGATAATCGCCCAAGGTCATTTCCGGCCGCGTTGATATCTTATCATTGAAATCCTGCAACAACGTCGCAATCTGCTCACCTGTTGCTTCTTTCCACAAGAAGCTGTATATTGCGCTGCGAATCGGTTTGCCAACCAAATCCTTAAGCGGCAAATACTCAGTATATTTCTCCACCAATCCATGAAACAGCGCATGTAAACCGCTACGCGTCGGGCCGAACATTGCATCGCGTGTTTCACCATATTTCTGCAATCCAGTCGTCATTCCCATTGCGGTTGTAACACCGCCAACTACCTTCGCTGCCTCCATCGGGCCGCTGATGAATGGCGCTGCTAACCCTGCCGCTATCATCGCCGGGCCTTGGCCTAGCACTGATGCCCCGCCGCTATACAGCCCTTCTTGCCATAGATTCATCTTCTTTGGCGTCTCGAGCTGGCGTTCCGCTTCGACCTCTTTGCGCACTCCGGCCGACGTCTCACCCACACTTTGTGGCAACACTCCAATATCCGACCCAAGCTGTGCAGCTCCACTCACAGTCTCAACCATCTGTCGCTTTGCTTCACCAGGAATCGCGCCGATAACATCTGCTGTTGTCGGCCCGGCGTTATAGCGTTTCAACGCTTCAACTATAGCATCATCCGAAGTACCGTCCGGAAATTTATGTGTTTCACCTTCAAATGGAACTACAATCATTATTATCTACTAAACGGCCACACACCACGCTGTGGATAACGACGCGGGTCATAAGCTTGTGGTTGTGGTGCTTTGGCGCCTTCTTGCCACCAATTCACTAACTTCTCTAACAACGATGGTTGTGGTTGAACGTATGCACCAGATACTGCATCAGATATATCCTTTAATACCTGTCCATGCACAAGACTTCTCTGCTTTGCAGCGGCAACTGCTTCAGTGACAGTACCATATTCAGGGGAATTAGGTAACGGTTGTCCAGCCTGCGGAGTTCCAACACCATAAACATTGATCCACTTTCCTTCCGGAGTCTGTATAGTTTCTGATTGTTCGTGGCTCATTTAAGCTCGCCATTTATCAATCAATAACCCCTACTTCTTACCCGGCAACGACACCTTCGCCTTCTTCAACTCTTCGTCGCTAAACGAATTGGGGTTAGACATTGCTAATGCGCGCACAGTGCGACGTTCTCGATCATTTAGCGTTTCATTGTTAATCTTATTTCGATAAAACTCAATTTGCGTTTTGGTCGATTCATTAAACTTCTCAGCGATCTTTCTCACTGGAGTTTGTGGTTGTGCATATTCTTCCGGCGTTGCAACAGTTGATCCAGCACCTGTTTGTGCAGTGGACTGAGCAATTAACTTACCAGCCTTATCTGGTGCCCATACAACATCTTTACCGGGCTGTGTGGTTGTAGCCGCCGCCGGTTGCGCAACACTTGCCGGATTAACCGCTTTGCCAACTTGCTGTGGATTCGCAGACGTTGAAACCAACTTCGCCCGATCCAACTCCTTTTGCAATGTCGCCTGTTTCGCAGGATCAGTCTCAGCTTTCAACTCACTCTGTATCACCTCCGCCGACCTTCCACCAGCTTCACGCGCCTGCTGAGGCGTCTCTACTGGAAAGTCGCCGCCTAACTGTTCAGGTTGTCCAGCCGCAGGCGCTCCGGTGGGAGAGGAGGAGGTAGGAATCCCACCTTCGGCCGGTGGCTGGACAGGACGCATTGCGTGATCAAACGTTATCATGCTCGGCTTCGCTAACTCCATCGCACGAGTCTGTATCTCTTGCGGCGTCGGCCCGCCGAACCATCCATAACTCTTCTCCGCCTTCAACATCTTCTCAGCCAACTTCGTCGCCTTCTGCATATCAGGCACGCCGGGGTTGATTATCTCATGGTATATCTTTCCATTGACCATATACGTCGTCATCGTCCGGCCGTCGCCAATATCGTGCACATTCATATTTTGGCGTTGATTGGCGGATGGTTTGCCCTGTTCGAGATAATTCCCATACTTCTCCCAAAACGTTCCATGCTTCTCCATCGTTGTTGCTTGCGCTTCTTTCAACTTTAAATCTGCGTTTATCGACCTCAACACCATCCCCGGCTCACGCCTGACGGCAGCAACGATGGCTTCATACTCTTTCGTCTTCCCTTCAAGAGTCAACTGCTTCAACTTCTCCTGCAACTCTGCAACTTCCATCGGATATTGTTGCGCCATCTTCTGCAGGTTCATCTCCCCCTGCCGGGCGGCCACATCTGCCGTGCGGGCCTGCATGCCGAGAGTGGCTTGCGCGATCGCTTGCTGCTGCTGGCGCTGTTTCGCTTGGTCGAGATAGTCGATGCCGACGTTCGCCGCCCGACCAATATTACCGACGTTGCTCTCGCCCGGCATCCGTGGCTGCATCAACGACATTCCAATCTTCGCCATCGCTGTGCTACGATCTTCACCCGTCGGCGCGAATTCAGGAACCATCGAGCGAGACATTACATCTTGAAGATTATTAGTCGGAATCAACGGCTGTCCGGTCGACAATGGTGGTAACCCACCGCTAATGAGGGGATTCACCCCCTTAACCGCATTAGCAATTATTTGGTCATAGTCCATTAAAATCCTCCAAATATGGACATACCAATCTTAG